>Ga0208612_1000079_pt1 | contig 62622 bp, 64 predicted proteins | sample AntDryMetagUQ889_FD_188089 | JGI IMG/M metagenome (GOLD analysis project Ga0208612, IMG submission 188089) | Polar desert microbial communities from Antarctic Dry Valleys - UQ889 (SPAdes) | ecosystem: Environmental > Terrestrial > Soil > Desert | place: Antarctic Dry Valleys | collected 2008-12-31 | reverse complement strand
GCTCACACCCCGACCGAGGAGGCCGCTATCGTCACAGCCGCTTGAGCATCACGCCGGGACCGCCGTCACGAAATTCCACGGCGAGCGGGACAACCTCATCAGGGCTGCTGCTGGGCGCTTCAACGTTTCGCCGGCTCCTGATCGCCTGGTCGCACCGCGGACGCTTCCGCTCCGAGGCCGCGTTCGCGATGCTCGCCGGCGCCAGCCCGATCCCCGCCTCCTCCGGGCGAACAGTCCGCCACCGCCTCAACCGCGGCGGCGACCGCCAACTCAACCGCGCGCTCCACACGATCGCGCTCTCACGCCGCGCAACCCACCACCCGACCCGCGACTACATCAACCGGCGAACCCACGAAGGGAAGACCAGCCGCGAGATCAACCGCTGCCTCAAGCGCTACCTCGCCCGCCAGCTCTACCGACTGCTCGAGCGCTCAGCAATGACTTGACAGCCATAGAAGCATCAAGGTCGAACGCTTCCACCAAACGATGGGACGCGAGTGGGCCTACGGCCTCCGCTACCCCACCCATCGACACCGCGCCGCCGCGCTGCCACACTGGCTCCAGCACTACAACACGCGCAGGCCACACAGCTCAATCGGAGACCGGCCCCCAATCAGCCGCGTTCACAACGTCTGTGGGTAGGACAACTAGACAGGTGATCTTCCTGCCGGCATAGGGGCCGTCCGGGTCGTTGAGCGCGCCCTCGTATTTGCGGCTCTTCATCGGCGCGGTGTAGTGGGTCAGTAGCGGCGAGCCGTCGAGGTTCAGCACTAGCGACTCTTCCTGAAGCCCGATCGTCTCAAGGTGCTCGAGGCGGAGCTCGCGCTCGATCGCTAGCCATACCTGCTCGCGGCGCTCCTCGGTGAAGCGCTTCTTGTGCCGCCAAATCGTCGTCAGGCTCGGCACGCCGTCGCGCAGGCGCATCTTCTGGGCAGCCCGCGGCCGCTTGTTGCGGTTGCGCGCCTCGGTCAAGCCGAGGATCTCGCGCGGGCGCGGGTCGTCACCAGCGAGCTCGGCTCGCGTCTGCTCGTATTTGACGTGCCCGCAGGCACGCCCGTAGACGAGGACGAGCTCGAGCTCTTCGCTTGAGTAGAGCCACTTGACGCCGCGTGCCGAGCGCTCGGCGTCGATCGAGCGGCACTCGGGCACCATCAGCTCCTGCCAGGCGCGCGTGCGCTGGATGATCCGCGCGTGCTCGGCCTCGAGCAGTCCGGCCAGCTCGGGCCGCTTCTTCGCCCACGGGACGTCGCCCGAGCCGGGCTGGGGCAGGTTCGCGCTCCAGCGCAGACGGCTTGGCGTCTGCTTCCCGCCGGCGCTTTGGCCACTGGTCACGTTCTCACCGTGGGGCGCGGCCTTAGCGGCATGGACTCGGGTGGCTCCCTTGCTCATATGCCGAAGGTGGCGTCGGTCCCTCGATCGAGGGACCCGCGGGGGTCCGATGGGCGCTCGGTCACTCGTTCGAGGGGCTCCGCGGGCCGCGCCTCGTCGGTTTCGAGCGACGCTGCTACCTGTCGCGCTGGGACTCGCGGGCAAGCGTCTGGCGCATCTGTGCTACGGCTGTTCTGGGCCGAGGCCGAGCAGCGCGGCTACATCGACGCCGACGGCCGCTTCACCGCCAAGGCGCCGACGAAGCGCGACCGGCCGCGGAGCGCGATCGACATCTTCGCTGTGCTCGGCATCAACGAGCGGGTGCAGCGCTTCCTGACCCGGTTCGCCTTCGGCGGGGAGGCCAACGCCTTTCGCCACGGCCGCGTCGACCCGATCGGCCCACGCCACCAGTGCCTCGTCTGGCTTGTCGCTTTGGCGGCGTGGATCGACGGCTGGGGCTGGCCGCGGCCGCGCTAACGGCCATGGCCTGGACGCTACTGCCGCGGCAGCGCCAGTAGCCGCGCGCTGAGCTGCGCCAGTCCAGAAGCAAGCTCCGTGTGGTCGACCTGCTCACCGGCGAGCTCGACCAACGCCATCAACAGCACAGCGCCTATGACGTACGGGTCCGGCCGCGCCCCTTTCGGCGTCGCTCGGATGCGGACGCCGTCGGGGCGCTCCTCGAGGAACTGCTCGAGCGCGAGCGGGTTCGGGTGCGCTGCTGAGTTCGAGTCGAAACGGTAGGTCAGCGAGTAGATGTCGCTGGCACCGCCGACTTCAGCGCGAGCCTGAAACGTCGGCATGCGCGTCAGCTGCTTGACCTTCAGCTTCTCGAGCCGGCTCTTGTAGCGCGGGAGGCGTTGGGCACGGCGCCGGACCTGCTCGCGCAGCCGGCGCAGGTCGCGCACGCTCGCGCGCGTCAGCAGTCCGAGTGACTGCCCCGCCGCTAGCGCCCTCACGGCCTCGCCGCGGCGCCGCGCACGCCGCCGCTGGCGACGTTCGGCTGCGGAGACCTCATCATGCTGCGACAGACGGCTGCGGATCTCGTCGAGCATCCAAACGATGCCGGCGAGCTCGGGGTCGCGGTTCAGCCAGGCGAGCGTGAAGACGGACTCGGTGATCCCGCGCATGAGGATCGCCGCCGACGTCGCATCGCCGCCGTCGGCGACGTCGTAGGCTCGGGTCAGCAGATGTCGTGCGCGGGCGACGAGGGCGAGGACGGCGAGATTGGTTGTGCCGAGACCATGCGGCACGTCGAGCTCCTCATAGCCGCGGGTCAGCTCAAGAAGGTCGAGGCCGCACTGACGGCCGTCGGCGCTCGCGATCGAGTAGTTGAAGGCAGGCACAGCGGAAGCGTAGGAGTGGTAGGGCGCGCGCAAGCAGTGGGTCGGACAGCGGTGAGCATAGGTTGGCGGACTGAGCCGCACGGAGCTAGGTCGCTCGCCGCGGAGGCCCGCCGCGAATGCTTACCTTGAACCATGGCCTCGCGCATCGAGATGGAACTGTTCCAGCTCGGCGACGACGAGTTCGAGCAGCTCGTCTTCGCTCTTGTCGCCGCCGAGTATCCGGACGTTGACTGGCGCCGAATCAACCTGGTCCGCGCGCCGGATGGCGGCGTCGACGTCATGTTCATCGGCGAGTTCCAGGGACGTCGGCTCGGCTGGCAGGCCAAGCACGCGCGCGAACCGACTTGGGTCGACTGGGAGCGGTCTCTCGGCGCCGCTGTCGACGAGCATCAGATCGACGAGCTGACTTTCGTCTACCCGTTCAATCCGACGAAGGGCCAAATGCAGACGTTCGACAAGCGCCTGCGCCAACGCCATGAGGTCGCCGTGGAGTCTTGGACACTGGCGCACCTTGATGACCTACTGCGCAAGCACGCGGACGTCTACGAGCGCTACTTCGGGCCAGACAGCACCTCGCTCGCCCTGCAAACGCAGCGGCTTGATCGCGTCATCCGTGGTGGTGGCCAGATCGAGGACGCCGCCGGCGTGCTCGACCGCCTGCAAGCGGTCGGCGAGCACCTCGACGCCAACGATCCGGACTTCGTCGTCAGGGTCGTCAGCGGCGGGGGCGCCGCGTCGGCGTTCGAGTGGCGGGTGCCGCCGTACGTCAGCTTGACCTTCGCGATCGCCGGTCGCGAGGTTGTCATCGCCGCCTGGGCCCGCGCCGAGTCGCCGGTCGATCGGCCATTCTTTGGCTTCACCGACGACGAGGCGGGGCACGCCGCGCGCGCCTACGCTCGCACTGAGCTCGGCGGCGGGCGGCCCGTCCTTCTCCGTGAGGGCATCTGGATCGGTATCAAGAACCCTGAGATCATCAAAGAGCTGAGCGGCCACGGCATCGTTCTGCCCGGCTTCGACACCGGCCAGGTACAGATTCCCGCCAACTACGAGGGCGGCCTCAAGATCGAGCCGGGCGACCCGATCGAGCTAACGCTCGTCGCTGACACCGATGGCCGCGCGCTCGAGCGCCGGTTCGCCGCGCGGCCCGTCTTGGCCGAGGCGCCGGCGACCGGCGAGGTCGTAGCCACGCAGGACGGCGTCGTGATCTCGCTCGAGTTCGTGCCCGACGAGGACCGCCTCGACTACACGCTCTCGCTCGGCTGGCGGCTCGAGCCGGGTGACACGGCGGCGCTTCTCGCCGGAGCCGAGTGGATGGAAGCAGCGATAAAGGCCGGAGTCGAACTGACGAGCGGCAGCACCGCCGTTCGCGAGAAGGGGGCGGGGCCGATGCCCAGCGAGAGCCTCCGCCGGGCTGCGACGGCCTCGAGCTCCTACGCGACCTGCGTCTCATCGAGGAGCGCAGCGGCGTCGCGCTGCCGCTGCCGCCGCTGGCCGCGCTCACGGACGAGGATGTCGGCGCGATCGCCGGCGCCGCTGAGGCGCTCCGCACCGGGCGGAGTACGGCCCAGTTCACCCGCGCCAACGGCCGCGTGCAAGCGCACGAGATCACCGGCATCGCTGAGCGGATGAGCGGGTCGGAGCAGATCCGCGACGTTGACTACGTGATCTTCGGCCGACGGGTCGTCATCGGCCGCGGCCGCTACACGCTGCCGAAGCTGAAGCTGGCCGACGTCCAAGCACTTGGCCCGGATCCCTTTGCACCGGCGCGTGTTTGGCTCGAGCCGGAGGACGGATGCCGTTCGAACTCCTCGATCAGGAAACTGAGTAACGTGTTCGACTTCACCGGGGTCCGCGCCTGTGGCGCCCGCGCGGGAAGCGGCCTCATCCATCCCGAGGCGTCGGCCGACGAGCAAGCCGCGTTCGTCGCCGCGGCCATCTGCGGCTTGCGACGTACCTGCCGGCTGCGGCCGGAACTCGCGGCGCCTTTCCGCGCCTCACGCCTGTCGGCGCTGGCCCAGTAGCGCTGCCCCGCCGCCAAAGCCGCTTTGCTCCTGACGGCACCGGTCAACCGACGGCGGCTACTGCGAGCGCCGACGCCAACCGGCGTTGTCTTTGACATCGCGCCGCGCGCAACAACGACTTCAACGACCAGTGGATCCACGTCGCGGAGGAGTTGCTAGGTGGTGGAGTCGACGTGGACGCGCGCTGGGGCGGATCACCGACCCGACCTGGAGCAACTCGCGGCGGACGCGGCGGCAGCGGCCCCGCGACAGCTCGCCGTCGGAGAGATCCGCTACGCGACGCAGCGAACGAATGAACAGCGCGGACTCGCTTTTTCGTCAGCGGCAAGCCGGGTCAGGCGGAGGTCGTGGATGCGCGCGAACGCTTCCTCTTGCTCCTCGGGCGCCAGAGCGGCGAAAGCGCCGGTGACGAAGTCGGGACCTGAGGGCGGGAGCGAACCGAAGAACTACCACCGAGCGGCTCGACCCTGGCGGCGAGGTCACCGAGTCACCGTCGCCGTCGCCGGCCAGAAGCGATCGACGACCTGGCGTGCGCGACGCAGACTCGACCGGTGACTGCGACTCGCCCACACCGCGAACTCGATCCGCGGGCGGAGCCCGACGGATCCGCCCACAACGTAACGCGCCCCCTTCGCGAGCGGTTCTTCACGGGTGGGGTAGCGCATGCGGCCGTCTCGGAGTTCGCTGCCTGGTTAACTCGCGCGATGCGCCGTGATGTCCGCAGCCGTGTCGAGCAACGGCACGCTTCGGTTCGCGCGGCCGCGCCGACTGTTCAGGAGCAGCTCTTCGGCGCTTTCGGTGCGCTCGCCGACTGCACGCAGTGGCTCGAGCCTGCGGAAGACAAGGAGCGCGAGCACGCTCGGCGGCAGCGGCTATCGAATGCGGCGGTTGAGACGCTCGCGTATCTCGCCGCAGCACTTAGCGGCAGCGACGGAAGCGTCACGTCGGCGCTCGACAAGATCGAGCAGGAGCTAGCGCGCTTCGCCGTTCACGGCGAGCACGGGGCAGTCAATCCGACGACCGGCGAATCGCCGGCTGTTGATGTCTCGACTGCGCTCCACGCGATAAGAGCGGCGCTTGCTGCGACGGACGCTGACGAGGTCAGCAGGTATGTGATTCGCGCCGCCGCCTCGGCGTCGCTCGTCGCCGAGATCCGCTGAGCGTTGCGCAGGCCGGCCTCCCTGCCGCAGCCGCCCCTCTCGTTAACCGATGCGACCGCGTAGCCAGCTTGCGAAGGCGAAGACCGGGGCGCTGCGGTCAGCCGGCAACGGGACTGGCTGCCAGTCGCCGACCTCTGGGTGGCTGTCGCGGCGGAAGACCGGGGCCACGATGATGCTCAGGCCGTTGCGGTCACCGATCAGCGCTGTGACTCCCTCGACCTCTGCCGGCGGGACTTCGGGCGAATCGCTCTCGACGATCAGTGGCCCCGAGGCGATGAAACCGAACGCACGAGGTCCTCTGTCGAGGCCTCGACGCAGGCAGTGGAGTCGACGTGCCCGACTTCCTGACACTGCCGAAGTTGCTCGACGTCAATGATGACGACTTCGTCGCCGCCACGCCTTAGCGCCAGAGTCCTCGGCCACTCCTCGTCCGCTGCGAGCTGCTCACCAAGGACCTCGGCCAGTGCCGCGAAGTAGACGCCCGTCTCGTTGCTCGCCGGCGCCGCGTCAACCCCGGACAGCGCCCAGCGCAGGGGCTCGACGAACCGCCCGTCAGGGACGGCGGGCGATAGCGACCACGGGCCCAGCTTCGGGCGCCGGCCCGGCCGGCGGTTGACCTCGGCCAGCCACGCCTCGCATTCGTCGGCGTCGACAACAAGTAGCGTGACCCACTCCGAGCGCGCCGGGTGGTTGGCCAGCGAGCCGTCCTGCTCGACGTAGTCGCCGAGGCTGGGGTCGTCGTCGGAAGTGACGACCCACCCGTGGAACGCCAGTCCGACGCGCCGCCCGCCGAACTGGCGGACGAGCTCGGGCAAGACGACCTCGGCGAGGTGGTTCTTCTGCGGCACTGTCGCCATCGGATAGTCGGCGAGGCAGCGCGGGTTGATGCGACCGTGCTCGTCCTCGACGAGCAAAAGCGGTGGCCAGTCGCCGGCCGGGTCGGTGACGAGGTCGCTCGTCCTCCGAACGAGCGTCTTGAAGTTCTCGCGGATGACCTCGAAGGTCAGTCCGTGGGCGTTGTGGTTCCTGTTGCGGTTGGAGGCCATTTGGGCCCCTCCTTTCAGTCGGTTACACCGACCGATGGAGCGCCTGCCGCCACGCCTGCGCGCGGTGGGGTCCGGCCATGCGTCACTCCCTCGTTCGAGGGACGCCGTCCATGAAGCAGTCGAGTGGCGTTACCGTCCTCATAGCCCCTCTCCGGAGGTCGGTTGACCGACAAGAGCCCTGCGGGGCTCTTCGTCGTTATCGCCTAGCGCAGCAGCAGACGCCCACGCACTGGCCCCAGCCACTGCTCGCCGACTGTCCCTTGGAGTGTGAAGGCCGAGGCGTAGATCTTTGTCAGGTCGTAGCCGGCCAGGTAGGGCCGCCAGCAGTCCGGATCGTCGCCGGCCGCGGCGTCGAGCAAGTAGGCGAGCTGGTCGAACATCGCCTCGATGCTTGGAAGATCGCCACCGACGAGATCGACAGTGACGGCGAGGTCGAAGACGCCGCCGCCGTCGCGGCGGCGCGCCTGCGTGCTGACGGTGACTTCACACGGAGAATCCCCGAAGAGGTCGTCGATCGCGTACGCAATCGCCTCGGTGAGTGCCTCGGCCTGGGCCTGCTTTCTCTTGGCGGCCGTCCGCTGCCAGGTTCCGGCCTCGATAGCGATCACGAACGAGGCGTCTGGAGTCGGCGGTGGCAGCGGCGGCACCGGCGGCGGTGGGGTCAGCGCGGCGTCGCGGTCGACCCAGCGGAAGCGTCCATACTGCTCACCTCGGCCGAGGCGGATGTAATCGCCGGTCACGCGGCCCGGTTTGCGTCCGCGGACGACCGCCAATGTGACGCGACCCGAGTCGGGGAAGTCGACGACGACCTGCGCCAGCCCGTCGGCGACGGCCAGCTCGGTCACGCGGCCATACTCGTGCTTGGCACTGGGTAACACGTGAAGGACGTCAAGGCCGACCAAGTGCTTGTTCTCGGCGGTGAGCGTCGCTTTGGACTTGCGCCGGGGCATATGCCCGGTTGTCGGCGCTGATCGGGCACGTCTTGACGGGCTGACGTGAGGGGTGGGTGGCATGGCGTCCTGCTTCCCGGTTTCGCGAAACGTCGGCGGCCGCCGCTTGCTGGGCGCACTCTTGGCCTATGACGGGGAAACACGTGCTTATTGATCCCAGGCGCCCCCGCGTGCGCCTCGCGGATTTGATCGAGCTTGGGATGCTTCGGGCTGGCGAGACGCTCTACCTGACGTATAAGGGCGGTGAGCACACCGCGCTTGTGCGCGAAGACGGCGCCGTCGAGCTTCCGGACGGTCGCGTATTCCCAGGTCTCAACCGCGCTGCCGAGGCGGTGAAGGGCGTTCGCGCCGATGCCGGCTGGGGCTCGTGGTGCGTTGAACGCGACGGCGAGCGTGTATTGCTCTTCGACATCCGGAGGGCCGTGTTTGATCAGCTCGACGGTCGGCGGCCACATCTTGCCCCGATCGATCAAGAGCGCGCTGCCAACACGTCGGCTGCGTACGGGGTCTCCCAGCGCTACTACGAGAGGTCACCAGGCAAGCGCGAACCCGAAGTCTCACTCTGACCCACAGGTCATTGCGGCAGTGAGACGGCCTCACGCAGGTCGGGGCCGTCGGAGCGAATGGCCGCGGCGAGCTGCGCCAGGTGGAGCACGAGCGGCCGCTCGGCCGTTCACAGCAATGGGCTGGACGCGCTCCGGCAGTACGTGTGACTTTTCCGGCTCTGAAACGACAAACGGATGAAGGCGAACGATCAATGGCGTGAGTTCGGGTGGGCCGGAGCCGCTACCGACTTCTTTTCTTGCCCGCGCTCGCAATACAGTACCTGGAGGTGTGTGGAGTGGATGCTCTAGTAGCCGCGACATCGAGACGCAGTGGGCGCATCGGCCGCCGCATGCTTACTTGCGTTGCAGCTGGCGCCTGTGGCGCGGTGCTCTTCGTCGGCGCAGCGTGGGCTGCGTACGACTCTGTCTACTTCCAAGGATACGGTCCGAGCGGGCAGATGGGCTCGGATCTCGACGTGTTGTATCGGAACTACAATGATGCATGCCACGGAGATGGCTATAGCTGGTCGCAAGCTATCTACGGACTATCTGACGGATCGTGGGTTGCCGCAGTCGACGTCTGGAACAATTGCAACTACAACAAGGCGCATCTCGGCCCATCGGACAATTACGGCTACACGTACGTTCAGGCAAAGTGTAAGAACACATCCGGCGCCTACTCGTACATGCGTTGCAACACCAGCCGACCTTAATCTTTGCGCAACGAATCAGCGAACAGTCAGGGAGTAATAGTCATGATTAGATCGAGACAAAATCAAAAGATGCAGCACATCGCTTTCGGAGCAACTGCATGCGTGATCGCCGGTGCGATAATCGGCGGCGCGACGGCTTCGGCACGAGATATGCGCCCTCCTGTCGCCGCCCTGAATGATCAACGAGCCGCACCCACAGCCGCGCCGGCAGATTCTCAGAATCTCGCTGATGCCGTAGAGCGGTGGAGCCAGGAGAATCCGGGCACCGGTCCGGGGCTGCCGGTGACTTCAGAAGCAACAGACCTGATGTCGGGTCTGGGCCGAGGGAGCGACACCTTGACCGCATTCCGCACGGACCGTGGCGATGTTTGTTTCCATATTCGTGGAGCCGGAACTTGCGGCAGGGTAGACACTCCGACAGGAATCACGTTCGCAGTTTTGTCAACACGCAGTGGAGGCAGTCGTGTATACGGTGTCGCTGCGGACCAGGTGAAGCGAGTGGAGGTTCGCCTGGGTGACGTCATTGGCGACGCTGTCTTTCGCAACAACGGGTTCTTCTACCAGTTGCCGGAGGGGCTGAGCAGCATCGACATCAGCGCAGTGACCGCCGTCTGGCGTGATGGAAGTGCTCACGCATTTCCGCTTCCTGTTCGCGGGTGAGTCACCCACGGGAGGAATCCGCGCCGGGCCGGTCAGGTCGAGACACCGATGTGTTGCTCTTGTCCCGGCTCACAAACAATCGACCCTAGGCCGGCGTGTCTGGAATTCTCCCGACACACCTGGGGCATAATTTGTTTTGAGGTGGCAGCGCCCCGGTAAGCCGGGCGCTGCCGGGCTTTGCGACGCCAATCGGCAATCGTCGACAGTCGCATCACGGGTTACCGCGCCTGGACAGACGGCGCCGGCAATTCGCACGAGAGCCACGCGACTTTGGTCAGCTCCGGCTCGCGGCGGATCCTGGTCGGGGCGAACGAGACGAGCGCGAACGACGCCGACGGCCTCCAGTGCCAGGAGAACGTCCCGGCACTGCCCGTAGCGGCCGACGTGACCGTCCAGAACAACCATTTCCACGCCAACGGCGAGAACGCTGTCGACGTGAAGAGGTGCCGCAACGTCACCGTGCGCGGCAACCGCTTTCACGGCTACCGCGGCAAGCAGTCGGCCCCGCAGGGGATGCGATCGTGACCACTTCAACGCCGACCGCGTCATCGTCGAAGAAAACGAGATCTACGACAGCGGACGCGCCGAGGCAGGCGGCGGCAACGATGGCGTCCGGCGGAGGCGGCTCGAGCTCGAGAGCGGCGAGTGCTGCCTCAAGCGCACGGATATCGCTCACGGGCAAGCAATATCGGAGAGCCGATTCGCGCTCTGTCGTCGCGCGTAACGGCGTAGCTGTCCTCTTACCTCGTCCCATCTCTTGAGGCTACGGCGTGGGCAGAGGCCGGTCTGGACTTTCGCGTCCCGAACGCTGTTGCGCGCCACCACCGGCGTCGAGCACGCCGCGGCTGTCGCGGTTGCCCGTCGGAGAACCGGGAAAGCATCGACAAGGTGGACGAGATGCAGGACGGGCAGGGGACGGAGATGATGCGCAAGCGCCACCAGATGACGCTCTGGGCGCCGTTCGCAGTCATCGCGCTCGGCGGCTTCGTCGCCCTGGCACCTCTGGCCTTCGACTACCGCGACGGCTGGCTCGCCGCGAGCGACGTCATCTCCGGGCTACTGCTCGTCGGGGTGGGCTATCGGTCGCTCTCGCCCGCGGGCGGCCTTGCCCGCTGGGGCGCGACGGCCGTCGGCATCTGGCTCATGTTCGCCCCGCTTCTCTTCTGGGCGCCGACGGCCGCGAGCTACGCGATCGACACCTTGGTCGGCGCGCTTGCTATCGCGTTTTCGATCCTCATTCCCGGTATGCCGGGGATGCGAATGCTCGACGGGCCGACGACGCCGCCCGGCTGGTCGTACAACCCGTCTTCCTGGCCGCAGCGGCTGCCGCCGATCGCGGCGGCGCTCGCGGCCTTCCTGGTCGCGCGCTACATGGCCGGCTACCAGCTTGGACACGGTGGCTCGACGTGGGATCCATTCTTCGGCGACGGCAGCGAGCGCGTCCTTACATCAGACGTCTCGAAGATGTTCCCGATCTCCGACGCCGGTCTCGGCGCCTTCGCCTACATGCTCGAGGCGCTCTCCGGCTTCATGGGCGGTACCAACCGTTGGCGGACGATGCCGTGGATGGTGCTGATGTTCTTCATCCTCGTCGTCCCGCTCGGCATCGTCTCGATCGTCCTCGTCATCCTCCAGCCGCTCGCCGTCGGCACTTTCTGCACGCCCTGTCTGGTGACGGCAATGCTGATGCTCGTGATGATTCCCTTCGCTGTCGACGAGGTCGTCGCGATGGCTCAGTTCCTCGCCAATGTTCGCCGGCGCGGCGACTCCGTCTGGACGAACTTCTGGCGCGGCGGGACGCTCGAAGGGGAGGGGGCGCGCGACGAGGCAACGCTGCCGGCGCCGCTCGCCGAGGTCGCCCGCGCGGCGCGGCGCGGGGTGAACTTCGCGCCGTCGCTGCTGGCGTCGGCCGCGCTTGGGATCGCGCTCATGTTCCTGCCGCCATTGTTCGGCGTCGAGGCTGGCGCGGCCGAGGCGAACTGGCTCTTTGGCCCACTGATCGTCACCTTCGCCGTGACCGCGATGGCCGACGTCGTCCGGCCGCTGCGGTTCGTGAACGTGCTCCTCGCACTCGCCGCGGGGATCGCGCCCTTCCTCATCGGCGAGCTGGACGTCGGCTACGCCGTGACGACGCTGGTCCTCAGCGTCGTAGTCCTCGCGCTGTCACTACCTAGAGGCGAGATCGGCGAGCGCTACGCGCGCTGGACTGAGCGAATCGCGTAGTGATACCTCACGACTGTTGTCTTCTTGCCCTGGAGCCGTCGGAGAGTGGTCGTTGACGTCGCGGCGGTGCGCCATCCGCCGTCCGAGCTCGCGCACGAGCTTCTCGCCCAGGGGCTGCTCCGGGCTTTCGACCGACCCGGTCATTCCGCTCCGCAAAGGCCGGATTCAGCCTGACACGCCGATCAAGCGCGGCACCCCTGAATGGGGCGACCTCTACCGCCGCCGTACCGCCGTAGAGCGCGAGTTCGGACGGCTAAAGCATGAGTTCGGCTTGGCGTTCCTCCGCGTTCGCGGCATCGAGCGCGTCCGGCTTCACGCCGACCTCACGATGCTCGCCCGTCTTTCGCTCGCCCTCGCGCGAGCGCGGGCCATTCCGCTGGCGGCGTAGCACGGCCCCTCAAAAGCTGAATGGAGTATTCCGTTCGCTCAAGCGATTGCGCTGATTTGGCTCAACGAAGCCTTTGCGCTCTCAACTCGAGGTCGAGGGTTCCCCACGCAACCAAGCCGTTCAGACAACATCACTTGAGCCAGGCGAATACCCCACAAAGCTGAAGCCGCGAAACGCGGCCTCAGCACGTCCTAGCAGCAGCGACCGAGCTACTTGTCGCCGCCCCCGCAGCCACAACCGCAGCCGCAGGAGAACTTCACCATTGGTAGTGACTTCTTCATGCCGTCATCCTACCCTACGCGGCCGTTTCGCCAATCCCTCCTAGGCGGCAGTTATCAGCTCGTGGCGCTTATCGGCGATTCCCTTCAATAGCTCGTTGTCGTCGAGTTCGTCTGACCGCCGCGGCGGTCAGCGGCTGAAGCTCACCCCGGTCTGGTGGAGGATCTCTGAACGTCGATACGCGCCCTGACCGACGCGCACCGGGCGCGCCCCGGCTAACGCGCCGTCGAGGTGACAGCCAGTCCGGTTCGGCTCTCCGCACCACGAGCACGCGCGTCGATTAGGTCGACGAGCGATACGAAGGGGTCGAACCCGATCACTTCCGGTGCGTTCGCAACGAAGTTCGAGAGGGCGTTGACGTCGTAGAAGGTTGCCTCGCCCGTGCGCGCGTTCACGAGATACTCCACCCCGCCGAGATCCATGCCGGCCGCAGCGATGATTCGCTTTGCGTCTTCGACGGCGGCGGCGGGCGGGTCGAATGCCTCGATTGGGAGACCTCGGCCGGAGACGCCGTCGGCGATGCCGGGGAGGTCGCAGTAGTCTGCGGGGCAGAGATTGAAGCTACCCGGCGTCAAGAGCAGTCGGATTGCGTACAGGAAGCGTCCGTCGAGGATTTCGATCCGGACGATCGCGTCACCCTCCGCCGGGAGATGCTCTTGGACGAGCGCCGTGCCGTCGATGCCCATCTCCACGTCCGCGCCAACGAGCTGCTCCGGCGTCTCGTACGAGGTGACACCGGCGCCGCTGCCACCGATGTTCGGCTTGACGAGGACGGGGAAGTCGAGGCTCTGGGCCGCGTCTGCGGCTCGGCTGGGATCGTTGATGACGCGTGTCCGCGGGTGGACGATTCCGAGACGTGCGAGTAGGGCGATCTGCCGGGCTTTCGAAAGCTCGACAAGGTAGGCATCGTGACCGTTTAGCACCGGTGTCTCGATCTGCTCGAGATAGGCGAGATAGTGCAGGGTGGACAGGAGCGCGCGGCTGCGGCCGCGCGTCCATGCAGACGGGCTCATCCGGTTCACGACGAGCGAGTAGCGCCGCTCGTCGTCGGCGGGATCAAAGACGAGGCTGTCGGCATGGATGCGCTCGTACGCGATCCCACGCCGTTCGAGCTCGGCAAAGAGTGGCAGAAACCACTGAGGGTGCTCATAGAGAATCCCGACCGGCCTCGCCATAGATACGAAAACGAGCCGACCATCCTCAGCATTCCACTTAGTGGGCGGCCCGACCCTCGTGGCCCTGGAAGACCGTTCGGTGCATCGTTTCGCGATTGCCGGGACTCGCCGGCGCGGAGGTGGACGACCGACACGAGCCGCGTAGTGGGAGCCGGGCCACCGCGTCTTCATCGGACAGCCGATCTGCCTGATTCCGTTCAGACGAGGAATCGCGATACGAAGTCCGCGATCTCGTTCGGTGGCTTCCTCGGCACGGCCGGAACCTGGGCGTCGGGCGCCGGGTAGCCGACCGCGATAAGCAGGAATGGGCGCTCGTTTTTGGGGCGGCCGAGGATCCCGTTCAGGAACGCCATCGGCGACGGGGCATAAGGCAACGTCGCTAGTCCGGCGGCCTGCAGCGAGGCGAGTAGGAAGCCGACGGCGATGCCGACCGATTCGCGCACGTAGTAGTGCTTCGTCCTGTTCCCGCTTTCGCCGACACCCCAGGGCTGCTGGAAGACGGCGATCAGGTAGGCGGCGTCGGTCAGGTGCGGCTTGACGGGCGTGACGCGCATGGGCTCGATCGCCCGCAGGTACTCCTCGTTGGCCCGCTGCGCGTAGAACAGCTCTTCCTCGTGTTCGGCGGCGGCGCGGATCTCGGCCTTGACTTTCGGGTCGGCGACGATGACGAAGCGCCACGGCTGTCTGTTTGCTCCCGAGGGTGCCGTCGCGGCGGTGTGAACGGCGTTCTCGACCAGCTCGCGGGGGACCGGCTCCGGTGCGAACTGGCGTACGGAGCGCCTTCGGGCCATCAGTTCGAGGAAGGCGCGCGAGCGTGCCAGCGCTTCGTCTTCCGGCAGCCGCTCGAAGTCGAGTGGGATCAGCCAGTGGTTGCCGCGCTCGTCGAGCTCGTAGAACGTGCGCGGTCGACCGGCACGGTCGCGCTGCTCGGTGTGCGTCTTGACCAGGAGGGCCTCGGCGAGGACGTTGAGGTGGTCGCGGACGGTGTTCGGGTGGAGAGCGACGCCCTTCGCGATCTCGCGGACGTGGAGTGCGCGTCCCTCCTGGCGGAGCAGCTCGACGATCCGCAGGCGGCTTTGATCGGCCAGTGCTCGGTGCACGGCGAGCGGGCGGCCGAGGGCGGAGGAGGACCCCATCGTGATCACAGTGTGCGCGGCAGCATCATGTTGCGCTAGAGGTTTTTACCCGGTCTAGGCCGGGTAAAACGAACGCCGTCAAGCCCAGCGGCCACCGAGGAGCCGTGGGCGAGGCAACCGAGCCGCCGAGAAGGAGGATGACATGAAGCTCACCTACCTCGTCAAGGGCCTGCCCGGCCATCCACTCCACCCGCCCCTGACCGACGCCACGATTGGGATCTACACCGCCGCGACCACTTTCGCTGTCCTGAGCGCGGTCGGCGTCAGCGAGGGCAACATGGCGACGGCTTGGTGGCTCGCGCTCGTGATCGGCCTGATCGTCACCGGTCCGACGGCGCTGACCGGGCTGATCGACTGGCTCGGCATCAGCTGGGGCAGCCCGCTCTGGCGCACAGCGACCGCCCACCTACTGGCGATGGTGACGGCGACCGTCTTCTTCCTACTGGCGGCGATCTTCGGCCACGGCGGCTACGCCGACGGCGAGGTCACCGGCGGCGCGCTGGTCCTGAATCTGATCGGCTTCGGCACGCTCACTCTCGGTGGCTGGCTCGGCGGCACGGTCGTCTTCGTCCACGGCATGCGCGTCCTCAACCTGGTCGAGGAGCCGGCGCTGCGAGCGGCGGCGCCGGTGGCAACGCCGGAGAAAGAGGCCGCCGCCGGTGAGCGGCCGCGCGACGACGGCGAGCGCGAGGGACTGACAAGCTAGTGGACGCCTGGGAGGGTTGGGGGTTCCAGCGTTTCTATCTGCTGTTCGTCGGCGCCGCCTTCTTGATGCTCGGGTTGCAGGTGCTCTTGTTCCACTGGCGGGCGGCGTTCCGCAAGTGGACGATGTACGGCCCGGTTCTCTTGGCGCCGGTGCTCGCGGCGGCGGGCGTCGCGGCGGCGATCACGCGCGACGGACTCATTGGCTGGGTCGCGCTCGTCGTCTTCGGCCTCGGTGTCCTCGACGGGCTCGTCGGCGTCTTCGAGCATCTGCGCGGCATCGGCGGGCGGATCGGCGGCTTCACGTTGCGGAACCTGGTCGCCGGGCCGCCGCCGCTGCTGCCGGCGATGTTCATGGCATTGGCTGTCAGTGGCGGGCTGGCGATCGTCTGGGGCGCGCTGTGAAGAAGCTCGAGACGTTGGGAGAGAAGGAGCGGGCGATCGTCGAAGAGCGGCGCCGCAGCGGCTATCGCGTCGAGCGCCTGAGCAGGTTCGGCGGCGAGCTCGAGCCGCACCTGCGTGCGCTCGTGGCTCGGCTCGTACCAGGCGTTCCAGCGACTATCGACCTGGCGGCCTTCGTCGATACTCATGCCGAGCATTCGCTCGGCCGCGGCGACCGCGCGCCCGGTCTGCCGGCGATCCCAGAGCTCTTGCGCGAGGGTCTCGAGGCGCTTGCCGGCCGCGGCTTCGCCATGCTTCCCGACGATCAGCAGGACGCGCTGATTCGGCGCATGCGCCGTGGCGAGGCTGATGAGGAGCTGGGGCTGCCGGCCAAGGAGTTCGTCGACCGTCTGTTGGTCAAGGCGCTGGCCGGCTACCTCGCCCATCCGTCGACCTGGAAGCAGATCGGTTTCAACGGTCCGGCCTACCCCGAGGGCTACGCCTGGATCTCGGTTGGTGCGACGGCGCGGCGGCACGAAGGCTTCCCAGGGGCGAGCCGGCTATGACGCTGCTGCGGAAGGTGCCGCCGCCGCGCGTCGAGCAGCTGCGTGGGATGATGCGCCGCCACGAGGGACAGATCGACGCCTGCATCGTCGGCTGTGGCGCAGCCGGGGCAGTGCTGGCGAAGGAGCTGAGCGAAGGCGGCCTGAGCGTCGTCGTCCTCGAGGCCGGTGAGTGGCTCGACTCGCGCGAGGACTTCGTCAACGACGAGTTGTCGATGCTCGGCACGCTCGACTGGGACGACCTGCGCATCGTCGACGGCGACGATCCGATCAAGACCGGGCGGGTGAACACCGGTCGCGCCGTCGGCGGGACGACGGTCCACTTCACGGCTGTCGCCGTCCGGCTGCGCCCCGACGACTTCCGCGTCGCCTCGACCGATGGCGTCGGCGTCGATTGGCCGTTCGACTACGACGAGCTGGCGCCGTACTACGCCGAGGTCGAGCGGACGCTGCCGGTCTCCGGGCCGCGCCGTTCGGCCTATCCGTCCGGCGCGCCCTACCCGCACGGCGAGCTGCCGTGGTCGGCCAAGGACGAGGTCCTGGCGCGTGGCCTCGACGCGCTCGGTCTCCACGTCGAGATGACGCCGCACGCGATCGCGACCGGCAACGTCGACGGTAGAAGCGCCTGCATGTACTACGGCTTCTGCATGGACGGCTGCAAGAGCGACGCCAAGGGCGGCACGCACGTCAGCTACGTCCCGAAGGCGATCGCCGCCGGCGCCGAGATTCGCCCGAACTGCTTCGCGACGCGAATCGAAAGCGAAGGCGGGCGCGCCACCGGCGTCAGCTATCTCGAGAACGGCGAGGAACGCTTCCAGCCGGCCGAACGCGTCTTCGTCTGCTGCTACGCGATCGAGACGCCGCGGCTGCTGCTGAACTCGGGCAACCTGGCCAACTCGTCCGACCAGGTCGGGCGCAACTTGATGGTGCACAGCGGCCCGATCGTCTACGGCCGCTTCGACCGAGCGTTGGACAGCTTTGTCACTCCGCCGGTCGGCGTCATGACGATGGACACCTACGCGAGCGATGCGAAGCGCGACTTTGCCCGCGGCTTCTGGATGAACACCTACTGTCAGTTCCCGATCAACTTCGCGCAGGCGCTCGTCGGCAGCAATCCCGATCTCTGGGGGCCGGAGCTGATCGAGGTGCTCGACGAATACGCGCACTGGGGGATGCTGGCCACCCTCGGCGAGGTGCTGCCGAATCCGGACAACCGCGTCACGCTCGCCGACGAGCGCGACGATAACGGCGTCCCGGTGGCACGCGTGACGTTCTCCTATGGCGACAACGACCGCGCGATCATCGAGGCTGAGCGGACGCTGGCCGAGCAGGTGGTCGAGGCCGCCGGCGCGACACGCATCCTCACCAGCGATGGCACGCATCACCTGCTCGGCACCTGCCGCATGGGCACCGACTCGGCGACTTCGGTCGTCGGGCCCGACTGCCGCAGCCACGACGTCGAAAACCTGTGGATCTGCGACGGCTCGGTCTTCCCGACCGGCGGCGCGGTCAACCCGAGCCTGACGATCGAAGCGATCGCGACACGCACCGCCCGCCTTCTGCTGGAGCGGGCGACGTGAGCGCGGGCGCGCAAAGGAGGCCTGAATGAACGTCGGTGATTTCCTGATCGACCGCCTGGCACAGTGGGACGTCAAGCGGATCTACGGTTATCCCGGCGACGGCATCAACGGGATCATGGGCGCTCTGCAGCGCGCCGAGGGCCGGATCGAGTTCGTCCAGGTCCGCCACGAGGAGATGTCGGCGTTCATGGCCTGCGCCCACGCCAAGTGGACGGGTGAGGTCGGCGTCTGCCTCGCGACTTCCGGCCCCGGCGCGATCCATCTTCTGAACGGGCTCTACGACGCCAAGCTCGACCATCAGCCGGTGGTGGCGATCATCGGCCAGCAGGCGCGGGCTGCGCTCGGCGGCCACTACCAGCAGGAGGTCGACCTGATCTCGCTGTTCAAGGACGTAGCGCACGAGTACGTCCACATGGTCTCCGACCCGGCGCAGATGCGGCACCTCGTCGATCGCGCCATCCGCATCGCGCTCGCCGAGCGGACGGTCACGTGCATCATCGTGCCGAACGACATCCAGACGATGGAGGCGGTGCCTGAGCCCGCGCACGCGCATGGCACGATCCACTCGTCGGTCGGCTACTCGCGCCCGCGCGTCGTCCCGGCGGATGAGGATTTGGCGCGAGCGGCGGAGCTGCTGAACGCCGGCGAGCGGGTGGCGATCCTCGCCGGCCAGGGTGCGCTGCACGCCACCGACGAGCTGATCGAGACCGCCGAGCTGCTCGGCGCCGGAGTCGCCAAGGCCCTGCTCGGTAAGGCGGCGCTGCCCGACGACCTGCCCTTCGTGACCGGATCGATCGGCCTCTTGGGCACGAAGCCAAGCTGGGAGCTGATGACCGGCTGCGACACGCTACTGATGGTCGGCACGAGCTTCCCCTATTCCGAGTTCCTGCCCGAGGAGGGTAAGGCGCGGGCGGTCCAGATCGATATCGACGGGCGCATGCTCGGCATCCGCTACCCGACCGAGGTCAATCTCGTCGGCGACAGCGCCGAGACGTTGCGGGCGCTGCTCCCGCTCCTCGAGCGCAAGCAGGACCGCTCCTGGCGCGAGCAGATTGAGGAAGGCGTCGCCGACTGGTGGCGGGTGATCGAGGAGCGGGCGATGAACGACGCCGACCCGATCAACCCGCAGCGCGTCTTCTGGGAGCTCAGCCCGCGCCTGCCCGACAACTGCATCCTCAGCTCCGACTCCGGCTCGGCGGCCAACTGGTTCGCGCGCGACCTGAAGATCCGGCGCGGCATGATGGCCTCGCTGTCGGGGACGCTGGCGACGATGGGGCCGGGAGTCCCCTACGCGGTCGCGGCCAAGTTCTGTCATCCCGAGCGTGTGGCGATCGCCCTCGTCGGCGATGGCGCGATGCAGATGAACGGCATGAACGAGCTGATCACGGCGGCCAAGTACTGGCAGCGCTGGAGCGACCCGCGCTTGATCGTCGCCGTCTTGAACAACCAGGACTTGAACCAGGTCACCTGGGAGCAGCGCGTTCTCGAGGGCGACCCGAAGTTCGAGGCCTCACAGGACATCCCGGACGTTCCCTACGCGCGCTTCGCCGAACTGATCGGTCTCAAGGGCATCCGCGTCGAGACACCGGACGAGATCGCCCCGGCCTGGGAGGAGGCGCTCGCTGCCGATCGCCCCTGCGTGCTCGACTTCGTCACCGATCCCGAGGTGCCGCCGCTGCCGCCGCACATCACCTTCGAGCAGGCGAAGATGTTCGCGCTCGCGGTCGCAAAGGGCGATCCCGGTCGCCGCGCGATGATCGAGCAGTCGCTCAAGGACAAGCTCGAAGAATTCCTGCCGGGACGGAGGTAGCGAGTGCCTGGCGAAGCGCACGGACTCGACCAGGACTACGTCGACTTCTATCCAAGCGGCACTCAGGTTGCGGGCGAGTTCTGCTGCGCCTCATGCGGCTACGGCATCGTCTTCCGCGGCCAGCTCCCACGCTGCCCGATGTGTGGCGAGTCGACGTGGGAAACGGCAGTGTGGCGGCCGCTCAGTCGCGAAGCGGGCGGCGCGGCTTGGACCGCGTCGGCAGCGGCCGCTCGCGACCGGTGGTAGCTCGCACAAGCCAACTACGAGAAAGGAAGGTAGGGATGAGCGACCAGCAAGCAGAAGGCTCGCGCGAGGAAGATGTGGCTCCGACGGGTGGCGACGAGATCAGCGAAGAGGCGATCGCCGCGCGGGCGCACGAGATCTCGCTCGGCGACGACGCCGGCACTGCCGAGGAGAACTGGCAGCGCGCCGAGCGCGAGCTGCGTCAAGGCAGTGGTGAGGTGCGCCCGTAGTGGGAGCGGCGGGCTCGGCTTCGCTCAAGGATCAGCTCGAGGAGTTCCTGCAGGGGGCGGGAGTAAGCATGTCGACGACCGTCGCCCGCGCCCAAGTTCCGATCGAGCGGCTGGCGGTCACGGCGTTCGCCGTTCCGACCGACGCGCCCGAGTCCGACGGGACGCTGGAGTGGGACTCGACGACGCTGGTCGTTGTCGAGCTCGAGGCCGGCGGCGTCCGCGGCCTTGGCTACACCTACGCCGACGCGGCCGCCGCCGCGATCGTCGAGCGGCGGCTGCGCGAGTGCGTGGTTGGATGCGACGCAATGGACGTCCCGGCCGCTTGGCAGGCGATGTGCGCCGCCGTGCGCAACATCGGCCTCGCCGGCGTCGCTGCGGCGGCGATCTCCGCCGTCGACGCCGCGATCTGGGATCTGAAGGCGCGCCTGCTCGAGCTGCCGCTGGTCGCGCTTCTCGGCGGGGCGCGCGAGTCGGTGCCGGTCTACGGCAGCGGCGGCTTCACCTCCTATTCGCGCGAGCAGCTCGCCGAACAGCTCGCCGGTTGGCTCGAGGAGGGCATCGACGCCGTCAAGGTCAAGGTTGGCCGCCGGCCGGATGAGGACCTGCTGCGGGTCGTCGAGGCGCGTCAGGCGATCGGGCCCGACGCCGCGCTGTTCGTCGACGCCAACGGCGCCTACGCACCCAAGCAGGCGCTCGCACTGGCCGGGGCCTTCGCCGAAAGCGGCGTCTCCTGGTTCGAGGAGCCGGTCTCGTCCGATGACCTCGCCGGCCTTCGCCTGCTGCGCGAGCGAGCGCCGGCGGGAATGGAGATCGCTGCCGGCGAGTACGGCTACGCGACGATCGACTTCCGGCGCCTGTTCGAGGCCGGCGCCGTCGATGTCTTGCAGGCCGACGCCACCCGTTGCCTCGGGATCAGCGGCTTCCTCCGCGCAGCGATGCTGGCCGAGGCGTATGGGCTCGACATCTCGGCCCATACCGCGCCGTCGCTGCACGTCCATGCCTGCTGCGCGCTTGCGAACGTGCGTCATATCGAGTGGTTCCACGACCACGTCCGCATCGAGCGCATGTTGTTCGACGGCGCGCCGCGCCCCGAACGCGGCCTGCTCCGCCCCGATCGCGACCGCCCCGGCCTCGGACTCGAGCTAAGGCGAGCTGACGCCGCGCGCTATGAGCTCTGACATGTGAACCGCTTCGGGATGGGCTGCATCCGTGGTCGCAGAATGCGACGAACTCAAGGATGAGGCGGCCGAAGGGACGGCGCCCGCCATCTCGGTTGTGCTTGACGAGAAGCCAGATTGCGTCGGCGGCCAACAGGCCAGGGATTCCATGCCAGCCCGAAACCTACCCCTGGGTAGTGTAGGTGCGACTCGCGGCACAACGTTCTCCTTCCGTGTGTGGCAGGCCGTGAGATCGGGAACGTGATCGCTCGCGAGCATCGAAACGTCCGAGGGGGATCGAAATGGCAACCACGCGTCAATGGGATCTGATTCGCACGATCCGCGATTCGCGCCGGCAAGGAGGGACGGGTTGAAGACGATCCTCGCCGGATACGACGGCACACGCTCGGCTGAACGCGCGCTGAAGCGGGCCGCGGAATTCGCCAAGGCGTTCGACGCGAAGGTCGTCGTCGTGGACGTCGTCGCGCCGGAGCCACTCGTAACGCCCGGAGCCTTCGGATTGATGCCGTATTACTCCTACCGAGCCGAGGAACCGAGCCAGGCGCTCCAGACGGACGAGGCGGTCTGGCAGCAGCATCGCGACCAGGTGCAGGCACTCTTCTCAGGCGCCGGGATCGCGGTCGAGTTTGCCGGCGTCGTCGGCGTTCCCGACGAGGAGATCGTCGAGCTCGCCGAGCAGCAGCACGCCGACCTGATCGTCGTCGGCACCCGCGAACCCGGCTTCTTCGAGCGGCTGCTCGGCGGCAGCGTCAGCCAGGGCGTCGCCCGACGGGCGCACTGCGACGTCCTGATCGTCCATCCCCGCCCAGGCGAGGAGGATTGATTACCGGATGACTCCGCGCAACCTCCTCGTCCTCCTGCTTCCCGACGGGTCAGAAGCGACCCTGCGACGAGCGGTCGAAGAACGAGCGGACGGACCGCTCAAGGTCCGAATTGTCGCACCAACACATGTCAGCCCCCTCGAGTGGCTCGCTAACGATGAGGATGATGCTCGACGCGAAGCCGCGGCACGTGCGCTCGAGGTCGAGTGGATGCTCGACGATCAGGCGGAGGTTGCGGGCGAGGCGGGCGACGTCGATCCGGTGCAAGCAGTCGAGGACGCGCTGCGGACCTTACCCGCCGACGAGATCCTGATCGTCGGAGGCGCCAACGAGAACGGTGCCCTCGAGTCATCGTTGCGATGTTTCGGGGTGCCGGTCACGCGCATCGACGGCTCGTCACCACCGCCTGAGCATCCACGGCTGCGGGAGACGTCCCGCGCGGTTATCGCCGGGCGCAGCGAGGCGACACCATTCATCTTCTTCGCCAGCGTCAATCTCGCGCTAATCGCGCTCACGGTCCTGATCGCGGGGATCGCCGTCCTCGTTCTCTGGCTGCTCTGAGGGAACGAGTAAGGAGTTGGCTACGTGGTGCTCCTGCCCGAACGCGAAACACGCGGTCGGCCCTTCGAAGCCCGCCCGATCAGCGCCTTTCACGATGCGCTCGTTCAGCTCGCGGAAGACGAGTTGATCGACCTGCTGCCAACGACGAGGACGCCAAGTGCCTGAGCCAGCGGACGTTTCTCCTCGGCGAGTTCCGCGAGCGTGCCGCGCTACGAAGTCGCCGCCAGTTCGGCGCCGCACCGTCGTCCACGGCACTGCCATCACAACGCGATTTTTGGGATGGGCTCCGACGAGGCCGTGTTCGCCAAGCTCGGGCTCGACTTCGAGTTACTCGACGCCGGCTGCTGCGGAATCGCCGGTGCCTTTGGCTTCGTTAAGAAGCACTACAATGTCTCGATCGACTGCGACGAGCGCGTGCTGCTGCCGACCGTGCGCGCCGCCGGTGAGCCGACTGTTGATCGTGACTGACGGCTTCATCTGTCGCGAGCAGATCGGCCAGACGATCGCCTGGCGGTCACTGCACCTCGCGGAGGTGGTCGAGCTGGCGCTGAACGGGCAGGAAGGAGGTCGGACGTGAAGTCAAAACCTCTCGGCGGCGACGGCACGAGACACGTACTCGTCTTCGACAAGGGCGACGAGGTGGTCGAGCAACTGCTGGCGTTCGCCGAGCAAGAGCAAGTCACAGCGGCGAGCTTCAGCGGCATCGGCGCCTTCAGCGACGTGACGCTCGGCTTCTTCGAGCGCGAGCGGAAGGATTACAAGCGGATCCCGCTCGCCGAGCAGGTCGAGGTGCTGACGCTCGCTGGCGACATCGCCGTCAAAGACGGCGAGCCGCAGGTGCACGCGCACGTCGTCGTTGGCAAAGCCGACGGCACGGCCTGGGGCGGACATCTACTCGGGGGCCACGTCTGGCCGACGCTCGAGCTCGTCCTCGTCGAGTCGCCGGACGAGTTGCGACGCACGCTCGATGAGGAGACGCGTCTGCCATTGATCACCATCGAGTCGCCGCCGTCGTTGGGCGAGGACGGGGAGGAAGTAGGAGGAGCTACGTCTCTCGATTCTCGGCTGTAGCGCAACGATCGTCGGTTTCCATCGAAGCCAGGCAGGGGAGTCTTTCGTGCATGACGGACGTGCATGAACTTGGGGCTCTCTACGATCGCTTTGGCCGAGCGGCATACCGACTCGCGCTTGCGATGCTCGAGAACAAGCAATCGGCTGAAGACGCGGTCGCGGAGGGATTCGCCGATTTCTGGCGCACGGTCTCGTCCGCTGCGGCTCCGGATGATGCCTACCGGCTTCTGTTGACGCTCGTTCACCGGGCAGCAGTCCGGCGGGCACGGCGCGAGGGAACCACGACCGCATCGAATTGCGCTCGGCTACAGGCAGAGCTGCTGCCGGAGCTGCCCGCGGAGCAACGGCGCGTCATCGTCCTGGCGTACTTCGGCGGCTTACGCGAGCGTGAGGTGGCCGAGCGACTTGGCGTGTCCGTCGCCCAGGTGCGTCGAGGTGCCGCTGCAGGGCTGGCGCGACTTCAGCGTTCGGCATCGGAGGGGTCCGTACAGCGACCCTCGCACGACACGCGACCGCGTCCTCTAGTCAGGGAGCGAGCATGAACGACTATGAGCACCGGCGTGAGCTCGGGCAGCAGCTGCGCGTCGACTCTGTGCGTGCGAGCGCTGCTGCTGGCTCGGGACATCCCACCTCAGCGATGTCCGCGGCTGATCTGATGGCCGTTCTGATCGGCGGGCATCTACGCCACGATTTCGCAGATCCTGACAATCCGGCCAACGACCGTCTGATTTTTTCGAAGGGTCACGCCTCGACACTTCTCTACGCGATCCTGAAGGCGGTCGGGGCGGTATCCGAGGACGAGCTGCTCGAGTACCGGAAGCTCGGCAGCCGGCTCGAGGGTCATCCGACGCCGGTTCTGCCGTGGGTCGACGTCGCGACCGGATCGCTCGGACAGGGGCTCCCGATCGCGGTCGGCATCGCGCTCGCCGGCAGGAAGCTGGATCGGCTGCCGTATCGCGTGTGGGTGCTGTGCGGCGACAGCGAGATGGCGGAGGGCTCGATCTGGGAGGCGTTCGAGCACGCCGCCCACTACGGCCTCGACAATCTGACTGCGATCATCGACGTGAACCGCCTCGGCCAGCGTGGCGAGACGATGGTCGGCTGGGATCTCGGCGTGTTCGCCGCGCGGGCGCGCGCCTTTGGCTGGCACGCGATCGAAATCGACGGGCACGATGTCGAGGCGGTCGACCGGGCCTACGCCGAGGCCGCCGCGACGGCGGATCGCCCGACTGCGATCGTCGCCCACACGGTCAAGGGCAAGGGCGTCGCAGCCGTCGAGGATCAGCCGGGCGTGCACGGCAAAGCACTCGCGGATGCCGAAGCGGCGATCAAGGAACTCGGCGGTGTTCGCGATATCCAAGTGAGAGTCGCAGCACCGCCGAAGAGCGAGCCTCGTCGTTTCGTTTTGGGCGAGCTCCAGCTTCCGACCTACGACGTCGGCGAACGCGTCGCGACGCGCAAGGCATACGGTGAGGCGCTCGCCGCGCTTGGTGCCGCGCGCGACGATGTCGTCGCGCTCGACGGCGAGGTCTCCAACTCCACCTATGCCGAGCTTTTCGCAAAAGCGCACCCCGAGCGATACTTCGAGATGTTCATCGCCGAGCAGCAGATGGTCGCAGCGGCTGTTGGCCTGCAGACGCGAGGGTGGCGGCCGTTCGTGTCCACGTTCGCCGCCTTCCTCTCCCGCGCGTCGGACTTCATCCGCATGGCCGCGGTCAGCCGCGCGAACATCTGCCTGTGCGGTTCGCACGCGGGTGTCTCAATCGGTGAGGACGGGCCCTCCCAGATGGGACTCGAGGACATGGCGGCACTGCGCGCTGTCCACGGCAGCACCGTCCTGTATCCCTGCGATGCGAACCAGACCGCCCATCTGGTCGCGCAGATGGCCGCCCGCGACGGAATCGTGTACCTGCGAACGACGCGCGAGGCGACGCCCGTGATCTACGCGGCCGACGAGCAGTTCGAGATCGGGCGCTGCCGCATCCTCAAATCCTCCGATCACGACGACGTCACGATCGTCGCGGCGGGCATCACCGTGAACGAGGCGCTCGCGGCCGCAGAGACACTCGAGCAGGATCAGATCAGTGCCCGCGTGATCGACGCCTACTCGGTGAAGCCGATCGATGTCAGCACGCTGCGCGCCGCAGCTCAGGCGACCGGTGGGCGCTTAGTGACGGTCGAGGATCACTGGCCCGAGGGCGGGCTCGGCGATGCGGTGCTGGAGGCACTCGCCGACGTACCGGAACGGACGACCGTCGTCAAGCTCGCCGTGCGCGTCATGCCCGGCTCCGCCACCTCCGCCGAGCAGCTTCGCTTGGCCGGAATCGACGCCGATCACATCGTCGAGGCGGCGCGGCTCCTTCGCCGCGAGCCCGTCGAGGGAGACGACGTCCTCAACTTCCTGCCCGGAATGCAGGAGTGATCGTGCGGGAGCTCGTGATCAGGGTCGAGCATGCCAAGCAGCGCTCCGACCTGCTGAGCTTCCTGCGCGAGCAGCGCGCCAATCCGCGTCAGCTCGACGAGTGCAGCATCGCGCTCGATCTCGACGACGGCGACTGCCCTCCGCTTGCGACGCTGGTGGCCACGCTCGACGATTGGCGCGCCCGCGCGCACGCGGGCGAGGCCGTCCTCGAGCTCGACGGCGAGACCAGAATCCTGCGCACGGAAATCTAAACCCGCGTCGAGGCGGACGCCGTTTGGCGACGCCGCCTCGCGGAAACGCCCGATCGATGGCGCGCGGTGAGCCGCTCTTGGCGTCGCGTCCCGGCTCGCCGGGAAGCTCGGAATCGAGCCTCGTGCTCCTGCACGTTGAACCGTCCACGAATTTGCCGCGGGTGAGCGCGGCGCCGGCGAGCAAGAGCGCCTCAGAGAAACAGAGCTGATCAATGCTCTCAAGGCGGCTGAACTCGCTCGCCGGAACGACATTCCGGTGGAGAGCCCCGCGTGCCGCCTCGTCGCATCGGCGCTCGGGATGATCCCCTACTCGCCCGATGTCGTCTGCCGCGTGGCAGCGGAATACCCGCAGTGCGAGAAGGCTGAAGATCGAGAGCGTCTCGCAACAGAGCTCGGGCTGCCCGGCACGGGCGAGCTCTGGAACGTGTGGTCGATCCTCCACGGCGGTCGCTACGACCCCGTGCTTGAGGAGCACGGCCTGCCGCCGTTCCGCCCCGGCCTGCTGCCGCTCCGGGAGTCATGGGAGAGACCGTAAGACGCGGACTGACCCGCGCCAGACGAGCGCCGCCAGTGCGACGGCGAGCGCAGTCAAGGCGCTTCGGTGGCGACGGGCGACGAACTGCAGACTAAACCGCCTTGCTTCAGCGTCGAAAATTCCGTGCGTGCCGCGATCGCCGGGGAGGGCATAAGACAGGTTGTCGGGTCGATCCGACTTAACCGACGCGTCCGTCTGCTGAGCGGTGTAAGCGGTCCGCGCTAGGTAGCGGTCGAGGAGGCCGGGCGCGAGCTTATGGGCGAGCAGCGCCTTCACCGTCGAGCCACCGACCCAAAACTCGCGCCGCGGATGCTCGGCGGCAAAGACGATCGCGCGCGCGGCGACTTCGGGCTGGAAGATCGGCGGTACGGGCTGCGGGTGTCGCGGCAGGCGTGTCCTGACGACGCTGAAGTGCGGCGTGTTCAGGGCCGGGAGCTGAACCATGGTCACGCGGACATTGCTGCCGTCATGCAAGAGCTCGCAGCGCAGGGACTCGCTGAAGCCCTCGACAGCGTGCTTGGCCGCGCAATAGGCCGCCTGCAGGGGAATGGCGCGATAGGCGAGCGCCGAGCCGACCTGAACGATCACCCCTCGATCGCGCGGGACCATCCGCCGCAGCGCGGCCAGCGTGCCGTGGACGTAGCCCAGATAGGTGACTTCGGTGACGCGACGCACCTCCTCGGCGGTCAGCTCGGTGACCGGCGAGAACACCGACAGCATGGCGTTGTTGACCCAGACGGCGACCGGCCCGAGCTGCTCTTCTGTCGCCGCTGCGGCGGCTTCGACGGCGTCGGCGTCGGCGACGTCGAGCGGGAATACCAGCGCCCGGCCGCCAAGCTCCTCGACCTCGCGCCGCGCGGCCTCGAGCCCGTCGACGCCGCGGGCAAATAACGCCAGCTGCACGCCGCGCCGGGCAAACTCGCGGGCGCAGGCGCGACCAACCCCCGACGAGGCGCCGGTGATGACGATGACATTGCCTTCGCTTAGCCGGCCCATGCGACGAAGCCTCCGACGATCGCGCCGTAGAATATGTGGGCGATCACCGTCGCGAGCGGCGTTTGGCGCCCGTAGTTGAGGAGGAGGAATCCTGGCGGCTCGAGGAGCGGCGCCGAGCCGGCGGCATCGAATCCGGTGCCCATGCGCGGGTGGACGACCGGCAGGAGGACGTTGACGAGCGCAGTCGAGGCGAACAGGGCGTGGACAAGGCCGAACAGAGCCCCGAGCAGCAGGCCGCTCTCATCGAGGACGGCGAAGATCGTGTAGTAGACGAGCGCGAACAGAAGGCCGAAGACGAAGTGGAGGGCGTAACCGACGGCCTTGGCGCGAACGCGGTCGGCGGTGATGGCGGTGCCAATCAGGAACGGAATGTCCATACGCGTCCAGCCAAACTCGCTTGCGGCGCGGAGGACAGTCGTCAGTACCAGCGTCCCGACGAACCCGCCGACGATCGCCCCCCAGATCATCGTCTCGCCTCGGCGATTGCAAGGGCGGCATTAATCAAGGCCAGGTGCGAGAGCCCCTGCGGGAAGTTGCCAAGGAAGTCGCTCGTTTTAGCATCGATCTCCTCGGCGTAGAGGCCGACGTCGTTGGCCAGCGCAACGAGCTCGTCCATGAGCTCGGCCGCTTCGTCCAGTCGACCCTGTCGGGCGTAGGCCTCGACGAGCCAGAAAGAACAGGCGACGAACGCCCCGTCTTCGCCCGCCAGGCCGTCGGTGTCGAGGTAACGGTGGAGGAGCGGGCCGCGCCCGAGCTCGCGGCGGACGGCGTCGACCGTGTCGCGCAGGCGCGGCGAGTTCGGGTCGTCGTAGCGCGCGATCACGCCAAGGAGCAGCGCGGCGTCGAGGGCGTCGTCGTCGGCGCTGCGCGTGTAGCTGCGCTTGTGTTCGGCGTAGCAGCGTGTCTCAACGAATTCGCGGATCCGCTCGCGCTCACGTGACCAGCGGTCGACGTCGCCGCGCAGCAACCCTTGGCCAGCAAGCGCGCAGGCACGGTCGAGAGCGACGAAACACATCATCTTCGACTGGGTGAAGTGCGTCGGTTCGCTGCGCGTCTCCCAGATCCCGGCATCGCGTTCGCGCCAGATCTCGCAAACGAAGTCGGCAATACCGGCGAGGCGCTTGGCGTGGTCGCGGTCGAGTGTGGCGGCGAAGCGGGCAAACTCCGCCGCGGCGTCGAGGACCTCGCCGTAGACGTCGAGTTGGGTCTGACCGGCAGCGCCATTGCCGACACGCACGGGACGAGAGTCGCGGTAGCCGGCGAGCGCCAGCGATCGCTCAGCGGCCTCGGGACGGCCGTTCAGGCGGTAGAGGACCTGGACCTTCGGATGCGTCAGCTGCGAAGCGTGGAGGAGCCAGGCGAAGAAAGCATGGGCCTCAGAACTGCAGCCGAGGCTGAGCAGGGCGCGCAGCGTGAAAGCAGCGTCGCGCGGCCACGAGTAGCGGTAGTCCCAGTTGCGTTCGCCGCCGATCTGCTCGGGAAGCGACGTCGTCGGCGCAGCGGCGATGGCCCCAGACGGCGCGAAGACGAGCAGCTTCAAGACGAGGGCACTGCGGAGGACGGCGTCGCGCCAGGGGCCGTCGTACTCACGACCGGTGCTCCAGTCGCGCCAGGTCGCTGCGGTCGCATGAAGGCGCGCCTCGACTTCGGCACGGCTCGGGTAGACGAGCGGTTCTTGGTGGGCGGCGCTGACAACGAGGTGGCCGACGGTGCCTTCGCTGGCCTCGAACCGCGCGCCGACCGACCCGTCGCTGACGGTCGCCTCGCCGGCATCCCAGCTGAAGACAGCGAGAGCGTCACGCCCATCGGCGACGGTCGCGACACCGCCACGTGAGGACACCCGCGCCGGACTGCTGCCGTACTGAAGACGCGGTTCGACTTGCCAGGCGAGCGGGACACACCCAGCCACTCCCTCGACGCGGCGGACGAGCTCACGGTACGGCGCGAAGCCCGACGCCGGCAGCGTCATAGCGTCGGTGACGCGGACGGCACCCGCCGCCGTCGTGAACGTCGTCTCGAGAACATTCGTGCCTGGCAGATAGCGCCGCGACGCTTCATGTGGGACCTCAGGCGCGAGCGCGAAGCGGCCACCGCGATCGGCGTCGAGTAGTGCGCCGAAGACGCTCGCCGAGTCGAGATCCGGAAGGCAGAGCCAGTCGATCGACCCGTCGCGGGCGACGAGGGCGACGGTGCGGCCGTCGCCGATCGCCGCATAATCGCGGATCGCGGCGTAGCCGTCGGTGCGGGTGGGTTCAATCACGCTTTGCAGTCTGGCGTGAGTGGCGCCCGCACGCCGGAACTTACGTCTGCGCGCCAGCTCATGGCGTCGCGTCGCGCGCCTGTCGCCAACCGCGCTAACGAGCTGGCCGGGTAGATGACGTTGCGTCGGCAAAGTCGATGCGGCGCAGGACGCCCATCAGAACGCCGTCGGAGCGGGTCACCGGTAGCAGCGACAGGTCGCGACGGCGCATCCGCTCGCGGGCGTCGTCGACGGCGAGGCTCGGTCGCACCGTGCCCGGACCCGCGGTCATGACGGTCTCGACTGCGCCGTCGGAGTCGCTGGCCAAGGCGCGCCGACCGAGAAGTCCGAGGAGGACGCGCTTGTCGTCGACGACGAAGCAGATGTCATAGGCACTCGCGGAGACGCGGCCGCGCACGGTGCTCAGTTGCTCGTCGAGCGTGCAGGTCGGCATGTCGTCGCGAAGGTAGGCACCGACGCGAGTCTCGCTCCCGCGTTCGCCGGCGAGCGGCAGGCCGAACGCACCCCAGTCGGCTTTGCCAGCGACGTAATCGTGGACGCGAGCGAACCCGAGCGCTTCGAGCCGCGCCGCGGCTCGTGGGCTCATGTCTCACTGGTAGTCGTGGCAGTAGACGATGACCGGCTGGTCGCGCTTGAGCTGCCGCGCTGTTTCGGCGTTCAGCTCCTTGAGCGGGATGTTGGTCGCAGCGGGGAGGTGCTCGTCGGCGTATTCCACGGCGGCCAGAACGTCGACCAGCTGCGCGCCTGCGGCGACGAGCTCTTGAACCTGCCCGCGGTCGACCGCGAGTGGCATCAACTCTCCGCTCTCATATCAGTCGGAGCTTATACTAGAAGCATGAGTGTGGCGCTCCAGTCTCCGTTCCAGCTGCCGAAGACCCCCGCGCGCGGCGATCTCATCGCCAAGTACTTCCGCACGCTCAGCGACCCGACGCGGCTCAAGATCGTCGAGCTGCTACGCAAGGAGGGGGAGATGACCGTCGGCGAGCTGGCCGCACGGCTCGGCGTCAGTCAGCCCGGCGTCTCCAACCATCTCGCCTGTCTGCGCTGGTGCGGCTTCGTCGGCACCCGTCGCGCGCACCGGACGGTCTTCAACTTCGTCGCCGACGCGCGCGTGATCAAGCTGCTCGAGCTCGGCGAGGCGCTACTTGACGACAATGCGGCGCATGTCGCAGCCTGCTGCTACACGGAGGCCGGCTCGTGACGCTGATTGAGATCTTGACGTTCGCCGGCTGTCCGAACGCCGACGGGGCGATGGCGCTAGTCGAGCGTGTCATCACCGAGGCCGGCATCGACGCCGACGTGCGCCGGGTCGAGGTCCGCGACGCCGACGTCGCGGCCGAGCAGCGTTTTCTCGGCTCGCCGACGGTCCGCGTCAACGGACGCGATGTCGAGCCCGGCGCCGACGAGCGCGACGAGTTCGTCTACGCCTGCCGCGTCTACCGAACGCCGACCGGCTTCCGTGGCCAGCCTGAAGAAAGCTGGCTCCGCGACGCTCTCGAGCCGCCGCATATTGGATGAATGAGAGGCCGCGAGTGTCGCGCCGCCTCAGGCCATGTATATGACCCGCGAGTTCCTCGGCGCCTCATCGAGGATCGTCGGCAACTCGCCGCTGGCCTACCTGCTCGGGTCAATGGCGTCACAGCACTATCCACCGGGGACATCGAGAGGAGCGTCGCGAAGCGGGTCGCGACGATCCTCGATCCCGCGGTTGACGAGCCCGTCGACATCTTCCTTGCCACGCATCACGGCTCGAAGCAGGGTTCGGTCGACGAGATCCTCGACGTGATCCGCCCGCGCTGGGCGGTCATCTCGGCGGGACAGAATCGCTATGAGCACCCGTCGCTCGAGGCGATCAGCCGGCTTAAGGCCGCCGGGGCCTCGATCTGGTGCACGGACACGAACGGCAGCGTCACTGCTCGGATCTCTGCGCGGGGAAGGTTGACGTGGCGGGCGAGTCTTCAGGTGGCGCCGTGGTGGTCGGCGCAGGCGAAGAGGAAGACCGGCAGCTGCGTCGGCCGCTGAGAACTAGCGCGGGTTGAGGAGAGGGCGCTCTCGAACCGTCCTCGCTGGCTTGCCGTCGGCGCGCAGGTGTGTCAGACGCCGCCGGCGATGCGGCGAGCCTCGCGTAGACGCGACACGATTACGGCACGATCTTCCGGGTGGGGCGTTGAGCCAGCGTCCGCTTGGGTGCGGTGCCTCGAGCACGGGCACACGGACGGGCGGCCGCGCCCGGCCCCAACCGGCCTGGGCCTTCCGCCCGAACAGGACGACACGCGAAGCTCGGGGAGCAGGTCGAGCAGCTCGAGGCCACGAACGGGCTCACCTTCTCGCCGCCCAACCTCGAGCTGATCCTTGAGGTGCCGCAGGTGAAGGCGTTGCGCGGGACGGGCTAGGCATATGGCCATGGTTAGCGGGAAACGGGGCTACCGCCCGCAGCCTCTCCTACGATGGGGGTACCGACCATGGCCCTTCCCGTTGGACTCTTCAGCAATGCTTATCGCCTGACGCTGCCAGTCGGCCAGCGATTCTGGCGCATCTCGCTTCGGGGGGAGGGCGCGCCCTCTCGTCGGCACGTCGAACGTGAGGTCGGCGTCCCGGTCTGGATTCACGGTGGTGACGCGTATGCCGCTGCCGAGGTGGAGCGGGCAAATCCGGTCGAGTTCGCGACCGACATGAAGGACAGGTCACATCTTGTCCGCTTTGCCATACGCGAGGCTCTCCGGGCTCGCGCTCGGGGCTTGGGTTGGGACGAGTGGCTGCTGATGAATGAGCTACAGGCCGTGCCGCCCGACGGCGAGCAGCATCACGGGCCAGTCATCGTCGAGCCTCTGCTCAAGGTGCGAGTCGCCTATGAGGGCGTCACCGCTCCCGAGTTCGTTGTGATTTTGAGCAGCGGCGTTCGCTGGCGCATGGATGGGAGTCTCGTTGACGCCGAGCTCGCCGGCGTCGCAGTAGGAGAGTCTGTCTTTCGCCTTCGCGGGAATGGCCCTGAGCGCGGGTCTGTCGTACGCATCGACGGAGATGACGTGTACCTGGCGCAGCGTGGTGATGTCCTCGACGAACCCGTGAGGGCGTTGGACTACTCGCTCGTTGCACGGCCAGCTCTCGTTCACACCTATCTCGGGAGGACAGCCGGAGGCGCAAAGGCAGCCAGCGTGTACCGCGCCCTGCTCGTCGCGAGTGGGACGTTGATGGCTGATGGATCTCCTAACCGCTATGCGGTCAAGGAGCGTTACCTGGAGACGGAGAAGCTGCTTGACGCCTTCGGGCGCGAGTTCGAGATGCCGACCGGCACTGGCCAGATCGCCGACACACCCATCGAAATCTTCGTCCGGGCAAGCCGTGACCTCGAGCCGCCAACGGAGGCAGCGGATCAGTGGGTTGGCGCGATCATGCGCGCGCCGCGTCTGCGCTTCGGCGAGGGCGTGCCCAGTCGGGCCGCCGAGCAGGCATACGCCGGTCTGCGTCGTTTCGGTGCCTACTCGTTACACGAGTTCCCGAGGGAGCGCGCCCGCGTGCTGCTTGCGTACCCGCGCCATTCGCAGCATCAAGCAAAGCTCCTACGCGACAAGCTGTTCGGTGGTCTCGGGAACTACCCCGGCTTCGAGCGCCTGTTCGGCCTGCCTAGCGGCTTTACTCTTGAGATCGAGGAGACGGTGATCGAGCCGGACGGCAGTGACGCAGGAAGCGGTGACCTCTACAAGCGTCGTTTGGACGAGTGGGCGCGCTCGCGTACCGCTGTCCCCGACCTGGCGATCGTGATCCATCCGCACTCCGACCGTTGGGTCACCGACAGCGCCTACTACGCCGCCAAGGTCTTCTTCGGGCGCGAAGGCATCGCGACGCAGATGGTGACGACAGAGCTGTTGCAGGATGACCGGCGGTTGGGCTGGTCTTTAGCCAACATCGCGCTCGCCTCCTTCGCAAAGCTCGGTGGGAGACCCTGGGTCGTCGATGCGAGGGGCGAGGACGCGGATCTCGTGATCGGCATAGGTAGGGCCAACATCCGCGACGGAGACGGCCGGCGACGCATCTTCGGTTATGCGATCGCCGTCATCTCGAATGGCGCCTATCTCGACCTCGCAACTTTCGCACCGGCCGCTGACGAGACGGAGTACCAGGAGCGGCTCACCGAAGCAGTGAAGGAAGCGCTTGAAACGCTCGGCCCCGATAACCCGCCGACACGCATCGTCGTCCATCTGGCGAAGCGGACAGGGAAGGCAGAGATCGACGCGGTTGAGGCGGCCCTGAAGGATATGCAGTGGGCCGCCAAGCTACCCACTGCATATCTGCGCATCGACGATTCATCGCTCTTCGAGTTCATGGACGGGCAGAAAGGAACGTATGCGGCGCCCAAAGGGCTCGCCGTTCAGCTCGGCGAGCGACGCTCGCTGGTTCAGACGGAGGAGTCGACCAACCTTGGGCCTGCCCGTCGCCCGCTTCTGGTCGAGCTCGACTGGCGGAGCCGCGTCCCCCCGGACGACCTAGGGCGCTTGACGCGACAGGTGTTCCGCCTCGCTCACGCCAACTGGCGCGGATTCAACGCGCGCTCGAAGCCGGTGACAATCTTCTACGGGGAGCAGCTCGCCGAGCTCGCCGGCTATCTCGCGCAAGCGAGCGATTGGGATCCCGCAACTCTGAAGCCGGAACTGAGGCGGCGGCCTTGGTTCCTATGACGCAAGCCAACACTGTCGAAGAACTTCACAACCGCGCGCACCGTGCCGCGCTCCAAGCCGAGGGTGAGAACCACTGGTGGGACGGGTCGCTCGAGACCGGTCTTGCGGCGGCAGCGGGAGCGCTTCACCCGCCTGGAGCTAGCCGCCGCATCGGGGAGCTTGGGCTTGAAGGGCTGCGCAAGTGGCTTGACGATGGCGATGTGCGCGCTATCGGCGAGGATGCGGCGGCACTCGCGCTTGGCGCATTTGCCGCCGAGCGCTTAGGAGACGGAGCGAGGCGCTTTCGAGAGGCTGCGCTACGCACTCTTGAGAAGGTGGTACGCGAGGCGAAGGCGCCGGTTGCTCCGCTGCACCTGGCGCTCGCCGCGTGGGCGCTTCGACAGATACTCCCGGTGACTGACAAGTCGCCGTGGCCGGAGCTACACGAGAAGTTCGATCAGCTTCCGATTACGGGGGCCGATTCCCTGCTCGTCGGCTACGGCAAGCTGCTCGCGACAAAAGAGCCGGACGCTCGGCAGCTTGCGCGGATGCTCCAGGAGATCCCCGACGTTGATCCGTCGGAGTACGCGATCCTTCTCTGGGCGCTGTGGTCGGGGTCGCTGCTGCTGGCCGAGCTTGTCGAGGATGGTGACCCCGATCTCGAAGTCGTGCGCAAGCGGCGCGATGAGGTCTTCGATGCGGTCTGCGTTGAGATACGGCACGCGGACGTTCTGGTCGAGGCAGCCGACGACTTCGAGCCGTTTCCCGACGATGACCGGCCAGACTTCATTCCCCAGCCTCCCGACACGTTCGAGATGCTCATGCTCGACCTGGCGCTCAGCCGCGACATCACCGGCGAGCCGCTGCGTACGCCAAGTGAGGTCGACATCGTCGTCGCACGCCGCAACAACTGGGCGATCCTCTTCGCCACCGGCTCGCTTGAGCTGGTTGCCATCGTCTCGACGGCGCTCGCAGTCGTTGTCGCGCGTTTCTACTACGAGGCGCGCTTCGGCATCGTCTTCGGAACCGGGATGAGCACGTTCGCGGCGCTGACGTTCCCCGCCCTAAGGGTCTGGAACATCGTCGAGAAGTCACACTGGCCGCGCCGGTCAATCCTCGACGCAACCTTCACCCTGCTGCTTCTCGGAGTAGCGATCGTGGTCAACTGGGCACCGAAGAAGCCTCTGGTGGAGATGAGCGAATTCTCCACGATCGCGATTGGGCTTGGAGGATCGCTTGGCCTCGCCCTACTACTTGCCGTCGTGCGGCTGCTCATTGAGGGCCGGAAGCCGTCCTAAGCAGTGCTCAAAAAATGGCGCCCGGCCCTTCAAGGAAGAACCGGGCGCTCTCGTATCAAACTTTCCGCGCTTAGCGCCTGACCTGAGTATAGCGAGCGAACGGACTCTTTGGAGTCTCTCGCCTGCCACCGTCGGGACGATGCGCGGATCATAGATGCGCAACCGGACCGCGCACGCCTCATTCTACCGTGATCTTCAACCCCCATTGGGGCCGTGGGCTCCAAATGAGAGGCTTTTGCGGACATGGCCCTGCGACTAGTAGCCGAGGCTTGGACGGGAGCGTGTGCTGCGGGGGAAGGGACGGAGGTCGCGTCCGCCACCGCTGGTAGAACGAGCGGCGGATGGCGCCAGAGACCGGAACGGCACTGCTTGTCCTCGTCGCCTTCGTCTTGCCGGGATTCGTGGCCCTGCTGATAGGCGAGCGGACGCACGTCGTTCCCGTCCATAACCGCACGCCGTTCGAGCTGCTGCTGGTCGCCACCTACTACAGCGTCGTCTGCTGGGGGATCATCGCTCTCGCCTCGTGGCCGTTCGAGTTCGAGCGCGCCGATCTGCGCCGAATGTACCGCGAGGAGAGCCTAGGCCAGTTGGCCGCGCTCGGCCTGGTCGCCGTCCTCATCGTCCCCGCGTTAGTGGCCACGGCAGCGCGGCTCTGGCAACGCTCGGAGCGGCTACGGCCTCGAGTCCTCAAAGCACTGTGCATCCACGAAGGGCATTCGATCCCGACAGCCTGGGACGATCTGTTCCGTCGCCGGCGCCCGGCCTTGGTCAGGGCTGTCCTCTCGGACGGGCGCGTCGTCGCCGGCTATTACGGCTCTCAAAGCTTCCCCGGCTACGGCACCGAGAGCCAGGATCTCCTGCTCGAGACCCGCTGGGTGCTCGACGGCGATCATGGTTCGACGGCCCGGCGGTGGGCTCTCAAGGCGTCTGGTTATCCGCAGGCAGCATCGTCAGTCTTGAGCTGTACGATCCGTCCTATGAGCAACCGGCCGAAGCCGACCGTGCAGATCGAGCCGCCACAGGCCTGGATCGGGCATCCGGCACCCAAGCCGACGACGGCTCCGGTGACTCCGCCTCCGAAGCCATCTGACACGAAGAAGCCGTGAGCACGCCTCCGCGCAAGCCGGGGAAGCCGCCCAAGACAGCCGGCCACGAACCGCCGAAGGCGACGCGCATTCCGGTCACGCCGCCTCCGAAGCGGACGGACAGCAAGCAGAAGTGAGCGACGAGAAGCGGCCAGCCGGTGAGGGCAACGCGCCCGAGGTACCGATAATAAAACGGGGGCACGAGCCGCCGGCAAGCGGACGTATCGAGCTTGGCCATCCGCCGCCCGCCGAAGGCGTCGTCTTCCTTCAGCCGGTCGGCGAAATGCACTCGCCGCCTGTCGAGGCACCGCCGCCGACCGCAGCTCCCCCAAAGCCGCCTGACGCTGCACAGAGCGTGACCGCACCCCAAGCGCGGCAGGAGAGTCCGCCGACGGCACCGTCCGGCGGCGCCGACGGCGATAGCACTTAGTCAGTTGAGAGCGTCGCCGCCCGCTCTCTGAGCTCGGCCAGCGGCACGAACCGCCCGTCCTCCTGAACGTGCCACCAAGCCCAACCGCTCGACCGCCCTCTGCCAGTGAGTCGTGATCTTGACGCCAGCGGTCAGTGACTTATGTCCGGCGCTAAGCAGCCTCGACTGCCGAGATTAGGCCGCCGACGTGTGGCTGCGGATCAAACGCACCCGGCAGCCGTGCTGCGCCTCGGCGTCAGCAGCGAACGTCTCCTCGAACCCCCAGTCGCACTCCTCGAAGACGATCACGTAGCCGAGCCGGCATGCGCCGGTACTGAGGTGGAGGTCGAGCTTGGCGACATCCGCTTCGACCTTCGTCCGACCCTTGACCGGATCCCCGCCGAAGACGCGGGCGCCGGGCACCTTCCAATAGTCGGAGAGGTAGCCGAACTCGAGGAAGGCGTCGAATTGGAAGCCGGGCTCGAAGGCCGGCAACTGCGCGGCCAGCAAGTCCTCGGTCTTCACGAGCACGAGATCGACACGTCGGCGGCGCTGGGCTGGCGTCATCGCGGTCGCTGCAGGGTGCGGCTGGTCGAACACTGAACGCGAGATCGAAACCTCGTGGTGAATCGCGTCCCAGGGAACGCCCTCGTCGCTGAGAAAGCGGGCGAAGTTGATGACGCAATCGCGCTCGGACAGGATCGCCGGATGCTTGTAGCCGACGACCGCACCGGCGCCGGCGACCGCGCGCGGCTCGAAGACCGGGAGCTCTCGATACCACTCCTCGGCGCGCCGGCACGCAGCCTCGATAGCACTCTCAGCCCAGGAGCTCGTAACTGGGGCCGGCGATGCGCTCATGCGGCGACTCTAGGCTAAACGCCCCGTCCAACGGCTAGCGCGACCGGCCTACGTCCGCGGTCCCGGCTACTCTACGAACATACGTTCTATCTGCTAAGGAGCTTCAGATGGGTCTTCACATCTGCCAGATCAACCCCCGCGGCAGCGACGCTCGCGGCGAGTGGCTTTGCGTGGCCAACGACGGCACGGGCTCGATGCCGCTGACCGGCCTCGAGATCACAGACTTCACTCGCACCCAGCAGCACGTCCACGTCTACAGCTTCCCCGAAGCTCAGGGCGGCGGCGCGCTCATGCTCGCGCCCGGCCAGACGGCATACGTGTTCTCTGGCATCGGCGACAGCGTGCGTCTCGCGGACGGCGATCTCCTGCTGTTTGCCGGGCACGGCGCGCCGATCTGGAACAACAGCGGGGACGTCGCCTATCTCCGCAATGTGCGCGGCGAGTTCGTCGACTGGATGGACGTTGGCGCGCCCGCCCGGCCACCCGAACGGCCACCGTCAGCGCCGCAGCGCTTAGAGCCAGAATCCGGCGCGCTGCCTGCGGGCAGCGCTAGCCTCGCTAAATCATGCGGCTCGTATGGTTCGTCCTTCACGGCTACAAGCGTTTCGAGGCGGAGACTCACGTCCATCTCGATGGCCGGCTGGTTGCGGTCAGCGGTCCGAACGAGGCCGGCAAAAGCTCGCTGCTCGACGCCTTAGGGCATCTGTCTCACGACGGGCGCATTTCGGTGCGCGAGCTGACCCGGCGAACGACTATCCCTGACGATCAAGTCATCCTGCGAGCCCGCTTCCTGCTCGACGCCGACGACGTCGCCGCGGTCAGCGATCTCCACGGCGGCTCCGACGCGCGCTGGCTGATCGTTGAGAAGCTGCAAGACGGCAGCTTCCGCACTGGCGTCGAGCCACAGCTGACCCGTGACCTCAAGCCACGCCAGCGCGCCGTCGCCGCGCTGCAGAAGCTGGAACCCATCTTGGCACGCGCCGAAGCCAAGGCCACACCCGCGACGGCGGGGACGGACGAGGAGGAAAGTGAAGACGAATACGAGCCTCTGGCGGCGGCTGAGGTCGGGGCAGTTGCCGAGGCTCTCGCGGTGGATAGTGCCAATCTTTCGAGCGCCGTCCAGAGTCGGTTGGCCGAGATCGCGAAGAAGCTGGCTGCCGAGGCCGAAGCCTACGGCGGCGCCGGCAAGCGCGCGCTCGAGGCAGTCGAGCCGCTCGTCGGTTACGAGGAGGAGCACCCGCACGACATTGCCCGGAACCGGCTTGCCCGGCGTCGGCCGCGGTTCCTGCCGTTCGAGGAGGACGAGCGGACGCTGCAGAGCGAGTACGACCTCGTCGCCGACGTGCCGTCTCTGCCCGAGACGGCCGCGCTCCGCAACCTCGCCGCGTTGGCCGAGTTCGATCTGGCAGAGGCGGCCGCCGCCGCTCAAGCGGAGGACGTTGGTCTGCTCGACACACTGACGCGGCAGGCCAACGAGCGGCTCGCCGAGCGCTTTCGCGTTTCGTGGCGCCAGTCGGAGGTGACCGTCCGCTTCCGTATCGACGAGACAACGCTGCGGCTCCTGATCGAGTCGCCGCACGAGCCAGCGTCGCGCATCGATGAGCGCAGCGACGGTATGCGCGCGTTCATCGCGTTGCTGGCCTACACCGCAGTGAACGCGGTCGGGCCGACGGCGCCGGTGCTTCTGATCGACGAGGCCGAGCTGCACCTTCATTACGCCGCCCAGGCCGACCTCGTCCAGGTCTTGACGGAGCAAACGGCGGCGTCGCAGGTCATCTACACAACCCACTCGGCCGCCTGCTTGCCCGAAGACCTCGGTACCGGCGTGCGCCTGGTCGTACCGCTCGAAGGCGCCGACCGCAGCAAGGTGATCAACTGGTTCTGGGACGACGATGAGCCCGGCTTCGGTCCGCTGCTGCACGGCATGGGATATGCCGCCGGCGCGTTCGCCTTCACGCCGAGCCGGTTCGCGGTCTTTGCCGAAGGTCCGACCGAGCTCGTGCTGTTGCCGACGCTGCTCCGCGAGGCGACCGGCCGCCTGCGCCTCGAGTTCCAGGTCGCGCCCGGATTGGCCCTGGTCAACCGCGAGACCGCCTCCACCCTCGAGCTCGAGGCCGCGCGGGTCAAGTACGTCGTCGACTCCGACGCTGGCGGACGCGCGATCGCCGCGGTATTGCGCGACGGCGGCGTCGATGCAGCCGACATCTTCGACCTGCGCGATCGCACCGAGGAAGGACTTACGATCGAGGACTTCGTCGAGGCGGAGACGTACCGCATGGCGGTCAACGAGGAGCTGCGGCGATCAGGCTACGGGGAGCACCAGTTTGCGCGCGGCGAGCTTCCCGCTCAGGGGCGCGTTGCCCACGTCGAGGCCTGGGTCGCTGAGCGTGGCATCCGCAACCCGAGCAAGGTTCGCGTCGCGGCTCAGGTAGTCGAGCTCCGGGGCGAGCGCCGGTTGACCTCGGGCAGCCGGCGCGCAGCGCTCCAGACTCTGTACAACCGCCTACGCCGGTCGCTGGGCATCGACGAGGCGCTCGCGGCAGGTGCTCGGCTATGAGAGACAGGAAAACGTCGTAGCGGGTCGTCCGGCCTCCTACGATGAACCAGATGGCCACCACCGAGACCGCCCCTCAATCCCTGCGCCGCCTCGAGGACCACCTCTGGCAGGCGGCTGACCTCTTCCGGAACAAGGTCTCGAACCAGAAGGACTACATCCTCGCCCTACTCTTCTTCAAACGAGCGTCGGATCTCTACAAGGAGGAGCTCGGGGTAGCTCGCGAAGAGCTTGGCGATGTGCCGAATGCCGTGGAGCTGGCTCGTGACTCGGCTTTTCACGTTCTCCAAGTTCCCGACGGCCAGACCTGGGATGACGTCCGAAACACGGACGAGGCGCTTCAAGGGCAAGCCCTTAACGACGCGCTAGCCGCGATCGGCCGAGCCAACCCGAAGCAGCTGGCTGGCGTGTTCGAGCGCACCGACTTCAACAACAAGATGGCCTTGCCGAGCGACGACCTGGCGCGGATCGTCGAGCATTTCCACAAGCTCGGCCCACTCGACTCGAAGCACGTCGACGCCGACATACTCGGCCAGGCCTATGAGTGGCTGATCGCCAAGTTCGCGGCGACGTCGGGCAAAAGCGGAGGGGAGTTCTATACGCCGGCCGAGGTCGGCAAGCTGGCCGCGGGGCTCCTCGAGCCCGAAGACGGCGCCCACATCTACGACCCGACCTGTGGGTCAGGCGGCCTTCTGCTTCAGTGCCTTTTCCGCGCCGAGAAGCAGGGTGCGAACGTCCGCTCGCTGTTCCTCTATGGCCAGGAACTGAACCCAGAGACGTGGGCAATCGCACGAATGAACATGCTGCTGCACGGCGCCGGTGACGCAGCCGAGATCAAGCTCGGGGACACCCTTGCTGCGCCGGCCTTCGCCGAGGGCGATCGGATCAAGACCTTCGACATCGTTGTCGCCAATCCACCGTTCTCGTCGAAGAACTGGGGCCACGAGCGGCTGAAGAAAAGCGGCGACCCGTACGGGCGGATCAAGCACTTGCCACCAAAGAGCCACGGGGAGGTGGCCTTCCTGCAGCACATGGTGGCGTCGATGAACGACAGGGCGCGGCTGGCGGTGGTGCTGCCGAACGGCGTCTTCTTCCGCGGCGGTGCCGAGCTCGCAGTCCGGAAGGACCTGATCGACACCGATCTCGTTGAGGCGATCGTGCAGCTGCCAGTCGATCTGTTCTACGGCGCCGGGATCCCCGCCTGCATCCTCGTCGTCAACCGCGCCAAGGCTAAGGAGCGTAAGGGACGCGTCTTGATGATCGACAACTCGACCGGATTCGAGCGGCGTGACACGAAGAACGTGCTGACCAGCGAGGCGATCGAGCGGGTGATCGCGACGTACAAGAGCAGCGCGGAGGAAGAGGGGTTCGCCCGGTGGGTCTCGGACGAGGAGATCGCGGGGCACCACTACAGCCTCACTGTCCGTCGGTACGTCTCGCCTGGTGGCGACAGTAACGGTGAAGTAGCCGATCTCGGCGATGCGATTGAGGCGTACCGCGAGGCGCGAGATAAGAGGTCGCAGGCACAGGAGCGACTCGACGAGGTGCTGGCGACCCTCGAGGAGGTCTAAGCGTGGCGCCGCTCGAGTGGGAGACGATGCCGCTTGACGATGTCGCCGAGCTTGACATCGAGCGCGTAGCCGTCGAGCCGGACGCTGAATATCGCCTCGCAGGTGTGTCGATCGCCGGCCGAGGCCTCTTCTGGCGGGACACGATCCTCGGGAGGGAGACGAACTACCCGGCACTCCAGCGGCTGCGGACCGGCCAGCTCGTGATGCGGAAGTTGACTGCATGGGAAGGGCCGATCACGACCGTCCCCGCGGAGTTCGATGGCGGCTACGTCTCCAGTGAGTTCCCGACTTTCGCACTCGACGAGGAGCGTCTGCTCCCGAAGTACATGCGACTCATCTGTCAGCACCCTGAGTTTCACGCCGAGATGCGACTTCGATCCACGGGGACGCCGGAGCGGCGTAACCGGCTGAAGCCGGATGACCTGTTGTCGATTGAAATCAACATCCCGCCGGTCGACCAACAGCATGCGATCGTGGGGGTCGTCGACGCGTTCGATAAAGCCTTAGCGGCGGCTATGTTGGAGAGCGAAGCACTGGATCTGCTGCAACGCTCTGTCCGTGAGGAGCTGCTGGGGAATATCGGAGACGGTGATGTTGTCCTCGCCAACGTTCTCACCGGCATCGAAGGAGGGCAAAGCCCTCAATGCCTGAACCGGCCTCCACGCGACGGTGAATGGGGCGTGTTGAAGCTCAGCGCGGTTCGACCTGGGCTGTTCCGCGATACAGAGGCGAAGGCATTGCCACCAGGCGAGCCACCTTTCACCGCGGCTGAGTTACGCGCCGGTGACTTGATCATCACGCGGTCGAATACGCGAGAGCGCGTCGGGGCAATTTGCCGCGTTCGCGAGACGCGACCGCGGCTTCTGCTCGCAGATCTAACTTGGCGGCTTCGCGTAGATTTGGAACGAGTCGACTCCGATTACCTCGTTGAGGCTCTTTCCGGCCGCGCCGCGCGCCAACAGATCGAAGCGCAGGCGACGGGCACCAGCGAGTCGATGAAGAAGATTTCACAGAAGATTCTCCGAACTATCGAAATCCCGCTGCCTTTGCTGGATGAACAGCGCGACATTGCCAAAGCGCTGCGCCCATTCCAGGACACGACGGACGCGCTGGAGGTCGAGCGGCTACGGCTGGTCGGCGCGCGTGCACGCGCACTCGAGTCGCTTCTTTCAGGTAGGGCTCATCTCGGGATGCTGGCGGAGGAGCTCGAGGCGTGATTGGCACCGAAGCACCGGTCCAACAGAAGATCGTCGACTATTTGGCGTCAATCGGCTATCGCCCGGTCGAGCGCAAGGAGATGGTGGCGCTTCGCTCCGGCCGCATGGGCGAGCCGCTGGTTGAGCCGCTCCTGGTGGACGGGCTACGCAAGCTGAACGGAGGGTTGACCGAGACCGACGCGCTGCAGGTCGTAGACCAGTTGCGGCGCGTCACGGACTCCGAGTCGTTCCTCGAGATCCTCCGCGACGGCATCGACGTCCTGCTCGACCCCGAGCAGGGTTCCAGGCACATCACCGTCGTCGACTGGCTCCAGCCGGCGAACAACGACTACTTCGTCACGACCGAGATGGAGCTGAAGACCGGCGCCCAGCGCGAGCCGCGACTCGACGTCGTCTGCCTGGTCAATGGGATCCCACTCGGCCTCGTCGAGACCAAGTCGCCGACGCATGACTGGAAGGAGGCGGCACGCGACTTCAAGCAGTATTGGGTCGACGCGCCGGAGCTCGAGAAGTATGCCGCCGTCTGTGTCGCCACCAACGGCCTGCGCTTCCGCTGCGCGCCGAGCGGCGCCAAGGGTGCTTCGGCTTACGCCGAGTGGAAGGACACCTGGCCGCACGAGCGCCCCGACGAGGAGCGCGAGCTGGAGACCGGCCTGCTCGGCCTGCTCGACCCGCACACGCTTGCCGACGTCGCCGCCAACTTCGTCGCCTATGAGACGCGGCTCGGCAAGACGACCAAGAAGCTCGCTCGCTACCAGCAGTATCGCGCCGCCAACAAGCTCGTCAGGCGCGTGCTTGAGGGTAAGTACGACCGCGGCGTCGTCTGGCACACGCAGGGGTCCGGCAAGAGCCTGACGATGCTGTTCGCCGCACGGAAGCTCAAGAATGTCGGCCTCAACAACCCGACGATCTTCATCGTCATCGACCGCCGCGACCTCGACGATCAGATCAACGAAACGTTCACTGCCTGCTCCTTCGAAGGCGTCGAGCGGGCGACCACCCGCACCCGACTGCACGAGCTGCTCGCCGGCGACCAGCGTGGCGTGATCATCACGACGGTCCAGAAGTTCCAGGAGGAGATGAAGGGGCTCGCGGCGCGCGAGAACGTCATCGTCCTCGCCGACGAGGCGCACCGCACCCAGTTGGGCACGAGCGTTTTCGGCATCAGCATGCGCGGCGCGCTACCGCAGGCCAAGCTGTTCGCGTTTACCGGCACGCCGATCGAGTCGAATGACCGTTCCACCCGGAAGGCCTTCTCGCCGGAGATCGACGGCAAGTATGAGAACTACCTCGACTCCTACTCGCCCAAGCAAGCGGTCGAGGACAAGGCGACCGTCGAGACCCGCTACGAGCCGCGGCTAGTCGAGGTCGCGCGCTTCAAGGACGAGGAGCTCGACCGCTCGTTCGAGGCGCTTGTCGACGACCTGCCCGAGGAGGAGCAGGAGAAGATCAGAGCCGACGCGGCGCGGCTCAAGGTGATCGCCAAGGCGCCGGAGCGGATCAAGGCGATCAGCGAGGACGCGCTCAAGTATCTCCAGGAGCGCACCTTCCCGCAGGGGTTCAAGGCGCAGTTCGTCGCCGTCGACCGTGAGGGTTGCGCCCTCGTCGCCGAGCAGCTTCTCAAGCTCGGCATGCAGCCCAAGGAGTTCGCCGTCATCTACACCCCAAACGCCAAGAAGGACGAGGAGCCGCTGCGTCGTTGGTACGCCGACGCCCAGTGGAAGCGGCTGCACGGGAAGGCGGCCGAGGGGGAGGAGGTCGTCTTCGACGAGGACTCCGACCTCGACCTCGGCGAGGTCAAGGCGCGGAAGAAGTTCATCGAGGCGTTCAAGGATCCCGACGACGCGCTGAAGCTGCTGATCGTCACCGACATGCTGCTGACCGGCTTCGACGCGCCGGTCGAGCAGGTGATGTTCCTCGACAAGCCGCTGAAGGGGGCGAAGCTGCTGCAGGCGATCATGCGCACTAACCGGCCCTACGTCGAGAAGGACAAGGACCGCGGCATCATCGTCGACTACTGGGGCGTGTTCGACCGGCTCGAGGCGGCGTTCGCCGAGTTCTCGCCCGAGGACGTCGAGATGGCCGTCCTCGACCTGTCCGAGCTCGAGGGGCAGTTCCCGATGCGCGTGGCCGAGGCGCTGGCCCTCGTCGCCGGAATGCCCGAGCGCGACGACTACGAGCAGATGATGTGGCTGCTGAAGCGCTTCAACGACGACACTGAAGGCGCCGAGCTGTTTGAGGAGCGCTTCCAGGCCGCGCAGTCGGCCTATGAGGCACTGGCGCCGGACCCGGTCGTGCTGCCGCACCTCGACGACTACCGACGTCTCGTCCGCGTCCGCGCGATCTGGCGCCGCGGCGCCCGCCTCGACCAGCGCGACAGCGATTTCGACCTCCAGGAATACCGGCCGCAGACCTGGGCGCTCGTCCGCGAGGCCGTCGAGATCGAGCGCCTTCGCGACGACTTGCCTGTCTACCGGATCGACGGCGACTACGTGAGGCGACTCGACGATGCACCGGGCTCGGCGGAAGAGAAGGCGGCGGAGATCGAGGCGGCGCTGGAGTATGAGATCAAGGTCGGTGGCGGCGAGAAAGACCCGGTCACCCGTTCGCTCGCCGAGCGCCTCGAGCGAGTCCGCCAGCAGAAGGCCGACGCCGACGCCGACATGCTGACGCTGCTTGAAGACCTGGTCCGGGACGTCGTTACCGAGAAGGAGGCGCGGGAGGCGCTCGGCCTATCCGAGCGAGCTCAGGGGTTCCTCACCCTCGCCCACACGCACGCGGGAGCGCTCGAGGAGGACAAGCGGGTCGAGCTCGCGCGCCGCGTCGACGCCATCGTCGACAAGAACGCCACCTTCCCCGAGTGGGCGGAGCGCGACGACGTCCTCCGCGACATCCGCAGGGACACGATTAAGCTGCTGCTTGGCGACGACGCGACCAAGCCACTCGTCTCGAGCGGGTTCATCGACGAGGTGCTGCAGGTGGCAACGGCTCGTGAGGGCACTGCGGCATGAGCCGTGCCGCAACCGCCGAGGCCGCGCGCTACGTTCGTGGGGAGAGCGTGAACGGCCTTCGCGACCGCAAGCCCCGTCGGTTCACGATCGGCGACGAGGCGCTGATCGTCCGTGTCCGCGAGTCGGCGCGGGCCAAGACGGCGCGGATCATCGTCGGCCCGCGCCGGCCGCTCGAGGTCATCGTGCCTCGCGGCACCAGTGACACTGAGGTCGACCGGTTCCTCGAGGAGAAGCGCAGCTGGGTCGAGCGCAAGGTCGCCAGAGCGCGAGAGATTGCCGGGCGGCCGCCGCAACTTAGGCTCGAGCGGCCGGACTCTGTGTGGCTCGCAGGAGAAGAGGTGCCCGTCGAGCGCCGTAATGGCCGCCGGGCCATTGCATCGATCAGCGACGGCCACCTCGTGGTATCTGGGCCCGCCGAGAGCGCGGCGGGCGCCATCGAGCGGTGGTATCGGCGCGAAGCTCGTCGGCGCGTTGAGGAGGTCGTGTCGCGCGAAGCCGATCGGCTCGGGCTCGACTACCACTCAATCGGCATCCGCGACCCGCGCACCCGCTGGGGCTCGTGCTCACGAAAGGGCAACCTCTCATTCTCCTGGCGCCTCGCCGCGGCGCCGCCCGAGATCCTCGAGTATGTCGTCGTCCACGAGCTCTGCCATCTGCGCGAGCCAAGCCATCAGAAGCCGTTCTGGCGTCTGCTCGGTGCGGTCCGACCCGGCTGGCAGGAGCAGGCACGCTGGCTGCGCGAACACGGCCAGGAGCTGCACGACTACAACCCTGGACACGACAATGCACGCCAAACCGGAGGCACTGAGCTTGAAGGCCGCTGAAGCCAACTTCCTAAAGTTCCTCAAGCGGAGCGACCAGCTTGAAGTCCCGATCTACCAGCGCACCTATAGCTGGACGCGACCGGAATGCCAGCAGCTGTGGAGCGACATCGTGCGAGCCTCTCATGGCGATGTCGAAGGACACTTCGTCGGCTCGATCGTCTACATCGACACCGGCATCTACCAGGTGACCGGCGCCAACGCGATCGAGATCATCGACGGCCAGCAACGGCTGACGACGATCTCGCTCCTCCTGCTGGCGCTGACCCGCGCTCTTGAGGCGGACGGCGACGGCTCGGCCCCCACCGCTCGCAAGCTCTACCGGGACTACCTGCTCCAGGAAGAGGACGAGAACGAGGGCGCCGAGGCGCGCTACAAGCTCCTGCTCACCAAGGGAGACCGCGACACCTTCATGCGCCTGATCGACGGGCGCGAGGTCGACCCGTCGGCGGCGCCGCGACTCCTCGATACCTACAACCTGTTCGTCGACCATCTGCGACGGACGACGCTGACGCTTGACCAAGTCGTGGCCGGCGTCGAGAAGCTACTGATCGTCGACATCGCCCTCGAACGCGACCACGACAACCCGCAGCTGATCTTCGAGAGTCTGAACTCGACCGGCCTCGACCTGTCGCAGGCCGACCTGATCCGCAACTACGTGCTGATGGGCCTGCTGCACAAGCAGCAGGCCGAGATCTACACCAACTCCTGGTATCCGCTCGAGCAGTCGTTCCCGGCCGAGCACCAGGACCTGTTCGACCGCTTCATGCGCGACTACCTGACGATGAAGACCGGGCAGATCCCGAAGATCGACCGCGTCTACGAGAGCTTCAAGTCCCTGGCCCAAGCGAGCGAGCTCTCCCCGGCTGACCTCGTCGCCGACGTCTACCACCACTCGAAGCATTGGGTGCAGCTGGCCTTCGACCGCGCCGCCGATCCCGCCCGGCGCGAGGCGATCGCCGACCTGAACCAGTTGAAGGTCGACGTCACCTACCCGTTCTTGATGGACGTCCTCGAGGATCACGCCCAGGAGAAGATCACTGAGCCCGAGCTGCTCGAGGTCGTGCGTATGGTCGAGAGCTACGTATTCCGCCGCGCGATCGCCGGCATCCCGACCAACACCCTCCAGAGGACGTTCGCCGGCCTCGTCCGCGAGGTCGACGAGGCGAACTACATGGAGAGCCTGAAGGCGGTGCTCCTGCTCAAGGAGTCGTACGCCCGCCTGCCCGGAGACGCCGAGTTCCGCCGCGAGTTCGTGGTCAAGGACGTCTACAACTTCCGCTCGCGGAACTACCTGCTCCGCAAGCTCGAGAATCACGGGCGCAAGGAGCTCGTCGACGTCGACAGCTACACCATCGAGCACGTGCTGCCCCAGAACCCGGACCTGTCCCTCGACTGGCAGCAGGATCTCGGGCCTGAGTGGAAGGCGGTGCAGGAGCGCTGGCTGCACACGATCGGGAACTTGACGCTAACCGGCTACAACCCCGAACTAAGCGACCGGCCGTTCAGCGAGAAGCTGACTATCAAGGGTGGCTTCCGCGAAAGCCCGCTGCGGCTGAACCAGTACCTAGCTCAGCTTGACGACTGGAACGAGGAGGAGATCCAGAAGCGCGCCGAGCTCCTCGCCGACCTGGCCCTCGAGATCTGGCCGGCTCCGGAGCTAGACGAGGAGACACTGGCCAAGTACCGCAAGACGAAGGCCAAGGTCGCCGCCGTTTACACGCTCGACGATCACGCCGCGCTGAAAGGTCGGCCGCTCTTCGACGAGCTGCGCAAACGCATCCTTAATCTCGACGCGGGTGTGCACGAAGAGGTGCGCAAGCAATACATCGCCTACAAGCTGGCGACGAACTTCGTCGAGGTCGTCCCTCTGGCCAGCGAGCTGAAGCTGTATCTCGACGTGGCGCTCGAGGAGCTCAACGATCCGCACGGTCTCGGCCGCGACGTCACCACTGTCGGTCGCTGGGGCACCGGCAGCGTCGAGGTGCGCGTCGCGAGCTTCGACGGGATCGAGGACGTGATGGCACTAATCCGCCAGGCCTTCGAGCAGCAGGGGGAGGAGGGCTATGAGGAGCCACAGTGGTCGCAGGTCGGCGTCGAGAAGGTCGTCGAGCAGGCGGCCGATCCGGCGATGCAGCAGGCTCTGCTTGAGGTCGTCGACAGCGCAGTTCGCAACGGGCTCTACCCGCGCCCGGCGAAACGGAGCTTGATGTTCGCGCCACTGGCCAACCGCTCGCGAATGCTGTTCACCCTGAGTGTGCGCGACGACGAACGTGTCGACCTCTGGTGCGCGGCCGAGGCGTTCCAGACCTTCTACGCCCTCGAGCCGGCGGAAGTCGAGCGCCAGCTCGGAGCGGCCGGACCGACAACCCTCCAGGCCGAGGAGGTCGCGGCCCTCGCCGACCGACTTGAGGAGCTGATGGCTGACGTAGAGGCGGTGACGGACGGCGGGAAGCCATCCCCCTCCTGGAATGGGCGCGATTTCTACGTCACGATCGGCGACCGCTCGTGGGCGGACGCCGCCCGCCACGGGTTCGTCTCGGCCGGCGGTGGTCCGTTCTGGACGAAGCCGCTCGAGAAGCTCTTCGTGGGCGCGCGGGTCTTCCTCTACAAGCCCCACCCGGTCCAGGGATACGTCGGAGTCGGCGTCGTCAGAGAGACTGCTCGGCCCGTGACCGAGTTTCAGGTCAACGTCGATGGACAGCAGATGCCGATCCTCGAGGCACCGCTGGCCGAGCCAGAGAAGGTGAACCACGACGCGGACGATCCGGAGCTGTGCGAATACCTCGTTCGCGTCGACTGGCTGAAGACGCGGCCGTTGGATGCCGCAGCCTGGCAGTCGGGCCTGTTCACCAACGCGATCCCAGCCTGCAAGCTGCGCGACCGCGAGACGATCGAATACCTGGAGCAGGCGTTTGGCCTCGGCGAGAGCGCCGAGACGGCGATGCCGCTGGCTGTCGAGTCCGAGGCATAGTCAGCCAGAGCACCGAGCGACCGTAGCGCGGGCGCGCTCGCACGAATGCTCAGTCGGCTCCCTGGAATCGAAGCGAGACGCTGGGCGGAAACTCAGCCGAGCGACCGGCTCGGCAGGCGGAAAGGATCCGCTAGCGGGCCGAGATCTACACGAGTCCGTGCCAGCCACCGGGAACCTGACCCCGCCGCAAGGCGTACCAACAGCAGCACATGCGCAATCTGAGAACAACCCTCCCGATCGGGCTTCTGCTCACAGGACTAGTGTTCGGCGGCGGGTGCACGGGAGAGGAAGGCAGCGAGGCTGCACGAGGCGGGGGCGACGGTAGTTGGGCAGCGTTGCGGCGGCCACTACGCATCGAGCCGCCAGCGAAGGCAGCGCCGTGCCCGGTTACGAAGGCCCGTCGTCTATCGTCTCGATTCGCCCCTGGTCAGGGAATCGGGCCGGTTTTTCCGGTCGGAGCTGCAGGCGACGGTCTTGAGTTCATCTATCCGGTTCGGCGCAGTCAGAGCTGGTACCCGTCCGAGTGGGGCGGCAGCAAAGTGGCCTGGTTCGCGCGCACCGACTTTGCGGGACGCGTCCTTATCCGTGGTGGTCGGCGTGACGGCCCCGAGGGCGTCCGGTTCGGCGACGGATCGCAGCCACAGACAGAGTTGCGGCTCACTTTCACCGCTGAGGATCGCGGCGAGGACGGCTGGCTCTTCGAGGGGACTTACACGCGCGTTCGAGCGCCCGGCTGCTACGCATGGCAAATCGATGGTCGCGACTTCACTCGCGTGATCACGTTCCGCGCGATCCGCGCCCCATGATTTTGGTTCAGGGGATATTCCCGGACGCTGCCCATGGGACGGATTTGCCCTAGCGTCCCCAGGTCTGGGGATTGCGCAAGCAGGCGACTGCCGCTTCGCTGTCACGTCTTCCTGAGTTGCACCCGCGGCGGGTCGGCTGACCAACGCGTCGTGCACTAGTCGCGCAACAGCGGTGAGCGACGGAGCGACAACTCAGTCTTCGACGCCGATTGATGCCAGTACCTCGTGCACGCGGCGGACAAGATCGTCCCGCGGCTGGGCAGCGCCGAAGTCCACTTCGACGCGCACGCATCGGCTGGCGAAGCAAAACGAGCCCTGTGCGAGGGAATGGCCGTGCGGCACTCGCGGGCCGTGAACCGCTTCCAGATCACCGAGCTCAAGCGGCGTTGACGCCGTTGCGCCGGCTTCCGCGCCGTCGATCACCATGACGAGCACGTCGCGGTCGTCCATGGCTTTGATCGGGTCCTCCCGGCCGGGGGGAAGCTCGTGTGGCGGCTCGAGCCCTTCATTGGCAGGAAGGACGAAGTTGGCGACCTGGAAGATGACGCGATGGCGCCCGGTCGCCTCGCGGAAGAGGATGCGTCCGTCCCAACCTTCGGGAACAGCGACCGAGATGCCGTTGCGCGCAAGGCGCTTGGGCGGGCCCTCGCCTTGCCGCTCGACCGCGAGCGTGTCGAGGACACTGCGTGCCTCGTCGACTAGCCGGGCCGGGGCTTGCGGGCCGACGAGTAGGTAGGCGCCGAAGGTGCGGCCGTGGTCGATGAATTGGGCGCTGCCGCCTGAGCCGTCGAAGCACTCGATCGCCGGTGGCGGTTGCACGGGCAATTCACGGCTGGTGAAGTGGGAGGGTCGTTCGGGTAGCGTCGACATGAACTCGCGCCACTCGAGCACGACAAGCGCGACAGCGTCAGCGGCGAAGTCGTATTGGGCGACCTGGCAGGCAGTGTCCTTCGTCCGAATCGGCGCTGAGCCGACGACGACGCGCGTCAGTGGGTCGATGACGTTGCCGTCGCTCCACGTCGTGGTGTGCCAACCCTCTATGAGCTCGACTGTTGCACCGGCGCTGCCGACGCGGGCGCTCGCTGCTGGCTGAGGCGGCGTGGCGGTCTCAAGCGCGGCCTCGCTGCCACAGCCGGCGGCGAGGGTGAGTGCGGCAGCGGCCAGAAGCGTCGGGCGCGTCTTCATCCGTCTGGGCAGTCGTCGATGACGTCGCGCCAGCAGCCGGAGACGGCGAGCGACGCCGCGCTCTTGAAGGCGAGTTGGCGGTCTTCTTCGCTCGCCTCGGGGCCGCTCCCGATCCAGATCGAGAAGCGGTAACCGCGCCACTCCCCGCCCGCCTGCAACCAGCGGACCTCCGGCGCGGGCTTGGTCAGCACCTCGGCTGGCTGGAAGTCGTCCGGGCCGGGCCAGTTGCGGTCAATCGGCTTGAAGTCTTTGCCGATCTGCCAGCGGGCGCTCTCCTCGACGACCCACAGCAACACGCCGTCTCGTGGGAATCGGTTAGCGACCGCGGCGCTCGGCATCGGTCCAGGGAGGGCGTCGATGTAGGGGACGAGCTTCGGCGGCAGCCCGAACAGAGGGCGGTTGCTGGCGAAGAAGAGGGCTCGTGGGCGCGGCGTCTTGTCGACCGGGAACATCGCCGCCGTCGCCGCCCAGCCGGGCGGCGGGCGCAGCGAGTCGCCGGGATTGGTGTTGATCATCGGCCAGCCGGCATAGGGGTCTGGGGGCGGCGCCGGCAGGTCGTCGAAGCCAAGGCCGTCGAGTATCTGCGTTACCTCTGCGAGCCGGGCATCGCTGACCTTGTCGCCGAAGAGGAGCCAGAGCTGGAAGGGGCGGTCGGCGTCGCGGAAGGTGGTGCTGAAGCCGAGGGCGGCACCGCAGACGCCGGCCTGGAGGTCGGGTCGCGCGAGCGCGAAGCTGTCAGCGCGCGGTGGAAAGCGGCTCCGCGGCAGGTCGGCCCAGACATCGCCGCGGGAGGGCCGGTACTCGAGCAGCCAGATCAGCGCGCCGTTCGCGGGCATCGCCGCGACCGCGGGCTGCGCCGTCAGACACGGGCCGCCAACCTTGCCGCTGCCGCGAAGCGGGTAGGTGGCGAGCGCCAGCACCTCGCGCGGGTCGGTGGTGTTCGTCAGCGTCTCATCGGCGAGGTGCCAGGCGTCAGGGATGGTTGCGCGGAGGCCGAACTCGGGCGCGTGGTGCCTTTGCCAGCCGGCCGGGGCTGGTGCAGGCGGCTGGCCGCTGAGCGCGAGCGTGGCCAGGACTGCGTCGGCCTCGGCACGCATCGTCTGGTCGGGGTCGTTGCGACCGAAGAAGACCTGCACGTTCAGGAAGCGATCGCCGATGCGGCCGAGGATGAGCTGCGTCGAGACGTGCGGCGCCGGCTGGCCTTCGTAAGAGTCGGCGAGGAAGTAGCCGTCGCCGAGCTTGATCGGCGCCGCGAGCGGGCGGGCCACGCGACCGGCGGCCTGCCAGCTCGACACCGCCGAGATGACGACTCCGTCTCGCGGCAGTCGCTCGAACAACTCGCGCACCGGAGCGTGTTCGACGTTCTGGCCGACGTCTGGCCACGGCACATTCGCCGCGTACACCGACGGGGCCTCATCTTCATGACCTAGCTGCTTGACGAAGCCGTCCCAGCCGACCGGTAGCTCGATGCTGAGGCCGCCGAGCGCGAGGGCACGTGACTCGAGCGTGACGGTCTCGAGCACACGGTTGGCCTCCGCGAGCAGCTCGTCGCCTGGCGTCTCGCTGCCGAACACGACCCAGACCTGGAACGCGCCGTCCTCGATAATGAAGGATTCGGTCGCCACGGGCCGCGCGAAGCCCTCGAACGACACGATGTCCTCGGGCTTGATTGTCAGCGGCAAGCCGCGCCGGGCGCTCGAGCCGGCACGGGCGCGACCGTAGTGGGAGAGCGTGATCAGGATCTCGCCCTCGCTCATCTCCCGCTGCACTCGCTGGCCGACGTCGGAGGCCGGGGGCAAAGCGAAGTTGGCTGCTCGCAGCGTCAGCGCGCCGGGCGGGTCTGGACGGACGACGTCGCCCTCCCAGCCATCGGGTAGCGCGATCGTCAGTCCGTGACCGCTGACACTCTTCGTCGGTCTTTCGCCGGCCCCGTCCCGTCTCTCGCCGGCGCCGCAACCCGACGCGAGCACGCTGACGAGAAGCAGCGTGAGAACACGAGCGTGGCGGCTCTGCATACCTCAACTACGTGTGCCGGCGGCCGTCGGGTCCTCGCTAGATAGATCAGAAAGCGACCACAGCACCAGGACTTCCACGCCTTGGCCGCGCGTATGACCCAGCATGAGGCGCAAACTCGCCTGGGGCGTGCTTCTCCTTCTCCTTCCGCCGGTGGGTGGCGCCGCTCTCGATGCAAATCGCTCTGAGGGCGGCTCGAGCGCGCTCCCCGGCACTGCGAACGCCGGCGGAGTGGTTCGTGTCGAGGGCCGGAGCGACCGCGGCTCGATGGCGCTGGTCGACGCCACAACGGGCATGGAGACCGCGCATCTGGCCGCGAACGGGCCGATCGTCACTGCAATCGCCGATGGCCGAGGTGGTTGGTTCGTTGGCGGGAGCTTCACGCGTCTGGGTGAGCATCGCCGTGTCGCGCTCGCTCACGTGCTGGCGAGCGGCGCTGTCGACTCAGCCTGGCGCGCGTCGATCGGCAGCGCGAGTGGGCGCCCGGTCGCAGTCCACGCCCTCGCCCGCGCGGGTTCGCGCCTCTTCGTCGCCGGCCCGTTCGGTCGTGTCGGAGGTTTGCAAAGGCCGGGGCTGGCGGCGGTCGACGCGACCACCGGCATCGTCACCCGAAGCTGGTCGCCAAGTCCACCGAGCTGGCCGGACACCCAAGCGCTCCTCGTCTCCGGCCCACGGCTGCTCGTCGCTCGCCAGTCCGGCATCCAACGCCTGGAATCACCGCTCTGGACGTTCGCACCGGCGCTGTCGATCGCGCCTGGGATGCACGCCTGCTCCTGATCGGTGGTGCCGGGAGCTTCAACACGCTCCTCCTGCATGGCTCGCGGCTCGTCGTCGCCGGCAGTTTCCGCGTCGCCGGTCTTCGTCGTAGCGGCCTCGTCGCAGTCGACGCGCACAGCGGAGCACCCGAAGCGCGTTTCGCGCCACGAATCCCGAACTGTTCCGTTTGCAATGGATTCTCTGTCGTCTACGGCCTTGCCGCCTCCGATCGGCGCCTTTACATCTCGGGCCACTTCGATGCGGTAGCAGGTGTGCCGCGTAAGGGCGTCGCGGCCCTCGACCCGCGCACAGGCGCCGTGGATCGTGGCTGGCGACCCGCGCGCGGGGGCAGGGATATCCTCCGCCTCGCGCTCGTGGGCTCCCGACTCTATCTCGGTGGCATGAGCGGCCTCTATGCACTCAACGCCCGGACCGGGGCAGTTGTTCGCCTCCCCCGCGCCAACTCCCCCCGTCACGTGCTCTCACTCGCCCTCTCTGGGCGGCAGCTACTGGTTGCCGGGAGGGACTGAACCTGGCCAAGGGGCGTGTTCGATCGCTCGCTCCTGGCTCTAGGCGCAGTTGCGAAACAGGACGGAAGGCGCTCATCGGAGCCGCCCAGCTGTTGCCTCCGGATCTCGACTCCTCCAGCATCACGTCCGATTGCGAGCATGCCGCGGTGCCCGTCGCGCGCCTGCTTCGCGGGAACTGCGTGTCTGCGGACACCGCCGACCCTCGGACCGACTAAACGATCCTCGGCGATTGCGAATCTGTATGGGAGATGGCGGAGAAGCTGGAGGAAACGCAGGCGTCGATCGCCGAGATAGAGACTCTGTACCGAGAGAGATACCCGCGCTTTCTTCGGGTCGCGGTCGCCACCCTCGGTGACGTGGAGCGCGCCCGTGACGCTGTTCATGAAGCGTTCGTGCGCGCGATCAAGTCACGCGGCGACTTCCGGGGCGACGGGAGTCTCGAGTCCTGGGTCTGGCGCACGCTGGTGAACGTCTGCCTTGCCGACCTGCGCCACCAGCCGCTGCCTCTACCGGCCCTGGAAGCGACCGCGCAGGCGGGACAGAACGACGACTGGCCTGAGTTGCGCGCGGCGATCGGAGAGCTGCCGGAGCGCCAGCGCCTCACCCTGTTTCTCCGCCACTACGCGGATCTTGACTACGACAGCATCGGCGTCGCTCTCGGCGTCGCACGCGGCACGGTTGCGGCGAGCCTTCACGCTGCGCGCTCGCAACTGCGCAAAGTTCTAGGAGAGGTGACGACATGACGGATTACCTCAGTGCGGCGGTCGACGGGCTCGTGCCCGAGTTCGCCGAAGAGCAGGGCGACTGGCCGGCCGTCGTCCGGGACGCCGGCGTGCGGCAACTGGCCGCGGCAGGCAAGAACCATCGATCGGAGGTGAGTGGCGGCGGTACTCACAGACGGACTCGCCGGCGCCGGGTTGTCGTGCCGGCGATCGTCGCGGCCGCCATCGCGCTTCCGCTCGTTGCGGTTGCGGCATCGCAGAGTTGGTGGTTCTTCCGGTTCGAAGGGTCGCCGACGCCGATCACAGACGTCAAGGTCGTCAAGTCGGGGACGTGGAGCGGGCAGGACTGGAGGCTCGTGGCTTACCTGAGCTCCACTGACGGGATCTGCTTCGGCATCACCCCAGCCGGGTCGGAAGCGGAAGGGCGGGGAGCCGGCATGAGCTGCGCGGCAATCGAAGGTGTGCCGCGGACGTCGGAATCGAAGCCCTACACGCCTCTTGCGATCACCTTCGGGTCGGGGTCGTCCGAGCGTTTCCCGACCTACATCGTCGGCCCGGTGATCGTGGTGGCCACCGAAGTGGTGATCCATCTCGCGGACGGAACCGTTGTGCGCACGCCGACATTCGACGCACCCGACGAGCTTGGCAGGATTCGGTTCTACGCGACGCCCTTGCCGGACGTGCCGCGAACAATGGAGCGACCGCCGCTCACGCAGATTCGAAAGATCGTCGGTTTCGACCGGGGCGGCGAGGTCGTCGCATGTCTCACGGTTCCGATGCCCGAGGGGGGCGTCACCGTGGAGGCCTGCCGTTGAAATCCGCCGAAATCATCGCCCGCTGCCCAGCTGTTGGCGCCCGAGAGCCGCGCCTTCGGCGTCGCGTCCAACCGCGAGCGTGACGCGGTGCCCGTCACGAGCCTGGCGTGCAGGCACTGCGTGGAGCAGGAGCCCGTCGACGGGCTTCAGCGTCTCGGAATAGCCGTCGCGGTAGCTGAGCTCGACCGACTCGACATCAGACCGCACCCGTCCGTAGACGAATGCGGCCAGCCGTGTGTTCTGGATCTGTAGCTCTATCGGGCTTCGAAACCGCCTCGGATAGCAGGAGAGTGAGGTGGAGCGGCCGACAAGTTCGAGGCGCACACATGCGCCGCCAGACGTCGATGATGCTTTGCTCAGAACAGCGCTCGGGCCAGGCTCGGCGTTAACTCGTCCGACTACGTGCCAGTCGCCCTTGGGCCGCGGGCCGCGTTGCGCTGGCCCTCGGATCGTCCAGACGCCGACCACACGGCCGGGCCGGTCGTACGCGACCACGCGAGCCGGCATCTTCACGGCCGGGATGCGACCGAGCACGACGTTGTCGCGGAGGGGCAACGGCCAGCGCTCGCCAGTTGCCAGGAACACTTCCACACGCGCCACGACGTCGGTCGTGACCCCTTGGAAGATCCAGAACTGCTGTCCCGCCCCGCTGAAGCCCCACGACGGCAGCACCGGGCCGCGGGCAAACGCGCGCGTGATCGGTGTGCAGCCCCCGCCGATCCCGCCACGCGTGAGCAGGAAGGTGCAGATCTCCCCGGAATTCCCGGCGCGCTCGGCGACGACCAGGCGCAGGAAGTCGGCCGGATCGGGCTGGATCACGCGGGCAAAGCTGCCGATCCTGATGCGCGGCCCCTGGCCGAGCTGCCGGCGGAGCGCCGGGTCGAGCGACTCCCCACGCGACTCCCGCCGCTCGAACCAGCCGACGGTTCCGCCCGTCACCATTCGCTCGACTCGGGCAGGACCTCGCGGCGGCAACCCCGCCCGGCCGCTGCGTTCATCCGACCGCATCACGGCGAGGCGAAACGGCTGGCGGCGTCCATCGCGTCCGACCGCGACGCCGCTACGCATCGTCTCGCCGCCGCTCGCCCCATCGAGCACGTGCAGGAATGCCCCGTTCGCGACACTCGCACGGGTGCTCGCGCCAGGGCCGGCACCGAGCTCGACGGCCCGGACGCCCGCGGCGACGAAGCCGAAGCTGACGAGCGCCTGCGCTACTCGCGGCGGATCGCCGACCCAACCGAGGCCGACGCTCGCCTTTACCGGTATGACCAGCTCCCGGGAGCGCTCGAGCTCAGAGCGGGCGACGCAGGCGAGGAGCGGACCGGCACGCCGGAGCCCGCGCACCGTAAGTCGCAGACATACCGCGTTGCCGCTACGGAAGCCGTACAGCGAGTAGCTCGCCTCGCCCACGCCAACGCGGAGCAGTTCGCGGAGCTCCGGCTTTTCCGGGAAGGCGGCCCACGTTCGCGCGCCCGCGACGTCGAACCGCCGCTGCTCCGCCGCCGGCGCCGGCCGTCCCGGCGCGCCGGTGAGCCAGTCCGAGAAGCCGCCGAGGCCGCGCGTGATCGCGCCGCCGACGGGGGTCACAAGTGCAACGAGTGCTGCGGCAAGTGCGGCAGCGGCACAGGCCGCCGCCGGACGGAGCCATCTCGGCTGGCGGGGCACGGACCCGACACGAGCCGGCTCCGCGGCGCCTGCGCTCGCCGCAACCCCGACGCGGGCGCGGCTGAGGACGTCGGCCCAATCAGGCTGCGCGTCCCGCCTGTACGGCACGTCCTCTTCGAGCACTTCAACCAAGACCAGGTCGAGATCGTTCATCGCGGCACCTCCTCGAGCGCGCGACGCACGGCGGCATGCGCCTGGTTCAGCGTTGCGCCCACCGTCCCCGGCTGGATCTCAAGCACCTCGGCGATCCGCCGGTAATCGAGGTCGGCGTAGTAGCGGAGGAAGAGGACGAGCCGCTGCCGCTCGGGCAGCACCGCCAGCAGCGCCCGCAATTCGCCGCCGGGAGACCGTCCGTTTTTCGTCGCCTGCTCATCGTCGATCTCATCCAGCGGCAGCTGCGAGAGCGCGCGGTCACGAACCGCGTTCCGGGCGGTGTTCACCACGATCCGCCAGATCCAGCCTTCCAGAGCCCCGTCGCCTCGGTAGTCGAAGCGGCCGCGGATTGCCCCAGCGAATGCGTCCTGAACGACGTCCCTGGCGAGCTCGCCGTCGCGCACGATCGCCTCGGCGACGCGCAGGAACCGCCGATACCCGCGGTCGTAAACGTGACCGAGCGCCGCCATGGTCGCGTCGCCGGGGTCCGGCGTCCTCCACACACTTCTTTCGACTCCGGCGGCCACCGGTTTCTTTAGTCCGTCGGCGCTACGTGCGCTGGACGACAAGCCGTGCTCGCTCGCGCCGGACTGCGTCAAATCGGGCGAGTGCCGCCGAGGCGGCGAAGACGGTGATAGCGATGACGACATCGGTGACGACGACGTTGAAGTCGGTAGAGAAGTTCGTGGTCGAGGAGTAGAAGATCGTGGCCCCGAGCGCAGCCACGGTGGCGACCGGCAACGTGGCGGCGAGTCTGCGCACGGTGCGCCCGACGACGGGGTCTAGTCGAAGGTGCAGGGCCGCGGCCACTGCTCCAACCGCGCCCGCATAGGCGAAGACGGCGCCGAGGGCATAGAGAGGGAGGAGTAGCCACAAGGGGGGCGAGAGTGAGGGCTCGTACGCGATCTCCCCGACCCTGATCACATCTCCGTCGAAGATCTCGGCCATCGCGTCGCTCGAGAGCCCGTAGACCGCGAACAGGGCGAAGCCGGCGCCGGGAATGGCGCCGATGAGCGCGGCCGCTGCAGTCAACGCGAGTCGGAGCCGGGGACGCACAACGCCGCGTTCGGTCGCCCAAGCGGCTGCAAAAACCGTCGCGTCGGCGCCGACCACCGCCTGCGGCGAGAGTCCCTCGGCCGCGCCCGCGGCGATGTCGGCCGCGAGTTCCGCTGCCATCTCATCCGCCACGTCTCGCGGCACCCCGAGCCGCCGCCACGTTCGCTTGCACTCGTCGACCACCTGCGTCATGCGATCACCCCCGTGTCGTCCAGAACGCGATCGACGGCGCTTCTCGCGGAGCGCCACTCCTCGCTCCAAAGCTGCAACGCCCGTCGCCCGTTCTCGGTTAGCCGGTAGTACTTGCGCGGCGGGCCACCATTGCTGGTCTGCCGGAACGTCTCGACCAGTCCGTCACGCTCAATCCTTCCCAGCACCGGATAGATCGACCCTTCGCCGACCGCGGAGAGACCGCGCTCGGCGAGGCGCTTCGTCATCTCATATCCGTAGGCGGGACGGTCCGAGATGACGGCGAGCAAGCAGACGTCGAGCACGCCCTTCAACAACTGCGTGTGGCGCGGCGACCCCTCGGCGACTGTCATGCGAAGCATGATAGTAGCGGCACACATGCTTTGCAAGAGTGCGATCAAACGCTTCGTGCCGCGAACGCCATCGTCGCGGCGACCGTCCTTACTTCTCTGTTCACCTAGGAGGCCGTCATGCAAAAGACCGTCACACGCCGTACCCTTCTTGGCGCCGCTGCCGTCTCGGCTGCCGGAACCGCCGGACTCGGCATCGCCGTTGCTTCCGAACGGCGACAAGGCGTTGTCTTCTCCCGTTTCATCGAGCGTACGCAGCCACCGGTCCGCGTCGGGGTGCCTGCTGGGTGGACCGGCCGCGGGACATGGCATCCGATGTCCGTCAATCCGCTTCCGCTGGTCGCCGTGTCAAATCTGGCGGTGCCGCTGCCAACCTTGGCCGATTCGGCGATACCCGACGCCGCCGCCCTCGACCGCCGGGTAGCGCTGCTCACGATCTCAGCGGTCGACTTGACTGAGGAGGCGGAGTACATGGCGCCAACGATCACCGCGGCTGCGCTTCGGGAGCACGGACTTGGGTGGGTGGCAAGCGGGGTCAACGAGTTTTCGCTGGCGCATGGGTGGATCGTGGATGCGCAAGCAAGGTGGGGCTACCTTCTCTACGCATGGCTTGGCAGCGAAGCAGAGAGCGAGCGGAGCAAGCTGAACGCGGCGATAGCGAGCGTCGAGTTTCGCTGACGGCAACGAGGGCGCTCGCGACGGCTGGCGCGTTGCTTCTCGTCGTCGGCTGGCAAGGGGAGGAGAGCTCACGCCCCGCTGACACGAGCTCGGCTGCAACAGCAACGCAGAAGGCGCCAGCAAACCCACGGGCGCCGTTGAACACCGTGCGGCCGCCAGCGGTGGTCTTCGAGGAACCGGTGCTATTTCCGCTCCCACGCTCAATCCGCGCCGCCTGTCGCGCAGCGCAGCGACAATCGCGGGATATCGTTCTCTGTCCGACGCTCCTGCCGCGGCCGTACCTGGGGAGCTACCCCGGCAGACAACCTGGGCCACTGCGAGCTGAGCAGTTGTGGCTGCTTGACGAGAAAGGCGGCGTCGATCGGCGGCGGCTTGTCGCTGGCTTGAACTTCAGCTACGGCGCTCACTGGGAGCCGCAGAGCGGCCCCGACTGGCGGAGGCACGCCTGGCGCAACCGGCCGTGTTGCTCCCTGCACTTCGAGGTCATCCAGATACCACGATCCGACCGCCTCTTCGGGTCAACGAGGGTGACGATCGGCACGGAGGTTGTCCCGTAGCTCGTAGAACTTGACGGCGGTCCCTCCGGCCTCGTCCGCTCCGGTTGGGAGCGTTCGAGGCGATCCGCCAAAGATCCAAGGAG
>Ga0208612_1000078_pt1 | contig 62983 bp, 58 predicted proteins | sample AntDryMetagUQ889_FD_188089 | JGI IMG/M metagenome (GOLD analysis project Ga0208612, IMG submission 188089) | Polar desert microbial communities from Antarctic Dry Valleys - UQ889 (SPAdes) | ecosystem: Environmental > Terrestrial > Soil > Desert | place: Antarctic Dry Valleys | collected 2008-12-31 | reverse complement strand
ACCGAACTGACGACACCCGCCTCTTCAGGGCGGTGCTCTACCGACTGAGCTACCTCGGCGCCGACCGTGGCTGGTGCCATCCCAGCGCTCCCGCGAGCCTCCCGCATCGTGCGGTCGCAAGGATACCGATGCCATGGGCATGCCGCAACTGCGTGCGGTCCAGTATGGGCCTCAACGACATCGATGCTGAAGCCACGCGACAGTATGCTGGCGGCATGCCGCTGTACATGGACCGCCACGACCTCTCGAACACGACCGCAGCGGACGTGGCAGACGCCCACCTGAAAGACATTCACGCGGAGGCTCGCTTTGGGGTGCGCTACGTCACCTATTGGTTCGACTACGACCGACAGACGGCGTTCTGCCTTGCCGATGGCCCGAACCGCGAATCGGTGACCGCGGTTCACCGCGCCTCGCACGGGTTGGTCGCGCACGAAATCATCGAGGTCGACGCACGAAACGTCGAGCAGTTCATGGGTCCGGTTCGGGAGCATCCGCCCGGCGACGCATACATCGATGCAGCCTTTCGCACGATCATGTTCACCGACATCGAGGGTTCGACCGATATCACGCGACGCCTCGGTGATCGCGGCGCGATGGAAGTGTTGCGGGTCCACGATCGCATCGTCCGAAGCGCGCTCGCGGCCAACGGCGGGACGGAGGTCAAGCACACCGGCGACGGAGTACTGGGGACATTTGGATCCGTTGGCAGCGCCATCGCCGCCGCCGTGGAGATTCAGCGCCAGCTATCCGCGCACAACGAGGCCACGATCGAGCCGCTTCGCGTCCGTATTGGCATCTCCGCAGGGGAGCCCGTAGCCGAGAACCGGGACTTGTTCGGGGCGGTCGTGCAGCTCGCGTCGCGACTGTGCGAGCGGGCTCAGCCCGGCACGATTCTCGTTACCAGCGCCGTCCGCGACCTCGCGATCGGCAAAGACTTCCTCTTCGAGCGTCGCAGGACGCTTCGCCTCAAGGGATTCGAGGAGGCCGTCCGAGTTTTCGAGGTGACCGCATAGAGCACCCGGTCACCTCCGCGCTGTGGGACCCATCTGGCCGGCGATGGCCTCGAGCGCGCGAATCCGCTCACCCAGCGGCGGATGCGTGTCCCACAGCGACTTCGATCGCTCCTCGAACGACTTGATCGGGTTGACGATATACAGGTGCTGTGTCGCGCGGTTCGCGACCTCGAGCACCTCGCGGTCGTCGCTGATCGCGCGCAAGGCCCGAGCCAGGCCGACCGGGTTGCGCGTGAGCTCGACCGCGGTCGCATCGGCCAATGATTCCCGGCTTCGGCTGACCGCCGCCTGCACCAGGCGTCCGATGAGCGGCGCCACGACGGCCAGGACCAGGGCCAGGACGAAGAGAAGGGCCATCGCTCCTCCACCGCCGCCACCGCGATCCGAGCTCGACCGACGCCCGCCACCCCAGAAGGTGAAGCGCAGGAACCAGTCGGCCAGCAGCGCAATGCTGCCCACCAGCACGCCAACCAACAGCGTGAAGCGGATATCGAGGTTGCCGATATGGCTCATTTCGTGACCGATGACGCCCTGGAGCTGCTCACGATCGAGCTTGTCGAGCAGTCCGGTCGTGACCGCCACGCTGGCATGCTCACGATCGCGCCCAGTGGCAAACGCGTTCGGGGCGGAGTCGTCGATGACCCAGATCCGCGGCTGCGGCAGGCCCCCGGCCAGCCGCATCTCCTCGACGACGTTGACGAGCTGCTCGTATCGGTCCGCCGGCTTCGCGCGGTCGATCTCACGGGCGCCGCTCGTCGCCATGACGAGCGCGTCTCCCGCGAACCAGGACCCCAGGCTCATTACTGTTGCCAGCACCACGGCCGCGAGGACCCCGCCCCACCCGAAGCCTGTCGCAAAGCCGATGACACCGCCGAGCACGCCCAGCACGACGATCACGATCGCCACCAGAAGCCAGCTGCGGCGGCGGTTGCGGTCGATCTCGCGGTAGAAGGTGGTCGGCGCCGGGCGCGTCGCGGCGCTCATCGGTCCGATCTCAGGTCGTGCGCAGGTTCACCTCCGGCACCGCGGCATCCGACTCGGCGATCTGGAAGTAATCGCGCTCGCGGAAACCGAGGGGGCCAGCGATGATCACGTTGGGGAACGTCTGGATCGAGGTGTTGAACTCGCGGACCGTGCTGTTGTAGTGCTGCCGCGAGAACCCGATCTGGTTCTCCGTCGTCGTCAGCTCCTCCTGGAGCTGCATGACGTTCTCATTGGCCTTGAGGTCCGGGTAATTCTCCACCAGCGCGAATAGCTGTCGCAGGGCGCCGGTCAGGAAGTTCTCCGCCTGTGCCGCCTGTCCCGCGTTGGTCGGACCCGCCTGCTGGGCGCTCACCGCGGCGGACCGGGCCTCGATGACCTTCGTCAGCGTCTCCTGCTCGAAGTCCATGTAGCCCTTGACCGCGTTGACGAGGTTCGGAATCAGGTCATGGCGCCGCTTGAGCTGCACGCTGATCTGGTTCCACGCTTCGTCGACCATGTTGCGCAAGCGCACGAGTGCGTTGTAGGTGAAGATCAGGAATACGGCGATGACCGCGACCGCGATCAAGAGAATGATCAGCCACAGGGGCATTGAGATGTTCCTCGCGCTCGGGTGTTGACGGGCGGCATCGTACCAGTAGATCGCGCGCCGACGCTCCGTCCCCACATCAGATTGGCAGCAGGGCGCTCGAGAACAAGTCGCGGACCGGGCCGGTGACCACGACCCGCCCAGCACCATCCTTCGGGGGCACGGCCCTCCCGGGTTCTCGTGATGAAAACCCGTGGTGGGCGGTGAGGGGCTCGAACCCCCGACCTCCTCGGTGTAAGCGAGGCGCTCTGACCAGCTGAGCTAACCGCCCTTTGGCGAGGGTAGCACGGTGCCCGAGGCCTCGATCGACTTCGAGGCCGGGCTCGCAGATCCGTGCACTGAACGCGATCCCGAGGAGGACGCGGCTGAAGGCCGATACCAACGAGAACGCCGCTCGCGGGCGAGGCGAGCGGCGCATCGGTCTAGAAAAGTGGTGCCCAGGCCGGGACTTGAACCCGGATGAGTTGCCTCATACGCCCCTCAAACGTACGCGTATACCAATTCCGCCACCTGGGCCCGTCTGGTGGTACCGAGGGAGGGACTTGAACCCACACGACCTTGCGGCCACTAGGTCCTGAACCTAGCGCGTCTGCCTATTCCGCCACCTCGGCACGGCCGCATTCGGAAGCATCTCCGATTGCGAGGGCCGATGATAGCACGGCCCCCGGCTCAGCTCGCCGGAAGGAGGTTGAGCAGGCTGAAGGCGACGAACAGGACAGCCAGCACGACCGTGAGGCGGAAGAGCGTGCGCTCGATACCGCGCCGGCTGCGATAGGCAGTCACCTCGCCGCCGAAGGCGCCACCGAGGCCAGTTCCGCGCTGCTGGAGCAGAATCGACGCAAGAAGCGCCACGGCGAGAATCATCTGGGCGAGAAGAAGGGGGGTCTGCATGACCGGCGCAGGATACCAGAGGAGCCGATCAGCCGCGCTCGATCAGGCTCGCCCCAGTCATCTGCGGGCCCGGCGGAATGGCGAGCAGTTCGCACAGCGTGGGCGCCACGTCGGCCAATGAGCCGTCGCGCAGACGCATGGACCGATGCGCCTCGCCCACGAGCACGAGTGGCACCGGCGACGTTGTGTGCTTGGTCTGCGGCTGCCCCTGCGCATCACGCATCTCCTCGATGTTGCCGTGGTCGGCGGTGATCACCAGGGTCGATCGCGTCCCGAGCGCGGCGCGAACCAACCGGCCAAGGCAGGCATCGACGAACTCGGCGGCCTCTACCGCGGCCGACCAAACGCCGGTGTGGCCGATCACGTCGGGATTCGCGTAGTTGACGACGATGAAGTCGTGCTGCCCGGCGTCGATGGCGGCGACGACGGCGTCGGTGATCGGTGCTGCGCTCATCTCGGGCGCGAGGTCGTAAGTCGGCACGTCACGATTCGACGGCACCAGCGTGCGCTCCTCCCCCGAGAAGGCGTCCTCGACACCACCGTTGAAGAAGTACGTGACGTGCGCGTACTTCTCGGTCTCCGCGACGTGGAGCTGGCGCTTTCCGAGCCGCGCAAGGTGCGCGGCCAGAGAGTCCACGTCCGTCGTCGGAAGCGCCACGGTGGCGTCGAGCACGTCGGGCGCGGCGTACTCGGTCAGGGTGACGAGTGCGACGCGGGGTGCCGAACCGCGGTCGAAAGCGGCGAAAGCGCGCGTGGTCAGAGCGTGCGACAGTTGGCGGGCGCGGTCAGCCCGGAAGTTGAGATGGATGGCCACATCGCCGGTAGCAATCGGCACGGCACTGTCGATGACCGTTGGGGTGATGAACTCATCGCCGTCGCCGCGCCCGTACGCCTCCGCGATGGCCGCGGTGGCAGATGTTGTTCGCAGGCCAGTGGCATGCACGATGGCGTCATAGGCGCGCTGGGTGCGTTCCCAACGCGCGTCGCGGTCCATGGCGTAGTAGCGGCCGCTGACGCTCGCGAGGCGCGCCCGGCCGTCGAATCGCGCTTCGAGTGCGGGGAGGAATCGGTCCACGGATCGGGGGGCGGTGTCACGGCCATCGGCGAACGCGTGGAAGGCGACGCGGTCTGGAGGCACCCCGGCGCGATGCGCAAGCTCGACCATGGCCACGATGTGGTCGTCGTGCGCGTGGACGCCGCCCGGGCCAACGAGCCCCATGAGATGGAGCCGCGAGCCGCGCTCCCTCACGGACCGGCAGACGCCGAGCAGCACGTCGTTGGAGAAAAACGATCCGTCCTCGATGGCTGCAGCGATTCGCGGCAGGTCCTGGAGCACGCGGAAGCCTGCACCGAGATTGAGGTGACCGACCTCGCTGTTGCCCATCTGTCCCGGCGGCAGGCCAACCGCTTCGCCCGACGCCTCCAGGCGGCAGTGCGGCCATTCGGCCAGCATCCGGTTCCAGTTCCACAACGACGCGGACGCGAGGGCGTTCCGCTCAGGGTCATCGCCGATCCCGAAGCCGTCGAGAACGACGAGAACGATTGTCATGCGGGGCGTGGGGCGTCGGCTGCCGCGCGGAGGATGGCGGCGAACGCTTCGGCCTTGAGCGAAGCGCCGCCGACAAGCGCCCCGTCGATGTCGGGCTGGGCGAAGTATGCTGCCGCGTTCTCCGGCGTGCAGCTGCCCCCGTACTGGATCGGGATCTTGTCGGCGGCTTCGGGGTCAATCTCGGCCAGGATAGCCCTGATCTGCGCCGCGACGGCCTGGGCATCCGATCCGCTGGCGGCGTCCCCAGTCCCGATAGCCCAGACCGGCTCGTAGGCGACCACCAGGCCCGTCCCGGCCAGGCGCTCCAGCCCGGCCAACGCGGCCCGTACCTGCCGGTCGATCACGTGCGAGGTGGTCCCCGAGCGACGCTCCTCGGCCCGCTCCCCGACCGCGGCGATCGGTCGCAGCCCGTGCGCCACGGCGCTGGCCACCTTGCGTCCGACCGCCTCGTCGGTCTCGCCATCGTATTGGCGCCGCTCCGAGTGCCCGATGATCACGAACTCGGCAAGCCCACGCAGCATGAGCGGGCTCGTCTCGCCCGTGAACGCCCCCCGCTCATCGGCAGCCATCGTCTGCGCTCCAATGCGCAGTCGACCCCCACCCGCGGCACGTTGCACGTCCGACAACCAGATGGTCGGCGGGCAGATCACCGCCGTCACCCCGGCCAAACGATCAGCCGCGTCACGGACGGCGCGAGCCAGCGAGGTGGCTTCGGACGCGCTGGTCGGATTCATCTTCCAATTACCGGCGATGACGGGGACGCGCATCAGTTCTCCTGATCGGTGGCAAGCTCAACGATTCGACGCAGCCGATGGTTCACCGCCGACCGGCTCACGCCGAGGGTGGAGGCAAGGGTATCGAGGTCGGCGTCGGGCATGCGCCGCCGAATCGCCGCCGTCTCGCGCAGGGCGGCACCAAGGCTTGCCAACCGACCTTCCCCCTCGAGGCGCGAGATCGCCGAGAGCTGACGATGCGCCGCGCGCACCGTCCGCCCCAGGTTTGCCTGCTCGGCATTCAGCAGGCGGTTGAGACGCGCATGGACGTCGCGTCCGACGCGCGCCGTCTCCAGCTCGAGGACGCCACGATTCGCGCCAACTAGCCGAAACAGCGCACCGATCTCCTCCTGGCCCTTGAGGTAGACCACATGCCGTCCCCGGCGGATACTGATGAACGCGCGGACATCGAGCGCCGCGAGCAACGCATGGAGCGCCCGGGCCGCATGTTGAGCCCGCAGGACGAACTCGACGTGCGGACCCGATGCGCTGAACGAGATCGATCCGCTGGCCAACAGCACCCCACGCAGGAATGCGCGGCGGTCGCACATGGGCGCCTCGTCCCACGACCAGCCGGCGCGCAACGTGGGATCCAGCTCGACCCGCAGATGATGGCGAGCGTGATCAACCGACCGCGCCGCGGTGGACGGACGGGGCGGATCGACCGACATCTCCAGCGACGTGGCCAGGTGCACCGCGGTGCGCGCCGTCGCGTGGTCCAGCGTTCGCAGGGTTGAACCCGAGCCACCATGCAGCAGCCCGATCAGCTCCGCCCGACGACAGCACGCGCGTGCGGGATGGATGCGCGCGAGCTCTCCCTTGACTTCGCCGGCGAAGAGCACCGCCCTACGAGGCTTGGGACACGGGCCGCGACACGCGGCGCGGGCGGGAGCGGTCGATGCGGTCGTCCTGGTGGAGCCGCATCAGCGCCGCGGCCAGCTTCGCCGGGTCGTGGCGATGCGCATTGGCCGGATCGATGACATCCTCCTCGATGATCACCACCGGTAGCTCCTCGAGCCGGCGAACATCGACCTCGACCGGCGTGGCCAGCCAGCCCTCCGGGCGTCGCGCGGTCGTGTCGCGGTTGACGATGACGCAATCGATCAGGTCGTCTCCCACGTGGGCGAACAGCGCGCGAAGGTGCTGCGATGCGGTCATATTCGCGGTCTCTCCCGGCTGCGTCGCCACGTTGCAGACGTAGACCTTCAGCCCTGGAGCGGCGCGGAGCGCATCGGCGACGTCATTGATCAGTAGGTTGGGCAGGATGCTGCTGAACAGGCTTCCGGGCCCGATGACGATCATGTCCGCCTCGAGCATGCGCTCGATGGCCTCGCCGTTGGCTCGCACGTCGCCCGGCTCGATGAAGACCTGCTCGATCGGCTCTTCGGCCGTGGTGATGCCCGACTGACCCCAGATCTGCCGTCCGGACGCGAGGCGCGCCGAGAGGTTCAGCGGCACGCTCGTCGCGGGCAGGACCTGGCCGCGCACCGCGAGCACCCGGTTCGATTCGCGCACGGCCTCCTCGAAGTCGCCGGTAACCGCGGTCATCGCGGCGATGAACAGGTTCCCGAATGCGTGGTTATCGAGGCCCGAACCCGCCGGGAATCGGTACTGCATGAGCTGCGTCATCAGCGGCTCGGCATCGGCCAATGCCGCGATGCAGTTGCGGATGTCACCCGGCGGAATGATGCCGAGCTGCCGTCGCAGCTGTCCGCTGCTGCCGCCGTCATCGGAGACCGCCACCACGGCCGTGATATTCGCGCTGTACCCCTTCAGGCCGCGCAGCAGGGTCGACAGCCCGGTCCCGCCCCCGAGCGCCACGATGCGTGGACCGCGCGCCAGGTACCGCTTCGTGTAGAGGACCTCCATGACGCTGTCGCCACGGGCCACGAAGGGCGAGATCACCGAGCGCGCCAGGCCCCACAGACCGATGCCGGTGAGCAGCACTCCGAAGCCCGCGACCAACAGGGCGCGAATCTGCGGTTCCAGCCACGCTCCGGTCAGCCAGTACACCACCTCGATCTCGTCGGCGTTGGTGGCGCGATACAGATCCCGAATGTAGATCGCGGCTCCCAGGCCGAGGATGGCGATACCCGCCAACAGGAGCACCAGCCAGCGCTTGACGCGCATGCCGGGGTACAGCCAGCGCGGCAGACGACGGCGGTTCATCGTTCGAGCTCGCGATGAAATACGCGGACAGTCGCGGCCTCCATCGGCCCAAGGCGCTTCGCCAGCTCTTCGGCGAGCGCGATGGAACGGTGATAGCCGCCCGTGCATCCCAACGCCACGCGCAGCTGTTCCTTACCCTCGACTCGGTAAGCCGGCGCAGTCAACGCCAGCAGCTCGACCACCAGCTCCAGGAACCGATCCGCCGTCGGCTGCCTCAAGACGAAGTCGCGCACCGGCTGCTCGAGACCGGAAAGCGGCTTGAGTTCGGGATCCCAGTACGGATTGGTCAGGAAGCGGACATCGAAGACGAGATCGGCCTCGAGCGGGATCCCGTACTTGAACCCGAAGGTGACGATGTCGATGCGCAGGTCCTGGCGCTCTGTCCCGCGCGGCACGATCGCAAAGAGGCGGTCCTTGAGCTGACCGATGGAGAGACCGCTCGAATCGACCACGTGGTCCGCCATCTCGCGGGTGCGCGCCAGGCGCCGACGCTCTTCGGCGACGCTGGCCTGGACGCCGCTGCGCGTTGCCTCGAGCGGGTGCCGATGCCGGGTCTCGCTGAAGCGGCTGACAAGGCTGGCGTCGGTAGCCTCGAGAAAAATGAGCTCCAGCTGCGACCCCTCGGCCGCCAGGGCCGATGCGGCTCGTTCGATTGCCGGGGCCGGGTCCCCCGCTCGAATGTCGAGGACGAGCGCCGCGCGGCGGTATCGGTCCGAACCGTGGCGCCGGAGCTCGAGGAAGTCATCGAGCAGTGCCGGAGGCAGGTTGTCGATGCAGAAGTACCCGAGGTCCTCGAATAGCTTGCTCGCCTGGCTCTTTCCGGCGCCGGATAGGCCGCTGATGACGAGGAAATGCTCTGACTCGACAGGCGTCGAGGTGTTTCCCTCCCTGGGCGGATCGGCTGCATCGGTCACGGTCGGTGCGGGTTCGGCCACGCTTCGAGTATAGCCGCGCCTCAACACACCTCTCGGCCCGCCAGGATGCCCGCGACCGTGGCTTCGGTCGAAGCTTGCAACGCTTCAAGGTCGTAGCCGCCCTCCAGGGTCAGCGCCACTCCGGCCAGGCCGAGGCGGCGGCTGAGTGCGCCAAGCTCGCGCGCGACGGTGGCATACCCCACCTCGGTCACGTCGAGCTGCGCCAGCGGATCAGCCCGATGGGCATCGTATCCAGCCGACACGACGATGGCCGCAGGATCAAACGCTTCGATGGCCGGAAGGAGCTCCGACAGCCACGCTTCGACGAACTCCTCGTCGCCACTCCCCGCCGCAAGAGGTCGATTGTGCGTGGACCCGACGCCGCGCTCGGCGCGGGCACCGGTCCCCGGGTAAAACGGAAACTGGTGCGTGGAGGTGTAGCAGACGTCCGGATCAGCCCCGAAGATGGCCTGGGTGCCATCGCCGTGGTGCACGTCCCAGTCGACGATGGCGACGCGCTGCGCGGCGCCTGAGGCACGCAAACCGGCGACCGCGATGGCCACGTTGTTGAGCAGGCAGAATCCACTCCCGCGTGCGCGGGATGCGTGATGGCCGGGCGGTCGTACCACGGCGAAGGCAACCTCCGCGTCCCCGGCGGAGACCGCGCGGGCGGCCTGGAGGGTCGCACCCGCGGCCAGCCTGGCGGCCAGCAGAGATCCCGCCACGAGGTAGGTGTCGGGATCCAGCCAGCCGCCACCACGGTCATCGGCGTCGACGAGCATCGCAAGATATTCGTTCCCGTGGACGGCGGTGATGTGGTCGTTGGTCGCAACCTCGCAGGCCGGCTCGACGAGGCGGTCACCAGCTGCGGCGCGAACTCCCGTCGCCGCGGCACCACGCCGCTCCGGCCGCTCGGGGTGATCGGGTGCCTGGTGCGCGTCCATGGCCGCATCGGTCAGGAGCCATACGCTCACGGTCGTAGCTTGCGGATCAGTTGGAGCGTCCCTTCGAACAGGATGTACATCACGAGCGAGAGGACGGCCGAACTCAGCGGGTCGCCGCCGGGCGTGGCGATGATTGCGAACAAGACGATGGCCAGCACCGCCCAGCGACGCCGCGCGGAGAGGAATCGATAGTTGAGGATCCCGACCCTGGCCAACAGAAGGAGCAGGACGGGAAACTGGAATGCGAGCCCGAAGGCGAGCATCACCGTGGACGAAAATGACACGTACTCGCTCAGCCGAAGCTGGTCCTCGACCCCCGGAAGGGTCAGCGAGAGCAGGAAGTCGAGCGCAAATGGAAGGACGAAGTAGCCGAGACCGATGCCGAGCACGAACAGCACCGCCGAGCCGATGAGCAACGGCCAGATGAGCCGGCGCTCGGTCCGCGTGAGTCCCGGTGTCACGAAGCGCCACACCTGGTACAGGATGACCGGCAGGGCGACCGCGATACCGACGTAGAGCGCCACGCGCAGGCGTACCGAGAGCGACTCGCCGACGCTGATCTGGATGAGGGTCTGCTTGCCCTCGGGCAGAGCGCCGCGAAGCAGCGTGATGATGGATTCTGAGAGCACGAAACCGATGATCCCCCCGAGGACGACCGTGATCGTGATGACGATGATGCGGCTGCGGAGCTCATCGAGATGCTCGACGAGGCTCATCGTTGCGGCGTCTTCGGACACCACCACTGGGGGGGAGTTGTCCCGCGGAACGTTGGGCGTGCTGGAGGTCACGTCAGGCGGCAATCGGTGACATCAGCGCCGCACGAGGCCTGGCGTCAGTGCGTGCGGTCCGAGCCCTCGCCGACGGGCTTCTCGTCCTCGGTCGAACGCTTCGAGTCGCCGCGCACTGAATCTTCCAGCTCCGTGGAGGCCTTGCGGAATTCGCGAATCCCCTTCCCGACCGCGCTGCCGATATCGGGCAGCTTGCCGGGGCCGAAAATGATCAGGACGATCACCAGCAGCAGGATGAGTTCGGCCGGTCCTGGAATTGGCATTCGGTTCACGAACCTCCGTTCGGGGCCACCTGGGCGGCACTGGCAGTCGAGTTTAGCACCGCATCGGCCATCCGGGTCCGAAGGGCGATGGAGGAGGTGACGGCTGCCTCCAGCCAGTCGTCCCCGCTCGAGGCCTCTGCTATGGCCCGCGAGACCGACACGACCCCCGGCGCCCAGGCACCATGGCATGCACGGACCGATGCGTCGACGTCACCTCCCTGGGCTCCGACTCCCGGCACCAGGAATCCTGGTCCGGGAAATGCTTCCCGCAGCTGGCTCAGCTCTGCGGGGGCGGTCGCCCCGACCACGAGCCCGACCCGGCCGTCCGGCCAGCGCTCCGTCACCCAGCGCGCGACGCGCACGTGAACCAGTTCGCCGTCAACGCCAAGCCCCTGGACCCGCGCCGCCGACGGATTGCTGGTGCGGGCCAGCACGTAGATCAGGCGATCCGGATACGCCAGGAACGGCTCGATCGCATCCTCCCCGAGATAAGGCGAGAGCGTGACCGCATCGGCGTCGAGATGACCGAACAACCCCTCCGTATATCGTTCGGCGGTGGAACCGATGTCGCCCCGCTTCGCGTCGAGGATGCAGATCAGGTCAGGCGGGACGTCGGCGCGGACGCGTTCGAGCGCCGCCCAGCCGACCGAACCGAACGCCTCGAAGAACGCGACGTTGATCTTGACCGCCACCACATTGGCGGCCACCGCCTCGATGAGGCCACGCGCCATCGCCTCAACCCCGCGCACATCGGGGGTGAGACCGGCGGGCAACCGGTCCGGGTGCGGATCGACGCCCAGGCACAGCGGAGCCCCCACGAGCTCCACCCGCGCGCGCAGCCGCTCGAGCTGGGTGGTCATCCCGCGCGCGCCAACTGTCGCGGTTCGATCCGTCGGGCCAGGAGCGGACTCACCGATGTCTCCGCAAAGTCGACGACTCGTAGGCGCAACCGTGCCTCACCGCCGAACGTGTCGCGCTCGAGCGTACCCACCACGTCCAGCCCGACTCCTGGCGCCGGCAGTGGTCGAGCGGCGCCCATCCCGAAACAGATGGCGTCGAACGTCTCGAGGCCGCGGCGCATGCGAAGGGCGATATGCGCCTCCGCAGGTCCCACGCGGCGCGCCTCGCCGACGATCATGCCGGTCACCGCGAGCATCGGCTCGACGTGTCCGGGCCCGTATGGCGCGAGTCGCTCGAGCTGATCGGCGAGCGCCCACTCCACGTGGCGAGCCGAGAGCACGAGGTCCACGACCAGGCGGCCGGGCCGTTGGCGCTCGCCGAGGAACGAGACCGGGAAGGGACGTGGCAAAGCCGCGAACGCTTCGCTGAAGGCCGCCCAGTCCGACGGCAGCAGGCTGAAGCCACCCGCGGCCGCATGCCCGCCGCGCTTGGTGAGCAGCGGGCCGCACGCCTCCAGCGCCGCGGCCACGTGAAAGTCGAGCGGCGCCCGTACTGACCCGCGCACCTCGTCGCCGACGAGCGTCGCCGCGGCCACCGGGCGCGTGAACGTGTCAGCCAGCCGTCCAGCAACGAGGCCGACCAGTCCCGGCGACCACGTGTCGTCGCGAACGCTGAGCGGGTTGTCCCCAGGCGAGGCGTCGGCAAGCAGCCGCGCGGCATCGACGGCGACCTTGGTGAGATCGCGGCGTTGTTCATGCACGATCTCCAGCTCGTCCGCCAACTGCTCGGCGCGTTCGGGATCCTCCTCGAGCAGAAGCGCCATCGCGAGCTCCGCATCGGCGATCCGACCGGCGGCGTTGATGCGCGGCACAACCCCATACCCGAGGTCGCGTGCCGTCGGCTGACCGGGGTTCGCACAGGCGCGCCGCAGCAGGGCGCGGAGCCCCGCGTGTGTCGTGCGCGCCAACTCCTCTAACCCGAGGCGAACGATTGCCCGGCTCTCGCCGGCCATCGGCGCCATGTCGGCGATCGTGCCGATGGCCGCCACCGCGGCAATGCCCTCGTCCGACTGTCCATGCCGCGCCAGCAGGGCGGCGGCCAGTTTGTACGACAGGCCCGCGCCGGTGAGATCCTGGTCCGGATACGCACAATCGGACCGGTGCGGATCCACGACCGCCGCGGCCCGCGGTAGCTCTGGTGGGGGCAGGTGATGGTCGGTGATCACGACGTCCATGCCGAGCGCCCGGGCAATCTCAACCTCGGCGGCGTTGCTCACTCCGCAGTCGCAGGTGATGACGAGCTTGACGCCCCGTCCGGCGAGGTGATGGAGCCCGGAGTCCGAGAGGCCGTAACCCTCGGACAGACGGGACGGAACGTACCGGATCGGGTCCGCCCCCAGGCGTCGAAGCGCGGTCACCCACACGACAATCGCCGTCATGCCGTCGGCGTCGTAGTCGCCCCAGATGGCCATCGGCTCGGCGTTCGCCAGCGCCGCGTCAATCCTGTCCAGTGCGCGGTCTGCATCGGCCATGCGGGTCAGGTCATGCAGCGCACCGGCGCCAGCCGAGAGAAAGCGTCCGAGCTGGTCGTCATCGCGGAAACCGCGACGGGCCAACAATGTGGCCACCGGGGCGCCGAAGCCGACGAACGCCGGTGGGTTCGCGACGGGTTCCGGGAGCAGCCAATCAAGGCTCGGGACGATCACTCTCGCATGGTAGCCGTGGCCGATGACGCGCCGCTTACCATTCGGTTACTGCGCTCGTTACGTCACGTTGCGCGGCCGCGACTCCGCCACCTACCCGCGCCTTTGGCGGAGTCGAGAGTAGCGAGGGGTCGTGCTAGGTGCGGGCGGGGCGAGCCTTACGCTTCGCATCCCAGTCCTGCCAGGCCACGAGGATCTGGGCCGCGTTGAAGATCGACGAGTACGTCCCGCTGACGACACCCAGCAGCAATGCGAGGCCGAAGGTGCGGATCGTCGGCGGACCGAGAACCACCAGCGCGCCCAGCGTCACGGCCACGGTCACGGATGTGATGATCGATCGGCTCATCGTTTGAAGGATCGAGTGGTTGACGATGGCTCCGAATGTCTCTCCCGCATGCCGAATCCGATTCTCGCGGATGCGGTCAAATACGACGATCGTGTCGTGCACGCTGAAAGCGATGATCGTGAGCAGGGCAGTCACGAAGAGCGCGTCGAACTCCACGTTGAAGAAGAAACCGAGGATCGCGAATGTGCCGACCACGAGAATGACGTCGTGGAGCAGCGCCACGATGGCCGCCGTCCCGAAGCGGAATCCGAAGCGCATCCACAGGTAGCCAAGGAGGAAGATCTCGCCGATGATGATAAGGACCGCCGAGCTCCGGATGAGATCAGCGCCGATGATCGGGCCGACCGTCCGGACCAGTCGCGGCTCGCCCTCGCCGAACTGTGCCGCGAGGTCATCCTCGAGATCCGCGAACTCGGTGCCGTCCGCAATGGGGGCCGGTGTCGGCTCCACACTCTCGCTTGGCTCAGCCGACGCACTTGGCTCAGCCGACGCACTTGGCTCAGCCGACGCACTTGGCTCAGCCGACGCACTTGGCTCAGCCGACGCACTTGGCTCAGCGCTGGCGCCATCGGTGGCAGCCGCCGATGCGGACGGCGCCGGCGCATCGGTCTCTGGCGGGATGAGGTCGATCGGCTCGGTGCGAATGCGCAGGAAGTCATCGGGCAGGCTGGTCACCACTACGTCGTCATAGCCGAGTTCTGAGAGCGCATCGGTCATTTCGGCGGAAGTCGGCGCTTCCGCGTAGCGGACCTCCCACTCGGTTCCGCCGGTGAAATCGATCGAGGGCTTCAGGCCGCCGATGAGGATAAAGAGCAGCCCCGGAATGGTGAGGATGGCGCTGACGGCGAACCATAGGTTGCGCTTGCCGACGATGTCATACATATGTCTAGCGCTCCACGTGGTAGAGCTCGAGCCGGCGGCCCCAGCTCGTTCGGGTGACGAAACGCAGGAGCGTCCGCGTCACGGTGACGGCACTGAACATGCTCACCAGCACGCCGATGATCAGCACGAGCGCGAAGCCCTTGACCACGGTCGTGCCCTGCCAATACAGCCAGCCCGCGACGAGGAGGGAGGCGACGTTCGAGTCGAGGATGCTCGACCAGGCGCGGTTGAATCCGGCCTCGATCGACGGACCGAGGGTCTTGCCCGACCTGATCTCCTCTTTCATGCGCTCGAAGATGAGGATGTTGGCGTCGACCGCCATGCCGATGGAGAGGATGAACGCCGCCACACCGGCCAGCGTCAGCGTGACGCCGATGAGCCGGAAGATCGCGTAGATGACGAGCGTGTAGAAGAGGAGCGCGAACGCGGAGACGGCGCCCGGTAGCCGGTAATACGCGACCATGAAGAACAGGACCAGGAACAGGCCGACGGCGCCGGCGATGAGTGCCTGGCCCAGGAAGTTCGCGCCGAGCGTCGGGTCGACCGTCTCGAATCCCGCCTCGGTGAGCGAGATTGGAAGCGCGCCGAAGCGAAGCGTGTTGTAGAGGTTCGTACGCTCGACCTCGTTCGCCGGAGTATTGGTGCCGACGGTGATGATCGTCGTGCCGCCGCAGATCGCGGCCCGGATGGTCGGCGTGGTGATAATGATGCCGTCGAGCGCGATCGGGCCGGGGCGGCCGACGTTCGCTGAAGTGAAGCTGCACCACGCCTGGTTGCCCGCGTCGCGCAGGTTGAACGAGACGCCGATCTGGTTACCCGTGCCGACATCCGGCGCCACGCTCGCGGGGTCGATCTGGCCACCGTCGAAAATCTCGCGGACGGCTTCGGCCTCGAGCAGGGTCCCGATGTTCTGGTCGTCAGCGAGCTGTTGTCCGAGCGGGTCTATGAACTGGAGCCGACCGGTGGAGCCGACCAGGCTACGCACCTGATCTTCATCGCTGACGCCCGGCACCTCGACTACGATGCGTCGCGACCCATCGCCTCCAGTCTCGGTGCGGACCTGCGGCTCACTGACGCCGATGCCGGCGACGCGGCGCTCGATGATGTCGCGCGCAGTTGCCACCTGTTCGTCGGTGATCGGCTCATCGCCCTGGGCCTCGGCTTCCAGCGTGACTCGCAGGCCGCCCTCGAGGTCGAGGCCCAGGACCGTGCGGAACTCGACGCCGAGCACCTCATCCGACAGCCACTCAAGGCCCAGCGTCTGACGCGGAAGGTTGATGAAGATCGCCACGATGGCGATCACCCCGATCACCCAGGGTGCGATGCGACGCCAGGTCATACTTGGCCGTAGTCCCTCAGATCATCGGGCTATCGTGCGGGCGCGGGACGCCTCGGACACGAAACACGCCGCTTCACCAGCGGCGGGCGACGATGAGTATAGCGGAGTCGCCTCGGATGCCCGCCACGAAGCTTCAAGCCAGCATGCCCTCGCGGGCGAGATGCGACTTCAGGAGCTCGGCGAGGTCGCGGCTGATACCGGGCGTCGCGGCCACGTCATCAATAGAGGCTTCTCGGATGCGCCGGACGGAACCGAAGCGCTTCAACAGCGCCTTCTTGCGCCCGGGACCGATGCCGGCGATGTCATCCAGCTCGCTGCGCAGCGCCTTCTTGCCGCGTACGTCGCGGTGGTAGGTGATCGCGAACCGATGCGCCTCGTCGCGAATGCGCTGGACCAGGTAGAGCGCCTGCGACCGACGCGGCAGAACGACCGGCGCCGCCTGACCGGGCAGGTGCAGCTCCTCGAACCGCTTCGCCAATCCGGTGAGAGGCACGTCGGTGATGCCGAGATCGTCCATGACCCCCACGGCGGCCGAGAGCTGGCCCTTGCCGCCGTCCACGATGACGAGGTCGGGCACCGCCCACCCGGACTCTCGCGGCCGATCCCCGACCTCTTCGGGCACCTCGTCCGCGCCGACGGCGTCGAGCGACAGTGCTCCGGTCTCGGCCCGCAGCTTTGCGACGCGACTGAATCGGCGACGGAGGACCTCGGCCATCATCCGAAAGTCATCCGGCGTGTCGCCGGAGCGGATGCGAAAGCGGCGATACTCCTTCGGCTCCGGCCGCCCGTCGATGAACACGACCATCGATCCAACCGCCGACGTCCCCTGGATGTTGCTCATGTCGTAGCACTCGATCCGCTCCGGCAGCTTCGACAGCCCAACGGCGGCGGCGAGCTCCCCCAGCGCCTCATCGCGTCGGGCGGTATCGGCGAGCCGGTCGGCGCGCTCCCTTGACAGCGCCTCGATCGCGTTGCCGCTGGCCAGCGCCACCAACCGTCGCTTCTCGCCCCGCTCGGGGACGCTGATCGTGACCCGGACACCGCGCCGATCCGCAAGATACGTAGCCAGGTCATCGGCCCCGGCCGGCATGAGCGGGGTGAGCAGGGCGCGCGGAAGCGCATCGGTGCTGGCGTAATACTGCTGGAGGAAGGAGCCGAGGACCTCGGCATCGGCCACGTCACGGGCGCCCTCGACCATGAAATGCTCGCGGCCGATGAGCTTGCCGGTACGCACCTGCATGACCTGCACGCAGGCATCGTCATCCTCGCGCGCAAGACCGATGACGTCGTGTTCGGCGCGGCTGAAGGCGGACATCTTCTGCTGCTCCATGGTGCGCTCGACGGCGCGCAGCTTGTCCCGGGTGGCCGCCGCTTGCTCGAATCGTAGAGCCTCGCTGTGATCGGTCATCTCGTGGAACAGATCGGCCGCGATCGGCTCCTGCTTGCCATCAAGGAAGTCCACGATCTGGCCGATCGTCGCGCGATACTCCGGCTTCGGAATGGCCTGGATGCAGGGCCCCTGGCATCGGTTGATGTAATAGAGGAGACAGGGCCGTTCGAGGACGCTATTCCCGTCGGGGATATCCAGGTTGCAGGTCCGAAACGGGAAAATCTTGCGCAGCAGCTTCAGTGTTTCGTCGACGCTGGAGGCCGATGCATACGGTCCGAAATAGCGACTTCCATCGCGTGTCAGCTTCCGGGTGCGGACGATTCGCGGGAAATCCTCGCCCAGCGTGATCTTCACGAACGGGTAGCTCTTGTCATCGCGCAGGCGAATGTTGAAGCGAGGCCGATGCTCCTTGATGAGATTGCTCTCGAGCAGATAGGCCTCGCTGACCGTATCGGTCACGATGTACTCGACGTCCGCGACTTCCGTCACCATGCGGCCGATGCGGACATCTTCTGGACCGCGCGCTCCAAAGTACGACCGCACGCGGCTGCGCAGGGAGTCGGCCTTGCCGACGTACAGGACTCGGCCATCCGCGTTCTTCATGAGGTACACGCCCGGCCTGGTCGGCATCCGGCGCAGCAGGGCGCGCAACGACTCGGGCAGGGCACGCTGGGGGCTCATGGCATGAATTCTAGGTCTATCTCTGCCGTGCTGGGTCCAGCCCGAGCCGTCACAGGCCGAAGTAGGCGACCCCGTCTCCCGCCGCATCGATGAGCTCGAGAAGTTGATGAAGAGGCGGTGACGTGCGGGCGATCTCCTCGCGACCTACCCAGGCGACCTCGGCGATCTCGCCAAACTGCGGTTGCATCTCGCCGCCAACAACCCGTCCGGCGTACACGAAGCTCACGTCTCGGCCGCGGCGAGCGTCCACGAGGACGAGCCGCTCGACGATCACGGCCAACCCAGTCTCCTCCTGGGTCTCGCGAGCCGCACCGTCGTGCGGTGTCTCGCCGCGCTCGATTCGACCGCCCGGCAGCATCCATCCCGGCCCCAGGTAGGTCGTCCGAACGACAAGGACCCGACCCAAGTCATCGGTCAGAAAGACGTGGGCGCCTTCCGTTCGTCGGTATCGGCCACCGAAGAGGCCGGCGAACTGCACCGCGCCACTGACGAACAGGCGTGGGAGATCGGTCCATCGCAGACGCCGGCTACGGCGCATCGGTGCTCGAATCTGGTGGCCGGTCAAGCTCGCGAGCCAGGTGGGAGCGGACCCCGCCATACGAGCCCGGTCCGGTCCAGTCCACCGGGATCAGGATGTACTGGCCGACGGTGTTGGTGGTCGCCGCCAGGACGATCCCTTCGCTCAGCTCGATACGACGATCGCTCGACAGGTGCGATGACAGGAGAAAGAGGTCAATAGCCGAGAGATCGGTGCGTACACGGCCCTCCAGCGCGTCCATGAGCCGAAGCCCTGGCAGGATGGAGCTGATCCCCCCCGCCCCGAGCTCGGCACGCATGGCCCCGAGCACGCGCGCCTGGCGAACGGACCGGGCGAAGTCGGTGGACTCGGCGACCACGCTGGTAAAGCGGGCACGGCTGTAGGCGAGCGCCTCGTCGCCGTCCATGTGAAGCTCGCCGGCCTCAAAGGAGCCGACGTTCCAGTCCCCCGCAAGGTGCCGCGCCTCCGTGTTGGTGTAGGCGAAGGCCGTCGAATTATCGACGGTGACCCCACCGATCGAGTCGACCATATCCCTGAACCCATCGAAGTCGATCGAAAGCGCATGGTCGATTGTCAGCCCGGTCACGTCGCCCAGGACGTCCGCGAGAAGTTGTGCCGCACGGTCGAGGCCGCCCGCGGCGTGACCCGCGGAGAAGACCGTATTCACCTTTCCGTTCTGCGGGAACGCAGCGACGCCCTCGATCCACAGGTCGCGCGGGATCGGAATGGTGGTGGTCGTATCGGTCGCCGGATCTACCGACATGATCTGAATGGAATCGGCGAGGTAGGCGCCGTCGTGGTCTCCCCCGCCGTAGCCGACCATGAGCACGTTGACGCGGTCGCTGCCGTTCAATGACCCGAGGAGCGCCGTCGACGGGAAGGTCGCGCTCGACACGGTGGCGTTGAAGGCCGCCGCTCGCAAGCCGATGAGCACGCCAACCACGATGACTGCGAGCAGCACGAGGAGGGCGATGATGCCCAGTGTGCGGCCGATGGAACCGCGCCGCCTCGGACGGGGAGTGCCGGGCCTCGTCTGGCGCGACGGTCGTGCTCCACGAGGACCGTCACCCCGAGACGTGCGACGCGCGCTAACCCCGCCAGATCGAATCTGATCGCGGTCGTAGGGGACGGTGTCATCGGCCTGCCGTCTCAACGATCTCCTCATGCTGCCGCTCAGGCAATGGTCGGTCGGGGTAGATACGAGCGAGCCGAAAGGATAGGGCCTCGGCCAGTAAGCCGCCGATAATCCGCTGGTAAGCGGCCACCGCCATCATCTTCTCGATGACCGTCACGTCCGTTTCCAGCCTGGCCCTCGAGCCCATCCTGGCCGCCCTGGATGCGGAGCAGCGCGCGGCGGCAACACTGCCCGACGGACCGGCGCAGATCATCGCGCCGGCCGGGAGCGGCAAGACGACGACCATGGTCGCCCGCCTGGCAGTTCTGCTGTCGCGCGGCGTGGCGCCCGACCGGATCTGCGTCGTCACCTTTAACCGCGATGCGGCACTGGACCTCAAGTCGCGGGTCGAGCGGCGTCTCGGCACCCAGGTGCCGGCAGCCACCTCTATCGAGATCCGGACCCTGCATGCCCTCGCCCGCCAGGTACTCCTGGACGCTGGCGAGGGCCGAAACATCGTGGCCGACCGGCTCCCACTGCTTCGTGCCGCTCGCCGGCGCATTGTAGCGGCCGACCCGTCGGTGACGCCACCTCCCGAGGCCTCGCTGCTCGACACCTGGCTGTCCGCCTGGAAGGTCGAGCGCCGCGATCCGCCGTCAGAGGCCAGGCCGGCCCTCGAGGTGTACGCGGACCTTCTGCGCGCTCGCGGCGCCGTGGACTTCGACGATCTCGTGGTCCGCGCCGGCGACCTGCTCGAGACCGATCCGCGCCTCCGGCTGCGCTGGCAGTCGCGCTTCCTCCACGTCTGCGTCGACGAGTTCCAGGATGTCGACGCGTCACAGCTGCGGCTCGTCCGGCTCCTCGCGTCCCCGGAGGACAACCTGTTCGTGGTCGGCGATGACGACCAGACCATCTACGCCTGGCGCTTGGCCGACGTCCGACGCATATTGCGGTTCAGTTCCGACTACCCCTCTGCGCATCGGGTCATGCTGGCGACGAACTACCGGTGTCCAGCGTCCGTCATTGCCGCCTCCGCCCGCATGGTCGCGGTCAACCGCGAGCGCTTCGCCAAGCCGATTCGCGCGCCCTCCGGTTCGCCGGTGTCCAGCAACTCGATCAGCGCCTGGAGCATGGCCGACCCTTCATGGCCCGATGCGATGGCCCGGTTTGCCGCCACCGAAGACGCTGCCGGTCGCTCGCTTTGCTTCCTGTCCCGCACGCGCGGCGAGCTGATGCCGGTCCTGCTGGCCCTCGTTCGGGCCCGCGTCCGCCACACGACGGCGCTTTCCCCGCTCGTCGAAGCCTCGTCCGTCGTCGAGATGGCGAATGCCGCCCGCGGCAGCGACGATCGTGACCACCCCTTCCATGTTCTGAGACGCCTTCGCACGGCCCGAGGCTGGGATCGCGGATGCCCTGCCGGAGACCTCCTGACCGATGACGACCACGCCGCGATCGACGCACTGCTGGGTTGGACAACCGGGTTCGCCACGACCGATGCGTTCCTGGCCGCATACGATGCGGCGCGTTCACGGATTGCCGGCCTGCGCGATCCTGGAGCGCCGGTCGAGCTGGCCACCGTCCATGCCTCGAAGGGGCGCGAGTGGGAGACGGTCGTCCTCGTCGGCTTCGAGGCCGAGTCGATGCCGAACCGACGCTCACTCGTAGATGCCGCCGATCCAGACCGCGCCATGGAGGAGGAGCGGCGCCTCGCCTACGTTGCCCTCACACGGGCGACTCGCCACCTGGTCCTGGCGTTCGATCCCGCGCGCCCGTCACCATTCCTGACCGAGATGGGTTTCCGACCAATGGAACGCTGAGCCTTTCGCCAACGCGTCAGCATCGCACCCAACAGGTCTTGCCCTTCCGGGGCGGGAAGGTCAGACTCGGCCCGTGCCAAGCCGACGAGGTCCCGCGCGATTCCTGACCACAATCCTGTTCACCGACATTGTCGGCTCGACCGAACTCGCGGCCGAACTTGGCGATACTGCCTGGCGAGATCTCGTTCAGCTCCACCACACGGTAGTCCGTGCCGCCCTGCGGAGGTACGACGGCCGCGAAGTTGATACGGCAGGCGACGGCTTCTTCGCCATCTTCGATGCACCGGCCGCAGCCGTCCGCTGCGCGCTCGATGTCGTCGCCGAAGTCAGGGAGCTGGGCATTGAGGTGCGCGCCGGCCTGCATGCCGGTGAGGTGGAACAGAGCGGGGCCAAGGTGAGCGGCATCGCCGTCCACATCGGATCTCGAGTCATGAGTGCCGCCAGTCCCGGCGAGGTCCTGGTATCTGGCACCGTTCGCGACTTGGCGGCCGGGGCCGGCCTGAGGTTCGAGGAACGCGGGACGCGTGACCTCAAGGGAGTCCCAGGCCAGTGGCAGGTCTATGCCGCGACGCGATCCGACGAGACCGCAAACGCGGCGGATACGCTGGCCGAGGGGGCATCTCGCCGCGCTGCGGCCGTTCGTGATGCCCGGGCGCGCCCGCTCTGGCAGCGGCGGCCACGCCTGGTTGCGGGCCTCAGCCTCCTCCTCGCGCTCGCGGTCGCTCTTGGAGGGTTGTTCGTCTGGAGCCCGTGGCGGCCTCCGGCGTTGGCCGGCGTGGTCGAGAACGCGATCGGCGTCATCGACGTCGACCGCGCCGAGGTAGTGGCCGCCATCCCCGTAGGAGAACGACCGGGTGGCATGGCGGTAGGCGAGGCATCAGTCTGGGTGACCAACACCGGCGCCGATTCCATCTCCCAGATCGATCTGGCTACCCGGGCCGTTGTGAACCGTATCGCTGTGGGGCGCGGTCCCACGGGCATCGCCATCGCAGAGGGATCGATCTGGGTCGCGAACAGTGGCGAGCGGACCGTTTCGCGCGTCAACGTGGCCGCCGGCCGCGTGGTCGACACGATCGTCGTGGGCAACGGACCCACCGCCATCGCTGTCGGTGCAGGGTCGCTGTGGGTCGCCAACGCCAGCGACAGCACGGCGTGCGGCTGGACGCGCGTACGGGCGACGTCGACCCCTCGATTGGCGTCGCCGCCGTGCCGGTCGCCCTGGCCGTGGACGATGCCGGGGTGTGGGTCGTGAGCCAGGACGGCGGCGCGGTGACCCACCTCGATCCGCGCAGCGGCGCGACGCTGGCCGCGCCGATCCCCCTGGGGTCACGGCCGACCGCGGTGGCCATCGGCGCCGGGTCGGTCTGGGTGGCCAGCAGTGACGGGACGGTCGCTCGGATCGATCCGGTGGGCCACCGGGTCACGGCCAACATCGATGTCGGCGGCTCCCTCTCATCGATCATCGTGACAAACGGCGTCGTGTGGGTGGCTGACCTCCAGGGGGCGGCGTATCAGTTCGACGCGGCGGACTCATCGTCGCCGCCCAGGCGGATCACGACTGCGAGCGCCGCCCAGGCGCTCGCCGGGGTGGAGGGCCAGGTGTGGGTGGCCACCCGCGCATCGGCGGCCAGCCACCGAGGCGGAACGCTGCGGATCGTGAGCAGCTTGCCCCCCGACGCCGACCCGGCGTTCGGCTTCCCGAACTATCACCTCGCGAGCTTCCAAGCGGACGGGCTGGTTGCCTACCGGCGGGTGGGCGGCATCGCGGGCTCGACGCTGCTGCCCGACCTCGCCACCTCCATCCCGAGGCCGACGGACGCTGGCAAGACCTACACCTTCCAGTTGCGTACCGGGCTCGTCTATTCCGACGCACAGCCGGTCAGGCCCGAGGACTTTCGCCGAGGCATCGAGCGGGCATTCCAGATCGAGGATCCGTTCTACGGCGAGGCGTTCGGGCCCATCTACTTCTCGTCATTGCTGGGCGCCGAAGCGTGCGCGGAGCCTCCCGTGGAGCGATGCGATCTCTCCGCCGGGATCGTGACAGACGCAGCTGCGAACACGGTGACCTTCCACCTGTCGCAGCCAGATCCTGACTTCCTGTACAAGCTCGCGCTGCCATACGCCTACCCGGCGCCGGACACGGTGCCGGCGAACGCCCCGGTTCAAGGCGCCTTTCCGGGCACCGGTCCGTACACAGTGTCCGCCATCAGCGAGACGGAGATCCGCCTGGTGCGAAACCCCAATTTCCAACCGTGGGACACGGACGTGAGGCCTGATGGCTTCCCCGACGAGATCGTGTGGACCAGCGGGATCGAGCCCGATGAGCAGGCCTCCATGGTGGAGCGTGGCGAGGCGGACTACATGCCCCTGCGGTTCGGCAACCGCATCGCGCCCGCGACGTTCACCGCGCTGCGCACGCAGTATCCGGCGCAGCTGCATTTCTCGTCGGTCTCGGTGGTCTTCGTTTTCATGAACGCTGCATTACCCCCGTTCGACAGCCTCGAGGCTCGTCAGGCTGTCAGCATGGCCATCGATCGAGCGCACATCGCGGAGCAGTACGGTGGAGCCTTCGCGGTCGGCATCACCTGCCAGGTGCTGCCACCGGCCTATCCCGGGTATCGCCCTTACTGCCCCTACACCATGGAACCGGATCCGGGCGGACGCTGGAAGGCGCCCGACCTCGACGCTGCCAGACGGCTCGTCGATGCCTCGGGTACGCGTGGCGCGAAGGTCGTCGTCGGGCCGGTGCCGGCTCGCTACAACGAAATTGCCGGCCACCTCGTCACCATCCTCGGCGACCTGGGCTACGACGCGACGTTGGACACCGTGACCGAGGACGAGCAGGTCTACGAGGCGATTTTCGACGAGGGTCGCGTCCAGATCGGCGCCTTCGAGTGGTTAGCCGACTCGCTGGCACCCAGCGGCTTCCTGTCCGCGTTCACCTGCGAGGGAGCCGCCGGGCTGACGAACAACTGCGATCCGGCGCTCGACGCTCGCATGGCCGAGGCTGGCGCACTCCAGGCCACCGATGCGGCGGCCGCCGCAGAGGAGTGGGCAGAGATCGACAGAGCCGTCGTCGATCTGGCGCTGTGGGCGCCGCTCTTCAACGACGGCACCGACTTCGTATCGGCGCGCGTCGGGAACTATCAGTTCCATCCGGCCTACTCCGTGCTCCTCGACCAGCTCTGGGTCCGCTGACCGCTCGAGTGAAACCTTGTTCCGGGTCTATGCGCGCGCTCCGGTGTCAGCCGGCGGCCACTGCTTCACGGCGCCGGCTGGCGCGATCCTTCCGTGGCTCAGCGACCTCAGCCATGCCGAGGACCGGGCGGAGGTAACGGCCGGTGTAGGACGCCACGACCGCCGCGACCTGCTCGGGCGTCCCGGCAGCCACGAGCTCGCCCCCCTTGTCACCGCCCTCGGGACCAAGGTCGATCACCCAGTCGGCGGTCTTGATGACGTCGAGGTTGTGCTCGATGACGACGACCGTGTTCCCGCTCTCCACGAGACGCGAGAGGACCTGGAGCAGGCGCGCGACGTCGTCGAAGTGGAGGCCGGTCGTCGGCTCGTCGAGGATGTAGAACGTCTTGCCGGTCGCCCGCTTGGACAGCTCGGTGGCCAGCTTCACCCGCTGCGCCTCGCCACCGGACAACGTCGTGGCCGGTTGGCCGAGGTGAACGTAGCCCATGCCCACATCGGTAAGCGTCTGGAGCTTGTTGCGAATCGACGGCACAGCGTCGAAGAACTTCAACGCCTCTTCGACCGTCATCTCCAGGATCTCAGCGACGTTCTTCCCCTTGTAGTGGATCTCGAGCGTCTCGCGGTTGTAGCGCTTTCCCTTGCAGACCTCGCACGGGACGTAGACATCGGGCAGGAAGTGCATCTCGATCTGCACGATCCCCGCGCCCTGGCACGCCTCGCAGCGGCCGCCCTTGACGTTGAAGCTGAAGCGTCCGGGCTTGTAGCCACGCAGCCGAGACTCGGGCACAGCCGCAAGCATCTCGCGAAGCGGACTCCAGAGCCCCGTGTACGTCGCCGGGTTTGAGCGCGGCGTGCGACCGATCGGTGACTGGTCGATCTCGATGACCTTGTCGATCAGCTCGATCCCCTCGATCCGATCGTGCTTTCCGGCGGGCTCGCGTGAGCCCCAGATGCGCTGCGCCAGCGCGGGATGCAGGATCTGGGTCACGAGGCTCGATTTGCCGGAGCCGCTGACGCCGGTCACCGCCACAAACCGACCGAGCGGGAATGCGACATCGATCCCCTTGAGATTGTTCTCGCGCGCGCCGCGCACCATGATCGCCTCGCCCTTGCCGTTGCGCCGTCGCTTCGGCACCGGCACGGACTTCTCGCCGCGCAGGTAGGCACCGGTGATCGAGCGGCGGTTCTGGAGCAGCCCGTCGAGCGATCCCGAATGGATGAGCCGTCCACCGTGCTCCCCCGCCGCCGGACCGATATCGATCACCCAGTCGGCCGACCGGATCGTCTCCTCGTCATGCTCGACGACGAGCAGCGTATTCCCGAGATCACGCAGCCGCACGAGCGTGGCAATGAGCCGATCGTTGTCGCGCTGGTGCAACCCGATGGATGGCTCGTCAAGGATGTACAGGACGCCCATGAGGCTCGAGCCGATCTGGGTGGCCAGCCGAATCCGCTGCGCCTCTCCCCCGCTCAGTGTCCCGGATGCGCGATCCAACGTCAGGTAGTCGAGACCGACATCCACCAGGAAGCCAAGCCGCGCCCGAATTTCCTTCAGCACCTGGCGGGCAATGTGGTTCTCGCGCTCGTTCAGGCGCGCCGAAAGCGCGTCGTACCAGGCCAGTGCATCGGTCACCGATCGGCGGGTCGTCTCAATCACGTTTCGGCCGGCAATGGTGACCGACAGCGACTCGGGCTTCAGCCGCATGCCGCTGCAGGTCGGGCACGGCTTGTTCGTCATGTAGCGCTCGAAGTCGGCGCGCATGGTGTCCGATCCCGTCTCACGATGCCGTCGGGTCAGGTTCGGGATGATCCCTTCAAACGTTGTTCTGAACGTATGCGTGTTGCCATTGCGCGCCCGATACTTCACGCCGATCCGCTCGCCACCGTTGCCGTACAGCAGGATCTTGCGCGCCTTATCCGACAGGTCGCGCACGGGCACATCCGTCCGGAAGCGATAGTGCTCCGCAACCGCATGGAGGATCTTGCTGAACCAGCTCTCCGTGGCCGCCATGCGACGCCAGGGCAGAACCGCTCCTTCGTCGACGCTGAGCTCATCGTTGGGAAGGACGAGGTCGGGATCGATCTCGAGTCGAGCCCCGAGACCGGTGCAGTCCGGACAGGCCCCGTGCGGCGAGTTGAAGCTGAAGTTGCGCGGCGCGAGCTCATCGAACGATCCTCCGTGCTCGGGGCAGGCGTACTTCTCACTGAAGAGGCGATCCGCCTCCTTCGGAGGTGCATCCGGCAGATTGAGGAGCAGGAGTCCCTCCGACAGGCGCAGCGCGGTCTCGATCGAGTCGGCCATGCGCGTCGCATCCGGGCGTTCCGCGCCGTCGTCATCCGTCTGGCGAACGACCAGGCGATCCACCACGACCTCGATCGAATGCTTGAACTTCTTGTCGAGCTTGATCTCCTCGTCCAGGTCGCGCAGCTCCCCGTCCACGCGGACGCGCACGAATCCCGCCTGCTTGGCACCGGCCAGGAGCTTCTCGTGCTCCCCCTTGCGATCCCGGACGAGCGGAGCCATGAGCATGATGCGAGTGTTCTCGGGAAGCCGATAGACCTGGTCGACCATCTGCTCGACGGTCTGGCGCTCGATCTCGCGTCCACACACCGGGCAATGCATGCGGCCGATGCGCGCGAACAGCAGCCGAAGGTAGTCGTAGATCTCGGTGACGGTTCCGACGGTGCTGCGCGGGTTCTTGCTGGTGCCCTTCTGGTCGATGCTGATGGCCGGACTGAGGCCGTCAATCTGGTCGACGTCCGGCTTCTCCATCTGCCCCAGGAACTGGCGCGCGTAGGCACTCAGCGACTCAACGTAGCGGCGCTGACCCTCAGCGTAGATGGTGTCGAACGCGAGGCTCGACTTGCCCGAGCCGGAGAGCCCTGTGATCACGATCAGCTGATCGCGCGGCATCTCCACGTCGATATTCTTGAGGTTGTGCTCGCGAGCACCGCGAACGACGATCTTGTCTGAGGGCATCGGACGATCATCGTAGCAGGAACTGGACCGATGCGAACGCCTGTTCGGTTTCGTGAGAAGGTCCCCTGACCCGCGCCACGAGTCGAGGCCGGTCGCGCCCGTGAATTTGGTCGGTTCGGTGCTGTCCGGGTCGGATCAGCACCCTTGGCATCGGCGTCATGTGGCGCGATGCTGGAGACCAGTACTCGACCAGTACCAATGGGGCGCGCGCGCTAATGTTTTCGGTGGCAATCAAGGGCTACGGCATCGTCCTGTGGGAGGACGGCCACTGGCGCACCTTCAGCGCCAATGAATCGCTGGGCGCCACGCTCGCAGCGCGAGTCGAGCGTGCACTCGCCACCGTCACCGTCGGGACCGAGGAGCGTGACATCCGCGAGTCCCTGCTTTCGATCGCCGGCGCCGGTCTGCTCTCCGCAGATTGCGAGCATGGCCCAGGCGAATGCGACGGAGAAACCAAGTTCAGTTAGCGACGGCGCGCGCGAATCGTCAGCGCGACGGATGACGTATTCCGGCGAATGGTTAGCAGTGCTAGCATTCCGATCCCGCTCGCCGAATCCGTACAACGTGCTGCCTTCGAATGCCTGACCGAATGCCTGACGACCTCGCCATCCATGCCCGCGGTGTGACCCGCGTCTACAAGGCCAAGCCAGAGCCGGTGACCGCCCTCGGCGGCATCGATCTCGATGTCGAGCCCGGCGAGTACTTCGGCCTGCTCGGCCCGAATGGTGCCGGCAAGACGACCCTCATCAAGATTCTCACGACGCTGCTTCTTCCGACTGCCGGGACGGCGATGGTCGCCGGCTTCAACGTTGTGACCGAAACGGCCAAGATTCGTCGTGTCATCAACATGGTCGCCGGCGGCGAGCAGTCGGGCTATGGACTGCTGACGGTGCGCGAGCAGCTTTGGATGTTCAGCCAGTTCTACGGCCTGCCCAATCGAGAGGGATGGCGTCGCGTCGACGAGCTGGTCGAGATCACCGGCCTCAAAGAGCAGAGCGGGCAGAAGATTCGTACCCTGTCGACCGGACAGCGCCAGAAGCTCAACTTCGCCCGCGGCCTGCTCAACGATCCGTGGGTCCTGTTCCTCGACGAGCCGACGCTCGGCCTCGACGTCGCGGCCGCCAGAGATCTGCGCGAGCACACCCTCTCCTGGAAGGCGGCGGCGCCCGGCCGAACCCTGCTGCTCACGACCCACTACATGGTCGAGGCCGAGCAGCTGTGCGATCGGATTGCGATCGTCGACCGCGGCATGATCCTGGCGCTCGGGACTCCCGATGAGCTTCGACGCCGCGTGCAGGCCGAGTCAATCTTCCGCATCGAGCTCGACCGCCTGCCGCAGAACGGTGGGCTGGCGGCGCTCACGGACCTTCCCGGCGTCCTCTCGGCGGTGCCGACGGACGACGACGCGACCGATGCTGCCGGCTCCGATCGCGTGGCCCTCAAGGTCGCGCTGGCCGACGACTCTGCGCTCACCAGCGTCGTGACGGCGGTCGCCGAGCGCGGCTCGCACCTCATCGGGCTCGCGAAGTCGGAGCCGAGTCTCGAGGATGTGTTCGTGGAGCTCGTCGGCCGGGGCTTCGGTGATGGCGACAGCGCCAGGGACGAAGACTCGTGACCGCCTACCGCTCGGCGCCCGCCACGAATCCGCGTGAAGCCGCCGACTGGTCCACCGGACGCGTCATCCGAACCAACCTGCGGGCGATGTTCGGGCGGGCGTATCCACGCATCATCGGCCTCAGCCGCGAGCCGTCCTGGCTGTTCTTCGAGATCTTCCTGCCGTTCCTCGCAGTGAGCGCCTTCGTGTTCGTCTATCGCGCCCTCGAGGCGCCAGAGGAGTACATCGGCTTCGTCGTGCTCGGTGGCGCCATGACCGCCTTCTGGCTCAACGTCGTCTGGATGATGGCTGCCCAGTTCTACTGGGAGAAGGACCAGGGCAACCTCGAGCTGTATTTCACGGCGCCGATGCACCTCATGAGCATCCTCGCGGGCATGGCAATCGGCGGACTGGTATTGACGAGCTCCCGCGCCCTGGCCGTGATCGGCATCGGCTCCGTGCTGTACGGGGTCAGCTATGACGTCAACCAGCCGCTGCTGCTCATGGGCGTCTTTCTGCTGACCATGATCCCGCTGTACGGCCTCGGCATGCTGTTCGCGTCCCTGTTTCTCCTCTGGGGTCGCGAGGCATTCCACCTGGCACAGCTCCTCCAGGAGCCGATCTACTTCCTGGGTGGGGTCAACTTCCCGCTGGCAGCCCTGCCAGGCGCGGTGGTCGGGGTTGTCATGGCCACGCTGCCGCTGGGGGTAGGCCTGGACGCGATGCGCCAGCTCGCCTTCGCAGACAGCGGCGTGGAGGGGGTCCTGCCGGTCGGCACCGAGGTCGCAATCCTCGCCGCGATGGGGGTGATCTTCCTCATCGCCGCTCGCCTTGCCCTCGGGTATCTCGAGCACCTCGCCCGGCGTGAAGGGCGCCTGACGCTGCGATGGCAGTGATTGCCGAACGACCGACGCCAGGATCGGTCCGTGGCATCACGCTGGCGGATTCCTGGCGCAGCTTCCGGACGGCCATCGGCCTGGGGTGGGCGATCGAGTCGAACTGGTCGGACCCGTTCCTGTTCGCGATCTATACGCTCGCCAAGCCGCTCGCGGCCGCGATGATCCTGGTGGTGATGTTCAGCGTGATCACCGGTGGCCAGAACCCAGAGTTCCTCCAATTCCTCATCGTTGGCAGCGCGCTGTGGAACATCGTGTTCGGCGTCATGGGCGGCCTGGTGCAGTCAATCCTCGAGGATCGCGAGCGCTACAAGATGATGAAGTACGTCGTCGTCACGCCGTCGTCGCTCTTCCCCTTCCTCCTGGGCCGATCACTGGCGCGGGTCGGTATCTCCCTCGTCGCCGTGGCACTGACGCTCGGCGTCGGCGTCGTTTTCCTGGGCGTCGAGTTTCGTCCCAACTTCCTGATCCTCGTTCCGGCGTCGATCATCGGCATCCTGGCGGTCATGTCGCTCGGCATATTCATGGCCGGCTGGTGTCTCCAGCTGCGCCAGGAAGCATGGTCCTACCCCGAGGCGATCGCCGGAGCGCTCTACCTGATATCCGGAGCCATCTTCCCGATCGACATACTGCCGAGCTTTCTGCATCCGATCGCCTACGCGTCGCCCACCACCTGGTGGCTCGAAGCGTCGCGGCGCGGGCTGCTCGGCCATGGTTCGCCGGGCTCGATCGGCGATCTCTCCGACGGGGTCGTGATGCTCCTCCTTGTCGTCAGCACCGCGGTGGCCATCCCCCTGGCGCTCGCCGCATTCGCGTGGTTCATGAAGCGCGCGCGCCAGGCCGGCCTGCTGGACATGACCACCGGCACCTGAAGGCGGCCTATCGCACGAGCTCGTCGTAATCGGTCACGACGAAGGTATTCCGACAACGCGCGACGCGCTCAGGCACGCAGGCCGATGACCGCGCATCAGCGAAGGCGCCGACGAACACCAGCTGCTGCCCGCGCAGGTTCGGTCCGCCCTGCTCGGCACGCGACGGAAAGACGTTCCCCAGCGGCCCCGCCAGTCGCAACCCGGAGCGCAGCAGCTCGTCCTGGGTCACATCCGCTTCCGGCTGAAACGGAAGGATCACGCGCAACGGACAATCGCGCTGGAGCCAGGCCACGGACGCATCCGCTCCGCCCGTGTCGCCCGCGCAGTCGCCATCCAGCTCGGCATACCAGCCGCTCACGTAGAGTTCGTCGCTCCCCCACTGCTCGGCAGGCGACCCTCCTGCCAGCGCCTCCTCGACGCTCAATGGGTCAACCTCCGGGCGTGTGCCGCCAAGCGACCCGACCACGATCATGAAGAGCACGAACGCGCCAAGGCCGGCCACGGCCAGGACACCCAGCCGTCCCTCCTGCGTCATGATTCCAGGCCCGCCCATTGGTCGCGCAACAGCTCGATCCCGCCCCGCCAGAGCTCCACGTGGGCTGCATCATTGAGCCAGGTGGACGCACCCGACGGATGCGGAAGACACAGGACCGATGCACCCGGTGCGCCCTCCCACGTCAGCTCACGGCCCACCAGCGCCTCCAGCTTGACGCCGGCGCCAAAGGCAAACCGATGCGCCATGCCTCCGACCAACAGCAGCAGCCGAGGCTTCACGTGACGCAGTTCCTCGCGCAGGTACGGGGTCCAGCGCTCGATCTCGGCACGCGATGGCGGCCGGTCAACCGATGAGCCCGGTGCACGCCCGGGATAGCACTTGCCGATGCTCGTCACGTACCAGCGCTCCCGGAAATCCTCGACGCCGATGCCGGCAACGGCCAGCCAGCCGCACAGGCGCTTCCCCGCATCCCACGCAAAGGGCAGGCCGGTCTCGATCTCGCGCCAGCCGGGAGCCTGGCCGATGAGCATGGCGCGCTCGGTGCCGTCCCCCGACAGCACGGCGGCCGCGCCCCCTTCGCAGGCGGGCATGGCATCCTGCAGCGAGCGCAAATCCGTGCCGATCGCAGCCCGGCGCGGCGATGGGGTGGGCCAGTCGCCAGCGTGGCGCAACCGTCGTGGCAGCGCCTCCGCAAGGTCGATCACGCTGACGGTCGCAGCGCCTCGGCTGCTCGCAGGTCGTCGGCGATGGCCAGCCGCAGGATGCGCCGAACCCCGTCCTCGAAGGGACCGGCCGCCGCGAGCGCATCGGTCAGGGCGTCGCGCGCCGCGTAGAGCCGGTCCACCGCGTCGCTCGAAAGCTCCGGCGCCTGGCCCTTGAGCTCGCGCACGAAGCTGACATCCTGGCGCTCGATGTCATCGAGAAGCTCCGCAGCGGCCGATGGATCGCCCGAATCCAGGGCCTCGGCGAGTTCCTCGCGCGCGAGCTCGAGCCAACGCAGCCAGGTGGCAAACTCATCGTCTGACGGAGGAAGCTCGTCGAGCGTGAATGCCGCCCTGCGGCCGTCCACCGCGGCGGCACGCTCGACTTCGTACCAGTTGTCGCCGACAAACCTGGGAACGGTCTCGCCGTTGTCGCCGAGCCAGGCGGTGAACCGGCTGACGCGCATCGGCATGGCGCCGGCCGCCTCGTCGTCCGTGGCGGCGAAGACGGCGCATCCGGGCAGCTCGGCGGCATAGGCAGCAACGTGGCCGTCGACGTCGGTCTCGATGAAGATCGCGTGGGGCATGGTTCCGGCCATCTAGGGTCGTCTCCTGCGAGGGGGCTTTCGTCGGGAACCGGCGGCGATCACGTTTGGCCGGGTCTGAATGCTGAACACCTGCGATGGCTCGCGCGGGGCAGGCTCACGGTCGGTCACAGCCACGGCAGCGTACACGTCGGCCGGGATGGCACCTGGCGCGGCGGCGAGCTCCTCGCGCAGCCGGCGGAGCTGAAGGACCTCGTCGCGCAGGGCAGCCGCACGCTCGAACTCGAGGTTCCGCGCTGCCTCCTTCATCTGCGCCTCCAGGCGCGTCATCATCGCAGCGAGTTCGGCCGGCTCCTTGCCGGCGACCTGGAGCTCGGCCCGCTCCTCGGCCACCCGACGCAGGCTTTCATGGATGCTGCGAATCTCCTTGATGATGGTCTCGGGCGTGATCCCATGCTCAACGTTGTACGCGGTCTGCTTTTCGCGGCGCCGATCCGTCTCGTCCATGGCCTTGCGCATCGAGTCGGTCACACGATCGGCGTACATGATCACCCGCCCGCCGATATTGCGGGCCGCCCGGCCGATCACCTGGATCAAGGAACCGCCGGAACGCAGGAAGCCCTCCTTATCTGCGTCGAGGATGGCGACGAGCGTCACCTCCGGAAGATCGAGGCCCTCGCGGAGCAGGTTGATGCCGACGAGCACGTCATACACGCCCAGGCGCAGGTCACGCAGGATCTCGATCCGCTCGAGAGTGTCAACCTCGGAGTGCAGCCACTGGACCTTGATCCCGAGCTCGGACAGATAGTCGGACAGATCCTCCGCCATCTTCTTCGTCAGCGTCGTGACCAGCGCCCGCTCGCCGCGCTCGACCGTGCCACGGATCTCGGCCAGCAGGTCGTCGATCTGGCCGGCTGTTGGCCGAACCGTGATCGTGGGATCCACGACACCGGTGGGACGGATGAACTGCTCCGCCACGCGGTCAGCCCGCTCCGTCTCGTACGGGCCGGGCGTGGCCGACATGTAGACCACCTGGCTCATGTGATCCTCGAACTCCTCGAACGTCAACGGCCGGTTATCCAGGGCCGATGGCAGCCGGAACCCGAAGTCGACCAGGATCTCCTTGCGGGTTCGATCGTTCTTGTACATGCCGTGGACCTGGGGGATCGTCATGTGACTCTCGTCCACGATGAGCAGGAAGTCGGTCGGGAAGTAGTCGATGAGCGTCCACGGCCGTGAACCTGCCTCACGGCCGGCGAGGTGTCGCGAGTAGTTCTCGATGCCAGAGCAGAACCCGACCTCGCGCATCATCTCGAGGTCGAACAGGGTCCGCTGCCGCAGCCGAGCCGCCTCGAGATCGCGACCCTGGTCGTTGAGCCAGCCTACGCGTTCCTCCATCTCGGCCTCGATCTTCTCGACCGCGGCCAGCAGCTTGTCGCGCGGCGTCACGTAATGCGATGCCGGGTAGAGGTTGAGCTCGGTACGGTCAGCTAGCACCTCCCCGGTAAGGTCGTCGATCTCAACGATCCGTTCGACCTCGTCGCCGAAGAAGTCCACGCGCACGACGTACTCGCCATGCGGCGGCTGCACCTCCAGCACGTCTCCGCGGACGCGGAACTTGGCACGCCCCAGCGCCATGTCGTTGCGCTGGTACTGGAGATCCACGAGGTGACGCAGGATGCCATCGCGGCGGTAGTGACCACCACGCTTGAGATTGATGACCGTGGCGCCATAGTCGACCGGGGCGCCCAGACCATAGATGGCGGACACGGACGCGACGATGACGACGTCGCGCCGCTCGAACAGCGCTCGGGTGGCGTTGTGCCGCAGCCGGTCGATCTCGTCGTTACGGGACGAGTCCTTCTCGATGTACGTATCGGATCGTGGCAGGTACGCCTCGGGCTGGAAGTAGTCGTAGTAGCTCACGAAGTACTCAACCGCGTTGTCCGGGAAAAACTCCTTGAACTCCTGGTACAGCTGCGCGGCGAGCGTCTTGTTGTGGGCCATGATCAGCGTCGGCTTTTGCACCGCCTCGATCAATTTCGCAGCTGCGAAGGTCTTCCCCGTGCCGGTCGCTCCCAGGAGGACCTGGTGCTTCAGGCCGGCTTCGATCCCATCAACCAGTGAGGCAATCGCGGCAGGCTGATCGCCGGTGGGCTCGAACGGGGCGTGAACCTTGAGGTCGGGCATGGACCCTCGATTCTAGCGGGAGCCCATCGGTCCCATGCGAACCGCCCCCAACGGCCTATATCGGTACCAGTCGGTCGTCCATACGATCGGTTCGGTTGCCCACCATCTGAAACCGATACGGTCCGCGCTCCCTTGACCATGCCCATCCCTGAGCCACCCACTGCTCCGATGCCCGCCTCCCCGGCCGGTTCGATCCGCCCGCGCGACCGCGAGCACGGCCAGGCAATGGTCGAGTTCGCGGCGGTGCTCCTACCCCTCGTCCTGGTCCTCGTGGGGATCATCCAATTCGGCTTCCTCTTCTCCGCCTACGTCGGCGTGAGCAACTCGGCTCGCGAGGCCGCTCGCATGGGAACGATCTACCAGTTCGATACGGACCTGACCCCCGGCCAGAACGATTCCGCCAGATGCGCGGCGGTCCTCCAGGCCGCGGACCAGTCGCTCGATCCGGCGGTGCCCGGCACGTTCTCGGGAAGCTGCGACACGGTGAGCGGCGGCGGTGACTTCGCCATTGCCTACCCCGATAGCGGAACCTGCACCGGATCCTCTCGAACGGGCTGCCTTGTTCGGGTGACCCTGACGTATCGGCAACCGCTGTTCGTGCCCCTCGTCGGGACGTTCCTTGGCGCCGATGGCACGGGCCAGGTGCCGCTGAGCGCCACCGTCACGATGGTGATCAATTGATGCCCCGCCAGGAGCGGGGACAGGTCCTGGTCATCGTGGCGCTGGCGCTGGTCGTCCTGCTCGGTGCATCCGCCTTCACGATCGACCTCGGCCGTCGGGCCGCCGAGGAGCGTTATCTCCAGAACGCGGCCGACGCCGGAGCCCTCGCCGGCTGCAACGCGCGCCTCGACGGGGCGTCGGACGCGGCCGTCATCGCTCGAACGCACGACGTCGCGACCACGAATCTCGCCTCCTCGCCGGGTGGCTCGGGTGCAGCGCTCGCTCCCGGAGGCACGGAGGAGTATCTCGACGGCTACTACGGCGTTCCGGAGCAGCTCATCAATGGCATCCTGGTCGACGGTTCCAAGGTGCGGGTCGCCATCGACTCCACGATTGGCACGACGGTCGGCAAAGTGCTCGGGCGCGACTCCCTGCCCGCCATCGGGCGAGCGCATTGCACCCTCGAGCCGCAACCGCTGCTGCCATTCATCGCCCGTCGCTACCAGAGCCCGCCGGGCGGCACGAACTTCATCGACCACCTCGCGACCGACGCCACGAGCCGAACGGGCGTGGTCGACTCGAGCAACCCGCGCGGCTACGGCGGCCGCACTCCCGCCAGCGAACTGGCCCCCGGACCGCAGTTCGAGCTCTTCGGGCCGAAGAGCCAGGCCACGAACAGCTCATTCCGTGGCTTCATCGCGCTCGACGTGCGCGACTTCAGCCACGCGACCTCGCGGAAGTACTTCAACGGCGCAACCGCCACGATGAGCTCGAACGTCCTCAAGAACCATCATGCACCGTACATCGAGGACGGCTACCCCGGCCCGGCCTTCCCCGCGGTCGAGACGCCGCCAACCGGTGATACCCAGGTCGGGATCATGAGCGGGACGACAAGTGCGCACACGACGCTGCCGTTCGACAATGCCTACAGCGACGGCGACCGCCTGCTGCTCAGCGTCTACGACGGCACGGTGATGGCGATCCCCGACTTCGCCATCCAGCCGCCAACCTCGATGGCGCTCCCGGCGAACACGACGACTCCTGTCGCAGGCGCCAGCTTCGAGGTATCGCGCAACAACGCCTTCACGAGCACGGTCACGTTCTCCCTCGTCGGGGACACCGGCGCCGGGGCGGCCGGCCACCCCGAATACAACCTGCTCGCCGATCCTCCGGTGAGCCCGCCCGCCACCGGCACGATGAGCCAACCGACGTTCACGCCGAACACCTTCGTTCCGGCCCACAACGGCACCAGCGTCAGCATGGGTTCCATCCTCACCACCGACGTCCCGCCGGGCATCTACGCCGTGTGGCTCCAGGGAAAGGCCGGCGCGCCATACAGCCAGACCCGTCGTCAACCGTTTCCGGTACGAATCGGCTCCGTTCCGCGCCAGTTCCGCATCGAGGGACCGGTCGACGGTACGATCGACGCGATCGGCGGGTCGACGACCCTGCCGCTGCGGATCGTCACCGACAGCGCGAGCGCCACGGCCTGGAACGGGGGGTCGGGCACCGCGACGGCCGTGGATGTCTCGTGGGACCCAGGCTCCCTGACAAACTGTTCCCACACGGCGGTGGCATGGGGCACGCCGACGATCAGCTTCAACGGGATGGCATCGGCCAGCGTCGCCCCGAGCTCGGGGACCGGGACCAGCGTCACCATGGCGATCAATTCCGGCAGCCTGGCGTCAGGGTGCTACCTCCTCACCCTCCGGGCGCAGGGGGTCAACGGCGATGGTCAGCCGGTTGTCCGCCTGCGCCAGGTGCAATTCTCGGTCGCTGCCACCAGCGGACCGAACGAGTACGTCGACATCATCGGCTTCGCGGTCTTCGAGATCAGCGACATCGACGCCAACACCATCTTCGCCCGAGCGATCACCGGCATCTACGCCGATCCTAACGATCTTGCCCTGCGAGCCGCGCAGCGGCCTCGTCTCATCCCCTGGAACTGAACCGCCCCATAGGAGCGCACACCGTGGAACTCGAATACTCCAACAAGAACAACCGGCGATCGAAGGTCTACATCGCCGTGGGCATCATCGTTGCCCTCCTCGTGGCGGCCACGGTCTTCATCGCGCTCCAGGCGAGCGGACTGACCGATGACGTCGCGGTCGAGACACGCACAGTGGTCGTGGCGGTGAATGAAATCGCGGCACGCCAGCCGATCACCGAGGCCGATGTCACGACGCGAACGGTTGCCTCCGATCCGACAAACGCCACCGCCTTCACGTCGGTCGATGACGCCATCGGGCGCCTGCCGGGCGTGACGATCGGTGTCGGACAGCTCATCGGTCCAAACCTGCTGGCGTCGACCACCGAGGGTCAGACGTTCTCGATCCTTGAACCGGGCCAGGAATTCGACCCGGATGGCCCGGACCTGCGCGCCGTGTCCGTGTCGGTCGCCGAGGCGAATGCCGTGGCAGGCACTCTCGTGGCCGGCCAGCGGGTCGACCTGGTCGTGACGATGCCGATCACGCCACCCGCCGATGAGACCGAGGAGGGAGCCGGGGAGGCGCCCGCACAGCTGCTGGCCGGGCCCTCGACGAAGGTCACGCTCCAGTCGATGACGATCCTGGCTCGCAACGGCGACCAGTACATCCTGCGGTCCGACCTCGAGACATCCGAGAAGATCGTTGAGCTGACCGCCGCGGGCGGCGTGTTCACGATGGTTCTCCGCGCGGACCAGGACGATCGGACAGCCGAGACGGAGGGATCCACGATCGATCAGCTGATCGAGGAGTACGAGTTCCCCGTCCCGCGACCGCCGGACTTCGAGGAACGATCGGCCGGAAACTAGGTTTCGCGCAGCGCCGCCAGGGCGTGCTCCACCTGGCGGCGCGTCTCCTCCATCGGCGCCGATCCGTCGATGACCACGTTCGCTACCGCGATCTTCTGGTCCTGTGACGACTGGCTCGCCATCCGTCGCCGTGCCGTCGCTTCGTCCATCCCACGCGACTCCGCGAGACGGCGCGTAGCATCGGCTTCGTCGCATCGAACGACCCAGATCTGGTCGCAGGCGTCCGCCAGAGGTGACTCGATCAGCTTGATGACCTCGACCGCCGCGAGTTCCTCTCCCCCTTCATCGAGCTCGGCCAAGCGCGCTCGAACAGCCCCGCGGACCCGCGGGTGAAGGATCGCCTCCAGGTCGCGCAGCGCACCGGCATCGGCGAACACGACCTTGGCAAGGTCAGCCGCCTCGTAGGTGCCGAACCGGCGCTGGATGGCCGCGCGGGCGTCATCGTCGTTCTGACGAATCTCGCGAGCGACCGCATCGGCGTCAATGATGGCGACGCCCAATGCTCGCAGCATGCCCGCAACCGTGGTCTTGCCGCAGCCGATGTTGCCGGTCAGACCGATTACCTTCATGTCGCACTCGATGCTACCGGCTCCGCTGGCAACGCGGGCAGAAGTGCGTGCTGCGCTGGCCGACCACGATGCGCTCAATCCTGTTTCCGCAGCGGTGGCACGGCTGCTCGCTGCGCCGATACACCGCGAGCCGCTCGGCGTTCGCGCCCGGTTCGCCGTCCGCGCCGACGTAGTCGCTGAAGCTCGCGCCCCGATTGACGATCCCCTCGCGCAGGACCTGGCGGATGGACCGATGCAGGCGGCGCACGTCGCGAACATCAAGCGTGTCCGCCGTCTGCAGCGGGTGCAGGCGCGCGCGCCACAGCGCCTCATCGGCGTAGATATTGCCGACACCGGCGATGAAGCTCTGGTCGAGCAGCAGCGTTTTTAGCTTCGCGGTTCTCCGGGACAGCCGCTCCGCGAAGCGCTCGGCCGTGAAGCCGCGCTGGAGAGGCTCGGGACCGTGGCCGCTGAACACCTCGCCGATGCGGTAGGTGCGGGCACCTTCGGCGATCCGCTTCGACCGCGCGCCCCTGCCTGCCCCCACGCTGCGGAGTCCCCCGCCCGGCCACAATCCGATGCGCCCGAACTTCCGCACGTCGCGGTAGCGAAGCTCTCGCCCGTCCTCGAGCGCGAAGACGACGCGCGCGTATGGATCCTCCGGTGTACCTGGGTCCGCCACGATCAACGCTCCGGTCATTCTCAGCGCCACAGTCAAGACGCGGCCGTCCGCGAGGTGGAGTAGGACGGTCTTGGCCCGTCGCGTCACCCGCGCGATGGTCGCGCCGCTGATCTCCGCCGCAAATCGATCCGGCGGCTGCGGGTGCCGGATGGTCCGGTCCCAACCGATGGTTGCATCGGTGATCGTCGCGCCTGCGACCCAGCGCTGGAGATCACGCGCGACAGTCTCGACCTCGGGCAGCTCCGGCATGTTCGTGAGTGTGCTCGAAACAGAGAGGTTCGAGTGTACAAACGGATCTTCCTCGCGAACGTGAGGCACATGCATCCGGATAGCTGCGGGTCGGCTCCCGTTGCGACTAATGCCGCCGTGGCGGGCATTAGCCGAGAAAGTGGGCCGCGAGGTGCCGGTCCTGAGCGTGACCGGGCGTGATCTGGGACGGATTTCCCGGCTAATGCTCGCCATCGCAGCGTATGACCCAACGCGGGTGACCGTGGCGACATGTGCCGTTCACATGGGCATCAGGCACGACCACGAGCGGATCGGGGCAGGTCTGCACCCGTGCCTCACGGCCTCGGGTTGTCCAAGTCAGGAGACGAGCTCGGCCGCGACCTCTTCCTCGGCCTCGAGCAGCGCCACGTCGGCGGCCGACTTCGGCACACGTCGCCAAGCGCCATCGGCGGAGACGTAGCGGTCCATCCCCTCCCAGTTTGAGCCGACCTTGAGGTCCACCTCGAGCGGCACGTCGAGCGGCAGCGCGCCCTCCATGAGCTCGCTCACCAGCGTGGCCAGCTCCGGCAGCTCGGACTCATCCGTCTCGAAGACGAGCTCGTCGTGCACCTGGAGCAACATCCGCGACCGCAGGCCGCGCTCGCGCAAAGCAGCATCGACGCGGACCATGGCGATCTTCATGCCGTCGGCGGCCGTGCCCTGGATCGGCATGTTGATAGCCATCCGCTCGCCGGCCGAACGCAGTGCGCCATTACGCGCCGAGAGTTCCGGCAGGTAGCGACGCCGTCCGAGGAGCGTGGTGACGAACCCCTGGTCGCGCGCCAGGATCTTCATCTCAACGGTGTAGCGACGGATTCCTTCGTAGGCGGCGAAATAGTCGGCGATGAACTTCTGCGCCTCCTCGCGCGGGATCTTCAACCGATCCGCCAGGCCGAAGTCGCTCAACCCGTAGGCGATCCCGTAGTTGATCATCTTCGCCACGCTCCGCTCCTTCGGACCGACGTCCTCCGGCGCCAAGCCAAGCACGCGGGCCGCCGCGGCAAGATGAATGTCCGAGTGAGCGTCGAAGTCGGCACGCAGACCGGCGTCGCCCGATACATGGGCGAGGATGCGGAGCTCCTGCTGTGAGTAGTCGGCCCCCAACAGGAGACGTTCCGGAGGTGCGACGAAGGCGGCCCGGATGCGACGTCCCAGCGCGGTCCGGATGGGGATGTTCTGGAGGTTCGGATCGGTGCTCGAGAGGCGCCCGGTGGCGGCGACCGCCTGCTGATACGTGGTGTGCAAGCGGCCCTCCAGATCCACCAGCGTCGGGAGCGCATCCACGTAGGTCGACTTCATCTTCGAGACCTGTCGGTGCTCCAGGATGAGGCCGATGACCTGGTGCTTGTCGCGCAGCTCCTCCAGGACCGACGCATCGGTCGAGTAGCCCGTCCGCGTGCGCTTCGTCGCCGGCAGCTCCAGCTCGGTAAATAGGATCTGCTCGAGCTGCTTTGGTGAACCGATGTTGAACTCGTGCCCGACGAGCTCGTAGATGCGCGCCTCGAGCCCGGCCAATTGCGCGCCGAACTCCCCGTGCATGGCGGCAAGCGTCTCAAGGTCGAGCAGGATGCCCGCGAGTTCCATGCGGGCGAGCACGGGAACCAATGGCATCTCCACCTCGCCGAAAAGGCTCGCCAGCCCGCCATCGGTCAGCTCCTGCTCGAGCGCAGGCCTTACGAGGAGTGCGGTCAACGCCTCCGCCGCGGCCCGCCGAGACGACGCCGCCTCTTCGGCCCCCGTCTCGGGATTGAGGGGCTTCGCTGGCAGCTCGCCGCCGAAGCGCGTCGCGACCACGTCGTCCAGCGTCTGGGCACGGAGGGCCGGATTGACCATGTAGCTCGCCACCAGCGTGTCGAAACAGGCGCCGGCGAGCGGCACTCCGCGCGACCCGAGCATGACGATCAGCTGCTTCAGATCGTGCCCGACCAGGTCGCGATCATCTCGGCCGAACCAGGCTGGCAGCGACCGGTCGTCCGACCATGGGACGTACCAGCTTGACCCGTCGGCGCCGGCCAGCGCCACCCCGAACAGCGGGCGCTCGAGCGAACGACCTGCGCCGGCGGCCCAGCCGATCCCCAGCCCGCCCTCATGCGCGGCCATCCAGGTCTCGAGCTCGGCTCGGTCGCCATCGGACCGCACGGTTCGCGGATCAACATGCTCGATCGCGCCGCCCGGATCGGCAAGGGCGTCCGGTTGCACGCGCGGAACGTTCGAATCGGTCGGAGCACCGCCGCCAAGCAGATCCAGGCTGAGCTGGAGGCCACCCCGCGTCTCCTGGTCGGGCGACTCGTACCCGGTCGGCGCAATGCTCGATGCCGGCAGCCGGTCGATGAGCGACCGAAACTCGAGCTCGCGCAGGCGTTGCGCGACGGCGCGACGGTCGTATCGGCCCATCCGAGCCTCCTCGAGGCCAAGTTCAACCGGGAGGTCGCACAGGATGCGTCCGATCTCGCGCGACATGATGGCCGATTCGCGATGCTCGGCCAATCGCTCGCGCATCTTGCCCTTCACCTCGTCCAGCCGCTCGTAGATCGCGTCGAGGGTGCCGAACTGTTGAAGCAGGCTGCTGGCGGTCTTCTCCCCAACCCCGGGTACGCCCGGGATGTTATCGGAGGTGTCGCCCTTGAGCGCCTTGTAGTCGAGCATCTGGTCGGGACGCAGGCCGTAGCGCTCCATGACGCGCGCCTCGTCATAGATGACGGTCGAGGCCACGCCCATGCGGGTCGTCAGCAGACGCACGTGGTCATCCACCAGCTGAAGCCCGTCGAGGTCGCCGGACACGATCATCGTGTCGACTCCTGCCGCCGTGGCCTTCTTACTCAACGTGCCGATGACATCATCGGCCTCATAGCCGGAGAGCTCGCGCGTCGGCATCCCGAGCATGGCGGCGATCTCGCGCACGATCGGAAACTGCCCGCGCAGGTCGTCCGGCATGGAGGGTCGCCCCGCCTTGTACTCCGGGTACGCGTCGAAGCGGAACTGCGGCTTGCCGACGTCGAAGCTGACGATGGCGTAGTCCGGCTTCACATCGGCCATGCCACGCAGAACGATCTGAAGGAAGCCGAACACCGCGTTCACCAGCGTGCCGTCCGACGTCGTGAGCGGCGGCAGCGCGAAATACCCGCGGTAGACGAGGCTCGGCCCGTCGATGAGCATGAGGAGAGGTCTGCGGTCGGCCATCGGTGCGTCGAAGTCTAGACCGATGGCGCCACGCCGGCCGCCTGATCGGGTGCGTACCCTGCACCGTAGAATCGGCACCGATGCACGCGCAACGCAGGCTAGATCCATACGCCGTCCTGGGCGTGCCGCGCGATGCCTCGCCGCTCCAGGTGGCACGCGCCCATCGGCGGCTGGCGAAGCGTCACCACCCCGATCTGCACGAGGGCGCCGTCGAGGAAACTGAGCGCATGCGACGCATCAATCAGGCCTGGACGATCCTCTCCAATCCGATCCGCCGCGCCGAGTACGACCTCGTGTTTCCCGCCGCCGGCACTCCGTCCGGTGGACATTGGGGGGCATCGCGGTCACCGATCGAGCCGTCGGCGCCATCATCCACGCGCACCTGGGCGACCTGGCGCGCGACCGCCGCCGAGACTCGCGCCGCTCCGCGCACCGTCCGTCAGCCAGGCGAGGTCCCGATCCCCCGGACGCGTCGGCCGGCGCGCGCCGATCCCGCCCCTCCCACCTTCCGCGACTCGGGCTGGGCCGCCGTCCTCGCCGCCATCGTGATCATCACCCTGCTGCTCGGGGCCGTCGCCATCGGTCGCCTCACGCTGTAGTCGCCGCCGCTCGATGGCCGCCATGACCAATTGCATGGACGAACGCCACGCCCCGAGGCGCTCGCGTGACAAACGGCCCGTAACGTGACCGCTCCCGGGCGCGGATCAGCCGGCGCGGGGGACGAGCACCCAGCGAAGGAGTGCAGCAAGGATCATCACGGCGACACCGACGAACAGCACCATGGGCCATGGTGATCGCTCGGCCGGCAGTTCTCTCGCGAGGGATTCGCCCTCATCATTCCCACCGCCGGCAGTGTCGACGTCACCGCCACCGTCACCGTCACTCGCCCCATACAACGCGGATGACGGTTCTGGCTCCGCGCTCCGATAGACGCCGCGATCATCGACGGACTCCTGATCGTCACCATCGACGACAGCCGGCGCCTCGCCACCGAGGTCCTCTGCCCCCGCATCCTCGCGGGCCTGGGAGGCACCGCCCGATGCCATGCCGTCGAGCGCGGGCATGGTCGTTCCCACCATGCCCACGAGGGCCAACGCCGCGCCCGCGGTGAGCATCGGCGCAAAGATGCGTCGCATCCAACCCACGGCCGACGGCGGGGCCTCAACCTCGGGCAACAGTCGAAGTGGACGGGAGGGAACGAGATCCGGGAGCTCGGCCAGGGACGCACGAAGCGCACCGAGCTCGTTGACGAGATCGGTGCATCGGTCGCAGCTGGAGACGTGGCCGGTCAACGAAGTGTCCGCGCGAGCATCGGTATCGTACGACGCAAGGGCCGACAGGCGCTCGTCGTCCGGGTGATTCGAGTTCAACATGCCAGTGCTCCAGACGCCTTCATCGCGTGAACAGTTCCCTGTGCTCGGCCATGAGCTCGCGCAGGCGGAGCCGGCCGCGGTGGATTCGCGACTTCACCGTCCCCAGCGCCGACTCGGTCATGGCCGCAACCTCGTTGTAGTCCATGCCATACACGTCGCACAGCACGACGGCGGCCCGCTGATCCGGAGGAAGCTCTCGAAGAGCAACCTCGAGATGCCGATACAGCTCACTTTTCGTCGCCTCCTCCACCGGGTTCACGGCGTGGATGTCCGGCAGCTCGGGGGCACCCTCTTCCGGATCCGGCAGGACGGTCGTTGGCCGTCGCTGCGCCCGACGCAGGATGTCGTAGCTCGCGTTCGCGGTGATGCGCAGCAGCCACGAGCGGAACACGCCGCCCCGATACGACCTGATCGCCTTGTATGCGTGCAGGAATCCGTCCTGGGTGGCATCGGCCGCCTGGTCGGCGTCGTGGAGCAGGCGCCAGGCCAGGCCGTAGCACGCGTTCTGGTAGTGCTCCATGAGCTGCGTGAACGCTATGCGGTCGCCGTCCGCGGCGCGAGCGATCACCGCCGCCTCATCGGGCAGTGGTGGCGTGCGTCTTGATGGCGTAGGGGACTCGGTCATCGAGTTCCTATAATGACCCCTCCCCGCGCCGGAGTGGCGGAATCGGCAGACGCGTCGGTCTCAAACACCGATGAGTGCAAGCTCGTGTGAGTTCAAGTCTCACCTCCGGCACCACACCAACTCAGGGCCAGGTGCGTCGAACCCCGGTCGAAGAACTGCCCCAGCCGCCGACTGGCATGGCGGTATCCGGGAGGATCGGAGCCGGCGTCGGTGCGGTTCGTCAGCCTCCGCCGTTGCTGAATCCGCCCCCGCGTCCAGCGAACCCGAGTCCCGTGCCGCGCGCCGCAATTTGAATCATGTCGCGCTCCCCCGGCTGTCGCCCGAAGTGGCTGATCGCGCGCTCGTTGCAGTCAGCGCACAGCCAGAGCGTCGTAACGTCGTCGCCGCGCTCAGTCCGTCGATCGCTGAAAAGCTTCGTCCCCACACGTGTGGGACGTCCACAGCCAATGCAGGCGTCGTCGTCACTGGTGCTCATCGCTAACCCTCCGAAGGTAGACCGATGATAACCGTGCCCCCAAGCTGTTCGTCAGCTTCGATCGGCGAGGTCTCTCCCCTTGGGATGCTCGCTCGCAGCCCCATCGGCGGGATCGACGCCGCTCATGCTCTCGTCATCGCTGCCGGCGGGCGTCAGGATCGGGGCATCCCACGAACGGCCGCCGCTCTCTGATGGGGTTGCCGATTCGGTCGACGTCTCGCCAGCGTCACTATCGCGATCGTCGTCTTGCCTATTGTGCTGATCGTCCATCATGCCTCTCCTCGTAATCGGCCCTTTGGCGGGCAGCCCCTGTACTGCATATCCTGCGCCGAACTGAACGAGGGAATCGCCTGGGGCGAGGCTACGCGGCTGCAAGCACCGCGTCGCGCGCGATCCACATGTGCTCGTCGCCGCACGCCTGGCAGCCAACGAGAACGTAGATAGTGATGAGCGGGTCGAGCTCATCCGGCGGTACGCCCGTTGGGACGAGGTCGCCGCTGACCGGACATGGGATGAGGATCTCGGGCATGACACATTTCTCCTGGGTACCGGTCACACCTCTGGCGACCGCAACGCCCAGACTGCCGCTCCACCGTCATGCGAGTGTCAAGGAGTGATGTAACTGTGGTAGCGGACGCCGCCTGCGCGTCGCGCTAGACTCGGACGTGGTTGACCCGTTGCGGGGTTGGCCACCCGGCCGTCGGCGCTTCTCACCGCCGGCGGCCATCTGCATGCTAGGCTTGCGCCCGCCACCGGCGGATGCTTACGAGGAACCCAAGCGCCCGATGACCGACGAGACCGTCGACTGCTTCAACTGCGGCCGCGCGAACCCCGAATGGGCGCAGGTCTGCCGATCCTGCGGCGTCCCCCTGCGTCACGGCGATGCTCGCGTTGTGCCGACCGGCCGATTCCCCACCGACCAAGCCTCGCTCATCTCGATCGCGGCCGTCATCGGGACCATTTTCCTCGCCGTACTTGCTGGCCTCTTCATTTCGGGCCTGAGCCCGACCGAACCCAGCGTGGGCGAGCCCGCGTCACCCACGTCACCCACGTCACACACGCCGATTCCGTCAGAGTCGGCGGAGGGCACCATCGAACCGACGGTCGCACCGAGCCCCACCGCCACGCCGGTACCGACGCCGACCGCTACACCTGCATTACCCGCTACAATGGCCTTCGGATCAAGCCTCAACGATGACCGCGAGGTGGTCGAGCCGGTCGAGACGTTCACCCCTGGCGTCGCCTTCGCCTATTCCGTCACGATGCCTGATGGATTCGGTGCCGACCAGATTCAGAATGAGATCGCGAAGCTCGGAGCCGGGGACGCCGAGGAAGTCATCGTGCTCGAGAAGCAGGGCGTCGGCGTGAACCCGGACGCGACCGTCTTCGGCTACGTCATCGGCACCGCGGGAGATTTCCTGGGTCAATGGGGCTCTGGCACGTTCGAGTGGCGCGTGTACGTGGACGACACGCTCGTCGCGCGCGGCACGTTCAACTTCACCGAGGGCTAACGCCGCTCCGCTACCCGTCGCCGCGGGCGATCTCGTCCCAGGCATCTGCGTACAGGCGGGCGCGAATCGGCAGGTAGCCGGGGTATCCGCGACGCGCATCGGCCACCGCCTTCGCGTCCACGGTGACCAGCGCGAGTCGGTCGGTCGTCTCCACGAGGAGTTCGCCATTCGGGTCGAACGCCACCGTCGGGCCGCCGATGAGGACGCCCTCCTCCGGGTGAGGCCGGTTGACGCTCAGCACGTACAGGCAACTCGTCAACGCATTCGCACGAAAGACCGTCTTCCAGCGCTGGTAGCTTCGCTCCTCGGTCGCGCGCGGGTTGATCATCGCCAACGCGCCCTGGGCGCCCAACAGGTGCGTGCCCTCCGGCCGGTTGTTATCGGAGCAGAGCTGAACGCCGATCGGAACCCCAAACGCATCGATCCGCGTCGGCGCATCGGTGCCCGGCTCGTAGTGGCTCGTCTCCCAGAAGCCCTCTTCCTCGGGAAGGTGCAGCTTCTCGTACGTCGCCACGACGCTTCCAGACCGATCAACTACCAGGGCGCGGCTCGTCCTCCGTCCATCCGCAGCGCGGTGGATGATGCCTCCAACCAGCCCGATGCCGGCCTCGGCCGCCGCCTCGGCCTGGGTTCGCGCCCGCGCGCCGTCCATGCCTTCTGCGTCGCCATCGCGCGGCTGCTTGGTTGCGGGGCTCCACGGGTTGAGCGGGATCTCGGGCAGGACCGCGAGGTCCGCTCCTCGTTCTGCGGCCTCCGCAAGGCGTTCCTTCAAGCGAATGGCGCCATCGGACTCCCAGAAGACCTCGGAGATGAGGGCGACCGTCAGGAGGCCGTCGGCTCGGGCGGGTACGGAGATGTCGGTCATTCGCGCAGCCTACCGTCTGCGACCAGCAGCGTGCCGATGAAGTACGACGCGTTGCGCGTGACATCGGCGTCACGCGGGCGGCTCAGGGCTCGAGGCGAATGAGGTCACCGCGCTCCGCCGTCGTCACCCACACCGCACCGAAGGCGACCGTGACGTCTCCGGGGCCACTGACGGTATCGATGACCTCGACAGTCTCGTTCGTGACCGGGTCGATCCGGGCCAGCCACGGCTCCGGGGCGCGGACCCAGATGGCGTCGGGCGTCACGGCAATGCCGCCCTCGTCGCCCAGGGACCCACCGGTCACGATCGACGCGAGGACGTCGCCCGTCGCCGGATCGATGCGGACCACGGCGGGCTCACCAGGATCCGCCGTCTGCGCGTGCTCGGCGAAGAGTGAGACCCAGATCGCGTCCTCGCCAATGGCGACCACGCCGGGCGTTTCGATGCCCTCGGTGAACGTCTCGACCGCGTTCGTGGCCGGGTCGATGCGCATGAGCAAGTCGTCGATCGGGCTGGAGACCCACACTGCGTCGAAGCCGAACGCCAGGGTTCCGGCCGTGTGGCCCAATTCGATGGTCGCCGTCACGGCGTCCGTGGCGGGGTCCACGCGGACGACGAGGTCGGGGCCGACAGTCGCCGTGGCGAAGGCCCACACCGACCCGGCGCCGTAGGCGATGCGCGTCACGGCGAGCGCGGCATCGAGCTCGACGGTGGCGACAATCGTGTTCGTCGCCGGATCGATGCGGACGAGCCCATCCGGCCCGCACGCCCACATCGCGTCGGGGCTGGCACCGATTCCCTGGCACAGACGTCCGGGAAGCGGAACCGTGGCGATGACCTCGTTGGTGGCGGGATCGATCCGATGAACTGCCGGCTCCGTGCCGTCGTTCATGATCGGGCCGTCGACGGCGAGCACCCACAGGGATCCGAACGCCTCCGTCGGCATGTCTGGTCCACCGCCGAGCTCCAGGGTGGCCACCGTCCAGTCGCCGAGCAGGTCCGTCGAGGCGGCCGCTGAAGCGGAGGCCGTGGGGGCCGCCTGCGTTGCGGACTCGGTCGGCATCGGCGTGGCCGCCGGCGTGGATGGCGATGGCTCGACACCACCTCCGCAGGCCGCGAGGATCGCGCAGAGGACAAGGAACGCAATGCGGGGGCCTGCATGGTTGGACGAAGACATGGCGGCAACCTCGTAAAAAAACAGGTGGGTTGCGCCATGGTCGGCTGGGAAGGTGCCTGACGCATCGGTGCGAGCACGAGAATCAGTCGAGGGTTTTCCCGGTAGGCGAGTCGGGTCGGCTGTGCAACGATCTGCGTCATGATCCTTGCCCGGACGGCCGAACGAAGTCCCTGGCTGCCGATCAGCGCGGCGGCGGCCTTCGCAGCGCTGACGCACTTCGTCCACGTCGCCGCGGGCGCTCCCTTGACCTTCCTGGTCCTGGAGACCGGCATCGGCCTGCTGTTCGTCGCCGCCGGGGCCGTCGCGTGGAGGCGCCGTCCGATGTCGCGCACCGGTCCCCTCCTCGTCCTCTGCGGCCCGTTGTGGCTGATCGGTGGCTACAACCCGACCGGGATCGACACGATCTGGGCCCTCGGGTTCGCATTCGCGGGCTATTACGACGTCGCGTTCGCTTTCCTCGCCCTCACCTTCCCCTCTGATCGGCTGTCAGGCGTTGGTCGCGTGGCGATGTGGACGCTCGGCGGTGCCTTCGTGCTTCGCAGCCTGGGCCGCCTCCTGCTCCAGGACCCGCCGCGGACGTACCCCGAGCTGGTTCCACCAGGCTCGCTCATCAACCCGTTTGCGGTGCTCGAGAGTCGCGTCGCCTTCGAAGCGGTCGAGGCCGTCGCCGGTGCGACGATCGCCGTGGTCGCCGTTGCCGTGGCGGTGATCGCCGCGCGACGGCTGCTGAGCAGCGCATCCCCCACCCGCTCGGTCATCGGCCCGGTGATCATCGGCGCAATCGTCGGGATGCTGTTCGCCGCCTTTGGTTCGGCCGAGACCGCGTGGACGACCGTCACGAGGACCCCGCTCCTGAGCGTCCCCGAGCCGCTGACCGGATTCGCCGACTGGCTCGTCCCGGCCGCGCGGGCAACGGTCCCAATCGCCTTTCTGGTCGGCACGCTGCGCCTGAAGTCGGCAGGGGGCCCGCTCGCCACCATGGCATCGCGGCTCGAACGCGAGGCATCACCCGGCGACCTCGACGATGCGCTTGCCGCCTACATCGAGAACGACCAGCTCGCCTCCCTGCTACGGAACCAGCTCGCTGAGCTTCGTGCTTCGCGGGCGAGGATCGTTGCCGCAGGCGACGCAGAGCGGCGGCGCGTTGAGCGAGCGCTGCACGATGGCGCGCAGCAGCATCTCACGGGCGTGGCGATGCGCCTGGACGAGGCCCGCCGAGCGGCCGAAGTTGATCCGGCCAACCTCCTGGCGCGACTCGCCGAGATTGCCGCGGAGCTGCGCGATGCCATGCATGAGCTGCGGGAACTCGCCCGCGGCATCCACCCGGCAATCCTGACCGAAGCCGGCCTCGGTCCGGCGATCGGCACGCTGGCCCGGCGCTCACCGATCCCGGTGGACCTGCGCGTCAGCCTGGACGGACGGATGCCGTTGCAGACCGAGGTGACCGCGTACTACGTGGTCGCGGAGGCGCTGACGAATGTCGCCCGCTCCGCGCGGGCTGGACGCGCGGAGGTCGTGGTCGGTCGTCGGGACGGCGGCCTCCTGATCGAGGTGCGCGATGACGGCATCGGCGGGGCGGACCCATCCGCTGGCTCCGGTATCGAGGGACTTCGTGACCGCGTCCGGGCGCTGAACGGCCGGTTCTCGATCGACAGCCCGACCGGGCACGGGACGACCATGGAGGTCTGGCTGCCGTGCGAGTGATCGTCGCCGATGACTCGGCCGTGATCCGCGAGGGCGTCGTCCGGATTCTCTCGGACGGAGGCGCCACGATTGTCGGGCAGGCTCGCTCAGCCGATGAGCTGCTTGCCCTCGTTGATGATCTCGTGCCCGATCTCGCCGTCATCGACATCCGGATGCCGCCATCCGACACGGCAGGCCTCCAGGCCGCGGTCCGGATCCGTGAGGCTCACCGGGGAACGGTCGGCGTACTGGTGCTATCGCAGTTCCTCGAGCCGGAAGACGCCCTCATGCTGCTGGCCGGGGGCTCCGGCGGGGTCGGTTATCTGCTGAAGGATCGCGTGGCCGACGCGGCCGAGCTACTGGCATCGGCGCAGCGGGTGGCGACCGGTGGCTCCGCCATTGACCCCTCGGTCGTGGACGAGATCGTCCGCAGCCGCCTGACCCAGGAGCGCCTGACCGTCCTGACCCCGCGCGAGCGCCAGGTGATGGGGCTGGTCGCGGAGGGCCGGTCGAACCGATCCGTCGCCGAGCACCTGTCCATCTCGGTCAAGACGGTCGAGGCGCAGGTGGCGACGATCTTCTCGAAGCTTGGGCTGGAGGAGCACCCTGATGACAACCGACGGGTCCTGGCTGTCATCGCCTATCTGGACGGCCGCGGCATGACTGGGGCGCACCATCGTCGCGGTGAGTCACTGCCGGAGTAGCAAGCCGATGTAGTAGGAAGCGTTCCGCGTGACGTCCGAGTAGTCACCGGGCCGAAGGCTGCCGCTCTTGTTGTATCGGACCAGGAAGCGTTCGGCCGCCTTTCGGCCGTCACTCTGGCCATAGCCGCTCGACTGCGGCGTGAAATACGGGCAGTCCCGGTACAGGCCCACCGTGAACTTCTTCCCGGTCACCGTCTCGAGCGTCAGTCCCTCGCAGCGCCGAGTCAGCTCGAGCAGCTCGTCGTACGTCATCGCGGCTCCCGCCTTGCTACTCCTCGAGGAACTCACGAACAAGGTTCTGGAAGTGATACACGCCGTTCTCGCGCTTGGCACTGAAGCGGCCGGTGTCGTACGCGCGCGAGCGCAGTCCGCGCTGGACCTGCTCGCAGATGACGATGTCCTCCTGCTGGATCTCGTCACTGAACGCGATCGTCTGCTGCATCGACTCCCAACCAGGGCCTGAACCGGGCTCGGCGAAGAACCACTCGAAGATCGTGAGTGTCCGATCCGGGCCCAGCGGGATGATGATGTTGGACGACATGTTGTCCTGGTAGATGTTGAACATCGTGTTCGGGAACAGCCAGTAGTAGAGGGCGGAATCCTCGACGCCGGGCTGGCGCAGGTACCGCCGATCCACGCCGATCTCCTCGCCCGCCTTGAGCTCCCGGATCGGCGCATGCTGCTTCGAGTAGTAGCGGAATTCCTCGACGCGATACGCGTCGTATTCGAGCTCCTTGAACAGCGCCGGGTGCGCGATCGGCAGGTGATAGCCCTCGAGGTAGTTGTCGACGTAGACCTTCCAGTTGCACTCGATCACGTAGTCGCGCCGCTCGACCAGCCGCATGGAGCCAACGTCGTAGCCGGCCGCGGCAACCTCACCAGGAATGGCGCCCATCATCTCCGCCAGCGAAGGAGCCGATGCGTCCAGGTTGACGAACACAAATGGACCCCAGGTCTCGACACGGACCGGCGTCAGGCCGAAGTCCGCCTTGGCGAACCCCTCGGTCTCCTCCATCTCGGGTGCCGCGCGCAGGCAGCCGTCCAGGCCGTACGTCCAGCCGTGATACCGGCACTGGAGCGACTTCCGATTTCCGCGCGACAGCGCCACCTGTCCAGCCCGATGCCGGCACACGTTGTAGAACGCCTTCAGCTCGCCGTCGAGGCCGTGGGTAATGACGATTGGCTCATCAAGCACGGTCACGGGGACAAAGTCCCCCACCCGCTGGAGCTCATCGGTCCGGGCGACCAGCTGCCATGTGCGTCCGAACACCAGCTCCTTCTCACGCTCGAGGATCTCGACGTCCAGGTAGTAGCGCGACGGAAGCGTCGCGGCGCGGCTGAGAGCGGTCGTTGACAGCGTGCGAGTCATGCGCGGCAGTGTACCGAGAGCCGCGATCATTGGCGCAACACGCGCCGAAGTGCTACAACGTGCCGACCGAAACGACCGATGGGCGCCGTGACATTCGGCATGCCCCAGATGGAGGAGTCTCTCATGGACAAGATGCGGCGCTTTGCGATCCTGCCGATCGCGATGCTCGTGCTGGCGGCATGCCAGAGTGGGGGCGACGACGGAAGTCCGGTCGCCAGCAGTGGGGGCGACGACGGAAGTCCGGTCGCCAGCGGCGGGACCGGCAACGGCGGGAGCACCGCCTGCGACGACGCTAGCGGCGATGATCTTCTCGCGCAGGTGTGCGAGGCCGGCGTCATCCTCGTCTCGACCGATCCCAACTACGCACCGCAGTCATTCCAGAACCCGGACAACAGCTTCGAGGGCTTCGACATCGATGTCGCCAACGCGATCGGCGAGTATCTGGGCCTCGAGGTGCAGTTCGAGACCCCTGACTTCTCGGCCGTGACGGCGGGCAGCTGGTCCGGCCGCTGGGACATGAGCGTTGGATCCGTCACCGTGACGCCTGAGCGCGCGGAGGCCCTGGCGTTCACCACGCCGTACTACTTCACGCCAGCGCAGATGGCGGTGAGCGAGGCGTCAGGCATCACCGACATCGAGGGCCTGGCCGGCGAGACGGTCTGCGTCGGCGCCGACACGACCTACCTCTTCTGGCTCGACGGATCGCTCAACCTTGGCGAGGGCGGCGAAATTGCCATCGAGGCACCAGAGGGCGTGGAGTCAACCACGTTGCCCACTGACCAGGAGTGTGCTCAGGCAATCGCGGCCGGGCGAACCGAGTTCGTTGGCTGGCTGAGCTCCTCCACCACCGTGGATGCGGCCATCGCGGAAGGTATCGAGCTTGTCGAGATCGGCGATCCGGTCTTCTTCGAGCCGCTCGCGGTCGCCTTCGACCTCAGCGGACCTGATCCGGCCAGCATGGTGGAGGCCGTCAACGCGGCGCTCGCGGCGTGGGCTGAGGATGGCTCCCTCACCTCGATGAGCGAGCAATGGTTTGACGGTGAGGACCTGACCTCGACGGAGTAACCAGCGAGCGACCAATGAGCGCGGGGATGCCGGACGCGTTCCCGCGCTCTTCGTTCAGGAGGTGGCCGGATGGGTGGATATGGGGGTGGCGCGGGTCACGCGCATTCCACGGCAATGGTCGAGCTCCCGGCCCGCGCGGCCATCCTCGACGCGATCGATGCTGCCGGACGCAAGCGACGACGGTCCTTCCGCGTTCAGTTCGCCCTCGTCTGGCTGACGATCCTGGCCGTCATCGGCTGGATCTACTGGTCAACCGGAAACATCGACCTCGAGTTCATTGCCGAATGGGGTCCCTTCATCCTCCAGGGCGCGCCGATCACGGTGGTCGTGGCGGCGACATCGATCGTCCTGGCGGTGGTCCTGGCCATCGTTGGCGCTCTCGGCCGTCTGTCCGAGCACCCGATCCCGTTCGCGGTGGCGTCCTTCTACGTGTCCCTCGTGCGAGGCACGCCGCTGCTGATCCAGATCCTGTTCGTGTACCTTGCCCTGCCCCAGGTCGGCATCATCCTCAACCCCATGCTCGGCGGCATCCTTGCGCTCGGCTTCAACTACGGCGCGTACATGACCGAGATATTCCGCGCAGGCATCCAGGCCGTCCCGCGTGGCCAGGGCGAGGCCGCAAAGGCACTCGGCATGCCGGAGAAGCTGGTCTTCCGGCGGATCATCGCCCCGCAGGCGCTGCGCGTGGTCACTCCGGCCATCGGCAACGAGTTCATCGTGATGATCAAGGACTCCGCGCTGATCTCGGTGGTGGCCGTCCAGGAGCTCCTGTGGCGGGCGCAGACGGCTGGTCAGCGCAACTTCGCCACGCTCCAGACCTTCCTGATCGCGGCCCTGGTCTATTGGGCGCTCACAATCATCTTCAGCTACTTCCAGGAACGGCTCGAACGACGTATGGCCAAGGTTGACCGATGACGCGGCAAGAGCTCCCGGATCTCGGTGCACGGCCAGCTCCAGCCGCGAGCGGGTACGACAAGGATTCCACGCTGCCGACGCACGTCGGCGAGCCGATCGTCAAGGTGGAGGCGCTGCACAAGTACTTCGGCGAGAACCACGTGCTGCGCGGCATCGACCTCGAGGTGCGGCAGCGCGAGGCGGTGATGGTCATCGGTCGATCCGGCTCCGGCAAGACCACGCTGCTGCGCTGCATCAACTTTCTCGAGGAACCAACGGAGGGCTGGGTAGAGGTCGACGAAGTCCGATTGCAGGCCGATCCGCTGCGCGCACGTAGCCGCCAGCACCAGGAGCAGATCCGACAGATCCGGCTCCGCGCCGGAATGCTCTTCCAGGAGTTCAACCTGTTCCCGCACATGAGCGTGCTCGACAATTGCATCGAGGCGCCGGTGCGCGTCACCCGCCTCTCTCGCGACGAGGCAGTCGCACGCGCGGAAGGCTACCTCGACAAGGTCGGACTGAGCGACAAGCGCGACGAGTATCCGTCGCGACTATCCGGTGGCCAAAAACAGCGCGTGGCCATTGCCCGCGCGCTGTGCATGGAGCCGAAGGTCCTCCTGTTCGACGAGCCGACCTCCGCGCTCGATCCGGAGCTCATCGGCGAGGTGCTCCTCGTCATGGAGGACCTCGCGCACGAGGGCACGACGATGATCGTCGTCACCCACGAGATGCACTTCGCGGAGGAAGCCGCCGATCGCGTCGTGTTCATGGAGGACGGCGTCATCGTCGAGCAGGGGCCACCCGAGCAGCTCCTCCGCGATCCGCGTCACGAGGAGACGATCCACTTTCTACGCCGCTTCATCGACCGTTAGAGGGCTAGAACCTCACGGCGACCGCGGCGCTCCTCCTGGCGGCGGCGGAGCGGGAAGACGACGTCGCGTACGACCACGTCAGCAACTGCGACCACCGGAATGGCGATGATGGCGCCAACGATGCCGCCCAGTGAGGCGCCGGCCAGGACGCCGAGAAAGACGACCATCGGCGAGAGGCTCACGGCGCGACCCTGGATGAACGGCGTGATGAGGTAGCCCTCGAGTTGCTGGAGGCCGGTGATCCAGGCCGCCATCAGCAGCGCGGTCAGCGGTCCGCCATCGATCAGCGCGATGAGGACGATCGGCACCCCCGCAAGGAACGCCCCGGCCATGGGAATGGCTGCCCCGATGAACGACAGGGCACCCAACGGCACGGCGAACGGCACCCCCAGAAGAAGCATGCCCGCCGCCGACCCGACGCCGATGACGCTCATGATCACGAGCTGGCCGCGGACGTAGGCTCCGAGCTTGAGGATCGCCTGGCGCCCGATGTTCAACGCATGCTCCCGGTCCTTGGTGTCGACGAATCGCAGGAGCCATTCGCGCGCACTGTCGCGCTCGAGGAGGACGAATGCGCTGAGGATGAAGATGACAAAGACATTGACGAGGATGCCGGCAAGCGTCAGCGGCAATTGAACCGCGCTCGACAGGTCGGGCATCGCACCCTGCGCACCCGCCGTGATCGAGTCGATCACGCGCTCGCCGGCTCCCGCGCCGCCGAACTGGTCGATGAATTGAATCGCCTGTTCGCGGAGCGTCTCGATCAGCAAGGGGAAGTCATCGGCCAGGGTGGCCGCCTGCGCAACGAGGGGTGGAAAGATGAGGTAAATGGCCAATGCGAAGATGCCGATGAAAATGAGATACGTCGCGATGACGGCCAGCACGCGCGGCAGCCCGAGCCGCTCGAACCAGCTCGACGGACCGTAAAGGCCGGCCGCGAACAGCACGGCAAGGAAAAAGAGAATGAGCAGGAGCCGGAGCTGGTACGCGAGCACGAGCGCCAGCGCCACGCCGACGATAACGAGCGAAGCACGCAGGGTGATGCCGGCCACGCTGCGCGGCTCGGGGCGCTCGGCCCACACGACCTCGGGCCGTGCATCATCGCGCTGACCGCCGCTGAAGAGGCGCTTCACCGCCCGACCAACCGCCCGCGCGGCGCGCCTGATCACGATTTCTTGGTGCCGTAGACCTGGGCACGCGGCAAGCGAGCGGCCTCATCCTCGGCACGAACGCGCTCCTCGGCGGGCGTCAGCGCGACCGGGGTGTCTGCCGGCGATCCGCCCTCGCGCTCGATCAGCCATCGCAACCCGACTGCCGTCAGCGTTGCGCCGCCGGCCGTGCCGGGCTCGATGAACGGCACCACGACCATCCTGCGCCGCCCGAGATCCTCGATCGCCAACTGGAGCCGATAGGGATCGAGCCCAAGCTCATCGGCCAACGGGTCAAGGTCGACGGTGCTGTTCGGCCGCTTGCGAAGTGAGCGCAGGATGGCAGCATCCAATTGCGCGCGGTCGATCGGCGCTTCCGTCGCAGGCGGAATGGTCGCCAGAGCCGCGGCTTCGTCGGCCGCCGGCGTATCGGTGGATGCCGGGTCGCCGGTCTCGACGGGCTGGCCCTCGCGCTTCGTGATCACGCGCAACAGGATAGCAAGCGCGGCGGCCTAGACTGCAAAGGTCGTGACCGAAATTGATCCCTACGCCGTGCTCGGCGTGTCCCGCTCGGCGAGCCGTGAGGAGATCGCGCGAGCGTATCGGCGCCTCGCAAAGCAGCACCATCCGGATGCCGGCGCAACCCCGAGCACGAGCATGGCTCGCTTCAACGAGGCCTGGCACATGCTGTCCGATTCGGCCAGACGAGCCCGATGGGATCGCGATCACGCGATCTTCGAGTCGCCAAGCTGGTCACCCGCGCAGGCGGACCGCTATCAGCGTCCCCCGCCCAGACCCCACGCTCCGCCGTCACGAATGGACTCCGGATTGCTGACCATCGGAGTCATCACGAGCGTCGCGGTGCTGATCGCGGTGGTCATGATCGGCGTATCGCTGGCTTCGCCGGATACGCCGGCCATCGGTCCAAACCTCTCGACCCCCGATTTGAGCTTCGAGTATCCGCCAGGCTGGTCAGTCGTCGCGGGAGAATCCGACCAGCCGCGGCAACATCGAGTCGTTGCACATCTCGTCACGTTCGACATCGAGCCGGCCCAACGCTGCACCCGCTTCGGGGATCCATGCGACCTCAGCGCCGAGGTAATGCCGCCCGGCCAGGCATCAATCGTCATCACCGCCTGGGAGGGCGGGACGCCTCCGGTCCCGGAACCGGTCGTGGCACGGCCATTTGGTCTCTCGGCCGATCGGTTCATCGGCGGAGAGCCGGCGTCCTTCGAGCTCAGGCGATCGAGTGGCGGGGCCGTTGCCTGGTGGCAGCTCAGCCCTCCCGGCTTTCCGGACCGATGGATCGAAGTCCGCGCCGACATCAGCGGCCGCTCGCTTGACCAGGACGCGCTCCTCAACCAGGTCGAGGTGCTCCTCGCGACCGTCGAGTTCGAGGACTGAGGCTGAGTGGTGGTGACCACTCGCGCAAAATCCGGGCCCGAGAAGAAGTGCGCGAGCACAGGTCCCGAGGGTCAGGCCAATCGCTCCTCGACGCCCGACCGCAGCTCCACGGCCACCGGCACCCCGGCAGCGCGGCGCACCACCTCACCCAGACGATCGTCCCAGGCCACGCGGTCAGGCAGCCGAACCTGGCGCGTGGCTCCCGCCACGGACAGCGTGAGCACCACCGCCAGCGGCCCCGGTCGACCCGCCAGCGCACCCTTGACCGATTCGATCGCACGCAGCAGCCGATCCGTCGGCACCTCATCCCCGATCGAGACGCTGACCAAGGCAGCGGACGCCTCCGGCGCCGATTGAATCGGTACGGCGTCCAGCGGAGCCGCCGTCTCCTCTGCTGGCTCCGGCGCGCCAACGAACGTAGCAACTTCCGGCTCGGCCACCGCAAGGGCGGTTAACGTGGGCGCCTCGACCGCAATTGCCTCGCGGGGACCACCGCTCCAGACGCCCTGCGCGCGCTCGGGCTGACGCTCCCAACGACGACCCCCGCCGCGGACGGCAAGCAGCCGATCTCGCTCCGCCCCGAACGCCACGACCCCCATTCGAACCGCATCGTCCCACTGGTGGACTGCCTCGCACAGGATCTGCGGCGTCTCGTCCCGCCGGTCGATGCGGCCGGTGACCAGCACGATCGAGTCATCGGCCCAGGCGTTCGCCGTCTGCTCGAACACCTTCGGGAAGACGACGACCTCGACCGACCCCTGGAGGTCCTCCAGCGTGGCAACCAGCATGGTGGAACCCGCACGCGTCACGACGCGTCGCGACGAGATCAGGATTCCGCCCAACGTGACCTTCGCGGCATCGGACTCCTCCGCCAGGTCGCCGGTGTAGGCCGTGACGTAGTCCGGCAGCACATCAGCGATGTCACCCAGCGGGTGCTCCGACAGGTAGAGGCCGATGAGCTCCTTTTCCCAGCGCAGCCGCTCCCGGCGCGGGATCTCCTCCCCGCCGTCCAGGAACTGGACCGATTCACCAGCCGGCACCGCGAACAGGTCGAACATCGTCGACTGGCCCGCGGCCACGTCTCGCTGATGGCGCTGGCCAGATTCCAGGGCGCCATCGAGGGCGGCCAGCAACGCGCCCGCCGTTCCCAGGGAAGCGAGCGCGTTGGCCTTGATCAGCGACTCGACCACTCTCTTGTTCACCGTGCGCAGGTCCACGCGCTGGCACAGGTCAGCCAGGGAGCGGAACGGCCTGGGCTCGTCCCCACTGTCGCGGACGGAGGCGATCGCCTCGATGGCACCCTCGCCCACGTTCTTGATTGCGGCCATGCCAAAGCGAATCGCTTCGGGCACTCCGGCCGTGTCGGTCTCGACGGTGAATGGGGCCGATGATTTCTGTACGTCCGGCGGCCGCACCTCGATCCCGAGACGGCGACACTCGGCGATCACCGCGGCGACCTTCTCGGCCCGTCCGGAAAAGCCGTTGAGGACGGCGGTCATGAACTCGATCGGGTAATTCGCCTTCAGGTAGGCCGTCTGGTAGGCGATGAGCCCGTAGCAGGTGGCGTGGGCCTTGTTGAATCCGTAGCGGGCAAAAGGCTCAAACTCGGCGAAGACGCGATCCACGATATGCGCCGAGATCCCCTTCTTGCGCGCCCCGGCCTTGAACTTGGCCTCGTGCTGGCGGAGGACATCCTCCTTCTTCTTGCGGATCGCGTAGCACAGGTTGTCGGCCTCGGGACCGGTGTAGTCCGCCATCGCGATGGCGGCGGTCATGATGTCCTCCTGGTACACGAAGATCCCGTACGTGTCGCGCAGCGCCGGTTCCAGCGAGTCATGCAGATACGTCACCGCCTCCAGCCCGTGCTTGCGCCGGATGTAGGCTGGGATGTTCGCCATCGGTCCAGGGCGAAAGAGGGCGACCATTGCGGCCAGGTCGCGCACCTCGGTCGGCTTGAGCTCCTTGACGTATCGGCGCATCCCGGAGCCTTCCAGCTGAAAGACGCCCGTCGTCTCACCGGTTGACAGCAGCTCGAACGTCTTCTTGTCGTCCAGCGGCAGCTTATCGACGTCCAGCTCAATGGACCGATGCGTCCTCACCAGTTCAACGGCATCCGCCAGGATCGTCAGGTTGATGAGGCCCAGGAAGTCGAATTTCAGGAGGCCCAGTGCCTCGCAGGCGTGCATCTCGAACTGGGTCATGGTCGTCTTGCCGTCGGTCGCGCGCTGGAGCGGCATGATCTGGGTCAGCGGATCTCGCGAGATGACAATGCCGGCCGCGTGCGTCGAGGCATGGCGCGACACGCCCTCCAGCTGCTTCGCGATGCCGATGAGCTTGTCGACCCGGTCATCCCCCGCCATCAGCTCCCGCAGCGCCGGTGAGGTCTCCACCGCGCGGTCGAGCGAGATGTTCAGCTCGAGCGGGACAGCCTTTGCCACCCGGTCCGCTTCCGCGTAGGTGAGGCCCATGGCGCGTCCGACATCGCGGATGGCGGCCTTGGCACCGAGCGTGCCGAAGGTGATGATCTGCGCCACCCGGTCGTCACCGTACTTACGCGTGACGTACTCGATCACCTCGTCGCGGCGGCTGTCCTGGAAGTCGATGTCGATGTCCGGCATCGTCACCCGGTCCGGATTGAGGAAACGCTCGAACGGAAGCCGATACGCGAGCGGGTCGACCGGCGTGATCTTCAAACTGTAGGTGACGATGGAACCCGGCGCCGATCCTCGGCAGGTGATCATGATCCCCTGCTCCCGCGCAAACCGGGTGAAGTCGGCCACGATCAGGAAGTAGGCGGAATACCCCATCCGGTCGATGATCCCGAGCTCGTAGTCGAGCCGCTGCTGGATCTCATCGGTCACCGTGCCATATCGGTCAATGAGTCCGCGCTGGCATTCCTTGCGCAGCCAGGACGCTTCGGTTTCGCCGTCGGGGACCTCGAAGTGCGGCAGGCGCAGGCCGGCGTAGTCGAGGTTGACCTCGCACTGCTCCGCGATGAGCAACGTGTTGTCCATGGCGTCCGGCAGCTCGCCGTTGAAGAGGCGGCGCATCTGGGCGGGCGACTTCAGGTAGAACTCGTTGTTCTCGAAGCGCATCCGTCCCGGCGTGTCCACGTTGGACGCCGTTTGGATGCAGACCAGGAGGTCGTGCGCCTCGTACTGGTCGGGGCTCGTGTAGTGCGTATCGTTCGTCGCGACCAGCGGGATATTATTTCTTCTTGCCAGCTCCACGAGCTGTGGATGCAGGCGACGCTGGTCGTCGATGCCATGCTCCTGGACCTCGATGAAGAAGTTCCCGTCGCCCAGGATCTCCCGATATTCGTTCGCTGCCCTGGCCGCGGCGGCTTCGTCGCCCTGGCCCAGGCGCTTGAGGACCTCGCCACCCAGGCAGGCCGATGTGCCGATAAGGCCTTCGCTGTGCCGGGCGAGCAGCTCCTTGTCGATGCGCGGCTTGTAGTAGTAGCCCTCGAGATGCGCGGCGGTCGTCAGAGCCAGGAGGTTTCTGTAGCCGGTGTCGCTCTTGGCGAGCAGGATCATGTGGTGGTAGTCGGCATCCTGTTTGCCTTCCTTGTCGGTCATCCCACGGGGGGCGACGTAGGCCTCGACACCGATGATCGGCTTGATGCCCGCCTTCTTCGCCGCGGCGTAGAACGGAATGACCCCGTACATGCTCCCGTGGTCGGTGAGCGCCAGTGCCGGCATCCCCTGGTCGGCCACGCGCTTCGTCATCTCCGGGATGCGAGAGAGGCCGTCGAGCAGGCTGAACTCGGAGTGGACGTGGAGGTGGACGAAGGACTCGGGGCTCGGGTCGGGGGGTCGCTGGGTCACGGACCGATGCTACCGGTACCCGGCACCGGCTGCGGCCGCCTTCCGCAAGCGAGCCAGTCATTTCGCGGGCGGCTTCTCCGCGCGGCGTTTCCGCGCCGGGTCCCCGCCATTGTCACCGGATATATCACTAACGCCATATCGGCTGACGGGAGGAAGGAGCCATCCAGGGATCGTTGCCAGCGCCGCCTTCAGCCAAGCGGTTCGGCCAGTCCGAGGAATGCCCTCGGGGCCCGGACGTAGCAGAGCCGATGGGCTTCCTCGACCCGCCGATGAGGAAGATCAGGCGGTCTCGTCCGACTCGGGTGTCAGGGCTCCGTCGGGCCAGGCGGCGATGCAGACCTTGTTGCCGGCCCGATCCGCGAGGATCCACGCGCCCGGTGCCCCGGAGTCGTCGACGACTCGCCCCCCGGCGGCAACGGCCGCCTGCATCCGCGCCTCGGCATGGTCGCGCGCGACCGAGACGTCGACGTACCCTGCCGGCATCGGCCGTTCGCTGCTGAATGAGCCCCGATGCCGTCATGCCCAAATACGAGGACGTCGACGACTACATGACCGGGCTACCGGATGACCGTCGCGCCGCGATGGAGCAGCTGCGCAGCACCATCCGAGCAGCGGCACCCGACGCGACCGAGGCGATCTGCTACAACATGCCGTCGTTCCGCCAGGACGGTCGCTTCCTCGTCTCGTACGAGGCATTCAAGCGTCACTACAGCCTCTTCCCGTGGAACGACGAGATGGTCGCGGAGCTGGGCGAGGAGTTGAAGCCGTACGCCGTCGGCAAGGGCACCATCCGGTTCCCGCG
>Ga0208612_1000077_pt1 | contig 63634 bp, 62 predicted proteins | sample AntDryMetagUQ889_FD_188089 | JGI IMG/M metagenome (GOLD analysis project Ga0208612, IMG submission 188089) | Polar desert microbial communities from Antarctic Dry Valleys - UQ889 (SPAdes) | ecosystem: Environmental > Terrestrial > Soil > Desert | place: Antarctic Dry Valleys | collected 2008-12-31 | reverse complement strand
GCTCGCTCTTCGCCTACCTCACCGACGTCCTCACCGCCAGCATCAGAGGCGACCCCATCCCCGCACTCGCCTGACCACAGCAGGGACCTGAACGCTTACTTATTTTGTTTGCGCGACTGGCGACGGTGTCGCGCTTGGCGTCCACCGAGCGTCCACCCCCTTCCGGGGTCGCGCTCGACGTGGCGTCGAAACCCTGTTTCCGAGCCCGTCAGAGGACCTCGGTGGGGGCGTCCACCCGGCGTCCACCCGGCGTCCACGGCCCGGTCGATCGCGAGCGCATCCAGTAGCGAGACGGCGTGTTCGCGGCTGTCGCGGCGTGAGGTGGCCGTAGTGGTAGTCGATCATCGCGATGCTCGAGCCCATGAGCGGGAGACCGCGAACACTGATCGAGCGCGCCAGCCGCCGCAGCCCCTCGACGAGCCTGAAACCGCCCTCACATGCCCACCAACCGCGGAACTCGGGGAATGGTTGGGCGGGAAGGGGAGCCTTCCCCTTCCCGAGATCAGGCGGGCGTCAGCTACCGCAGCGATGCCCTCACGCGGAAGATGCGCTCGCAGCCGAAGACGCGGTCGTTGATGTCCGCGTACACCGTGTCAGTGCCGGGGCCGCAGCCGACCCGCTCCCGCACCGCTGTGCCGTCCACCGCGATGATCGTGTCGTTGCCGGCGCCGGCTTCGAAGCGGTCAATCCCAGCGCCGCCGTCGAGGCGGTCGTTCCCGTCGCCGCCGGCGAGGTTGTCGTTGCCGTGGCCGCCGTTCAAGCGGTCGTCGCCCCCGGCCCCGAAGAGGCGGTCGTCCCCGAGGCCGCCTTCCATGTCGTCGAAGCCAGCTTCGCCGTTCAGCTGGTCGTTGCCGAACCCGCCGGAGAGGTAGTCGAAGCCGTCGCCTCCGAAGACGATGTCGTTCCCGCGGCCGCCGCTCAGATCGTCGAGGCTGTCACCGCCGCGGAGCTGGTCGGCGCCCAGGCCACCCTCGATCAGGTTGAAACCGCCGCCGCCCTCGATGACGTCGCTGCCGCCGCCACCGGAGAGGTCGTCATCGCCGTCACCACCGAAGAGACGATCGTTCCCGGACGCGCCAGACAGATGATCGTTGCCGATCCCTCCGTCCAAGCAGTCGTTGCCCTGCAAGCCGTTCAAGAGGTCGTCACCGGCCAAACCTGCCAGGCGGTCTGCGCCCGGGGTGCCGTTGAGCGTGTCTGCCTGCGGGGTTCCGCTGGCCGTCGGCGTCGTGCACCGCAACGCCGGCGTCTGCGCCCCCACGCTCCCCGGAAGGACGAACACGGCCGCTGCGGTCAACAGCAGCAGCGCACCCGCGGTGATACACGACCTGCGTTCTACTCGCTCCATGAGACTCTCCTTCGTTGCTCCCGCTTCCGCAGAAGCTCGTAGTACGAGACTTCCCTACTCTTCCTCGTACTACGAGAGACGTAAACGGCGAGCGCGGAAAGTTGATCGGATGCGAACAAAGCCCTCACAACGCGCGCCCTCTTCGAGTTACTCGGCGACGTTTACGAACAGGCGCAGCGACTCCAACCCTAATCCCGACCATCCCGAACTGCGCGCCGCCAAGGAGATCCGCGAGAAGTACCCTGACACGTCGGTGCTCGTCCTCTCTCAGTACGCGGAGGAGGGGTACGCGCTCGAGCTGCTGCAAGAAAACGCTGAAGGAGTCGGCTACCTGCTGAAAGACGGGGCCTACGACCTCGCGGACTTCGTCGCGGCAGTCAAGCGGGTCGCGGAGGGCGGCTCGGCGCTTGACTCCACCGTGGTCTCGCAGCTCGTAGGCCGGCGACGCCGCGACGACCCGCTGGACGAGCTGACGGCTCGCGAGCGGGAGGTGCTCGAGTTGATGGCCGAGGGACTCTCCAACTCAGCGATCGCCGCGCGCGTGTTTCTGACGGATTCGGCTGAACTCCCCGGGAGTATTGCCAATACCCTCACGAGAAGGCCCGAATCGGGCCGAACTGACGCGAGAACCCGGCCCGGTTCCCCGCGATTGTGACACCGACTCCGGCGAAATCAGCCGATGACGAGATCGCCGACGGCAAGCGAGGGAAGCCAGAGGAGGAAGGCGAGGGAAGCCCGGCCGCGGCCCGGACGGCGAGCAGAAGACGCCGAGGCACCGCGTCCAGTCAGTCTCCCACCGGCGCGTCGCCGCCGAACGGGCTGACGCTCAGGTACTTGAAGCCGGTGTCCACGGCGAGGGTCACGATCACCGCGTCGGGGCCGAGCCGCTCAGCGAGGCGGTGCGCACCGACGACGTTCGCCCCGCTCGAGATCCCGGCGAAGATTCCCTCCTCGCTCGCGAGCCGGACCGTCATCTCGATCGCCTCATCGTCCTCGATCGGCTCGACGTGGTCGACCTTCTCGGGAGACCAGTGCGGCATCACGAACCCCGTCCAGCCCTGAACGAGGAACGGGCCCTGAGCGCCGCCGCCGATCGCAGCCGAACCCGCAGGCTCGTGCGCCTGAATGAACACCCGGTGAGGCTTGAGCGCATCAGAGACGCCCATCAGCGAGCTCGCCGTCCCCATTCCGTGGCAGAACGCAGTAACGCGCCCCTCGCTCTGGTCCCAGATCTCGCGCCCGAGCCGGTCGCGGTGATCCGGGACGATGTACGGGTTGTTGAACTGGTCGGTCGCGTAGTGCCCAGGCCTGTCCGCGAGCTCGGCGGCGCGCGCGACCATGTTCCGAATGTCCTGCGAGGTGACCTTCGGCCGCCCCTCGACGGACGGAACGACGTCGATCTCAGCCCCGAGCGCCCGCATCAGCTGGAAGCGCTCCTCGGTGAAGCAGTCGGCCATCACGATCAGAGCCCGAAACCCCTTCGCCCGGCAGACGAGCGCCAGCGCCGGCCCGGTGCTCCCACCCGTGTACTCGACGACGGTATCGCCGGGCGAGAGCAGCCCGTCCCGCTCGGCACCCTCGACCATCGCGAGCGCCATCCGGTCCTTCATCGAACCGGTCGGGTTACGGTACTCGAGCTTCAGCCAGAGCTCGGCGCCATTCGCCGGCGCGCAACGGCGCAGACGCACAAGGGGGGTGTTCCCGATCGCCTCGAGAATCGACTCCACGACGCGATCATCCCGGACGTGCTTCGCCGCGACAAGACACGCCCGAGTGTCTGCCGCTGACGCACTGAGCCTTACTCGGGCCCATACGGGCGCCGAATAAATGTCTCGCCCTCAGATTCTCTTTGCTCGCGGAACTCGTGGCCGCTAAGCCCCGCGTCGTAGACGCAGCTGGGCGCCATGGCGGGAGCGGTACCTTCTCGTGGTGGAGATTCCGACCTACGCCACTCGGCTCGATCCAGTCGGTCGCGCCGCCCGTACGCGCAGGCTGCTGTCGCACGTACGTGCGATCTGGCATTCGCCTCAGCAGCGGCGCTTCGCGCTTGCGCTTCTCGCCGCGCTTGGCTCGACGCTCGTCTTTGCTCGGATCACGGAGGATTACCTGACGAACGATCCGCTTGCGCGCTGGGATGTCTCGCTCGCCGGTTGGCTTGTGGAGCACCGGAGCGCAGCCGGACTCGACGTCTTCCGCACGATCACGAACCTCGGCAGCCCCGCCGTCTCTCTGGTGATCGCGTCCTTCGCGTGCGTTGTGCTCTACCGTCGGCAGATCGCCGAGAGACGTCCGGCGGTGCCGGCGGGCGTCCCCCTCCATGCTAAGGAGGGGGACGACGGTTCGAGTCCGTCAGGGGGGCGTCAACCGGATACCCAGCTTGCGGAATTCGTCGCATAGGAACTCTTCACGAACGGACGCACGCCTCGCGCCGAGGCTTCCGCTCAGCTCGTTGCGGCGAGCTTGTAGCCGACCTCTCGCACCGTCACGATTCGTTGCGGATGTCGAGGGTCTGCCTCGATCTTGTTCCGCAGGTTGTAGATGTGCACGTCGCACGCGCGGGCATCGCCCACGTATGACGTCTGCCAGAGATGCTCCATGATCTGCGCGCGCGAGTAGACCTGCTCGGGCCGCTCGGCGAGGTAGACGAGGAGCTTGAGCTCGGATGGCGTCAGCGAGACGGGGTTACCGTCGACCTGGACGCTGTGGCGCGCCAGGTCGATCTTCAGGTTGCCGATCTCTCGCACGGCCGCGCCAACCGCAGCCCGCTCAAAGTCACGCCGACGCAGGATCGCGTGGACACGGCCGACGAGCTCGGCGACTGAGAACGGCTTCGTCACGTAGTCGTCGGCGCCGACCTCGAGCCCGAGCACACGATCGAGCTCCGCGTCCTTCGCGGTCAGCATCACGATCGGCACGATGCTCTCAGTTCGGAGGCGCCGGCAGACCTCGGTGCCGGAGAGCCTCGGCATCGCGATGTCGAGGATGATCATGTCGTAGGGCTCACGTTGCGCCGCCTCGAGCGCCGCTGCGCCGTTCGTCACGGCGTCGACCTCGTAGCCCTCGGCCGAGAGTGCATACGCGAGCGTGTCGACGATGTCCTGCTCGTCGTCGGCGACCAGGATCCGGCCGTTCACTCGGACCTCGCGAGCGGCAGCGTCACGGATGCGCGTGTACCCGATCCTGTCTGGGAATAGACCTCGATCGTTCCATGCAGGGCGCGAACGGCCTGACGGACGATCGCGAGGCCGAGCCCGAAGCCGTTCGGCTCTCGCGTCTCGCCTCGATAGAAGCGGTCGAAGATGCGCGGCTGCGCCTCCGGAGCGATCCCCAAGCCGGTGTCGACGAGCTCGATCGAGACCCGGTCATCGTCCTGCGCCCGAGCGGTGATCGTGATCCGGCCACGCTCGGTGTGCTTGGCGGCGTTCGCCGCGAGGTTCGAGAACACCTGATCGACGAGGTCGCGATCCGCATAGACGAGGAGCCCATCAGGGCAGATGACCTCCACCTCGACGGCCTCGGCTGCGCTCAGCGACTCAGCGATCTCCTCGAGCAGCGGACAGAGCTCGACCGGAGCTCGGCGTACGTCCTCCTCGCCGGTCTGGGCACGCGCCAGCACGAGCAGCGAGCGGGAGAGCCGCGCCAGGCGGTGTGCTTGACGGTCGATGATCGAGATGAAGTGGTCGCGCGCGTCCGCTCGCTCCTTGGCGCCCTGCTGGAGCACCTCGACGGCGCCGGAGATCGCCGCCACGGGCGTGCGCAACTCGTGAGCCGCGTTCGCGACGAACTCGCGCTCGATGCGCTCGCGCAGCTCGAGCTGCGAGACGTCGGTGATCACAAGCAACGCCGTGCGAAATGCCTGGCCCGCCGGGATCCCGTCGAGCGTGTAGTAGCGGTCGTCGTCCGGCGAGACGCGGACCCGGACGACGTTCGGATCCGGGCCGAACAGGGCGGCGCTGAAGCTGCGCAACGGGAAGTCCGGCCACGGATCCGGCAGGACGGCTCCCTCGCTCAGGCCTCCGAGCAGGCGCTCGGCAGCATCGTTCGCCGACTCGACCTTCAGATCGGAGTCGATCGTGACGACTCCCTGATCGAGTCGCTCGAGCGTTCGCCGGAGGCGCAGTCGCTCGGTCTGGATCCGGTCGAACGACTCCTGCAGCCGGACGCGCATCCGGTCGAACGTCTCGGCGAGCATCCCGATCTCGTCCTGGAAGCGGGGGGCGATGCGACGGCTGAAGTCACCTGCCTCGATCGCGCGCGCGGCGATCGCGATGCGGCGCAGCCGCCGCGCCGTCAGGGTGGCGATCACGAGGCCGGCGAGGCCGCCGAGAAGAGTCGCCCAGCCGACCGCAGCGGCGATCTGGGCGCGGATCATCGTCGTCGTCAACCCGTAGCCCGGCTGGAGCGAGTACGTGAGGAGCGCGGCGGCGGTGTTCCACCGCATCGGCAGGGCGACGACGATCACGTGGCCCTGCTCGTACGAGCGGACGTAGCGCCCGCCGGCGAGCGCCACGTTCACCGCGGCGTCAGCGCTCGGCACCGACCGCAGCTCGGTCTGCGAGGTTCGATCCGGGGAGATCGGACGGCCCCGGCGGTCGAAAACGAAGAGCGCGAGGCGTCGCCTGGTCGAGACGGCCTGGATGGCGTCGTCGAGGTTGCCGCGCGCGAGCGCCCGGCGGAGCGCCGCGTTCGCCGCGACGCTCTGCTCGAGCGCGCGGCTCTCGGCGTCCTCCCGGAACGCCGTCTCGGATCGACTCGCCATTCCCTGTGCGACGGCGACGGCAGTGGAGGCCGCGATCACGGCGAAGGCGAGGCCGAGCCACCAGCGCATGCTCAGAGACCAGGAGCGCATCGGAGAGTTATTGCCGTTCTGGCGGTGTCGGAACCGGATCGGTCGCCGTGTTAGCGATTCTTCAGAACGCCGAGACCCGCCGCTCAGATCCCGCCCCCAGCATCGAGTGCGCACAAGCCACGACAACAAGGGGGAACGATGAAACGGAAGGATCTACTGCGGACGCGCTTGCTCTCGGCCTGCTCGCCCTGGGAGTCGCGGGCGCAGCCGGCGCCGCGGGCGCATCGACGAGCGCCGGCTTCGTCTACACGATGTCCAACGCGGGCTCGGGAAACAGCGTCATCGCCTACGCGCGTGCCGCCGACGGCACTCTTGCTCCGAACGGAGCCTACCCGACAGGCGGCCGCGGTACGGGCGTGCCGCGGCTCGGCTCGCCGGGCTCGGTCGTCCTGACCGCCGACCGTCGCCGGCTGCTCGTCGCGAGCCCCGGCAGCGACGACGTCTCCGTCTTCGCCGTCGGCGCGAACGGCACGCTGACCGACCGGGAGTCGTCGAATGGCGACCGCCCGGAGAGCATCGCGATCCGCGGCAGCCTCGTCTACGTGCTCAACACCGGCTCGCCGAACAACATCTCCGGCTACACCCTCGACCAGAGCAGCATCGTCGACGATCTCGTCGCCCGAGGTGCGAGCGTGCGGGTGCTCGATCTCCTGCACCCGCTCTCGCACGACGGCGCGCCTCCCGGCTATCTGAATCCCGGAGCCGAGTACGTCTACGGCGACGTCCGGGACGCCGAGCTCGTCGCCCGCTGCCTCGACGGGGTCGAGGCGGTCAGCCACCAGGCGGCGATGGTCGGGCTCGGCGCCGACTTCGGCGACGTCGCCGACTATGTGTCCCACAACGTGCTCGCGCTCGAGAGCGCGACGGCGGGGACGTTCAACGTCGCGAGCGGGGAGCCGCACACGGTGGGCGAGCTCGCGGCCGAGCTCGCGCACGCATTCGGCGGCGAGGCGCCCAAGACGACTGGCCAGTACCGCCTCGGCGACGTGCGCCACGTCTTCGCCTCGACCGGGGGTCAGGTTCGAGGAACACGAATTACAGGACGGATTGATACGCGTTTTGAACCGATATTCCGTCTGGGCCGAAGAAGGGCGGCGGGGACGCGGCTGTCTTCTGTCCGTAAGGGCGGTCCCACCCGGACAGGCCGCGTCCCCGCCTTTTGCTTCCTCCCCCGTTAGCCGACGATGAAGCCGGTTGCCTTCACGGCGGCGAGGATCTTCGCCATCGTGAAGCCGTCCTCGAACGCGCCCGGCGCGGGCGTCGTGGGGCCGGTGGTGCCGCCGTTGAAGCGGATGTCGCGGATCCAGGCGGCGTGGCGCGCCTCGACCGGCAGGATGCGACCTGCGCCGACGAGCACGGCTTTCGCCTTGATTTTCGCGACCTGGCCGAGGTACGCGTGCACACCCGTGTCCTCGAGAACCTGCGCCGTGGCAGCAAACTTGGCCTGGTCGGTGACCGTGTCCTTGAAGTCGAACTTCGGCTTCGCGACGGCCTTCGCGCCGAGTGTCTTCTTCAGGAAATTCTCGTGCACCTTCTCGTGCTGGGCGACGACGGTCGAAAAGCGCTGGAGCCTTCGGTTCGTCCCCCAGGCCTTGTTTTGATTGGCCTGCGCGTAGAACTCCGCCTCGAGATACTCGAGCGTGAGCGCGAAGTTTAGGATGGCGATATCGCTTGCCGGGATCGCCTGGCCCCGAGCAATGCTCGGAATTGCGCCCGCGAAGGCGCTACCGGCGGCGACGGTGCCGACGCCGATCCCAACCTTTTTCAGGAACGACGCACGGGTCTCCGGATCGACCTTCTCGGCCGCCTCCTGAATCGCGCCGTCCCGGTCGAGAACCTCGACGGCTGGCAGATGAGACATCTCTTACTCCTTCAACACCGGACAGTCCCACCCGTCCACCTACCAACTGTCCAACTCAGGAGTACGGCAAACAACTGGGAAACGACACGGAATCAGTGGCCCGTTTGCGGCGGCTGAAGGCGCTCTGCCTGTGCGTACACGTTGGCGAGAAGATCGAGGAGGAGACGCCGTTCAGGACGAAGCGCCATCAGTGCGGCGGCGAGGCGACGCTCCCCCTCGGCTGTGAGGGTGACGCGCGTCACGCGTCGGTCGTGTTCATCTTGGACCCTCTGTACCAGTCCCGCTTGCTGGCCGCGATCGACGAGCTCGGTCACTGAGTGTGGCGCCAGCGCGAGCAGCTCCGCCAGCTCTCTGATGCTCGGAGTGGCCGACTCGCTGCCTCTGATGACGGCTAGAAGGTCGTAGCGCTGCGGAGTCAAACCGTGCGCGCGCGTGATGCGGTGGGTTGCGTGGAGGAAGCGACGTAGGGCTGCCCGCAGGGCGGCCACCGCCTCGTATTCAAGTTGTGAGGGTTTCGTGACCAGCAACTCAGGATTGTGAAAAGACGGTTTATGTACCTCGTGGTACGAGCAATACGAAGAACATCGTACTCCGACCTTCTGCTGGTGCAGAAGAAGGAAGAAGGAGAGCGCCATGCAGCAAGCAGGAAGAACATCCAGGAGAGTCAACCGCAGCAGCAACCGATCATTACTCGCAGTAGCGGCTGGGAGCGTCCTTTTTCTAGTAGCTGCCTTGGTGGGATTCGCGGGGAAAGGCACAGCTGCGAGCCAGGCGGCGCCCTCGAACCAGTCGCCGCCGACGCTCACAGGGACGCCCGAGGTGGGTAAGACCCTGACGGCGAGCACGGGTAGCTGGACGGGTACCGAGCCGATCACCTACGTCTATCGGTTCCAGCGGTGCGACAAGGACGGAGGCGGTTGCTTTACCGGCGGCTCGACCAGGCAAAAGACATACTCCGTGACCGCGGAGGACGTTGGCAAGACGATCCGTGTTCGCGTCACCGCCACGAACAAGGATGGGTCCGCAAACGCCACCTCGGTTCCGACCGCCGTCGTGCGGGCTGCCGCCGCACCGCCGCCCGCGTCCGGTTGCGCCGGGAATGCGCCGATTCAAGTGGCCGGGATCGCTCAGCCGGAGCGGCTGCTGGTCGACCAGGCGTTACTCAGCCCCTCGGTTGTCGGCCGCTCCACGCTGACGCTAACCCTCCGCGTCCACGTCTCCTGCAAGGGCAAATCGGTACAGGGGGCACTCGTTCACGCGGCGGCTGTTCCGTTCAACCAGTTCACATCGCCCGGCGAACAGATGACAGGCGCCGACGGCTTCGCCCAGATCACCATGAGTCAGCTGAGCGGCTTCCCTGCTGCGGACAAGCAGCAACTGCTCGTCGTCTTCATCCGCGCCCGCAAGGCCGGCGAGAACCTGCTCGGTGGCATCTCGACCCGCCGACTCGTGTCGTTCCCAGTCGACCTTAGGCGATAGCGGCCGCGTACAGGTCAGGCGAGGATGACGCGCTCAGCTCAAAACTCGGATTCGGAGGGTAGGTCCATGGAGCCCGAGCCGGCCGCCTTCTCCCGGAGAGGCCGTCGGCCCCCAACACGAGCAGGCCCGGGGCTCCGCCGGTCAAATGCGGCTCAGGCTCGCCTCTTGGTCACTCCTCGACGTCCGGGTCGATCTCCCGTGCCTGCTGCCGATGCTCCTCGGCTGCGGTCTGTTCCTTACGTGCGCGGTCTGCCTGCTCCTCGGCTGCAAGCCGTGCCTGCTCCGCCTTCCGGCCTCTCGCTTCCGCCTGCTCGCGGTGCTCGCCAGCTTCCGACACGCTCTGGTCGAGCTGCCGCGCACGCTGGCGCCGCGCGACGAACGCCACCGGCCAAGATCGGCGGGAACTGACACGGCCTGGCGGGCGTCGTCCTCCTCGCGCTCGACTGACGACTGCGCCCGCGCACGCCGGTCACGCGCCCTGCCCGATGTTGATCATCAACCCGCCGTCCATGAAGTACGTCGCGCCCGTGACGTAGTCGCTGTCCGCGGAGGCGAGGAAGACCGCCAGGCGGCCGATCTCCGCCGGCTCGGCAGCCCGCTTCCAGGGGATGCTCTGAACCTGCTCCTCGAGGAGCTCGGGATCGTCGATCGCGGCTTGGTTGAACGGCGTCAGGACCATCCCGGGACCGAGGCTGTTGACGTTGATCTTCAGAGGCGCCAGCTCCAGAGCCAGTGTCCGGGTGAGCATTCGCAGTGCGCCCTTGGAGCAGTCGTAGTCGGCTCCGCCGGCGTTCGGGATGGTCTGATGCACCGACGTGACGTTGATGATCTTGCCGCCCGTCTCGCTGCCTGCTTTGCGCAGCTGCACATAGCGCCTGCAGCAGAAGAAGGCGCCGTAGAGATTGGTTCGAATCGCCTTGTCGAAGGTCTCGGTGGAGAGGTCGGCGACCTCGTCGCCGGAGGCGTCTACCCCGGCGTTGTTCATGAGGATGTCGACGCGGCCGAATTCCTTCATCGCGTCGTCGAAGAGCCGGCCGACCTGAGCCTCGTCGGCGATGTCGGCCTGCAGGACGATCGCGCGGCGTCCCTGTGCCTCGACCTCCTGCCGGGTCTTCTCGGCGCCATCGGCGTCTTCGAGATAGTGCACAACGAGGTCGGCGCCCTCTTTGGCAAACTCGATCGCGGTCGCCTGTCCGATCCCCGAATCGGATCCGGTGATCAGGGCGATCTTGTCCTGCAGCCGTCCGTTCATGATGCCTCCTTGGATGCTCTCTCGGCTGATTGCGTCGCCGCCTCGGTGAGGCGCCAGGCGGCGTTGATGAGTCCGACGTGCGAGAACGCCTGCGGGTAGTTGCCCAGGAGCTCCTTGCGGTCAGGGTCGGCCTGCTCGGCCAGGAGACCGAGGTCGTTGGCGCAGGAGGTCGCTCGCGCGAACCACTCCTCGGCCCGAGCGAGCTCGCCGCCCAGGGCAAGACACTCGACCAGCCAGTAGGTACAGATGAGGAAGCCCATCGGGTCGCCGGGCCAGCGGCGTACGAGGCCGACGTCGCCGAGCTCCCGCTCGATTGCCTCGATCGTGGCCCACATCCGGTCGTCGCGCGCGGGCAAGAAACGCACGAGCGGCAGCAGGAGGACCGACGCGTCGAGGTCGTCGGAGCCGAAAGCACCCGCGTAGGCTCCGGCCCGCTCGCTCCAGGCCTTGGCCAGCACGGCGACTCGAATCCGCTCGCGGGCCTCTTCCCAGCGGTCGAGCTCCACTCCGTTGCCGAGCAGCGGGGCCAGCCGGACGGCACGGTCGAGGGCCACCCAGCACATGACCTTGGAGGAGACGTACTGCCGTTGCTGATCGCGGGCCTCCCACATGCCCGCGTCCGGCTCGCGCCAGGTCGTGGCCGCGCGATTCGCCAGCGCGACGAGGAGCTCACGGGTCGGCTCGTCGAGCTCGCCGAGCTCCTCCCGCAGCTGCTCAACGGCGTCCAGGACCTCGCCGAGCACGTCGAGCTGCTCCTGATCCCAGGCAGCGTTCCCGATGCGGACCGGCCGACTATCACGGAAGCCGGGCAGGTGGACGAGCTCGTGCTCGGCGAGGTTCCGCTCACCCTCCACGCCGTACATGATCTGGACGCGCCCACTCTCCCCGAGGTGGCCGCTGGCGTCGGCGATCCACCGGAAGAGCCGGTTCGCCTCGTCCGGGCAGGCGGCGATCCAGAGGGAGCGGATCGTCAGGCTGAGGTCGCGCAGCCAGGCGAAGCGATAGTCGAAGTTGAGCTCTCCGCCCATCTTCTCGGGCAGCGATGTCGTGGCGGCCGCCACCACGGCGCCGGTCGGCTGAAAGGTCAATCCCTGCAGCACGAGCGAGCTGAGCCGGACCACGTCTCGATGCTGCCCCTGATAGCCGTCGTGGAGCTGCGCCCACGATTCCCAGGCCGTGATCGTGTCTTCGAGAGTGACCTGATCTTCACCGCCGGCCGCGCTCGGCCCTCCGGACGAGGGAGCGTAGACGAGTCTGAAGTCCACGCGCTCGCCGGCTCGAATGGTGAAGCGGCCCCGGGCGCAGCCGGTATCCGGCGAGAGCGTGATGCCGCCGGTCAGCGTCAGGGCCACCGGTCCGCCACGTGCCACCACCCCATCCCCGAAACCGAGGACGTTGGGGACGGTCAGCCCGTACTCCATGCGTGGAGCGAACTCGGTGACCAACTCGACGACGCCCCTGGATCCCTCTACCCGGCGCAGCAACACGTGCGGGCTGCGGAGGCCGATCTCGTGGCCGCGCGCTCCCGGCTCGAAGCCGAGGGCGTCCGAGATCGTCACCTCACCGCCCGCCGTCGTGAGAACGGTCTCCAGCACCAGCGTGTCGGGCGCGTAGTGGCGGGTGGACTCAAAGGCAGCCGAGGGGCACAACGACCAGTGCCCGGCCTCGGGGCCGAGCAGCCGACCAAAGACCGACGGGGAATCGAAGCGTGGAACGCACCACCAATCCACAGAGCCAGCACGATCGACAAGCGCCGCCGAATGACAGTCGGAGACGAATCCGTAGTCCCCGATGGCACTCGGCCGACCGCGTCGTCCTGGGTCACCCATCTAGCTGCCGTGCTGCCTGACCGCGGCGCGCGGGTCCATTGCTTCGGCGAGCGCGCCGGCCGCACCGCTCTTCTCCGCGACCTGGTAGCGCTCGTGCGTCTCCGCTATCCGCTCGGAGCCACCCGAGAGAATCTCGTGATCGAGAGCGATCAGAAACCAGGCCGGGCTCGAGCGAACGTGCTCGTAATCGGCCGCCAGCAGCGAGATCAGGTCGCTGCACGACTCGTCTCCGCACTCGCAGACGTACTGCGCTGGTCCGGGGGCAAAGGCGCCGAGCCGGCGGTTCAGCCGCTCATTCGAACGGCGGAACACCGTCTGGTTCGCCGCGAAGCGACGATCACGTAGGGAAATCAGCCCGTCACCTTCAACCATGAGGCTCCCCTTTTTGCGCTACGAACCCCTCAAGCATCACCAACTGGATGGCGCGGAGAGCAACAGTACGCGCCGATGGAGCGCGCCGCGGGGTTGTGAGCGGACCTGAATCTCCATCCGGCGATACCTCCGCGGGGGACGCCCGCTACCTCGTCACCCCGCGGCGCAGGACACCGATGATTCCTTCCTCACCCGCACTCGCATCCTTACGCAAGAGCTCGTCGCTCTCGACGCCCACGAGGAAGATGATCGAGGCCGTGTACAGAAAGGCTGCGAGTACGAGGAAGACCGTCAGAGCGCCGCTCGCAGAGGTGAAGTCGGCGAACGAGCTGACGTACCAGGCGAAGAGCAATGACTGGACGATCCACGCCGCCACGACTACGACCGCGCCGACGCTCGCCCACCGCACCTGCCTGCGCTCCGCGGGACCGTAGCGAACCAGCAGTCCCACCCCGAGTCCCAGCGCGACGACGGCGAGCGGCCAGCGAAACACGAGCAGCAGAACGTGGCCTACACCGCTGCTATCGATCCGCGGACCCACCGTGACCGCGAGCACCGACAGCACGGCGGACCCGCTCACGCACATCGCGAGCGCAAACGAGAGGACCCAGCGTCGCAGCAGCGACCGCTTCTCGTCGGCCTCGTAGATCGAGTTCATGCCGCCCATACAGGCGCGCACCAACCCGGACACGTACCAGAGCAGCAAGACCCCGGCGAAGAGGGGCAACGCCGGGCTCGCTTCCATCATGATCTTCCCCACGGCGGTGTCGATCGCGACGAACACCGTCGGCGTGAACTGGCGCGACACGCTCTCCCTGAGCTGGTCGTCCCAGACGTCAGAGAGCCCCAACAGGCCGGGCAGAGCGATGCCGAAGAGCGCGAGCGGCACGAGTGCCTTCAGGGCCTGAAACGAGATGGCGCTCGCGTTGGTCAGGATGCTGTGTCGATCGAAGAGCTCGATCCAGAGCCGCGTCGCCCCGCTCGCTCGCTCCTTCAGCGGCGGAGGCGTTGTCTTGACCGTTCGAGGCTGCTTCACGGACGCCGGTCGGAAGCTTCGCGTAAGCAACGAGCTCCTTTGTGGGAAGTAACCGGGGCCTGCCGGCTCAAGATTCCACGCCCCTCCACGCCAGGCACCCGGATGGCGTCACCACAGTACGCGTCAACGTGACGCGCCGCGAGTTGTGAGCAGACCTGAATTCCGGCCGTCGAAGTGGTGTCTCGCCATTAGCGAACCTGCATGCGTCGCTCATCAGCCGCTCAAAACGAACCGAGAGTGTTTGCGGTCAGCAAACCGGTGGTCCGCCACCGCAAAGGAGACGGTTCGCATGAGCTGGCAAGATCGCAAGAGACTCGTAGTCCTGTTCCTCGCGTTGGCGTGCCCGGTCGCGCTCGCTGCGCCGGCGCTCGGCCAGGAGATCGTGCCGCCGCCGCCCTCGGTGGGGACCAACGTTCCGGCGAGCTACTTCGGGCCGTTTCCCTCCCAGATCGACCGGAAGCTGGTCGGCCCGGTGCAGCTGCTGCGCTCGGGCCCTCTGAACGTCCGGAGGGCGACCATCGAAATTCCGCTGTATCTCGGTCACATGGCGGACGGACGCAATGTCTGGTACATCCTCACGGACACGACCGACAAGGACAATGCGGACGCCCTCGGCCTGAACCATGCCGCGAAGCTGCACTACGGCAACGTCGGGCGGGCGACCCGCGTCGCCCACCTGAACAAGGATGCGGGCCTCGTCTTCGACAAGGGAACGGTCGACTTCTCGCCCGACCGCAAGCTCGTTCCCGGCAGCGGCGCGAACGCGTTTCCGCCGAGCGTCGCCACGCCGGGGTCGGTCGGCGATGCCGATTACACGCCGTTCGTCCGGATCGAGAACGCCGGCGGGCACGTGTACAACGCGCCGGTCGTGGCATTCGACAAGACGGCAGCCCAGATCCGTGCCTGCAACGGCAAGCAGCCGGACTACAACCTCGTGCACGACCGCGTCGCCAGAATCTGCCCGGAGGGCAACGGCGGCGGCACCGTGACGATCAAGCTGACGCCGATCTTCAGCTTCGCCAAGCCGTCGCTTTACATGAGCATGGAGGCCTCCGACCCGATGGTCGCGACCCTCGACAACGCGACGTTTGCGCCCGCGATCGGCGACCTGCCGGTCGGACGCGACGACAGCGTCTTCAGCGCGATCGAGCGGCTGTTCGTGATTGCGAACGGGCCCACGGGGCGCCTGAACCCGCAGCGCCAAGGACTCAACAGCGCGCTCATGGACAAGCTGCCGCCGCTCAACCTCGTCGGTGGCCTGCCGACCGTCGCGCTGGATTACAGCCCCGCGTGGGACCTCAACCTCGGCTTCTGGACCGAAACCGCGATCCGCAAGGGCTATCGCTCGCGCGTGATCGACGAGTTCCAACTCCTCAGCCTCGTCGTCGGCGGTCACATCACCGGCCCGAACGGCAAGCCGTTCGGTTCGACCGGCATCGTCGTCAACTGCCCGATCGTCGCACGGCTGCTCTAATCAAGCTCCCAGGTCGGCCAAGAAGCAGCACCGCGGGAGCCGCGGAAGTCCGCTCCCGCGGTTCCGGCCCTACTATCGACGAGCGAAGACGGTGATCGCGCGAGGTCGATCACTCTGTCGGAAGGTCTCTTACTGTCGCCACGAGACCTCGCAGCATCGCCTCGGTAGCGGAGGAGCGGTAACCCGAGGCACGTACGGCCAGCTTCACGTGGCGCACCGGCGCTGGGTCGAGCCGCCGGAGTACGACGTCTTCGCGAATCGACCCGAAGGCCAGGCGCGGCATGAGCGTCACGCCGAGACCGGCGGCCACGAGGCTCTGGAAGGCGCTGAAGTCGGTCGTTCGATACTTCGAGCCGAAGCGCGGCTCGAAGCCGCACCTGTTGCACAGCAAGCGCAGATCGGGCCCCCACGGCGGTCCGCCCAGGATGCGCTTTGCGGCTATACGCTCGAGGTCGATTCGTTTCCGGCCCGCGAGCGGGTCGTCTCGCCGGAGCACGAGGTAGAAGGGGTCGTCGAAGAGGTCGACGTAGTCGAACCCGTCGTCCGCGCAGCAAGGTACTCGTCCGCGCCTGCCTCGAGATGCCGCAGGCGTACCCACTCGTCGTCCAGGACGGTGTGGACCACGATCGGCACGTTGCTTTGTTCCCGCAGGCGCCGGCAGACCTCCGAGCTTGAGAGCCTTGGTAACCGCGCATCGAGGATGACCAGGTCGAATTTCCCGGCGAGTGCGGTCGAGAACGAACCACGTCCAAAAATCCCTGCAAATATGGCGATTCGTCGTGGCTCGCGGTCGACCGTCGCCGCCCCTGACTCGGGCTGTCACGCCGGAGGTCACGGGAAATCCCTCTACTTCGTTGTATGTTTTGAGAACTGACAACACAACGCGGGTACGAGACGGGTAGGTGCGGTTGTCTCATTTGACGACAAATTGGTCAACGCCAGGTCAACAAGGCTTCGTCAAGCCGCCCGAAGGCGTCCGATCCGCAATTCGCTCAACCATGCGCCTTTGCGAACGTTCCCGAGACCACGCGAGAGCATCGCCATCCACTTTTAATCCCAAGGTCGCTGGTTCGATCCCAGCACGGCCCATAACATCCGAGCGGATCCGAGAATGCCCTCAGATTTGGGCCGTGACGCCCGAGAAGGTGCGAGAGCGCGACCGCTTCGGAACGTGTCATCGTCAACGGTATGCCCGCTGAGGCGCCTAGGACGACGGCGGCACGACCAGGCCGTAAACGAGCGCGACCCGGCGGACTGCTGCGAGCACCGCTGGATCGGTCAGCGGCGCGTCGTGCCCGGGCGGCACCTCGATCCCGTCCCGGGCGCGCTCGTACAGCGCGACCGCGGGCTCGCCGTTGTGCGCGGACGGGTAGAACAGCCCGTCGACGTCGCCGTATATCTCGGGGTGCTCCCAGAAGTAGCGCGACCATGGCTGGGAGAGACTGTGGTCGCCGGCGCTGATCGCGGCGACGGTGCCGGAGCGCATCGCCGCCTTACCGCGCAGGTCGAGCAGCAGCAGGTCGCGGGTGGCGCGGGCGCGCGCCAGACGCTTCGTTCCCGGTTCGACGATGCCGATGTCGAACGCTTCGACGACGGAGCAGTTGAGCGTCAAGCCGCCGTACCAGATGCCGCGTCGTTCACGGCCGCCGGTGCCGCGGTGGTGGTCGAAGCGGGCATGCGGGCCGTACCAGCGGAACGTCTTGCCGTCGGGTTGGCCGCGCGGCGGGGCCGGGTCGTAGATGCGGAACAGATCTGTGCCGGCGGCAAGCGTCTGATGGATGGGGCCGATCCGCCGGCGTGCGTCCGGCGGTGGTAGCGCAACTCTGACCACTGCCTACGGCAGCGCGGCGGCGGCGTGCGCGGTGTCGAGCACCGGCTCTAGCTCGTGATCGCGCAAGAGCTCGACTGGCTCGCGGCCTTGAAGCGTCGGGTTCGGGCGGCGCAGCCAGACAAGCTTCGCGAACGGCTGCTGCGGCTCAAGTGCGTCCAGTACGTCGGGAAAACCGGGAAGGACGCCGTCCTCGCCCTGCGGATCGAACTGCCAGACGGGGAAGCGGTAGGCGCCACGGTCAAGCACAGCGAGGAGCGTGTTGTCCTTCGCCCGGTTCAACGGCGTCTGCCGTGAGACGCCGAGCAGCCCTGCCGCTTGGGGTGCCGTCAACGTGTCATCGAGCAGGTCGCGTCGTACCTCGAAAAACTGAAGCAGCGACCGGAAACCGAGCACCGCCCGCTCCGCCGCCAAAGGCACCGGCTCCCCGGTCGCAGGATGGATCTCCCGGCGTTGGGAACGGTGAGCCTCGTCAAGGACCCCGACATTGGCGAGCTCATGTCGGAGGGTTCGCAGGTCACCCTGGGCGAGTCGGTTCCGAAGCGCGATGAACAGGTTGACGTCAGCGACAACCTCCTTGCGCTCGCGCGGAGTCAACTCCTCCTCGGGCACAACCTTTACTCGGACCGCCATCGTGCTCCCGAGTGTAGCGCTTCCAAGCATGTCCAATGTAAAGAATCCCAAATGGCCGGACGGCGCGAGCGAAGGTACTGTGCAGCGTAGACTCCGACGCGGTTGTTGTCAGAGCTGATGACAGATCGGGTCAACGCTAGGTCAACATGGTCGCTACCTGGGCACCGGACGGTGCCGCAGTGCGCGTTTTCTCGAGGGTCACTCGCGCCCAAGGCGACGGAAGCAGCTATCGAGCCGGCACGGCAGTGCTTGGAAAGGTGCTCCTCCTAGTCGAGGAATGCCGCGCGCGGGTCAGCGTATTAGCACGAGTCTACGCTTTTAGTTCGCAGCGCACGGCGGTGCTCACCTTCTTCGGCAGCCCCGCGGTGGCCCTCGCGCCTCGTAACGGTTGCCGGCGTCGCTCTCTATCGACGCCGCGATCTCGTTGAAGCGACGCTGCTGCCCACCGCGACCCGAGAGCTGCTGGCAGCACCGGCCGTTTCACGGCGTTCGTGGGGTGCGGATCGTCTGCCAGGACTGCCAGGTGATGCGGAGGATGACGAGCGTGATCGCGAGGCCGATCAGTGGGTCGCCGAGCTCGAAGCCGAGCGCGACGATGATCGCGCTGCCGACGACTCCGAGTGAGACGAGTCCGTCGGTGCGTGCGTGGTAGCCGTCCGCGACGAGGGCGGGGCTCGAGAGGCGCCTGCCGGCGCGCAGGCGGATCAAAGCGGCGATCTCGTTGCCGATGAAGCCGACTGCGCCCGCGGCGGCGAGCGCACCGAGATGGGAGAGCGGCTGCGGGTCGATCAGCCGCTCGATCGTCTGCCAGAGTGCGACGCAGGCACTGACGAAGATCGCTGCGACGACGAAGTAGCCGGCGGCCTTCTCGCCGCGGGCGCTGCGCAGGAAGAAGGCGACTCCGAGCGGAAGGGCAGTCAGCGCGTCACCGAAGTTGTGGATCAGATCGGCCAGCAGCGCGACGCTGTTCGTCGAGAGGAAGACACCAATCTGGAGCAGGGTGGTGGCGAGGAGCACGACGAGGCTGAGCGAGACGGCCTTGACGCCCTCGCGGGAGCGGACGATCGAGGGATCGACGAGCCCGTGCGAATGTCCATGCCCCTCCGCTCCGTGATGGGCGTGCCCGTGTTTCATCCTAAGACCGGTCTTCCGGCATCGACGGGCTCGGGGAAGCCGGGCCGGATGTGCTCGACGTGATACACGGCCTCCTCGAGCAGGACACCGACGTGACTGTCGTGGAGCGCGTAGATCGTGCGACGTCCGGAGCGCTCGCCGACGACGAGGTCGAGATGCCGTAGCAGCCGCAGCTGGTGCGAGACCGCCGATTGCTCCATGCCGACCGCTTCGGCCAGCTCGCCGACCGAGCAGGGCGCCTCTTTCAGCCGCGCGAGGATGCGGACGCGGCTCGGGGTCGCGAGGGCCTGCATCGTCTTTGCGACTTCGCGCGCGGTGTCGCCGTCGAGCGGGAGCGGACTCGTTCGGCGCTGGACGTGGCTCATGCCTGCGAGGTTAGCATGAGAAACTGTTCAGATATACATATCTACGGGATGAACGCGGCGGCGAATTCTGCGTTCTTGGCGCAGCAGCGGGTGAGTGTCGCGACGAAGCCTCGCTCGCTGGGGGTGAGAGACCTGCGGGCGAGCCGTGCAATGTAGAGGCCGCGCTCGATCCTCGGCTTGCCGGCCAAGCGGAAGCTTGCGAGCTCGCCGCGCTCGATCTCCTCGGCTACGGCGTATCTCGAGAGAAAGGCAACTCCGAGCCCCTCGCGGGCGGCGCGCTTGATCGCCTCGCTCGAGTCGAGCTCCCACACGCGCGCGGGCCTCGTGCCGAGCTCGGCGAGGACACGGTCGGCGGCCTGGCGGGTGCTCGACCTGGCCTCGCGAACAAGCAGGATCTGATCGCCGAGGGCGGCGGGTTTCAGGCGGCCGTTCCGGATCGGGAGCAGGCCAGGCTTGGCAATGCCGACGATCTCGTCGGCGAGAAACGGCGTCAGCTCGATCCGCTCGTCCACCTGTGTTTCGCCGACGAGGGCGAGCTGGAGAGGCCCCGTCAGCAGCCGCTCGACGATTTCGCCGGTGGAGGCGATCTCCACCTCGACATCCACGTTCGGGTGGTCTCGCCTGAAGCAGCCGAGCGTGTCGGGCAAGAGGTAGACGCCCGGTGTCGTTGACGCTCCGATGCGGATCGTGCCGGACTCGAGGCCCGCAAGCGCGCTCAGCTCCTCTTCGCCTGCAGCGAGAGCGGCCAACGCCTCGTGCGCGCGAGACGTCAGAAGGCGGCCGGCCTCGGTGAGCCGGCTCCCGCGCCCGTTTCGCTCGATCAGCCGCTGTCCTGCGGCTGCTTCGAGCAGGCGCAGGTGTTCGCTCGCGCTCGGCTGACCGATTCCAATCGCCCTGGCGGCGGCCGAGATGCTTCCCTGCCGCTCGAGCTCGACGAGCAGGCGCAGGCGGGTGGAGTCCCAGAGGAGGCCTAGCGTCGTATCGGCCACGTCGATGGTCGGTATCGGAACATTCGCCTTGCCCAATGGTACGGGCCGGGCGTAGGGTTCGCCAGCAATGGTGTTGCGATCCTTCCTGTTCGAGCCGACTGCATGTGCCAGCTACCTGTTCGGCTGCCTTACGCACGACCGGCTCGCCGTCGTCGACCCGCACGCGGAGCTCGTCGATCGCTATCTCGAGGAGGCGGAGCGCCTCGGTGCGCCCATCGGCGCGGTGTTCGAGACGCACGTTCAGGCAGACCACGTCTCGGGGCTGCCGGCCCTCATCCAGGCGACCGGCGCAACGGCGTACCTGCCGGCCGATGCGAGGGTCGACTTCGATCATGTCGAGCTTGGGGACGGCGAGCTCGTCGAGCTCGGTAACACGCTCGTCCACGCGCTGGCGACACCTGGCCATGCGCCGGCGCACAACGCCTACGTCGTCGCGGACAGGCGACGCGGGACCGAGGAGCCGTGGCTCGTGTTCACGGGCGATTCGCTGCTCGTCGGAGACGTCGGCCGCCCCGACCTTCACGCCGGCGGTGATCCCGAGCCTGCGGCCCGGCAGCTCTATCGTTCTCTCCACCATCTGCTCGAACTGCCCGACCACGTCGTCGTCTATCCGAGCCACTACGGGGGCTCGGTCTGCGGCCGCGGACTGTCCGGACATCCGTCCTCCAGTATCGGCTTCGAGCGCCGTCACAACGAGGCCCTCGCCCACGGCGACGAGGCGAGCTTCGGTCAGGCCGTGCTGACCGACCTACCGCCGGCCCCGGCTGATCAGGAAGCGATCGTGGCCGCCAACCGCCGAGGGACGGCACCGGCGAGGAAGTGAGCCGGGGGGCGGCGCGGCTCGGACTGCGGGCGAACGCCGGCCAGTTCTCGCTGCTCGTCGGCCTGAACGCGTTCGTCGGCGCGATGGTCGGGCTGGAGCGCAGCGTCCTGCCGCTCGTCGGGGAGCGAGAGTTCGGGCTCGAGTCGAAAGGCGCGATCCTCTCCTTCGTCGTCGCTTTCGGGATCGCGAAGGCTCTCGCGAACCTGGCTGCAGGCGGACTGGCCGATCGAGTGGGGCGCAAGCGCCTCCTCGTACTCGGCTGGGCGCTGGCGCTCCCCGTGCCGGTTCTGATCGCGTTCGCCCCCAACTGGGGCTGGATCGTTGCAGCCAACTTGCTCCTGGGCGCCAACCAGGGTCTTGCCTGGTCAATGACGGTGGTGATGAAGATCGACCTCGTCGGCCCCCTCCGCCGGGGGTTTGCGCTCGGCCTGAACGAGTCCGCCGGCTATCTCGGTGTCGCCGCAGCGGCCTTCACGACCGGCGCCCTGGCCGCCACGGTCGCGCCACGCACGCTCGTCTGGGTCGGCGCGGCTGTGATTGCGGCTCTCGGGACGGCGATCTCGGTCGTCTTCGTTCGGGACACGGCCGCGCACGTCGCGCGCGAGCAGCAGGATCACGGGCAGAGCGAGGGCCAAACGTTGCGGGCCGCCTTCGCGCGCGCGACGGTACGTGAGCCGATGTTGCGCGCCTGCTCGCAGGCCGGGCTTGTCAACAACCTGAACGACGCGCTCGCCTGGGGCCTGGTCCCCCTCTACCTCGCGGCGAACGGCGCGAGCCCGGCCCAGATCGGGATCGTCGCGGGGATCTACCCGGCTGTCTGGGGCGCCGGCCAGCTTCTCACCGGCTGGCTCTCAGACCACACCGGGCGCAAGCCGCTGATCACCGCGGGCATGCTCGTGCAGGCAGGCGCACTTGCGCTCCTGGTCGCGGGCGGTGGCTCTTTCGTCCCCGCCCTCATCGCGGCAATCTTGCTCGGCATCGGCACAGCGCTCGTCTACCCGACCCTGATCGCGGCGGTCTCCGACGGCGTGCAGCCGGTCGAGCGCGTACAGGTCGTCGGCGTCTATCGATTCTGGCGCGACTTCGGCTTCGTGGTCGGGGCGCTCGTTGCGGGGCTGGTGGCCGACGCGGCCGGAGCTGGAACTGCGATCGCGATCGTGGCGGCGATCACCGCCGCCAGTGGCCTCTGGGTCGCCTGGACACGCTGGATCGAGCGCGATCCAGTCGTGGGCGCCGGCGGGGGTCGACGCACCGTCGCCGACCTTCTCGCACAAGCGCAGACACAGATCGCACCACGGCTCGACCCGGAAGCAGCCCAGCGAGCGCAAGCCGCCGGCGCGCTCATCATCGACCTGCGCTCGAGCGACGAACGGCGCCGCAGCGGGATCGTCCCCGGCTCGATCCACATTCCGAGATCAGTGCTCGAGTGGCGGGTCGATCCCGACTACGAGTACAGAAACCCCGCCGTCTCCGACGTCGAGCGTCAGCTGGTGCTGATGTGCGCGGACGGTTTCTCTTCGAGCCTGGCGGCCGCCTCTCTTCGCCAGCTCGGCTTTCGGCATGCGACGGATCTCGTCGGCGGTTTCAACGCCTGGAAGGAGGCAGGTCTTCCAGTACAACCGGCTCGCGGGGACGATCGGGCCGGTCAGTTACTGGGCATGGAGGAGCGCGATCCGGAAACGACCCGGCAAGGGACATTCGGCGCAGGCGAGGTCTCGGACGCATAGCTCATCGGGGCAGGACGACGCCGCGTTTCCCTGCGTGGCCTCGCACTGGCTGCCCTTTTAGATCTCGAGCACGCCGTGACGCTCGAGGATCGAGCAGAGCTCGTCGTCCTCGTGGGGCTGCTGGCGGCGGCCGCGCTTCCGTTCCTTGGTGACGGCCGCTCCTCCCCGGCGGGTGCGTGTTCACGCCTCCCGGGCAGCGCGGAAGCTGCGCAGGCGTAGGGAGTTGGAGACGACGAAGACGCTCGAGAAGGCCATCGCCCCACCCGCGATCAAAGGGTTCAGGAGTCCGGCCGCTGCGAGCGGTAGCGCGCCGACGTTGTACGCAAAGGCCCAGAACAGGTTGCCCTTGATCGTCGTCAGGGTTCGGCGTGAGAGTCGAATCGCATCGGCGGCGGCGCGCAGGTCGCCCGAGACGAGCGTCAGGTCGCTCGCCTCGATCGCGACGTCGGTGCCGGTTCCGATCGCGAGACCGAGGTCGGCCTGGGCGAGCGCCGGTGCGTCGTTGACCCCGTCGCCCACCATCGCGACCACCCGCCCCTCAGCTTGCAGCCGGCGCACGACCTCGACCTTCCCGGCCGGCAGCACCTCGGCGATCACCTCGTCGATACCAGCCTCGGCGGCGATTGCGCGGGCCGTCTCCTCGTTGTCGCCGGTGAGGAGGACCGGCCGCAGGCCGAGCGCGCGTAGGCGGCGGATCGCCTCGGCGCTCGTCGGCTTGATCTGGTCGGCGAGGACGAACAGCGCACGCGCCTTCCCGTCCCACGCGGCGACGATGGCCGTCTTGCCGTCCTGCTCGGCCCGAGCCTGCGCGGTCACGAGCTCCTCTCCGAGCGAGATCCCCCACTCCGCGAGCAACGAGGCGCGGCCGGCGACGACCGCGTGCCCCTCGACGATCCCCTCGACACCAAGCCCTTCACGATTGCGAAAGCCTTCGGGCGTCGGCAACCCTTCGCCAGCAGCGCTCGAGATCGCACGTGCGACCGGATGCTCGGAGGCGCTCTCGAGCGCGGCGACGAGCCGCAGCGCCTCGTCGGGGATGACACCCACTGCCGGGACGACCTCGACGAGAGCCATCTTGCCTGTGGTCACGGTGCCGGTCTTGTCGAGCACGATCGTGTCGACTCGCCGCGTCGACTCCAGCACCTCGGGCCCCTTGATCAGGATGCCGAGTTGAGCGCCGCGGCCGGTACCGACGAGGAGGGCGGTCGGCGTGGCGAGACCGAGCGCACACGGGCAGGCGATGATCAGGACGGCGACCCCCGCCGCGAACGCGAACGAGGAGCCGCTCCCGGCCCCGAGCCAGAAGGCCAGCGTCGCGACGGCGATCGCGATCACGATCGGCACGAAGACCCCGGAAATACGGTCGGCCAGGCGCTGCACCGGGGCCTTCCCCGACTGCGCCTCCGTGACCAGGCGTGCGATCTGCGCCAGCGCGGTGTCGGCACCAACGCTGACCGCACGCACCACCAGTCGGCCCCCGACATTGATCGTCGCGCCGAAGACCTCGTCCCCGGGCTGCACCTCGACCGGCATGCTCTCACCGGTCAGCAAGGACTTGTCGACCGCGGAGCTGCCCTCCTCGACGACCCCGTCGGTGGCGATCTTCTCGCCGGGACGGACGACGAAGCGGTCGCCGGCCTGCAGATCGCCGATCGAAACCCGACGCTCTCGACCGTCGTCATCGAGGATGCTGACCTCCTTCGCTCCCAGCTCGAGCAGCGCTTGCAGAGCAGCACCGGCTCGCCGCTTCGCACGAACCTCGAAGTACCGGCCCGCCAGGATGAAGGTCGTGACGACGGCGGCAACCTCCAGGTAGATGTGATCGGCCGACTCGCCTCGATCGAGGATGAGCCGGAAGCCCATGTTCATCCCGGTCTCGCCGGCCCCGAGGAAGAAGAGCGCGACAACCGACCAGGCCCAGGCGGCGAGCGTGCCCACCGAGATCAGCGTGTCCATCGTGGCAGTCGCGTGCCTCAGGTTCAGCCAGGCGGCGCGGTGGAAGGGCCAGGCGCCCCAGAGGACGACCGGCGTCGCGAGCTGCAGCGACAGCCATTGCCAATAGTCGAACTGCAGCGGCTCGATCATCGCCAGGAGCAGCACGGGCAGGGAGAGCGCCGCGGAGACGATCAGCCGCCGGCGCAGCGGCGCGGTCGGATCCAGGGCCTCGTCTTCTTCGATCCCCCTCCCGGCTGGGTCGGCCAGTCTCGCGTGGTAGCCCGCGGCCTCGACCGCGGCGATCAGATCCTCCGGCGCCACGCGTGCCGGATCAAACGTGACGGCCGCGTTCTCGGTCGCGTAGTTGACCGTTGCCTCGACCCCTTCGAGCTTGTTCAGGCGCTTCTCGATCCGGGTCGCGCAGGAGGCGCAGGTCATACCCTCGATCGGCAACTCGAGACGTTCGGGGCTCGTCGTGCTCACCGGGCCACCGCCACGGTGAAGCGCGCGGTCTGGACGCTGCCCTCATGCTTGAACTGCAGGAAGAGGGCATAGCGGCCCGGCTCGGCGAAGTCGGCGGCAAAAGCGATCCCGGCGGCGGCGGAGCTCTCGAGCGGATGCACGTGCAGATAGGCGAGATCGTCCTCACGAATCGCCACGAGGTGTCCGTCGGCGCCGAGGTAGGGGTCGAGCGGTTCGACCGTCTGTCCCCCGCGATCGATCCGGAAAGACAGCGTCGCCTCTTCACCGGCATGGAACTCCCGCCCGGCGAGCATGACGTCGTAGCCGTTCGTGCTGTCCGAGTCGCCAACAGCCCGAAGCGATTGCGGCGCGAAGTCGCCGGGCACGAAGAGGTCGCGGCCGAGAACGACCTTTTCCCCCTCCACCTCGAAGTCGGCGTATGCGCGCCAGATCCCGGCCTGCGGCAGCGTCACGTCGACGGCGTATCCCGTTCCGTTCGGCTTCGGGTGCAGGTGCTGGTAGCCGTTCAGATCGCGGCGGACGAGTATCAGATGAAGCGGCGGCTCACCATGGCCCCCGCGCAGCTCGCCGATCGCCTCGCCTCGACGATCGACGATCGCGAGCCTCAGGCGGCTCCTCGCGCCCCGCCGGAGCGTGGTCGGCTCGAGCCGCAGGCGGAGGCCCGCCGCGGCATCGGAAAGGCCGTTGCCACGGCCGTTGCCCCACATGCCGGGCGGAGCTTGGCCGCCGTGAGCCGCCTCGACAGCACCGTCGTGATCGGTCGACTCCCCCACCTCGAACCCGCTGGAGCGGCCGATCAGCGCGGCGACACCGGCGAGCACTGCGAGCACGCTCGCGAACGCCGCCAGCCGCAGGTACGGCGACGTGATCCAGTCCCGACCCTGCCCACTCTCGCCACCGCTCGTCACGTCGCCTCGTAGCCCGCCTCGCGAATCGCCGTCCGAACGGCATCGTCGGAGACCTCCTCGCCGCGAACGACGACCCGCTTCGAGTCGAGGTCCACCTCGACGGCGTCGACGCCAGCGACCTGCTCGACCTCCTCTGTCACCGCCGCCTTGCAGTGGCCGCAACTCATACCCGCGACCGTGTAGCTCAGTTCCTGGATGCTCATCCACTCCTCCTCGGTTTGACCATGAATTGCATCATATACCATCGGGGGGTATGCTAGGCTTCACGACATGACAGCTGGCGCAAACCTTGACGTGCCGGGGTATTCGGCGGAGAAAGACGCCCTCCGCAAGCGCCTCGCCCGCATCGAGGGGCAGGTGCGCGGAGTCGCGAAGATGGTCGAAGAGGACCGCTATTGCATCGACGTGCTGACGCAGATCAGCGCCGTCCAGAAGGCGATCGACGCGGTCGCGCTCGGTCTCCTCGACGACCACGTCCGCCACTGCGTCGTCGGCAGCACAGGCAAGGCCCAGGCCGAGCGCATGGACGAGCTGATGGCGGCTGTCGGCCGGCTGGTGAAGTCCTAGTCATGGACCAACACGCCCAGCACGTGGGCCACGTGGAGCAGTCGCTCAACCGCATCGCGTTCTCGGCCACCGCTCACTGCCTGACCGGCTGCGCGATCGGCGAGGTGCTCGGCATGATCATCGGCACCGCGCTCGGCTGGAGCGACTGGGAGACGATCGCGCTCGCGGTCGTGCTGGCCTTCTTCTTCGGCTACTCGCTGACGATGGTGCCGCTGCTGCGCAGCGGCATCGCACTGGCCGCTGCGATCCCGGTTGCCCTCGCGGCCGACACGGTCTCGATCACGATCATGGAGATCGTCGACAACGCGATCATGCTGCTCATTCCCGGCGCAATGGAGGCCGGCCTGACGAACCTCCTCTTCTGGGGCAGCCTCACCGTCGCGCTTCTGATCGCCGGCGCTGTTGCGTATCCCGTGAACCGCTACCTGATCCAGCGCGGTCGCGGTCATGCGGTCGTACACCAGTACCACTAGCTCCGACCTAGCCGTGATCCATTGCGCTCGCATGGGGCCGCATCACGTCGATCTCACGCTCCTGCGCGCTGATGATCTCCTCCGCGAGCTCTTTCAGCTCCTCGTGCTCGGCGTTGTCCAGGGCAAGCTTGGCCATCGCGATCGCCCCCTGGTGATGGGTGATCATCATCTGGGCGAAGTCCGTGTCGACATCGCCCGAGCTCATGAGGGCGTCGGCATCGTGCTGCATTCCCAGCTCGGACTCGCTGAGGCCGAGGGCGTCAGCACCCTTCGGATCGAAGGTGCTCGAGCCGAACCAGTCGCCACGCCAGTCCTTCATCCGGTCGATCTCGTCCTGCTGCGTGGCAAGGATGTCGTCGGCGACCTTGACGAGGTCCGGCTGGCTGAGCCCCGCTTCCTTTGCTGCCTTCGCCATTTCGATCGCCGCTTCGTGATGGGGGACCATGCCGTCGATGAAGGCCCGGTCGAATGCAGCGCCGGAGCGGGTCGCATCTTGATCTGAACTCGATTCGCCGCCGCCGCAGGCGGAGAGCAGGAGCATGATCAGCCCCATCGCGACTCCGGCAGCCATCCATGGACGGGTGAGCGTCATCTCGTCTCTTCCTCCTCGAGTCGGTTCAATGGGGGCAGCCTTGAAGTCACGGTGTCGCGCGTACTTCCCATGTCACTCCACCGTTGCCAGAGCGGACGATCGTGCCGTCGTGGAGCGCAGCGAAGAGCGTTCGCTCGTCAACGGCGAGCAGAGCCGCGGGCGGGGAGCGAAGCGAGCTACGCGGTCGCCAGGGGCCGCTCGCGCGCCGCGCGGTGAGAAACGAGCCGGCCAGATCCGCCACGTAGGCACGACCGGGAGTAGGCCAGGCGAGGTGGCCGGCTAGCCCGCTTGCGACAGCCTTCCACCTGCGCCCACCGTCCTGCGACTCGTAGAGGACCGCACCACCCGATGCGAGCAGGTGTCTGGCGTCCTTCGGATCTATGGCCAGATCGACCAACGCTTCGGGGGGAGTCAACGTCTGCCACCTGCGTCCCGCGTTCCTACTGACCAGCAAGCGCTCGGAGCGAGAGTCGAACCCGTAGACCGTCCTCCCCTGCGCCCGCAGGACATGGAAGTCAGCCTTGCCGAGCAACGAGACGGATTGCCAACTACGCCCACGGTCCGTGGAAGTGATGAGTCCCAGATGGGAGGGCAGCTTGGTGCGCAGGTCGGGATGTCCGGAGCCGAGGAAGACCGAGGGGGAGACGAGCGTGAAGCCCATCGTGTCCTGGTAGCTGTCACCGATGCGGCGCGCTTTCTCCTCACCCCGGAGCAGCTCGAACATTCCGGTATGGGTGGCGATGTAGAGGATGTCCTGCTTTGCGTCGTAGCCGAGGCCGTGCACGTGCACCGGCCCCGGATCCTGCTGTTCGAGCGGGACCCCGGTGAACTGCTCCTGGGAGGCCTCCTCATCGTTGCCGCCACATCCCGCCACGGCAGAGGCCGCGACCAGCACCAGGAGACTCGCAGCGAGAGCGGCGCAGGCGGGCGCAACCTTGTTTCTACGGCTGAATCCATCTCGACCGAGCACCAGCAAGTTGACTCCTCCTCCTCCTCCTCCTCCTCCTCCTCCGACGACAGACGGCGGCTGCGCCTCGCGGCGCTCCCGTATTAGCGTCGAAGAGGAAGCGCGAAGAGAGACGCGGTCGGTCGCGTCGCCTGATGGCGATCACGCCCGCGCGCTGGCGGCGGCGCACGATCGGCACCCATCCGGCTCTCCGGTCGAATCCGGTGCCCCCGGCCGGTGAGGACTAGGAGACGAAGAGCAGCTGCGGCGAGGAGTGCGCACGTCAGCAGCTGCCCTCCAACACCGTGCTCGACCGCATGGAAGACCATGAAAGCGAGAACAAGCGCGAGCAAGAGCAACAAGAGAGGCCCGACGAGCGGATGCCGCAGCCCCCTCTCGATCGACTGGCGCATCCGAAGCACCCGTCGATCGTAGACGAACCACCTGCGCACGGGCTGCGATTGTCAGGCGGCGCTGCGCTCGGGCTCAGCGTGCAGCAACTCGAGGTCGTGCGCGATCTCCTGGAGCGCCCGGATCACCTCCGGGTCGAAGTGGGTCCCGGCACCATCGTTGACCGTTGCCAGCGCCCGGTCCCAGGAGCGGCCGCGGCGGTACGGGCGGTCCGAGGAGAGGGCGTCCAGCGCATCGGCGACGGCGAAGATGCGGGCGACGAGCGGAATGTCGCAGGCTGCGAGCCCGTCGGGGTAACCGGTGCCGTCCCAGCGCTCGTGGTGTGACCGGACGACCGCGGAGCCGATGCTGTGTGGCGGCAGCAACCCGGACAGGATCTGCTCCCCGAACACGGCGTGCGTCTGCATCTGCTTCATCTCCTGTGCCGTGAGCGAGCTCTGCTTGAGCAGGATGCGGTCCGGGATGCCGAGCTTGCCGAGGTCGTGGAGGAGGAAGCCGAGCTCCACACTGGGGTCGTCGAGCAACTCGGGCTGCATGACCTCCGTAAGCGCGCGCGCGTAGTGTCCGACGCGAAGCGAATGCTCGAAGGTCTCGATGTCCCGGAGCGCGAGTACGTCGATGAGACTGCGGGCTGCCTCGCGCCAGCTCGCGAGCTGCAAGTCGCGCAGCTCCTCTTGCTGAGCACGGACGAGCCGGTGGAGGTCGTGGCTCTGGAGCAGCAGCCGCTCCTCGAGAGTCACCTCGACCCGCTGTGGCTCCTCGTCGTAGAGCTCCGGTGCCAGGACCCCGGCTGCGTTCAAAACATCGAACGGCTCGAGCTCGGGGTAGAGGGTGAGATCAGCGCTCTCGACTTCGGTCGCATCGTCGCGTGCGAGGCCGAGAATCGGCGCATCGCACCTGGCCGCCTCCCGGCATAGCCGGGTCTGCTCGCGTCGCGAGGCACCGATCGAGCCGTCGAGGACGATCAGACTTGGTGCGCGTTCCGCCACCCCGCGGCACGCTTCCGCCACGCTCGCGACCTCCTGCACCTCCACTTCGATCAGGTGGAAGCTCGAGCGCAACAACAGGTTCCGTTCAGGGTCGGTTGAGCAAGCCACAACGTGTGGCGGCTTGCCGACGGGTCGTTGCCGTTGGGCCTCCATCCCTGCTGCGGCAGTCGGCGCCCGCCGCGCACGCCTTTAACGGGGATCCGGACGCCGCGCTATAGGACTCATCAGGTTCGGGGTCTGAATCTAAGCGAACTTCTCGCACGAGTTCACTCGTGCGAGGGACGCAGCTATGCCGTCGACGCGCCCGGCTGGACGAGCCCCGTTTCGTACGCGAAGACGACAGCCTGCACGCGGTCGCGGAGGCCGAGCTTCATCAGGATCCGCGCAACGTGCGTCTTCACGGTCGTCTCGCTCACGAAGAGGTCCTTGGCGATCTCCGAATTCGAAAGCCCGCGGGCCATGAAGCCGAGCACCTCGAATTCGCGCGCGGTCAGCTCCTGCAGCTTGGGGGCTGTTGCCGCAGGAAGGGTACTCGGCGGCCGCTGGATGAACTCCTCGATCACGCGCTTGGTGATCGACGGCGAGAGCAGGGCGTCGCCTGAGGCCACAACGTGAATCGCTGAGACGAGCTGCTCCGGCGGCGTGTCCTTCAGCATGAACCCACTCGCACCGGCGCGGAGCGCCTCGTAGACGTACTCGTCCAGGTCGAAGGTCGTCAGCATCAGCACGCGCGGACCGGTCCCCCCACCGTCGAGGAGCCGCCGGGTCGCCTCGAGGCCGTCCAGATTCGGCATCCGGATGTCCATGAGCACGACGTCCGGTTGTAACTCGCGGGCGGCGGCGAGCGCCTCATGACCGTCGCTCGCCTCGCCGACGATCTCGATGCCGGGCTCGGACTCGAGGATCATGCGGAATCCGGCACGCACGAGCGCCTGGTCGTCGACAATCAGCACCTTGATGCTCATGCAGGGCCAATCTTGACCGGAAGCGTGGCTGAGATGCGGTAGCCACCCCCCTCGCGCGGCCCTGCGCGCAGCTCGCCGCCGCAAAGGGCGACGCGCTCGCGCATACCGACGAGCCCGAGGCCACCGCCCTCGCCGCCGCCGTTCGTGCGACCGTCGTTCTCGACGTCGACCTCCACCTTGCCGTCGCCGTAGCGAACCGCGACCCAGGCGCTCGCCGGGCCTGCATGCTTGAGCGCGTTGGTGAGCGCCTCCTGCACGATGCGGTAGGCGGAGAGGTCGATGCCGGGTGGCAGGTCGAACGGCTCTCCCTGCACGGTCAGCTCCACCGGCATGCCCGCCTCGCGCATCTGCTCGACGAGGCGGTCGAGGGTCTTCATGCCCGGCTGCGGCGCCAGGGCGGCGGACTCACCCGCGGTGCGCATGATCCCGATCAGACGACGCATCTCCGTGAGCGCCTGGCGTCCCGTCACCTCGACGACCGTCAGCGCCTCGCGCTCGCGCTCCTGCTCCGGCTTCAGCAGGCGCCGCACGGCTGCCGCCTGAACCGTCATCACGCTCACCGAGTGCGCAACGACATCGTGCAGCTCCCGGGCGATCCGCGAGCGCTCCTCCTCCACCGCCCGCTGCGCCTGCTCCTCTCTCAGTCGGACCGACTCCTCGAGCGCCGCGGTCTGCGCGAGACGCCGGTTCAGGGCGAGCCCGGCGAGCCATGACGCTCCGAAGATCAGGGCGGCGAAGACGAAGTCGCCCCAGGCCCCCTCGGGGTCGTTGCGGGTGACGACGGCCACCACAGCGACCAGGATCAGGAGGCCGAGAATCGCTTCGCGGCGGTCGTTCAGGAAGGCGAGCAGGAACGAGCTCGTCACGACTGCGAGGAAGGTGACGAAAGCGTAGGGGACTGCCCTGCCTTCGAAGAACGAGATTACTCCGGACGCGACCAGGACCGCGGCCGGCGCTCCGAACGGCAGTCTGCGCCGCGCCAGAAGGGGCAGCGTCAGGAGGAGCACAGTCCCGATCAGCAGCCAGAGCGGACCGCCCGGCCCGGCGGCGGTCTCGTCCGCCAGGCTCATCTCCACGATGCCGCCGGCCGCCGCCAGCACGATCAGGAGATCGAAGAGGTGGCGCCTCGCGAGCGATCGGAGTGTTTCTGTCACGACGAAACGGTACTTGCCCGAATCTGAACCGTCATCGTCCGCTGTGACGACAACGGGATCGTCCGCACGGACGACCGGAAATCGGGAGCGCGGCCGATGTCGCTTGCGTGCCTTGCCCGTACGTTCAGGGCGTGACTCAAACCCAGACGCAATGGAGGAACCAGACGATGGAAGCTGCTCTCGCGGCGCCGCAGACGGCATCTGCCGTCCAGCCACACACGGTCGTCGCCGCCAATGACCTCACTCGCCGCTACGGTGCGGGCGAGACCGCCGTCGACGCGCTTCGAGGGGTCTCGCTCGAGATTCCCCGCGGCCATCTCACGGCGGTCATGGGCCCCTCGGGCTCAGGCAAGTCGACGTTGATGCACATCCTCGCCGGCCTCGACAAGCCGAGCCGCGGCACCGTCGAGATCGACGGCATCGACATCAGCAAGCTCAAGGACACTGACTTGACGAAGCTGCGCAGGCGCCACATCGGCTTCGTCTTCCAGTTCTTCAACCTGCTGCCGATGCTGAGCGCGGAGGAGAACATCACTCTGCCGCTCTCGATCGCCGGGACGAAGCCCGAGCGGGCATGGCTCGACGAGCTGCTTGCCGCAACGGGGCTCGAGAACCGGCGCTCCCACCGGCCGGCCGAGCTCTCGGGCGGGCAGCAGCAGCGGGTCGCCGTGGCACGCGCGCTGGTCTCGCGCCCGACGGTGCTCTTCGCCGACGAGCCCACGGGCAACCTCGACTCGCATACCTCCGCTGAGATCCTCGGCCTGATCCGCGGAGCGGTCGACACCTACGGCCAGACCACCGTCATGGTGACGCATGACCCGAAGGCGGCCACGATCGCCGACCGCGTGCTCTTCCTCGCGGACGGCGTGATCGTGAAGGAGCTCGGCCGCGCCTCCCAGACGGAGATCCTCGACACGTTGAGCGAGGTCGGTCGATGACCTCTGTCTCGCTCAAGGGATTGCTCGGCCGCAAGTTCCGTGCGCTCCTGACCGCGATCGCGATCGTTCTCGGCGTCGCGATGATCAGCGGCACGCTCGTTCTGACGGACACGATCGAGAAGGCGTTCGACCGCATCTTCGTCACGTCCTACGCGGGAACGGACGCGGTCGTGAGCGCCGCCGAATCCGACATCTCGTTCGAGGGCGAGTCGGCGGCGGCGCCTCCCATACCGGCCGGCGTGCTCGCGCAGGTGCTGGCCGTGCCGAGCGTCGACGCCGCAGTCGGGAACCTCTTCGAAGACACCGCGGTGAAGATCCTCGACAACCAGGGCGAGCCGATCGTCAAGAACGCTCCGACCTTCGGCTTCGGGCTCGACACGAGCGTCGCCCGCTTCAATCCGCTCGAGCTGAAGGAGGGTCGTTGGCCCAGCGGTCCGAACGAGGTGGCCATCGACTCGGGGACCGCGGACGACGAGGGATATCAGGTCGGCGACCGCGTCAGCGTCGCCACCCTCCAGCCCGTCCGCGAGTTCGAGCTGGTGGGCCTGGCGCAGTATCCCGGCGTAGAGTCGCTCGGCGGCGCGACCTTCGCCATCTTCGATGTTCCCACGGCGCAGAAGCTGCTCGACCGGGAGGGCAAGCTCGACGGGATCTCCGTCGCCGCGGTGGGAGGCACCTCGCCCGACGAGCTCGTGCGCGACCTCCAAGAGGCCCTCCCGAAAACCGTGCAGGTGAAGACGGGTGTCGAGCAAGCCAACGATCAGAGCGACGACGTCGCCTTGTTCGTGACCTTCATCCGCTACTTCCTCCTCACCTTCGGGGCGATCGCGCTCTTCGTGGGAGCCTTCGTGATCTTCAACACCCTCTCGATCACGGTCGCCCAGCGCACGCGAGAGCTGGCGACGCTACGCACGATCGGCGCCTCGCGCCGGCAGGTGCTCGGTTCGGTCATGCTCGAGGCACTCGTGATCGGCGCGCTGGCGTCCGTGATCGGACTCTTCCTGGGCCTCGCGCTCGCGAAGGGGTTGAACGCGCTCTTCAAGGCACTCGAGCTCGAGCTCCCGACGACGGGCCTCGTGTTCGGCCCCCGCACCGTGATCGTCTCGCTCCTCGTGGGGATCGTCGTGACCCTGCTCGCGGGCCTCGCGCCCGCCGTCCGGGCGACCCGCGTCCCGCCGATCTCGGCGGTGCGCGAGGGGGCGACGACCGCGCCCTCGCGGTTCGCGCGTTTCTGGCCCTACCTCGCGATGATCCTGATCGCGCTGGCGGTGGCACTGCTCGGCTACTCGCTCTTCGCCGATGACATCGACACGGCTCAGCGGCTGCTCTCGATCGCAGCCGGCGTCCTCGCCCTCTTCGTTGGCGTGGCGCTTCTGTCGCCGCGGCTGGTGCGTCCTCTCGCGGCGGTCGTCGGCTGGCCCGCGACGAGGATGGGAGGGGCTGCCGGACGGCTCGCGCAGCGCAACGCGCGCAGGAACCCGGGGCGCACCGCCTCGACAGCTGCTTCCCTGATGATCGGGATCGCACTCGTCACCTTCGTTGCCGTTCTGGCCGCGGGGATGCGCGACTCGAACCGGGACGCGATCGAGAGCCAGATCCGGGCCGACCTGATCATCACCTCGGAGGACGGCTACACGCCCTTCGTCGGCGGGGCGAGCGACGCCGTCCGCACCTCGTCCGTCGCCGAGGTCGTCACCGACGTGCGCGAGGAGCTGGCGGAGGTCGCCGGATCGGGCCGCGACGTCTCGGGCATCGACCCCGACCGCATCACCGCGGGCTACGCGTTCAAGTGGAAGGAGGGCTCGGACGCCACGCTCGCTGAGCTCGGGCAGAACGGCGCGATCCTGGCTGACAACTTCGCCGAGGACAAGAACCTCGCCGTCGGCGACACGTTCCCGCTCGTGGCTCCCGGTGGCAAGCGAACGACGCTCGAGGTGAAGGGGATCGCCGAGCCGCCCCCGTTCTACCCGCTCCTCGGGGCCGTGACGATCTCGAAGGCCACCTTCGACTCGATCTTCGAGTCCCGCCAGAACCGCTTCACGTTCGTGAACGTCCCCGGGGAACCCAGTCAGGGCGCGAAGCGCTCGATCGAGGCAGCCGTCCAGAAGTACCCGGACGCCCGGGTGCAGACCCGCCAGGAGTGGGTCGACAAGGAGGACAAGGAGTTCCAGCAGTTCCTGAGCATGCTCTACGTCCTGCTCGCGCTCTCGGTGATCGTGAGCGTGTTCGGAATCATCAACACGCTGGTGCTGAGCGTGTTCGAGCGGACGCGTGAGCTCGGCATGTTGCGAGCCGTCGGCATGACGCGCCGGCAGGTGCGGCGGATGATCCGGCACGAGAGCGTGATCACAGCGCTCATCGGAGCCGCGCTCGGCCTGCCGCTCGGCGTCTTCCTCGCAGCGCTGATGACCCGCGCGCTCGACCAGTTCGACGTCCAGTTCAAGGTGCCGACGGGACAGCTCATCCTGTTCGCGGTCGTGGCGATCATCGTGGGCATGCTGGCAGCGATCATCCCGGCGCGGCGGGCGGCTCGCTTGAACGTGCTCAACGCCCTGCAGTACGAGTAGACACGGCTTGGGGAGCGGGCGCGGAGGCGACTCCGCCCGCTCCCCAGTAGACTCGGGCCAGTAGATTCGGGCGGTGCTCCTCGCGATCGACCAGGGGACGACGGGAACGACCTCCCTCGTGGTCGACGGCGAGCTGCGGACGCTCGGCCGCGGCTACCGGGAGCTGCGACAGCACTTCCCTGCTCCCGGCCTGGTGGAGCACGACGCCGACGAGATCTGGGAGACGGTCGTCGCCTCGGCGGAGAGGGCGCTTGCCGACGCCGACCTTTCCGCGCACGAGCTGCGCGCGATCGGGATCGCGAACCAGCGTGAGACGACACTCCTCTGGGAGCGCCGTAGCGGCCGGCCGGTCGGCCGGGCGATCGTCTGGCAGGACCGCCGGACGGCGGCGCGCTGCGCGCAGCTGCCGCGCGACCTCATCCGCGAGCGCACCGGGCTCGTTCCCGATCCGTACTTCTCGGCGACGAAGCTCGAGTGGCTGCTACGCCGAACAGGGTCGGCGGACAACCTCGCCTTCGGCACCGTCGACTCGTGGCTCGTCTGGCAGCTGACAGGCGGCGCGCACATCACCGACGTCACGAACGCCTCGCGGACGATGTTGCTGGACATCCACTCGCTCGACTGGGACGAGGAGCTGCTCGCGCTCTTCGGCGTCCCGCGCTCGGTGCTGCCGTCGGTCGTGTCCTCGTGCGGCGAGCTCGCCAACGCCGAGCTCCTTGGCGCCCGGATCCCGGTCACCGGCATGGCGGGCGACCAGCAGGCCGCGCTGTTCGGCCAGGCCTGCTTCGCGCCCGGGCAGGCCAAGGTGACGCACGGCACCGGCAGCTTCGTGCTCGCCAACGCAGGCTCCGAACGAACGACGCCGCCCCAAGGAATCCTGCAGACGATCGCTTGGCGGCTGCACGACGCCGCGCCCGTCTACGCACTCGAGGGGTCGGTGTTCGTCGCAGGCGCGGCGTTGCAGTGGCTACGGGACGGTCTCGGCCTCCTCGAGACCGCGGCCGAGAGCGAGGCGCTCGCACGGGCTGCCGGCGGCAACGACGGCGTCTACTTCGTCCCCGCCCTCACCGGCCTCGGCGCGCCTCACTGGGCCCCGCAGGCGCGCGGCCTCGTGACGGGGCTCACGCGGGGGACGCGGCGCGAGCACCTGGTACGCGCGGCGCTCGAGGCGATCGCGTTCCAGACGCGCGACGTGCTCGATGCGATGAGCCTTCCGCTCGAGCTGATTCGCGCGGACGGCGGCGCAACGTCCAACGGGTTCCTGATGCAGCTTCAGGCGGACCTCGCGCGCGTGCCGGTCGAGGTGCCGGTGGAGAAGGAGACGACGGCGCTCGGGGCGGCGGCACTGGCGGGCCTCGGCGCAGGCATCTGGCGCGATACGGACCACGTGGCGAGTAGGTGGAAACGGGCCGCGCGCTACGAGCCCGAGCTCGAGGAGGCGGATTGCGAGCAGCTCGTCGCCGGGTGGCGTGAGGCGGTTCGGAGGACACTCGCGTGAGCGTCTACTCGGCCCATTGGCGCATGCACTTCGGTCGGCCCGACCCGGGCCGCACCAGGACAGACGTCCGCTTCTTGACCCGCGCGCTACCTCTGCCGGAGTTCCGGCGTGTCCTCGACGTCCCGTGTGGCGAGGGTCGGCACGTCCGGGCGCTCGGCACGCTCGGTTACGACGTCATGGGGGTGGACAACGATCCCTCCGTCCGCCCGGACGTCGTGACGGACATGCGGGAGCTCGACTCGCTCCCGACGGGCTTCGACGCTGTTATCAACATGTGGGCGAGCTTTGGTTACTTCGACCCGCTCACGAACGAGCGCGTACTCGCTTCGTTCGCGCGCCGGCTGCGAGCGGGCGGTCGGATCGTGCTCGATCTCTTCAACCGCGCGTTTTTCGACGCGCAGCCGGCCGAGGTCGAACGCGAGTTGCGGCCGGGCATCGTCGAGCGCTCGACCCTCGTCGGCAACCGGAGACGATGCGAGCTCCGGTACGACGACGGTCACGTCGAGGTCTTCGAATGGCAGCTGTACGGCCCGGAGGAGCTCGAGGCCATCGGAGCCGCGAATGGTCTCGCGCGAGTGCTCAGAGTCGCTTCGGACTACGCTCCGACAATGCGGCTCGTCCTTCAGCGCGACGCCTAGTCATCCGAGCGGCGGATGCCGCGGCCTGCAAGATCGGCCGCGCGGCGAGGCGCAGATCGTTTGCCCGGCCGACGACAGGCCCGGCTCGAAGGCGGAAACTCGTCGAAGAGATTCCGCTGGTACATCGAGATGGAAGGGGAAGGCATGATCCGCAAGGGAGATGCAATCGAGAACCCGGTCACCGGCGAGCGCCTGCTGTTCCTGGAGACCTCGCAGGAGACAAACGGCGAGTACGTCCTCGTCGAGTGCACGGTGCAGCCGAGCGGCTTCGTCGCCTCGGCCCACACGCACCCCCACCAGACCGAGCGCTTCGAGATCGAGGAAGGCACGGTCGGGTTCAAGCTCGACGGCAAGGAGATCGTGGCCGGTCCCGGCGAGACGATCCTCGTGCCGGCGGGCAGCTCGCACAAGTTCTGGAACGCCGGCGAGACCGTTGCGAAGTTCGTCTGCGAGGTCAGGCCCGCGCTGCAGTTCGAGCGGCTGCTGGAGACGATGTTCGCACTCGCCAACGACGGCAAGACGAGTAAGAGGGGCATGCCGAGCCCGCTGCGGCTCGCGGTGATCGCCAACGCGCATTTCGACGACGTACGCCTGCCGTTCCCGCCTGCCTGGCTGCAGAAGGCCGGGCTCCTGATGGGTGCGCCGCTCGGCCGCCTGTTCGGCTACGAGGCCACCTACGACGGAAGGGCCAACGAGCAGGTCGCGCTCGCGATCTAGCCCGGAACCGCGGCAAGGGACGTTGTCAGGGACAGTTCCCTGGCCACGTCCCTTGCGGACATTCCGGATCAGCGCGACGCGAAGCGCACGACGGCGTCGACGACAAGCGTGAGCCGTCGACCTTCGTCGGTCAACCGGTACTCGACGAGCGGCGGGCGGGCATCGATCACCCGCCGCTCGAGCACGCCAGCCTCCTCCAGCTCGACGAGCCGCTGCGCGAGCGTGCGTGGGGGGATCTCCCCCACCGCCTGCTTCAGCTCGTTGAAGCGCACCGCTCCCTCGGACGAGGCCCAGAGAATCGACAACGTCCAGCGGCGCTCGAGGAGGCCCGCCGTGCGGCGGACCTCCTCTGGCACCGGGCGGCAACGCCTACACCGCATGCAGCGGCTGCGGGGCAGGCTCGAGCGCGAGCTCGAGCACCTCGTCGAGCGACATGACCGGATGAAACGTCAGCTCGGCCCGCACGTGCTCGGGCACGTCGTCGAGATCCTGACGATTCCGCTCCGGCAGGATCACCTCGCTCAGTCCAGCCGCGTGCGCAGCGAGCACCTTCTGCTTGAGCCCGCCGATCGGCAGGACACGCCCCTGCAGCGTCACCTCGCCTGTCATCCCGATCGTGTGCTTGACGGCCCGTCCCGAGAGGAGTGATGCCAGCGCGGTCGCCATCGTGATGCCCGCGCTCGGGCCGTCCTTCGGGATCGCTCCGGCGGGGACGTGCACGTGGAAGGCACGGTCGAACGCATCCTCCTCGACGCCCAGGCCCTCGGCCCGTGAGCGCAGTGAGGAGAGCGCGATCTGCGCCGACTCCTTCATCACCTCCCCGAGCTGGCCGGTCAGGACGAGCCTCTCGGAGCCCTTGGCCGCCGTCGCCTCGACGAAGAGGACATCCCCACCCGTCCCCGTCACCGCGAGCCCGGTTGCGACACCCGGCACGGCCGTCCGCTCTGCCGCCTCGCGGTAGAACTGCTGCCGCCCGAGCGCGTCGCGCACCCCCTCGAGCCGGAGCTCGACGGGCGCCTCGAGCCGGCCCGACGCGATCTGCGTCGCGGTCTTCCGCAGCAGCTTGCCGAGCTCCCGCTCGAGCTGCCGGACACCGGCCTCCCTCGTGTAGTCGGAGATCACGGTCTCGAGGACAACGTCCGAGATCGAGACCTCCTCCTCGCGCAGACCGTTTCGCTCGCGCTGACGCGGCCAGAGATAGCCGCGGGCGATCGCGACCTTCTCGTCGGTCGTGTAGCCATCGAAGCGGATTACTTCCATCCGGTCGAGCAGCGGGCCGGGGATCGTGTCCGCGACGTTCGCGGTCGCGAGGAAGACGACCTCGGAGAGATCGAGCTCGACATCGAGGTAGTGGTCGCGGAAGGAGTGGTTCTGGGCCGGGTCGAGCACCTCGAGGAGCGCCGCCGACGGGTCGCCGCGCCAGTCGGCGCCAACCTTGTCGACCTCGTCGAGGAGGACGACAGGATTCATGGTGCCCGCGTCGCGCAGGGCTCTCACGAGCCGTCCCGGCAGAGCGCCGATGTAGGTGCGCCGATGCCCACGGATCTCGGCCTCGTCCCGAACGCCGCCGAGCGACATGCGCACGAACTCGCGGCCGAGCGCGCGGGCGATCGACTCGCCGATGGAGGTCTTGCCTGTGCCGGGCGGGCCGACGAGGGTGAGGATCGCGCCCGAGCGCTTGTCCGGCTCGATGCCACGCTCCTCGCGGAGCTTGCGCACGGCGATGTACTCGACGATCCTGTCCTTGACGTCCGCGAGACCGGCGTGGTCGGCGTCGAGCACCTCGCGGCTGTGCAACGGGTCGAGGCGCTCCTCCGAACGACTTCCCCACGGCACTGCAAGCAGCCAGTCGAGATAGTTGCGGATCATCGACGCCTCGGGCGAGCTGTCGCCCTGGCGCTCGAGCCGGCCCAGCTCCCGCTCGGCCTGCTCGCGCACCGGCTCGGGGAGCTGCGCCTCCTCGAGCTTCCGACGGTACTCATCCACGAGCGATGCGTCGTCCTCGCTGAGCTCCTTCCGGATCGAGTCCATCTGCTTTCGCAGGATGTACTCGCGTTGCTGGCGCTGGGCACCGCTCTCGACATCCTCACGAATACGCCGTCGTACCTCCATCTCGGCGAGCCGCTCCTTCTGCAGCCGGATCGCGAGCTCGAGGCGCGCGTCCACGTCGAGCGTCTCCAGCACCTCGACCTTCTGCTCGAAGCTGAAGTCCGGTGAATAGCCCACGGTGTCCGCCAGCGCTCCCGGTTCCGTGATCGAGCGCACGAAAGCGGAGATGCGCCCATCGTCGCCCCGCAACTCGAGGATTTCCTCGACGGTGGCGCGGTATTCACGCTCGAGCTCCCGCGTCGTGGAGCCGGCCTCATCTGCGTCGGGCCGTTCCTCGACCTCGACACGGAGCCGCCCGCGCGGGTCGGACTCGGCGGCGCCGGCGATGCCGCGGTGGAGGCCGGTCAGCGCAATTGCTCGGCCGCCGCCCGGCAGCCGAGCCCGGTCGGTGACCTCGGCGACGGTACCCACCTTGGCGTAGTCGGCCTCGTGGCGCGGAACGAGGAGGACGCGATCTTCCGACCCAACGTCGACGGTCAGCGTCACGCTCATGTTCGGGAAGACGACGATGTCCTCCAGCGGGACGAGCAACAGCTTGCTCACGTACAGCACGCTCCTTTTACTTCTCTGACAATACTAGGTACAGAAAGGATAGCTTACTGACTACCCCCACTCGAGGCTCAAGAAAGGCCGCGAAACGTCGATCAACCATGCAGAGCAATGCCCGCCTACCTCCGCCTCTCGCTTGCGCTCCTCGTCTGCGTTGTTGCGATCGCTGCGCTCTCGCCTCTCTCTCCGCTTCTCACCGCCGGTGCGGGGCTTGCGCTGGCACTCCTTCTGCTTACCCTCCATCGCCGCGGGCTCGCCGGCGCCCGGGCCGGAACACGCGCGAGCGAACTGCCTGCCGTCGAGGAGCCCGTGGATGACGAGCGCACGACCGAGCTGATCGCAGCTGACAAGGGCGCTCTGGTGCTCGACGTCGACCGGGACGGAATCATCCGCTCCTGCTCCGGCGCAGCGGGCGTGCTCGGGTACCAGCCCGCCGAGCTGATCGACACACCGCTCTTCAGACTGATCCATACGGACGACGTCGTCGCGGCCGGCACGCGAACGCACCGCTATCTCCGTCGTGACGGCTCGCACGTCACGCTCGAGACCTCCCGGATCACGCGCAGAGACGCCCTGGGCGTGTCGGTTGGCAGCTTCACGGTCCTTCGGGAGCCGTCCAGGGAGCCTGTCCGCAGTGTCGCTGCGCGCATTGCGGCCGCCGTCGCGCTCGAGCCCGATCCGGTGGAGATCTTCACGATCGTGGCGGAGGAGGTGGGCGTGGCGCTGAACGTGCCGGCGGTGGCCGTCATCCGGTTCGAGTCCGGCGGCTTCGGCACGGTCGCGGGTGCGTGGCAGGCTGGAGGCGTGCCGGACCTCGTTCCCGGAGCAAGGGTCGATCTCGATCCAGCTTCGGTTCCAGGGCAGCCCTTCGCCGAGAAACCCGCGGTGCCAGGGGGCGCGCCAATCCGCATCGGCAACAAGCCGTGGGGCGTGCTCGTCGCAGAAGGCGCGGACGCCGACCGGCTCGCCTCGCTCGCCGAGATCGTGCACAGTGCGCTCGCCTACGCGGATGCCGGCGCCCGGCTCAGCTCACTCGGGACGCGTGACGCGCTCACCAACCTGCCCGACCACCGCGCCTTCCACGAGCAGTTGCGCGCAGAGGTGCGGCGTGCGCGACGTCACAAGCGAGCTCTCTCGCTCATGCTCGTGAACCTCGACGGCTTCCGGCATCTGAACGAGGAGCACGGCCGCCTCGCCGGCGATCGGGTGCTGGCCGAGGCTGCACACCGCCTCGGCGCAGCCGTGCGCCAGGGCGAGCTCGTCTCGCGCGTCGGCGCCGACCATTTCGCCTGGATCCTGCCGGAGACGGAAGGCCTCAACGGCTGGATCGGCGCGGAGCGTGCCCGGCGCGCCATCTCTACGACGCCGTTCGAGGGCGTCGGGGCTGTGACCGCCTCGGCCGGTGTCTCCGATCTCGAGAACGCAGAGGGCGCCGACGAGCTGCTCGCGCTCGCCGAGGTCGCGCTTGTGCACGCCAAGTCATCCGGTGGCGATGCCACCTTCCGCTATTCCGAGGAGCTGACCCGAGTGGCCGGCGAGCTGCGCGAGCACGATCGCGCGATGGACCGACTGCGCTCGCTCGCGCGCCAGGCGGATGCCGAGGTTCCTGGCACGGAGAATCACAGCGAGCGGGTCGCCCGACTCGCCGAGAAGCTCGCCGTCGCCGCGGGCTGGTCTGCCGAGCAGGCCGTACGGCTCGGGCAAGCCGGCGCTCTCCACGATGTCGGCAAGCTGACCGTGGAAGGGGAGGTGCTCCGCAAGCCCGGTCCACTCGACGAGCGCGAGCTAGAGCAGATCCGCGGCCACCCGAACTCCAGCGCGGAGATCACCGTCGACGCGCTCGACCCCGAGCAGCAATCCTGGGTGCGCCACCACCACGAGCGGTGGGACGGCCTAGGCTATCCGAGCCGACTCTCGGGCGAGCTCATCCCCGCGGGCGCTCGCCTGCTGGCGCTGGCGGAGGCCTGGGACGCGATGACCTCGAGCACGGTCTACGGCGACGCCCTCTCTGTTACCGAGGCACTCGCCGAGTGCCGGAGCGAGAGCGGCTTCCAGTTCGCCCCGGAGGCGGTCGCCGCGCTCGACCGACTGTGGGCGCTCGGCGCGATCGAGCCGGCCACGGACGTCCGCGCGTCCACGAGCTAGCGGAAGCGCCGAAGCGCCTCGGCCGCGACGCGTCCGGCCAGTACATCTCCGGAGCTTCCGAGGCCATCAGGCCGCCACGTCATCACCGTCGCCACGAACGCCCCGCCCGGCCAGAAGACGATGCCCGCATCGTGACGGGCGGTCGCAAGCCAGCCGGCCTTGTGAAGCAGCGTGACGCCTCCGCCGAGGAACCGCCCGAGCTTCGCGCGGTCGGGTGCCTTCGCGAGCAGCCAGAGCAGATATCGCGCCTCGGACGGCGTCACGCCGAGGCGGGGCAGCAGGCCCTTTCTGCCTGCGGCGAAGTACACCGCGCGCAGCAGCGTCGCCAGGTCAGCCGCGCTCGTGTGCTTACCCGCGCCGAAGGAGGGCGCGCTCTCGACGCGGATCGGGATCGGCGCTGGGTCGTCGAGAACTGGGTCGATCAGCCGGCGCAGCGGGGTCGATTCGTAGCCCCCGTACATGAGCGAGTCCTGCATTCCCAGGCTCCACATCGTCTGGTTCACATGTGCCGAGCCGGCGGCGGTCGAGCCGCCGAGCCACACCTCGAGCTCGTTCGCCGCGTCGTTGTCGGATTTGACGATCATCGCGTGCAGAAGCCGGTCGAGCTGTGACCCCAGTTCCGGCTTGCCGTCCTGACGCGCGAGCACCGTGACGGCGATGGCGAGCTTCAAGGTCGAGGCGGCGGGAAAGCGCGCACCGGCATTCCAGGCGGCGCCGCGCCCGCGGCGGAGGTCCTGCAGGTAGAAGGCACTCGTACCGGGGAATGGACGACTGAGTGCACGCAGCTTGCGCGCGAGCACCGCGTCGGCACGACCGGTCACGGCCCGCGGAGCAGCCGCGCGCGGCAGCCCGAACACACGCTCGGCGACGCTCGAGGCCCGGCGTCCCGTTGCCGTCACTGCGGTGACGCGCACGGTCACCTCACGCGGCGGGAGCGCGACGCTCACCGAGAAGCGGCGACCGCGAAGCGGTCGATCCGCGAGCAGCCGCTCCCCCACCTGAACTATCACGCGACGCGTGCCCGGCGGGACAGTCCCGGTGACATGTCCGAACGAGACTTCGCGCGAGGCGGGAGCGACCAGCGCAGGCGGAAGCAGCGGCGGTGCATCGACCACAGGCACATCATGCTCGCGCCGTAGCCTTCGCGGAATGGCTCCCGCCCACAGCATCCTCGGCCACCTGGACCTGGATGCCTTCTTCGCGGCCGTCGAGGAGCTCGAGCAGCCGGAGCTACGCAGGAAGCCGCTGGTCGTGGGCGGCGACCCGCACGGCCGCGGTGTTGTCTCGACCGCAAACTACGTCGCGCGCCGGTTCGGAATCCGCTCGGCGATGAGCTGCGCCGAGGCACTGCGACGTTGCCCGCAGGCCGTCTTCCTGCGGCCCCGTCACGGGCTCTACCGCGAGTACTCGCAGGCTGTCTGGGCGGCGGTGCGTGAGGTCGTGCCGGCAGTCGAGCGCACCGGCCTCGACGAGGGGTACCTCGACTTCGCAGGCCTAGCCGAGAATTTCGTCCGCGCGCGCATCGCCGCGGAGGCGGTGCAGACGTCGGTGCGGGCCGCGACGAGCCTCACCTGCTCGATCGGAGTCGCGCCGACGAAGGTTGTTGCCAAGGTCGCGTCCGACCGGCGCAAGCCGGGCGGGATCACCGTCGTGCCGGCGGGAACCGAGGCGGCGTTTCTGGCGCCATTCGCCGTGCGTGTGCTGCCCGGTGTGGGACCTCGCGCCGAGGAGCGGCTGGCCGCCGGAGGGATCACGACCGTGGGGGCACTCGCGTCCTTGTCGGACCCCGACCTCCGCGCTGTTCTTCCGGGGGCCGTCGGCCGGCTGCTACGAGATCGCGCGAACGGGCTCGATCCGCGCGGCCTGGAGACGTCAACTGAGCGCGGCTCGATCTCCGTCGAGGAGACGTTCGAGCAAGACCTGCACGAGCGTGAGCTCCTCCACGCGGAGCTCCGCCGAATGGCCCACGAGCTCGGCCGGCGGCTGCGTCGTGAAGGTCTCGCGGCACGCACCATCACGGCGAAGCTGCGCTACGCGGACTTCTCGATCCGCAGCCGCTCGACGAGCCTCGACGTGGGAATCGACAACGCAGCCAGGATCGGCGAGCTCGCGTGCTCGCTCCTCGACAGGGGGCTCCGAGAGCGGCCGGGTGCGCTCCGCCTCGTCGGTGTCGGCGTCTCCGGCCTCTCCGACTTCCGACAGCTCAGCCTCGACGACGGCGACTTAGAGCTCATTTCAGAATGACGCTTCGTCGTCGGGGTGCGCAGGGCGGTGCGACCGCAAGGACGCAGGGAGTCTCTATAGCAGCGCTATCGGGGCGACTGAGGACGCCGCGATCGTGCCGCACAGCGCGGCTCGACGACTCAAGGCTTCACTTTGAAAGGAGCTCTTAGTTGCTGACAGCAACTAAGTCCCGCGTGTTGTCGCCTGCGAGATCGGCCGGCGTCACGCCTTCGTCGTTCGCGAGTCCCCGGTCGGCGCCGGCCTCGAGCAGCGCCTCGACGCTCTCCCGATCGTCGTTCTGAGCCGCCGAGTGCAGCGGCGTGAAGCCGCCGCCCTGGCGCGCATTCACGTCCGCACCATGGTCGAGCAGGAGCTTCACGATCTTCGCGTGCGCGCCCGCGGCGGCGCTGTGCAGCGGCGCGACCTGAAGCTCCGGGTTGCGCGAGACCACATTGAGGTCGGCGCCGCGTTCGCTCAGCAGCTCGGCGGCGTCCTCGTGCCCGAAGAAGGCGGCGAGGTGCAGGGGAGTGAAGCCGTCAGTCGACCAGGCACGGACGAGACCGGGCTCGGCGTCGACCAACTCCGCCAGCCCGCGCGTCCGCCCGACCGCGGCCGCCTCGAAGACGTCGAGGGCCGGGTTTGCGTCCAGGAGCACGTCGAGGATGCCGGCCTCGCCGCGGTAGGCCGCGTCGAGCACCGCCGAGAGGCCGTCGTCCGTCCGCGTGGCGGCAAGCTCCGGCCAGGCGCCGACGAGCTCGCGCACGGCCTCCTCGTTCCCGCTGGAGATCGCCTCGAACAGCCGCTCGCTCATGCGCGGGACTCTATGTCCGGCGGAGTAACGGCCGCGTCAGGCAGGTGGGACCGCCGTCGCCCTTACGAGAGATCTCGTTGCCGCGGTAGACGCGGACGTCGACACCGGCGCGCTCCATCCGGCGGCGCGTCTCGTCGTTGCCCTCGAGCGCCAGCGCGCGTCGTGGCGCCAGCGCGAGCACGTTGGGGCCCATCGTCCCGAACTCCTCATCGGGAACCTCCACGGTCGCGATGCCTCGCTCGGCCAACAGCTCGAGCAGACGCACGGGCGCGAGTCGCGAGTAGACGAGCGCGAGGTCCTCGTCGAGCGGCGAGATCAGACTCATCAGGTGCATCACCTCCGCCTCGCCGTTCCAGTGCGGCAGGTCGTACGAGAGCACCTCGACGCCAGGGAATGCCGCCGCGAGTTGCTCGACGCCCGACGCATTCGTGCGGTAGCCACGGCCGACGAGGAGGGTCCGCTCGTCGAGCCAGACGGTGTCGCCACCTTCGACCGTGCCGGGTGCTTCGACACGCGCGGCGACCGGGACACCGGCGCGCTCGAGGTCGGCCACGAGCGCGTCCGGCTCGCCGAGTCTCCCCGGCTTCCCTGGCCTCAGCAGCACCGCGCCTTCGGCCCCCACGAGCAGCGGGTCGTAAGCGTAGATCGCGTCCGGGTTCGAAGAATCGCCTCGCGCGACGACGACCTCCGCACCGGCCTGCGCGAGGAGGTCACAGAGCGCCTCGTGCTCGGCGGCAGCCGCCGCGGGCTCGGGCGAGGCGCGCCACCCGTACTCTCGCCAACGGCGGGCGTCGTCGGGGCGCGGCGGCCGGACGAGCACTCGCCGCAGCGGCGCAGTCATCGACCGGCAGTCGTAGTCCTTCACGGGATTCGGAAGGCGAGCTCGCCGAGCCGCCGGTAGCCCTCGACCGAGGGATGGTCGCCGTCCGACGTCCACTCCTCGCGCATCCGCCCGGGCGCGTGAGGACTCTCGAGCGTCTCGTAGAACGGCAGCACCGGCACGCCTAGCTCCTCGATGAGTGCGTTGAGCTCGCGGATGGGCGCCTCGGCGCGTGGCCAGCCGTTATTCCAGGGAAGGACGTTCGCGACGGCAACGCGAACGCCCAGCCCCTGCCCGCGGCTGATGATCACTCGGAGGTTCTCCGCAGCGTGGGTGACCGGCAGCCCTTGGGCGATGTCGTTGATACCGCCCTGCACCACGAGACACTCGGCGCCGGCAGCCGCCTCGTCGAGCCACGTCGCGATCTCGTCCGTGCGCTTGCCGTAGGCGGCGCGTAGGGTGAAGCGCAGGCGTGGATCCGCCGCCGCGGCCGCGGCCGGCCAGCCGATGTCGGAATCCTCGTCCCAAGGGGACCCGGCCGTGATCGAGTCGCCGATCGCGGCCACCACGATCTCTCCGCCCCCGCTCACACGTGCGAGCCTAAGCGAGCAGCTGCCGGTTGCGTGCGAGCACGGCGAGCACGGCGTCGACGTCGTCGGCGGTGTTGTAGAGGTGGAGCGAAACGCGGAGGTTCGAGTCGCGCTCGGAGGTGACGATCTGCTCCTTTGCCAGAGCAGCCACAAGCGCAGGCGCATCCGTCGAGCGAACGCAGACCAGGGGCCCCTCAGGGGCCGCGGCGACCGACGCCCCCAGCTCGTCAAGACCCCCGCTGAGACGTTCCACCAGCCGGCGCACGTGTGCCTGGATCTCCGGCACTCCTGCCTCCGCGATCAGCCGCATGCCGGCAAGGCCAGCGTAGATGTTCGGCACCGGCGGCGTCCCAGCGTCGAAGCGGCGGGCGCTTGCGTGCGGGCGGTAGCGCTCGATCTGCATCTCGAAGACGTTCTCGTCCGCGAACCATCCGGTCTGTGTCGGAACGAGCTCGGGGACGAGGCCTGGTCGGCAGGCCATGAAGGCCAGGCCGGCGGAGGCGAGAAGGTACTTCACCGTCCCGCCGACCACGACGTCTCCGGCCCTCGCTGCCACGAGCGGCAGCGCGCCAAGTCCCTGGTAGGCGTCAACGAGCATCAGCGCCCCATGCTCGCGCGCCGCACTGTAGATCGACTCGACGTCGTGGACTGCCCCGGTGCGGTAGGAGACGAATGTCGCGCACACGAGCGCCGTGCGCTCGTCGACGGCGGCCGCGTAGTCGTCGGGGGTGGCCTCGACGTGCACGACCTCGGCGCCGCGCAGCTCCTGCGCGTGCGCGATCTGCCCGATCGCCGGGAACTCGTATTCGGAGATGACGATCCGGTTCCGGCTCCCGTCGAAGCTGAGCGCACTGACGAGCGCGCTCACCGCAGCAGAGACCGATGTCTGGACCGCGACGTCGTCCGGTCTCGCGCCCACCAGGTCGGCGAAGGCCGCGCGCGCGGCTTCCGAGCGCTCGACCCAGTGCTGCCACTCCGCCCCATGCTCGTCCCAGCCGGCCAGGTACTCCCCATACGCCGCCCGTACCGAGTCGGAGAGCGCCCCCTGCGAGCACGAGTTGACGTAGATCTTCTCGCGGAAGACCGGGAAGCGAGCGCGCACCGCCGCTCCGGGACGAGTCCTCATGTCCGGAGCGGACATCAGCGGCCCAGGTAGGCCTTACGCAGGTCCTCGTTCTCGAGCAGCTCGTCCGCCTTCCCCTCCAGCACGACCCGCCCCGTCGAGAGCACGTACCCGCGATCCGCAATCGAGAGCGAGACGTTCGCATTCTGCTCGACGACGAGCATCGCAACGCCCGACTGGTGCACCTGGCTGATGATCTCGAAGCTCCGCTCGACGAGGATCGGCGCGAGCCCCATGGAGGGCTCGTCCATCAGGAGGAGCTTCGGCTTCGACATCAGCGCGCGCCCCATCGCAAGCATCTGCTGCTCGCCGCCGGACATCGTCCCCGCAAGCTGCTTGCGCCGCTCGTACAGGAGCGGGAACAGCGAGTACACCCGCTCGAACTCCTCCTTCAGATCGGCCTTGGGCCGCAGGTAGGCCCCCATCTGGAGGTTCTCGAGCACGGTCATCGGCGCGAAGACGCGACGGTTCTCCGGCACGATCGCGAGGCCGCGCGCAATCCGATGGGCCGTAACCTTCCCGGTCACGTCCTCGCCGCCGAACCGAACCGTCCCGTTCCGCGGCGGGACGATCCCGAGGATCGTCTTCAACGTCGTCGACTTTCCCGACGCATTGCCGCCGAGCAGGCAGACGAGTTCGCCCTGCCCCACCCGCAGGCTCACGTCCTGCAGGATGTGGATCGGGCCGTAGAAGGTGTCGATACCTTCCAGCTCGAGCAGAGGCTGGGAGCCGTTCACTTCGTCGCCGCCGCCTTCGTCCCGAGGTAGGCCTCCACGACCCGGGGATCGGTGGCGACCGCCTCGAACGATCCCTCCGCGATCTTGATGCCGTGATCCAGGGCGACGACGCGGTCGGAGATGCCCTCGACCACGTGCATGTCGTGCTCGATGACGAGGATCGTGTAGCCGCCCTCGGTGCGTAGCTGCCCGATCAGCTCCGCGATCTCGTGCGTCTCGGTGGGGTTCATCCCGGCGGCGGGCTCGTCGAGGAGCAGGACGCGCGGGTTGGTCGCCGTCGCGCGGGCGATCTCGAGCCGCCGCCGGTTGGCGTACGAGAGCGAATAGGCGGGCTGATTCCAGCGGTAGCCCATCAGGCGCTGACCGAAGAAGCCGAGCTTGTCCTCGGCGAGCTCGTGAATCGCCCGCTCTTCACGCCGCGCCGCCGGAGTGCGCAGGATCGACTGCCAGACACGCGCCTTCGTGTGCCCGTACGCGGCAGCCATCACGTTCTCCTTCACGGTCATGTTCAGAAAGAGGCGCAGCGTCTGGAACGTCCTGGCGATCCCTCGCCGTGTGATCTTGTGCGGAGCAAGACCGACGAGCGAGCGACCGTCGAGCAGGATCTCCCCGTGGTCGGGCGCGTAGACACCGGTGATCAGATTGAAGAGCGTCGTCTTGCCCGCGCCGTTCGGTCCGATCACGCTGACGATCTCTCCCTCGTCCACGTGCAGGTCGAGCCCGTCGATCACCTGGAGACCGCCGAACGCCTTCGACACCTGTTTCAGCTCGAGGATGCGCGCAGGCGCCTGGGCGGCCATCAGACGATCTCCACGCGCGAGGTTCCGAGGAGCCCCTGCGGCCGCGCGTTCATGAGCACGATCAGGAGTGCGCCGAGCAGCAGGATCCGCGTCACGCTCGGCTGGAAGACGAGCCGGTTCTCCCAGACGAAGACGGCGAGGTACAGCGTCGGGATCGCGACGAGCGTGCGAGCAAGCCCGCGCAGCTGCGAGAGCGCGATCACGGCGGTGATCAGCAGGACGAAGCCGATGTTGCCGAAACGCGTCGGGTACTCCGGGTGCACGACCCACCCCTCGAGCAGCGACGCGAGCCGGCCGCCGTCGATCGACCCCGATACCCAGGCCGGCCGGATCCAGTCGGCCAGCTGGTACGCCACGACGCCGAAGACGATCGTGCCCGCAGCGACAGCGGCGAGCCGCGTCCACGGTCGCATGAAGACCAGCAGGCCGAGCAGGATTGCACCGTAGAAGAGGAGCCGCGCGTTGTCCGGATCGCGGAGAAGCTCGAGCGAGACGCCGATCACGATGGCGCCGATCACGACTCCCGGCAGGCTGCCCACGCCGCCGAGGATGACCATCGCGTAGAGCGTGATCAGGAGCGGCAGGTCGAAGTTCTGGGGGAACACGCCGAGCTGCACGGCGGCGAAGATCGTGCCGGTCAGACCCGCGGTCGCCGCGCCGAACATGAACGCGAGCAGCTTCAGCCTGTTCACGGGGATGCTCATCAGCTCGGCGGCGAGCGGATCCTCGCGCAGCGCCCGCCATGCGCGTCCGGTTCGCGACTCGTTCAGGAGGTGGAGCCCGACGATGACGAGCGTGAAGACGGCGAGTGAGAGCCAGAGGTAGCTCTGCGTCGAGCCGAACTGGATCCCGAAGAGCTTCATCGGGTCGATCCCGGCGATCCCGTTCGGACCGCCTGTGAAGTCGGTCGGGCTATCGTTCCAGGGCAGCGTGATCCGGTCGGCGTTCGTCGTCAGCACGACGAAGATCTGCGCGAAGAAGAGGGTCACGATCGCCAGGTAGTCGCCGAGCAAGCGCCGCGACGGGAGCCCCAGCACGAGCCCGAGCAAGGCCGAGGCGATGACGACGACGGGGATCGCGAGCTCTGTGGGCCAGTGCAGGCCGAACTGCTCGGACGAGAGCACCGCATAGGCGTAAGCGCCGAAGCCGTAGAAGGCGATGTAGCCGAGGTCGAGCAGCCCCGCGTAACCGACAACGATGTTGAGGCCGAGCGCGAGCAGCCCGAAGAGGACGGTGTTGACGGCGACGCGGACGATGTAGTCGTTGTCGGTGAGGAACGGGACTAGGGCCGTCAGGCCGACGACGACGGCCAGGCGGGCGGCGGGAGGCACCCGATCGAGAGCGCGGGCGAGCTGGCCCGTCCAGCCGGGGCGACCGGTGATGCGTTCCCCGGAGCGGGCCACCCACTCGTCGACACCGATCCGCGGCCGGTTTCCGGCGTCGGGCGGCTCAGGGACGCGCTTCTCGTCGCCGTGCTCGTCCATGCCGCCCACTACACCTTCTGGATGTCGGCCCGGCCGAGCAGGCCGGACGGTCGCAGGAGCAGGATCGCGATCAGGATCGAGAAGACGAAGAAGTCCTGGAAGGTCGAGGAGACGTAACCGGTGATAAACGCCTCGGCGAACCCGATCAGGAGGCCGCCGAGCATGGCGCCGGGGATCGAGCCGATGCCGCCGATGACGGCCGCGGTGAACCCCTTCAGCCCGGCGAGGAAGCCCATCAGGAAGTAGACCTTGTAGAAGACGAGGCCCACCATCACGCCTGCAGCGCCGGCGAGGAGCGAGCCGATGAAGAACGTGGCGACGATGACCCGGTCGACGTCGATCCCTTGCATCGCCGCCGCCTCGCGATCGTACGCGGTCGCACGCATCGCCTTGCCGAGGCGCGTCCGCGCCACCAGGAGCGTCAGCCCGATCATCAGCCCGAATGAGGTCAGGATGACGCCGATCCGGACAACGGAGATGTTGAGCGGGCCCCAGTGGATTCCGCTCGCGAGGTCGACGAACTCATACGTCTCGTAGCTGCGGAAGTCGGCCCCGAAGAGCAAGAGCGCGGTCGACTGCAGGAAGAAGGAGACGCCGAGCGCCGAGATGAGCGGTGCGATGCGCGGCGCGTTCCGCAACGGCCGGTAGGCGAAGCGCTCGATCACGACACCGAGCGCGCCCGCGCCGAGCATCGCCGCTGCCAGCATGAGGCCGATCAGCACGAGGACGGGCACCGACAACGCCAGCGGCCCCCCGAGTACCGTGAGGACGCCGTAGCCCGCGAAGGCGCCCATCATGTACACCTCGCCGTGGGCGAAGTTCAGCAGCTTCAGGATCCCGTACACCATCGTGTACCCGAGCGCGATCAGCGCGTAGACCGAGCCGAGCGTGAGTCCGTTGACGACCTGCTGAACGAAGAAGTCGACGTCCACCGCGGAGACCCTCTCAGAATCCGAATCCGAGTATCTGGTCTTTGGAGGCGGGCCGACCCCTTGGACAGGGTCCGGGTATCTGGTGTTGGGAGGCGGGCCGACCCTTTAGGGATCTACGCAAGGGAGGGCATCCGCTCCCGCGGATGCCCTCCCTTGCGCAAGAGGTCAGCCGACCAGCGTCTTCTTGCCGCCGGCGCCGAGCTTGAAGATGTAGAACTTCGCGCCCTTGACGTCACCCCTGGCGGTGAACTGCAGGTTGCCGCCGAGGATCGTCTTCGGGATGAGCGTCTGCTTGAGGTTCTTGTGCACCTCGGTGCGGGTAGCGTCACCATCCGCGCAGGCACGCTTGATCGCCGCGATCGCGGCCTGCGTCGCCACGTAGGTCGGCGGACCGAAGTTCGAGACGAACTTCGCCCGATAGCCACGGATGAACGCAGCGTTGCCCTTGATCCCGCGGATGTCCGGCGCGAAGGCCGAGACGTACGAGCCGGTGATCTTGAAGTCGCCGGAATCGAGCCCGTCCGAGCCGAAGATGATCGCCCGCTTGCCCTGCTCCTTCATCTGCTGGCCGAAGATCTGGCCGTTCGCAGCGATCTGCCACGGAAGGAACACGACGTCGGTGTCGTCCGAGATCCTCGACACGAGCGCCGAGAAGTCGGTCACCTTCTGGTTGACGGACTGCCGCGTCACCTTCGCCCCGCTGGCCCGCAGGTTGGCCTGCACGCCCGCCGCCAGCGGCCGCGAGTACGCCGTCTGATCGTCGACGATGAAGACGCTCTTCGCCTTCAGGATTTGACGGATGTACTTGGCGATCGTGGGCGACTGGACGCTGTCGTTCGGCACGACCCTGCGGAAAGTCGGGATCGAGCCCTTCGTCAGCGTCGTCGCGGTCGCCGAGCCCGAGATGAACGGCATCGCTTCCTTCTTCTTGAAGATCGGTGCCACCGCCAGCACTTCCTGGCTGCCTGCCGGTCCGACCACCGCGAGGATGTTGTCGTTGGCATGGAAGCGCGCGCCGACCGTGGAGGCCTGCGCGGGATCGAGCTGCGTGTCGCCCTCGACGAGCTTGATCTTGCCGCCGCCGAGCTTGCGGATCGCGTACTTCGCGAAGCCGAGCTGCTCCTTGCCGATAAAGGCTGCGTCACCGGTGATCGGGCCCATGAAGCCGATCGACGTGCTCGTGCACGACACGCTCGGCGCCGCGGCCGTCTGAGGCACATCGGCTCGCGCAAGCGCCGAGGCGGCGATCGCGAGCGCCGCAACGACGAGCGCCGCCAGCGCGGTTCCTGCCCTTCTAGTGAATCGATGCATTCCTGTCCTCCTGTTGGTTACCGATTGTGACGCCGAGGAGCGCTAGGAGTTGTCCTCGTGGGCCCGCGCGGCGGGATTCCCGGAAGGATGAAACACGCCCAGGATCCTCATCACGCCCGGCCCGGTGTTCTCGATGCAGTGGATCGTCTCGGGTGGCAGATGGAAGCACGAGCCGGGACGGAGCGGGATCGATTCGCCGCCGACGTGCGCGACACCCTGCCCCTCGACGATGTAGCCGACCTCGTCGTAGGTGTGGCTGTGGTCGGGAGCGCGGGAGGGCTGCACCACACCGACGAACTGCGTCATGTCGAGGCAGCCCGCCTCCTCGTTGACCAGATAGCGGAACGTCCGCTCGTCGTCGGCACGCAGCTCGGGCTGCTCTTCGAATCGAACGGTCACCCGCCGCTGCGGCCTCCTCCCGTTCGTGACGGGAGCCGCGACCGAGACCACGACGAGCTCTTCCGAACCGGGGTTCTCGACCGCGTAGCGCTCGCCGCCGCGCACATACACGCCGGTGTCCGGCCGGAGCTCATGTCGCGTCCCGTCGAGCTCGATCCAGCCGGAGCCGGAGGCCACGTAGAGCAGCTCGTCCCGCGCTGGATCACCGCGCTCGCAGGAGCGACCGGAGGCGAAGCGGATCAGCCGCTGCTCGAGCAGCTCGCAGCCCTGCGCCCGGCCGATCGTGATTCTCTCGAGGGCGGTATCTGCTTCGGCACGACGTCCCGGGATGTCCTCCGCATCGACCACGAACGCATGCCGCATCCGTGCATCACACCCCCTGGCCCCTGTCGTGTCAATGCCGCGAGAGATGTTGCTAGAGCTCGAAGAGCTCGAAGTCCTTGCCCGTGACGGCAACAGCGACGTTCCGCACCGGCACGGGACCGAGTTCGGCCGCGAAGGTGCCGCGATGGGCGTGGCCGTGTAGCACGAGGTCGGGTCGGTGCGCGCCGATCGGCGCTGCGAGTCGTGATGAGCCGAGGAAGGCCCAGATCGTCTCGGGCTCGCCGACAAGCGTCTCCGGAATCGGCGCGTAGTGAAGTAGCACGATCCGTCGGTGGCACCCCGCCACCGCTTCGAGCCCCTCCTCGATCGCTGTCACCTCGCGGGTCGTCTCGCGGTAGACCTCGCGCAGGAGCGGCTCACCGAAGTCCGGCAGCTCCGCCCCGGGAAAGCCGCCGACGAAGCCCTTCGCGCCGACGACCCCGACCTCGAGTCCGTTCACCTCGTAGATCTCGAACTCCCGCTGCAGAACTCGGATCCCTCCCGCCGCCAGCACCGCGCACACGTCGTCGCAGCGGTTGGCGTGGTAGTCGTGGTTGCCGAGCACAGCGAGCACGGGAATCGGGAGATCGCGGCAGGCGTCTGCGAGCACGGCCGCCTGCTCCGGCTGGCCGTGCGTCGTCAGGTCGCCGGCGAGCAGGACGAGATCGACCTGCAGTGCGACCTCCTCGAACGCATGCCTGATGTGGTCCCGCAGCGGCTCGGAACAGTGGATGTCGCCTGCGGCGGCAATGCGGATCATCTCTTGACCATCTACCACGGCCGACCGGCTTCACAAACGGACGAACGGGTACTCGCGAGCAGCAATGGCGCACACCTCGCCGGAGAACTTCCCAGAGCTGATCGAGGCGTTGAAAGCCGCAGCCGCAGCGCTGCGGGATGCCGACGTCCCGTTCCTCCTCGGTGGCGGGCTTGCTGCCTGGGCGCGGGGCGGGCCGCCCACCGAGCACGACGTCGATCTCTTCGTGAAGGAGGAAGATGCCGAGCGGGCGCTCGGGGCGCTCGTGGACGCCGGGATGAGGCCGGAGCGCCCGCCGGAGGGCTGGCTGTTGAAGGCGTACTACGAGGGGACCCTGGTCGACCTGATCTTCCGTCCCTCCGGAGGCCCGATCGCCGACGAGCACTTCGAGCGCGCCGAGGAGATGGATGTGATGGCTCACCCGATGCTGGTCGCCTCCCTCGACGACGTCATGACCACGAAGCTCCTCTCCCTGACCGAGCAGGAGCCCGACTTCGGAAGCGTCCTCGAGTTCGCGCGTTCGCTGCGGGAGCAGATCGACTGGGATGTCGTCCGCCGGCGGACCGCCTCGTCAGCCTTCGCGCGCGCCTTCTTCACGCTGATCGAGGAGCTCGGCGTCGTCGAGCCGAGCGCGTCGCCTCAGAAGTAGAACGTTCGCCAGGCTTCCCACCACGTGTCGGCGCGAACCGAGATGGTGCGGTCGTCGACCCGCTCCACGCCCGCGCGGAACCGCAGCTTGTCCACCGCGAGGGTGTGCTTGAACTCGACGCGGATCTCACAGGGGCTGCCCGGATTCCAGGGCACGACCGCCTGCAGGTCGGAGAGCGCCTTCCTCGCTCCCGCCTCGATCAGCTCCCGCGCTCGCAGCGGCGGGATCTGCCGCGCAGAGGTGGCTCCGAGACCCTTCTTCACCTCGACGGTCGTCAGCCCGTCGCCGAGCAGCTCGCGACCCTCGGCGCACGCGGCGTCGTCGCCGGTCACGAGCAGCACGGGGCAGTCCCAGGTGCCGCAAAGCGCTGCGTGGATTCCGGACTCGCCCACGCGCGTCCCGTTGAAGGTGAGGTTGTAGTAGTCGGCGCCCGAGACGGTGTGATTCATGACGCCGGTGCGCGTTCCGGCCATCGCGTGCATGCCCACGAGGAGGGCCGCGTCACAGCCCTGCTCGAGGAAGTCGGTGTACTCCGTCCAGTCCTCCTGGACGACGAACTCGCAGTCCGGGTCGAGCAGATCGGGCACGAGCGAGTTGAACGACCATTCCTTGCCGGCTCCATGGCAGTCCATCACGACGATCTCGGTCGCTCCGGCCGCCTTTGCGCCGCGCACGGCCGCGTTGATCTCCTCCGTGTAGAGCTTGCGGCCCTCGTCGTAGAGCGGTGCCCCGCCGCTCGTCTGTGGCCCTTTGACGATGCCGGAGACGCCCTCCATGTCGCTGATGATGTGGACGCGCACAGAGGCTTTCTATCGCATCCGCAACGGCACGTCCTCACCGGTCGGAAGCCAGTAACCCAGTGCGCTCTGCGCCCCGCCCAGCAGCTGACGAAGGACCGGATCCTCCGGTTCGCTCGGCCACAGCGGTAGGTCCGAGAGATCACGCGGGCGGATCCAGCGGTAGCTGTAGGCGTAGAACAGCGCTTTTCGGACGGCGCTCGAGGTGTTGTCGCCGCGTGCGTGCCAGAGTCGTCGATCGAAGAGGACGGCCGTGCCCGCGCGCACGAGGAGCGGCTCTGCGTCGGGCGGACGCAGTGATGCGTCCTCTGGCCGGTCGAGCGTGTCGTCGACGTGGCTCCCCGGGATGATCCAGAGCGGCCCGTGCTCCTCAGTCGTGACGTCGGTGAGAAACCAACCCACCTTGACGGAGAAGAGTGGGCGGCGTGACTCGACATCGACGTTCTGCCTCCCGCCGTCCTGATGCCAACGCCAGCACGGGGACTCCACCCGAGGCGGGTGAACGTCGAGATGGCAGTGGTAGAGGTAGATGTTCCAGCCCAGCAGCTCCCGCACGAGCGGCAGCAGGTCGGGGTGATCGACGAGCTCGACGAAGCGCTCGTCGAGCCGGACGAAGCCGAGCTCGTGAAGCGACTCGTCGGAGTCGGGCCGGCGCATCGCCCAGACGTCGTCGACCGCTTCGAGGAGCGACCCATGGGCAGCGTCGGTGAGCACGTCCGGCAGGACGACGAACCCGTCTCGCGCGAACCTCTCGAGCAACTCGTCCATGCAGCTTCTACGGCGTGATCGGGGCCGGCGGTCCCGTAGGGTTGTCGGATGGAGACGGGCCTCGAGGGGAAAGGCGTCCTCGTCACCGGCGCGTCCGGCGGGATCGGGGCCGCGTGCGCCCGCGCATTCGCAGCCGAAGGCGCACGCGTCGCTGTTCACTACCATCGCGGGGAAGCGCGGGCGCACGAGGTCGCCTCCGAGCTCGGGGGTGCCCCGCTCGTCGCGGCCGACCTGACGGACGAGCTCGAGGTCGAGCAACTCTTCTCGGAGACCCGCGCCGCACTCGGTCGGATCGACGTGTGCGCGGCCGCCGCGGGCGTGTGGCCCTCCGACGACGAACCGGTGTGGCAGCTTTCTCTCGAGCGCTGGGAGCGGACCCTGCGCCAGAACCTCACCTCCGTCTTCCTCACCGCTCGCGGCTTCCTGCGCGAGGTGAAGCGAAACGGACACGGCTCGCTCGTTCTCGTCGGCTCGACGGCCGGGTTGGTGGGCGAGGCGGGACACGCGGATTACGCGGCCGCGAAGGCAGCGGTGACCGGGGGACTGCTCTCGAGCCTCAAGAACGAGATCGTCCGCATCGCGCCGCAGGGCCGGGTCAACGCTGTCGCCCCGGGCTGGACGGCGTCGCCGATGACCCGCGGCCACGTCGATCCCGCGCGGGTCCAGCAGGTCTCGCGCACGATGGCGCTCAGGAAGGTGGCGCGCCCGGAGGACGTGGCGCGGCAGGTGGTGGTACTCGCCTCCGACGAGCTCTCGGGCCACGTCACGGGTCAGGTCGTCGTGATAGCGGGAGGCATGGAAGGCCGCGTCCTCCACGACGACTGAGCCGGACCCACACGCTCGCCACGATCTCCGTGAGGAGCAACCGCGGGTCGCCCCGAGCAGCTTCAGGGATCTTCGCGCAATCGCGTGAATCCGCTTCCGCGGATTCACGCCGCCGAATCCGCGCAGCGGATTCCGGCATTGCTGCAAAAGAGCAGCGGCGAGCAGCGCTCGCCGCTCTGGAACTCGCCTGGCCGCGGATGATTGCCGTCAGTCCCCGACAGGGAGTCCGGTGGTATATCGGCGCTTTCGCGCAAAACTTGAGGGAAAAGAAACGGGGCCCGCCGCCAGGCCCCGTTCCGTGGGCTCCGTACGTTCTGGAGCCGCGTTTCCTCTTCCGGCTGCCTCCGCCACATCGAGGCGCCTCAGAAGACGTCCCCAGTATCCCGCGTACCGAGGGGCGGGGAATCACCCATTCGGGGTTGACGCGTCCCTCGAACGGGGTTGACCAAGCCGCTTCACTCCCAGTCTCTAGAGTGGCCGCGATGTCGAGCCGTTTCCTCGATCGCCTTCGCTCGGGCACGCCGCTCGTGGCAGACGGAGGCATGGGAGCGCTCATCCGCGGGGCGGTACCGCGCCTGCGCTGCCCGGAGGAGGCCAACCTGCGCGCGCCCGAGAGCATCGTCGCGCTGCACGCGAGCTTCATCCGCGCCGGCGCCGACCTGATCGAGACGAATACGTTCGGCGCGAACCGGCGCAAGCTCTCGGCCCTCTACCTCGAGAACGAGCTGGAGCGGATCAACTCCGACGGGGTCCGGCTCGCGCGGGAGGCGCGGGAGGTATCCGGCGGCGAGGTTTTCATCGCCGGTGCGATCGGGCCGCTGGGCGAAGCAGAGCTGGTCGATCCGGCCGAGGCTGCTCCGCTGTTCGTCGAGCAGGCGCAGGTGCTCGAGGGGCGAGGCGTCGACCTGCTGATGCTGGAGACCTTCTATGACCTCGACGAGCTGATCGTCGCGATCGAGGCGGTCAGAAGCGTCTCGAGGCTGCCGCTCGTCGCGCTGATGACCTTCGACGCCGACGGCCAGACACTCGGAGGGGTTTCGGCGTCCGACGCCGCCGACCGGCTTGCGGAGCTCGAGCTGGCGGCCGTCGGAGCCAACCACAGCGCCGGCCCGGCCGCCGCGCTGAACGCCCTCGCCGAGATGCGTCGCGACGGGCTCGTCCTCGCTGCGCTTCCGAACGTTGGTCTCGCCAGTTTGGCCGGCTCGCGTGTCGTCTTCCCCCACGCGACGCCGGAGTACTTCGCGGAGTTCGCCGCGCAGGCACGTCGGCTCGGAGCGCGGCTGATCGGCGGCTGCTGCGGGACGACGCCGGCGCAGATCGCCGCGATCCGGGGAGCGGTCGACGAGGGTCGCGAGCCCACGCTGCCGCTCGTGCTCCGCGAGCGCGAGCTGCTCGTCTCCGCAGAGGGTGCGCGTGAGGAGACCCGGCTGGCGCGGATGTTCCGCGACGAGGAGTTCGTCGTCTCCGTCCAACTCGACCCGCCGCTTGGCGCGAATAACGGTGCCCTGCTCGAGACCGCCCGTCTGCTCAAGGAGCACGGCGGAGTCCACCTGGTCGACGTCAACGACAATCCCCGCGCGCGTGCGCGAATGAGCGGCGTGATGGCGTCCGTGGCGATCGAGCGTGCCTGTGGCCTCGAGACGATCCCCCACCTGACCCCCCGGGACATGGCGATCGCGGGCCTCGAGTCCCTCCTGCTCGGTGCGCACGCCGAGGGGGTGCGTAACGTTCTCGCAGTCACGGGCGACCCGCCCGAGGAAGGCGACTATCCGGGGGCACGCGGCGTCTACGAGCTCGAAGCGATCGGCCTCACCCGCCTGATCACGGGTTTGAACCGCGGCGAGGACTACCACGGCCGTTCGATCGACGCCCCGACCTCCTTCTTCACGGGCGTCGCGGTGAACCCATCGGCGGACGACCTCGACACGGAGCTCGACCGCTTCGAGCAGAAGCTGGTCGCGGGCGCGCAGTTCGCGATGACGCAGGTGCTCTTCGACCTGACGTACCTGGACGCGTTCCTCGCCCACCACGGGGGCCGCTCGCCGATCCCGCTGCTCGTCGGGATCTGGCCGCTGCGCAGCCACCAGCTCGCCGTCAGGATCCACAACGAGGTACCCGGGATCGTGGTACCTGCACCCGTTCAGGACCGGCTTCGCGACGCCGGCGCAGGGGCGGCCGAGGCCGGCCTCGAGCATGCCCGGGCGCTGATGGAGGAGGCGCGCGAGAAGGCGGCCGGCGTCTACCTCGTCGCACCCTTTCGCCAGCCGCTCGGGATCCTCGAGCTCCTCACCTGACGCAGGGGCCGGTCGAGACGGCCTTGCGCGTCGCGCCGTCGAGCGCCCGGCGGACGTTGATCGCCGGCACACCGTAGCCGGACGACGAGCCGATTCGCGCCGCGAAGACGGTCGTCTGTACTCGCCCGGCCGAGTCGACCGCAGGCCCACCCGAGTTGCCGTTCCGAACGACGCCACGCAACGTCGTGACGGTGCGGCGGATCGGGCCGCGACCGTAGGCATCGTCCGTCAGCAGCGTCGCCGTCCGTCCGATCCGCCCTGCCTTGACCGCCAGGGGGCCGTTCTCCGGATACCCGAGGATCGCGACGGCCCGGCCCTCCACCGGCTCCGCCAGCGGGAGTGGCCGGCCCTTCAATTCCGGCACGCGCAGCACCGCGACGTCGTTGCGTGGATCGAACGCCACGACACGAGCGTCGAACCGCTTGCCGTTCCCGCGATCGACCCGTGCATCCTTCATTCCGGCGACCACGTGCGCGTTCGTGACGACAAGTCGCGGTCCCGCGATCCAGGCCGAACCGACGACGCCGAGCCCGCACGCGCTCCCCGTCACTCGCAGCACACTCCCCCGCGCCTGCCGGACGCCCGGATCGCGCAGCAGCCGCGGATCGGGCGGCGCGACCCGCGCCTGCGGCCCCGCGATGCGGCCGAAGGGATCGACGCGTTGGATCGCGTCGAGCAGGCGCGCGGGCGGCACGCGCTCGTTGAGCTCCCGCAGAATCCGCGAGCGCTGCACCTCCCTGCGCAGCTCCGTCTGACCCGGGACGTGGAGCGCCACGGCGCCGCCCACCCACACGAGCGCCGCTCCGGTCGCCGCGCCCAGCACGAGCCCGCCGAGCGTGTCGAGGAGCCGTAGCGGCGGCAGCGCGAGCAGCGTCGAGCGGATCGTCTTTCCGACGAATCCCGCCGCGCTCTGCAGCAGCACCCCGACCACGACTGCTCCTGCGAGCGCGACGACCGGCGTGTACGGCGACTCGTCGCCGGAGAAGAGCTGTGGCGCCAGCCGTGCGCCTGCGATCGCCCCGACCACGATTCCCGCAAGCGAGAACGCGCCGGCGACGAGGCCCCGGCGCAGCCCGTTCAGCGCCGCGAGCGCGATCACGGCCGCAGCGATCCAGTCGACTCTCGTCACGAGAAGCGGCGCTCGTAGAGCACACAGTCATGGACACGTCGAAAGCGCTGCCTGATCGCGTCCGGCTCGTCGCCCGTGTAGTGCGCGAAGGCCTTCACCAGCTTCAGCTCGCCGCCCTCGAACGGCAGGTCCCGCAAGCCCTCGTCGCGCTCGACGTAGACGTGCAGATACGAGGCGACGGGAGCGAATCCGAGCGACTCGTACCAGGCCTGAACGTGCGGATCGTCTCGTGTCCAGGCCTCGAAGCGGACGAGCTCGCGTTCCCCGGCCCGGCGCTGCGCCTCGGCGAGCAGGGCAGCCGCAATGCCCCGCCGCTGCTGCTCCGGGTGGACGGCGAGATGCCAGATCATCCCGCCGAGCCCCGGTCTCTCCCAGCACACCGCCCCGGGCCGATCCTCGCACTCGACGTCGATCAGCCCCACGATCTCGCCGTCGGCCTCGGCGACGAGCTCGATCGCTTGGTGCTCATACTGCTCCTTCTCCCTCCGAACGTCGTCGTAGAACGCCGACCCGAAGAACGACAGCAGGCGGCAGCGCAGCCAGCCGGCCTCGTCCGCCGGCTCGTAGGAGCGGATGGTGAACATCGCGCCACCCTACTGACGCTCCCGGCTACACTGTCCGTCGCTCCAGGGGGCGTAGTTCAGTTGGTCAGAACGCCGGCCTGTCACGCCGGAGGTCGCGGGTTCGAGTCCCGTCGCTCCCGTAAAAATACCTGCAACCGTGGGTGACTATTCAAGCCGAATTCGCCCGAGCCACCCCGACCACGAAAGCGGCGTGCGACCACACGAAATGGCCGGCGGTCACGGCCCCGACAACCCGTCGCTGACGGGTGAAGGACGTGCTGCACCGGCCCGACAAGAGGACAACGGCTTGGTAGGCCAGCTGTGACGCGAACCGAACCGGTGGCAGCCTCACCCGCTCACACTGATCTCCTAATTGATGCGTGCGCCGGCGTCACGCGCCCCCTCGACGGTCATATTCGCCAGACCGGCGGCTCAAGAGACCTGGTCTGTCTCCACTTCAGGCGACCGCCGGCGGCTTGGCGCTCGTCAGCTCGAAGGCTCGGGACGCGCGATCTCGATCCGCTTCCGCCTTTTCCCGAGCGCGAGAAAGCCGGTCGCATAGCAGAGTCCGATCAGGAGCGCGATCACCGCGAAGACGACCTGCTTGACGTCGCCCGCGAGGAGGTCGGAGATGCCTCCGAGAAGCGTCGCGCGGAGCAGGTAGACGATGGCGACG
>Ga0208612_1000073_pt1 | contig 67596 bp, 63 predicted proteins | sample AntDryMetagUQ889_FD_188089 | JGI IMG/M metagenome (GOLD analysis project Ga0208612, IMG submission 188089) | Polar desert microbial communities from Antarctic Dry Valleys - UQ889 (SPAdes) | ecosystem: Environmental > Terrestrial > Soil > Desert | place: Antarctic Dry Valleys | collected 2008-12-31 | reverse complement strand
CGGAGCTCCCGTTCGTTCGACTTTAGTGTCGTGGGGTGCAACTGCGCTCGGTCGCGGCCGCTGACTCCGCCACCTACCCCGCTGCCGGGTCAGTGTCTCGGTCACGGCCGCTGACTCCGCCAATTACCGCCCTGACGGGTCGCCCGAGAGCTCAGCGTTCGGTTCATCCCAGGCTCGTCGCATTTCTACCCGCGGGCTGAATAATTGATCGATTCGGGTCCCCGCCACTCTGCCACTCACCCGTCGGCGGCTTGACTTGACGAGTTCGCCCTGCGGCCACGTACAGTGCACCGATGACACGCATCGCCGCCGCCCTCGTCGCGCTTTTACTGGGCGCATGCGCCGCGCAACCCTTGGCCACCCCTGAGCAGACACCGGTAGCGACGCCGGTAGCGACGCCGGACGAGACGCCAGCGGCGACGCTTGCCGGCACACCTTCGCCGGAGCCGGAGGCGGAGCCGGAGCCCGAACCGGAGCTGGTGCCGGAGCACGTCGTGGCCGCGACACCGAACTCGGAGCTCCGCGATGAGCTGCGCTCGATGATGGCAGAGGACCAGGCCGTGCGAACCGGCATCGCGCCGCCGGGCGACGACCGGACGGCGGACGAGCTGTTCGCCGCGTGGAATACCGTGGACGCCGCGAACGCGGAGCGAATGCGCGAGATCCTCGACGAGTTCGGCTGGCCCGGGTGGTCGCTCGTCGGCGAGGACGGCGCGCTGGCCGCGTGGGTCCTGATCCAGCATGCCGACCTCCAGCTCGGCCTCCAGCGCCGCGGCCTGGCGATGCTCCAGGCGGCCGTCGATGCCAGCGATGCGAGCGCCGGCGACCTCGCCTACCTGATCGATCGCGTGCGCGTGGCGGACGGCGAGCCACAGGTGTACGGCACGCAGCTGGGTGTGGACGAGGATGGCGAACTCGCCCCGCGGACGCCGATCGAGGACGAGGCCGACGTCGATGCTCGCCGCGAGGCGGCCGGTCTCGGAACGCTCGAGGAGTACTACGAGGAGTTCCGTAACGCGGGCGAGCCCGAGCCCTCACCGACGGGCTACTGACCTGATGCGCCAGATGCGCGCATTCGGTTGGTCGCTTGCAGCGCCGTACTAGGATCACACTCTGCCGGCCAGGAAGCACGACATGGGGAGAATGACGAGATGCACAGTCGACGGTACGCCATCGCCACCGGAGCATGCGTCGCTCTCATGCTCCTGCTCACCGCCTGCTTTGGGCGCGGTGACCAGGACGGCACCGACTCCAGCGCGCTGAGCGTCTGGATGTTTCCACAGGGCGACGACGACGTCGCCATCCGGGCCATGGAGGCCGCGTTCGAGGAGGCGAACCCGGATACTCCGGTCGAGGTCGTCATCTACCCCGAGGAGGAATACGTCACCAAGATCAACACCGCCCTCGTGGCCGGCAGCCCGCCCGACATCGCGATCATCGAGAGCGACGACTGGATGAAGGCAGGGTACGCCGTCGACCTGACCGATCGGCTCGACGAGTGGGGCGTCAGCATCGACGAATTCAACTCCGGCGGTTTGTCGCGTGGCGCGCTGGAGAACGATCCGTCCAATGGGATCTACGGCATCGGCACGTTTCTGGGTGGGAACGTGCTCGTCTACAATCGCGCGCTGTTCGACGCGGCAGGGATCGAGCACCCATCTGCCGAAGAGTCGATGACGTTCCAGGAGTACGCCGACATCTGCCGGCAGCTCGGCCAGCCGAGCAACGACCCGGCGACGAACGTCTACGGCTGCTCCATGCCGGCGGATATCGCGTTCGGCTTCTTCCCGATCTACGGCGCCGACGGCAGGACCGCCGAGGGGAACATGAACGCGGCCGAGCTGGCCGCCGCGTTCGAGACCGGCGCGGGACTCATCAACGATGGTTTCGCGCCGAGCTCCAGCGTCCTCGACACCATCCCCGAGTCGGACCTTTTCGCGCAGGGCAAGACGGCGATCACGTGGAGCGACTTCACGGCCGTACCCACCTACCAGGAGGCCGAGATCGACTTCGGGATGGCGCCCTTCTTCGTGGTCGAGGGCCAGGAGGACTTCGTCGACACCTGGACGGCACCGTGGGGAACGTTCACGGAGAGCCGGCATCCCGAGGAGGCCATGACGTTCCTGGAGTTCGTCGCCACCGACGCCCAGGAAATCCAGATGGCCGAGACTGCCGACCCGCCGCTCTCCACCGTCGTCGCCGAGGACGCCGGGTATGGAGACGACGACCCGGTCAAGGCCGCCTTCCTCTCCGTCCTCGACAACGCCCGACCGCTGCCGTTCGCCCCTCCCGGCGAGGAAAACTGGGACCCGGTCGAGGTGATGCGGCTCCTGACGATCGAGGGCCAGACCGATGCCCAGGCCATCCTTGATTCGATGGCGGCCGCCGCCCAGGAACGGCTCGACGAGGTCTGGGACCGATGGGACTCCTTCGGCCAGGAAGAGTTCGAGGAGCAGGTCGAGGAGGAGCAGGCCGAGGCATCCGCCGAGGCATCCGCCGAGCCCGAGGAATAGCATCGCGCAGGAGGCGACGGAGATGGGGATGCCGCTCGGTGCCCAGGGAGCTCGCGGCGAGTCGGTGAGCGAGGCAGGTGTCGCTGCGCCGGTGGCCGCGACTCGCGGACGCCGCGGCGGCGGCGGTCGCGGGACGTTCGGCGAAGAGCGTGCGGCGTACCTGTTCCTGATCCCGTGGCTGGTGGGCTTCGTCTTCTTCCTGCTGGTTCCCCTGGTCTGGGCGGTCTGGCTCAGCTTCACCGACGAGCAGCTGCTTCGGCCGGGACGGTTCATCGGCATCGAGAATTACGTCCGGGCCTTCACGGACGATCCGAGCTTCTACAAGTCGCTCGAGGTGACGCTGACGTGGATCGTCATCGCGGTGCCGCTCTTCCTCATCTCGGGGCTGCTCGTCGCCCTGCTGCTGAACCAACGCGTTCGCGGGATGGGGTTCTTCCGCACCATCCTGTACGTGCCGGCCGTGTTGTCGGGCGTCGCCATCGCCGTGCTGTGGTTCACGCTGCTCAACAGCGACCTGGGTGCCGTCAACCAGCTCCTGCGCAGCATCGGCCTGGAGGACCCGCCGAACTGGTTCCAGGACCCCGACTTCGCGCTGTGGGGCATCGCGATCATGGGCCTGTGGGGCGTCGGCACGAACGCGATCATCTACCTCGCCGGCTTACAGAACATCCCGCCCGACCTGTACGAGGCGGCCGGCATGGACGGCGCCGGACCGTGGCAGAAGTTCCGCCACATCACGCTGCCGCTGCTGTCGCCGACGATGTTCTTCCTGTTCATCGGTGAGCTGACCGCGGCGTTGGTGATCATCGGTCCGGTGATCGTCATCTCAGGAGCCGGGGGTGGAGCCGGGCCGGCCGACTCGCTGCTCTTCTACATGCTGCTCCTCTACCGGCGCGGCTTCGTCGAGGGGCAGATGGGCTACGCGGCGGCGCTGGCCTGGATCCTCACCGTCATCGGTCTCCTGCTGGTGTGGGTGACCTTCAAGCTGGAGAAGCGCTTCGTGTTCTACCAGGCATGATCTCCCGTCGAACATGGCACGTGGCGTTCGTGTACGTCGTGCTCATCGCGCTGGCGCTGTTCATCCTCCTGCCACTGGGCTGGATGCTTACCGCCGCCCTCAAGCCCGACAACGTCCCGGTCTTCACATTCCCACCGGAGTGGATCCCGACCGAGTACTTCAACCTCGGGACGTTCGTCGATGCGCTGACCCAGCCTAACGAGCCGTACGCCCGGTTTGCGCTCAACAGCCTCATCCTCGCCACGCTCAACATCATCGGTGCCGTGCTCTCGAACTCGCTGATCGCGTATGCCTTCGCGCGCCTCGAATTCCGCGGCAAGAACGTGCTGTTCGGAATCGTGCTGGCGACCATGCTGCTGCCTGCACCGGTCCTGCTCATCCCGCAGTTCCTGCTCTTCTTCAACATCGGCTGGTACGGGACGGTGGATGGCTTCCCCGCGGGATACCTTCCGCTGATCGTCCCTTCCTTCACCGGCAACCCGTTCTTCATCTTCCTGCTGCGCCAGTACATGCGCACCATCCCGAGAGACCTCGACGAGGCGGCACGCATCGACGGGGCGAGCTTCTGGACCATCTACTGGCGGATCATCATGCCGCTCTCCGCGCCCGCCCTCGTGGTCGTGGCCGTGTTCACGTTCCTCGGTGTGTGGAACGACTTCTTCGGGCCGCTCCTGTACCTGGACGACCCGAGCTGGTTCACCGTCCCGCTCGCCCTCGCGCGCGAGGTCACGACGGTCGGTACCGAGTGGAACATCGTGATGGCCGCGACGCTGGTGGCGATGCTGCCACCGCTCGTCGTCTATGCCTTCAGCCAGAACCGGCTGACGGGCGGGATCGCGTCGGTGGGCATCCGCGGCTGAACGACGATCTCAGTGGCGCGCGGCGATCACGTCGGCCCCGAAGCGCTCGATGGAGTCGGTGTCCGCCAGGCTGGGCAGCACGCAGAAGACAGCCTGCGAGCCGGCATCGGCCAGGGCATCCACGCGCTCGAGCAGGACCGATGACTCGGCCATGGCACCCGACCCACGCTTGCCCGCTGGAGGCTTCAGGTCGAGGCCGCAGGTGCGCTTGATCTCATCGGAGGGACGCTCGAGGCGCTCGCAATGCGCGCGCAGGACCTCCATCTTGTGACGGAAGACCTGTGGATCCGCGGTGGTCTGGTGCGTGGCATCCGCGTACTGGGCCACCATGCGCAGCGTCTTGCGCTCCCCTCCCCCGCCGATGAGGATCGGTGAATGCGGTCGCTGCACCGGGGCAGGACTGTCCATCTGCTCGGTGAGGCGGACATGCTTTCCCTCGAACCCATCGGTCTCACCCTTCCAGGCCCGATGCGCGATTCGGAGCGTCTCCTCGAGGATCTCGAAGCGCTCGGCGATCGGCGGGAAGCGGAGGCCGAACGCCTTGTGCTCGCGCTCGTTCCACGCCGCGCCGACGCCGAACCAGGCGCGCCCGCCCGAGAGCACGTCGAGCGTCGACGCCTGCTTCACCAGAATGGCAGGATGGCGGTACGTCACCCCGGTCACCAACGTTCCGAGCTCGATCGTCTCCGTCGCCCCGGCCAGGTAGGCCAGCGTCAGCCAGCCCTCGAGCAGCGGGTCCTCCCAGCGGCGCAACTGGATGAAGTGGTCCCAGACCCAGATGGAGTCGAAGCCCGCTGCCTCCGCTCGCCGGCCGATGTCGACAAGGTGCCTGCCCATCTCCTGGCTGCCGCCGGGCCAGTCGAACTCGTTGATCTCCAGGCCGAACTTCACGTGCCGCTCCTTCATCTCTGATGCCGCTGCTGTCGCTCAGCCATGCACGCGCCGAGCCAACCATGCGACCCGCCCCATGGAACACCGCAGATCGCTGCACACTCGCCGGACGTCCGGGCGCCGCCTCCTCGGAAGCCACTAGGATGCTGCCAATGAAGCACGTGATCGATCACGGATTCGCGATCAGCGCGGATGGCACCCGCATCGCGTGGCGACGCCACGGAATGGGCGAACCCGCGATCCTCTTCGTTCCCACCTGGAACCTGGTCGACTCGCGGGTGGTCAGGCACCAGGTCGACTTCCTGGCTCCGCGGGCAACCGTCCTCACCTACGACCCGCGTGGCGCCGGAGCCAGCGACCGGCCCGACCATGGTTACGACTTTCCCATGCACGCAGCCGATGCGCTTGCGGTGCTGGATGCGGCCGATGTCATGCGAGCCTCCATCGTCACCGCCTCGCGCGGGCTCGCAACCTCGGTCGTGCTGGCCAGCGCGAACCCCGAGCGCGTGGAGCGACTCGTGGCCGTCGGCTCGTACATCCAGTTCGAGGCGACGAGTGGTGACCGCTTCTGGACAATCCACGAGATCACCGATGCGCGTGACCTCCTCAGCGCCCATGGCTGGCGGACCGACTGGCCGGCGTTCGCGCGCCGGTTCATGGAGAGCGTCTTCAGCGAACCGGACTCCGAAGACACGATCCGGGAGCTGGTCGATATCGCGCTGGAAGCGTCACCGGAGATCCTCATCACCCAGGAACGCGAGCGCATGTGGGGCGCGATTCCGCCGTTGCTGGCGACCGTAAAGGCGCCAACGCTGCTCATCCATGGCGATGACGACCACGGCGTGCCGCTGTCCCTGGCACGACGAATCGCCGACGCCATGCCGAACGCCCGCCTGGATGTGCTGCCGGGCGCCGGACATCGCCCGGACATCCGGACTCCCGAGCGAGTGAACCCGCTCATCGCCGACTTCCTGCTCCTCTAACGGAGATCCAGCGAAGCACGGAGTCGTCCGGGACAGGGCCGATCCGCCAATGCATGAGAATCGGCTGCCGACTCAGGCCTCCAGGCGCCGCCCAAGCTCGGCCGAGGCGAGGCGGGTTGGGCGCGGCCCGAGTCCTGCAATGACACGCGCAACTGAGACCCGCAGCGGAGATGACCAGATGACCGATCACGACAAGAGCCTGTTTGACCGGGCCAAGGACGCCCTGGGCATGGGCGACAACCGCGAAGACTCTGACGAGCACCGGACCGATGACGACGACCTCCAGCAGCGGGATACCGGGGGCTTCGGCGTCGATGGCGCGACCCAGGCGGCCGGATCGAGCGGCGCCGCGGGTGGCATGGGCGCGTCAGGCGGCATGGGGGGTGCCGGCGCCAGCTCTTCGGCGGACGCGACTCCGGAACCCAGCGACGAAGTGCTGGAGCCGATGGCCGGCAACCGCGAACGCACGGAATACGAGATGGGCCACGAGTACGACCCCGAGCACGAGAAGGTCGCCGAGAGCGGGCTGTTCGCCGAACGAGCCGGCGAGGCCGAAGTGGACACGTGGGGCTCGGACGACAAAAAATAGACACCGATGGCACCGTCTACCTGGCCACCTCGGTCAGCGACGCCCCGGCGCCGACCTTCGACGGCCCGATGCTCGAGGTGCTCAACACCGAGAACGACGGCCCCGGCTGGGACATGGCGAATGCCGATCTGCTCGGCCTCGAGGAGGCCAACGGCATCGTGTTCAAGCAGGGCTCGCAGGTCCTCGGATTCCTCGAGCTCCCCTAACGCTCCCTACCACCGCGCAACACGAACGGCCGTCGGTCCATCCGGCGGCCGTTCGGCACGCCGACACCCACGAACTCGACGCTGGCGAGCAACCAGTGATTGCGCTCCCGTCGCCGCAACGGCCGATGACATTGCAGTACCCCGTGCCGATGGACCGATCGACGGTCGTCAGGCGCGACCTGCCTTCAGCTTGCGCCAGCCGCCGGCGTACCGGCCACTTCATTTCAGTCAGCGGTTATATCACTAACGCTATAACGGCTGACACCGCGCGAACGACTGCCCCCACCGCACCAATAGCCGACCGCCGCCGCCAAGCAGGCAGCGCCGCTGGTGACTGTGCCCCGCCTCGACGAGCCGGCTCGCCACCGTCGAGGGTGGCGGGAGCGACGGCGGCAGCGGCCTCACCGATTCGCCGCTCCTGACCGATGCGCGTTCGTGGCGGGCGTAGCCTACCGCCGGCACACGTGGCACCCGGCACACCAGTTGCAATGGAGCGCCGACATGGGTGAACAGACCGATGCGAAGACGCTGATCGCGGACCTCAACAAGGCGCTGCCGCTCCTGGCGCGAGATGCGCTGGCCGCCACGGTTGCGGCCGGCACGCTCCCGGGACCAGAGGGCGTCGCACTGGGTATGCACCTGCGCGAGTTGGCCGGTGACGAGCTGCGTGATGTCGAGCGGCTCGCAGCCCGCATCGCGTCGTTGGGCGGCTCGCCTGCGCTGAAGATTGCGCAGATCAAGCAGGCCGCGAAATGGCGCGCCACCATCGGGTTGCTCGCGACCATGCAGCGCGAGTCGCTGGACGCGGTGGTCGCCGCCATCCCCGCCGATGCCGACGACGCCGAGGGCGAGGCATCGGAGCATCTGCTCGAGCATGTCGTCGCCCGCAAGCGAGACGCCATCGAGCTCCTGGAGCGGGCGCTCCGCTGATCCGAGGCCCGCACGGGCTTGGTCGTCCGGTGCTGGGCGTACCGGCCATTCCATTCAGTCAGCGGTTATATCACTAACGCTATAACGGCTGACACCGCGCGAACGGCTGCCCCCACCGCCCGATCCGTCCGCCGCCACCAGCAGCCTTCATGACGAGACGCCCGCTCGTCAGCATCGTCGGCCGCCGATCGAGAGCCCGATGGGTCAGTCGCGCTTCGAAAGCTGCTGGATGGCCCAGGCGTTGCCGTCGGGATCGGTGAAGTAGGTGAACGAGCCCCAGGCGAGGTCCTCCACCTCCGTGGCCTCGACCCAGTTCGCGACGAGCTGCTCGCGGACGGCGCGCACGTCATCCACCACGAGCTGGAGCCCTTTGCCGCTGATGTCATCCCGGCTTGCCGCCGAAGACATCAGCGAGAAGGCGCCGGAACTCGGGAAGGTTGCGCGAGTCCGGCAGCCGGCGCTCGAAAACCTCGAGCAATGCGGTGAAGTACCACTCCTGCTGTGTCCGCCCCGCGTGGAATCGATCCCACACCGCCTCCCCCAGATTCGCGTGGTCGACGGCGATCGAACGAACGTTGTGGAGCTTGTCAGCCAGCGACACCGCAAGGACCGACGTCGGTTCGTCCTGGAGGCGGGCCAGGTAATCCCTCTTGCGGCGTTCCCACGGCGGCTTTTCCAGCTCGAGTGTGTCGGAGAGGCCATCCACCAGGTTCGCCACCTCGTCGCCGAAGCGCCTGCGGATCTCGTCGAGGACTGGCTGACCACCTTGATCCTCAGGACCATCGTGGAGCAGCGCGGCGATTGCCTGATCCTCGTCGCCGCCGTCCTCGAGCACCAGGCTGCACACCGCCATCAGGTGGGTGAGGTACGAGATCGTCGTGTCCTTGCGTGCCTGGCGCGCATGCAGATGGACCGCGTACGCGAAGGCATCGGTGAATCGATCGCCGAGAACAGGGTGAGGCAGCTTCTCTGTCATGAGCTCATCCGCCGGAGCTTGCGCCAGCCGCCGGCGCGGTTGTTGGCGATGATCTCCTGGAATATCCGCTTGAGCGCCGGCGCATTGATCTGCTCGCCCTGCCGGATGCTGATCTGGCGGCCTGTCGAATTACCGTGTCCGTGGGTGATGATGCCGTCGGGGTCGGACACACTCGGGTCATAGAGGAACACGTTGACGTGGTCCTTCGCCGCCAGCAGCGCGGCGACGGTGCCCTCGAGCACGAAGTACGGCTGCACCCGCCGCTTGATCGTCTCGACCAGCTCCGGATCGGCGTCGTGGACGAGCTCGCGCACCTCGCGGCAGATCTCCTGCTGCCACTCCGGCAGCGCGTCAATGTATTCGTCGACTCGCGGATCGGCTTCGTACGACATCGGCTCCATTCCTCGCTAGTGGCGTTGTCGGATTCTGCAACTAAGACCACCATCGCGGATGAAGCTCATCGCGACCGCTCCGCCAACATCCAGCGCTCGCGAGAATCCAGCGGGCAGGCACGTCGATAAGTCTCAGGGCCCCAGGATCGTGAGACGGCTGAAGGACGACCGATAGAAGCCCCGGGCCCTGGTCAGCAGCCGATCGGCATGGATCTGCGCATGGGCGCCGACCAGGAAGTCCGGCAGGATCCTCCGGCGGGTTCCGCCGGCTCTGCGGTACGCCCGATAGACGCGACCCGCCGCGATCGCCACCTCGCGGTCATCCGGGACGAGCTCCAGGCCCAGCCGATCGAGCTTGGTCGTCACGCTTCGCGGCTCGTCGTGAGCGCCGATCACCTCCGCCCACACGATCGTCGAGGCGATGAGCGCGCCGTCGGCGGACGCCTGCCGGAGCGCTGCGGCTGACCGTGGACCGTGAGCCACATCGCCGGACAGCACGTCGAGCAGGACCGAGCTGTCGACGGCAGTGATCACCGGCCCCGTGCACGCTCGAGGTAGTCATCCACGGACTCGTCGAGGGGCAACGAGCCGTAGAGCTCATCCACGATGTCCCGTCCGCTGGCCTTGCGCCCGACGAGGCGACCGCGCTCCGCCTCGAGCTCGAGGACCGTCCCCGGACGCAGGCCGAGCTTCGTCCGCACGGCCTTGGGTATCGTGATCTGCCCCTTCTCGGACACCGTCGTTTTCATACTCTCATGGTATGATTTCCTACCGGTAGCGTCAAGACCAGTCGGCGGCGTAGCCCTACCGCCGGCACGGTGGCGGCGCCGCCGAGTTAATGGAGTAGCCGATGCTTACGCAGGGCTACCTGTCGGTTCTCGGCGGTCATTCAATGCGCTCAGCCGTTATATCAGTAGTGATATAATCGCTGACAGCGGCATGACTGGGCCGACGACCGGGACCGATCCGAACGGCGTAGCCGCCCAGGCGTGTCAGTCGTCCTCGGTGGCGTGTGGCGTGTGGCGTCGCGAGGGTCCGGATCCGGGACGATCGCGACAGACTGCTGTCACAAGCGCCCGCGACACTCCTCGCATGACGCAGGCACGCATCACCATGACCGGCGACACCATCGGCCTCGAGGGCATCCGCCTCACGGACGCCCAGAAGAGCGCCGCCAAGACGCTGGCGACCACTGCCGATGCCGGCACCAGCCTGACCGCCTGAAGGAGGCGCCACATGACCACGTTCACCGCCCGCACCGACCGCCAGCTTGTCCGCGCCGGCGCAAGATCCACCCGCTACGTCCTGCTCCAGGCGACCGCGCCCAAGCAGCGAACCCGCAAGGCGCCGAAGCGCGCCCCGGTCAACGTCGCATTCGTCCTCGATCGGTCCGGCTCCATGGCCGGCTCGAAGCTGGCGCTCGCCAAGTACGCCGTCGAGCGCGCACTCACCGGCCTGGCGCCCAAGGATCGGTTCGCCATCGTCACCTACGACGATCGGGTCGAGACCGTGGTCGCCTCCTGCCTCGCCAGCCCCGCCAATAAGACGAAGGCGCTGCTGCGGCTTCAGGACGTGGGCGCCCGCGGCTCCACCGACCTGCATGGCGGCTGGAGCGCCGGGGCCGATGGCATCAAGGCCCACCTCAGCGCGGATGGCGTCAACCGCTGCCTGCTCCTGACCGATGGCCTGGCCAACCACGGCGTCATCGATCCGACGGCGCTGGCCGCGTACGCTGCCGACCTGCGCGCGTCGAGCATCGGCACGAGCACCTTCGGCGTCGGGGCCGACTTCGACGAGACGCTCCTGACCGCCATCGCCGATGCCGGCGGTGGCCACTTCTACTTCGTCGAGCGGCCGGAGCAGATCCCCGATTACATGACCAGCGAGCTCGGCGAGCTGCTCGACACCGTCGCCCGCGAGGTGACCATCGAGGTCAAGCACGCTCCGGAGCTGGAGGTCGAGCCGTTCTCCCCCGTCGCCGCGGCGGTCTGCATCCCGGGAATCCAGCGCCTCCTCATCGGCGACCTCGTCGTCGGCCAGCAGGTGGAGGTCGTCCTGCGCGTGCGCTTTCCGGACGTGCCCGAGGGCGCGCACACGACCGCCTTCTTCACCATCGGCGACCGCGACGGCGTGCTCAAAGCCGATGGCTGCACCCTGGCCTGGACCCACGACAGCCATGCGGCCAACGACGCCCAGCCGCGCGACCGCGATGTCGACCGCGCCGTGGCCACCATCCATGCCGCTCGCGCCCGGACCGAGGCCGTGCGTCTCAACCGCGTCGGCGAGTTCAGGGGCGCGCGTCGAGCACTCCGCGGCGTCGCGTCCCGCATCGACAGCTACGCCGGCTCCGATGCCGCGCTCCAGGAGCTGTCGGCCCAGCTGGTCGCGGAAGAGACCGCCTTCTCCGCGGCGATGCCCGAGCTCGACCGGAAGCGCGCCTACTACCGCTCCTCGAACGCCCAGCGCTCGCGCGACGACGACGGTCAGGCTCGGCGGTAGGTCGTTCCCACCACGTAGTCCCTGGTCCCCACGTGGTCCGGCCGGCAGACTGTTGGGAGCACGGGGAAAACGATGGAAGCCATCCTCCCGTAGCGGAACCCGGATGGTTGTCCGCTCAGGGGACGCGTCCGCAACTTTCACGGGATATATCACTAGTGATATATCCGCTGATAGCGCGATCGGCCTGGCGACGTCCGCTTGACACTCGTACGTGACAGCGTACAGTTAACAACTGTGAAGACTATACCGATAACGGAGCTCCGCCAGCGAGTGGCGGACGTCATCGAAGCAGCTGGGGCCAGCGAGGAGCCCACGCTCATCCTCCAGCGTTCGCGCAAGGCCGCGTACATCGTCAGCCCGGAACGGTTCGAGCACGACCAGGAAGAGCTGCGGACGCTGCGTCGTGCGCTCTTTCTGACAGAAGTGCGCGAAGCTGAGGCCGAGGACGCCTCCGGCGGCGCACGCGAATTCTCCGATATGGAGGAACTCCTCGACGACCTGCGCGCCTGACCGATGCGCGTACGTGCCTCGACCCGCTTCCTCCGTCGCGTCAAGAAGCTGCGTCAGCCCCAATCCGCCATGTTGCGAGCGGCGCTGCGGCGCTTCGCCGCCGATCCTCGCGATCCCCTGCTCCGAACGCACAAGCTGAAGGGCGAGCTTGCCGGCTACTGGGCCTTCAGCGTCGACGATGACCTCCGGGTCCTCTTCCGGTGGGATGGCGAGATCGCCTTCCTCGTCAACCTCGGCACACATGACGAGGTGTACTGAGTGCCGGGACGCGCAGCCTGTCGTGAGCTGGTGAGTGAAATGGGCGCCGCCGGAGATGGCGAGCCGGTTGCCGGGTCTTCGTCGAGCCAGGACTCTCAGACCACTCTTGATAGGCGCCTGCACGTGCAGGCAGGGGCATTCTAGTCCACGGACGGCCGGCCCGAGCCGGATGTGCCAGCCGCGTTGACGCGCTCAGCGGTTATATCACTGGTGATATATCGGGTAACAGCGCGCGAAGGGGCGGCGAAACCATCGGCCGACGCCCGTCTATTTGCCGATAGCCCCGAGTGCCAGCGCGGGGAGGCGAGCGGATCGAGTGCATCAGCGCATCGCGACCTCGACCGCAGCCTTCATGAAGCCGATGAAGAACACGAAACTCCCGCTCCGGTCATGCCTCGCAATGATGGCGTTAGTCGGCTTGGACCGACCCTACCGTCGTCGTGGCCGGCGGAATCGCTTCCCCGGATTCGCGCATGAGTTCGAGGTGGAGTCGGATGCCGTCGCGGATCAGTCCTTCGACCTCGTCGCGCGTCGCACCTGTTGCGATGCATCCCGGTAGATCTGGCACGTACGCAGACCAGTTGCGCGGGGTCTGCTCATAGACGACGGCGTACTTCATCGGTCTTGCTCTCCATCCATTCCGGCCTGACGCAGAATACTGCGGTAGGTCGCGCGCGGCACATCGTCGGAGGGCTTGCCGGCCACAGTTACCGTCCCGGGACGTTGCGCATGCTGCAGTTGCCGATGACTTCCTCGGCGGCGAACCTCATTCCAGCCGGCTTGTCGCAATCGTCGCAGCACATCTCTCACCTTCGGCACGGCCGCAGCATGCCTCGTGAGGCATTACTCGCGCCTTACCACTCACTTATCGCACGCTGCTTCCCGATGCGCTCGCGGTAATGACCATGCTGTTGAAACGATCACCTCGTCAAATCGTCGAACGCTTGACGCGTGAGGCGTCTCAGGCGGCCTGGAGCGGCTAACCTGTGCCAGCCGCGTTGACGCGCTCAGCGGTTATATCACTGGTGATATATCGGGTAACAGCGCGCGAAGGGCCGGCGAAGCCATCGGCCGACGCCCGTCTATCTGCCGATAGCCCCGAGTGCCAGCGCGGGGAGGCGAGAGGCGCGCTGGGTCAACCGTGCGATGATTCTTGCGGTGGTAACTATCCAGTTCCTATCCCTCGCCCGCCTCATAGGAAGTTCTCAGTGACCAGCAAGCCAGTCAGCAAAATCCCGGGCCACCAGCGGTCTCACTGAGCAATCGCGGCTCCGGCGTTGAAGAACTCAGCGGGCATCGGGTGTTCGAGCTTCCAGGTGATGGCGATCGGGCGGTCTCCCGTGTGCGTCACGTACGTGGCAGGACCGAGGAACAGGTATGGCGCGGTTCCGTACTCATCTGTCTGCTTCTGTCGAACGAATAGCAGGACGGTGCTAGAACCCGACAGGTAGCGCTGACCAGTCTTCGACGCAACGCTCGTCGTCGATTGCGACTCCCAGTGGAACAGCGTTGGGCTGATCGGGTAGTCGGCATACATAGTGGTCGGCGAGTAGTCAGCCTCCGACTTCGTCAGGGTCACGAAGAACGCATCAACGTTGCGGTCGGCCGAATACCAGACGCCCTCGCGGAAGCTGTTTGGCTTCCGAGGGAAGTCGAGCGCCGCCAGAATCTCCTCGCGCTGATATCTCGCGTGAACTTTCAGCGGGATGTCAGACAAATGGCCGCCGAGACCGATCGGGACATGCCGGGAGGCGCTGTAGGCATAGTCCACAATCTCCGCAATCTCCGATCGCGTCGCGACCTCTCGGCCCAGAGCCCCATAACCTTCACCGTACGACTCAAAACCTCCGCCGTCGGACCACAACGAGTAGTAGAGCATCCGGGCCATCCGCTGGTCAGTTTCGGAGAGGGACGCGTATTCAACATCACCCGCCGCTAGCAGGCGCGAGTACGTCTGAGCACGCTCAGCATCGTCGACATGCGCGAACGCGCGGACCCGCTTCAGCAGCTTCTCCTCGAGGTCGGAGCCTGCGCCGGTCGGTAGGCCAGCGTCGCGCCGGAGTTCCGTCCAAGAGCGTTGCCCCGCACGCAAGATGTCACTCAGCTCGATCCCGGAATCTTCTAGAAACGCCGACAGATCCGGATCCCGCGCACCGTGCGCGCGTAGTTCCGCCACGATGTGTAGCCATCGGTTCGCAATTCGCGAACGGATGTTCTCGAGCACCATGGCTTGCGCCTGCTTGTCGAGGACGATCTGGCAGCCAAGGGGAAGGAACGGGAATCCCTCCTCAACTTGGCGTTCGAGGCCGCGCCGGCTATCGCCGGTCAAGGCTCGGAAGCGCCGAGCGAAGCTGAACTCCTTTCGGTGGTAGCCGATGAAGTCGAGCACCGTCAGCACAGCCTTCGTCGGCGTCCGGCGCAGGCCACGTCCCAGCTGCTGAAGGAACACCGTTGCGCTCTCGGTCGGGCGGAGCATCAACACGGTGTCGACGTCGGGGACATCCAGGCCCTCATTGAGAACGTCCACGGCGAATACAGCGTTGATGCTTCCGTCGCGAAGGCCGGTCAGGATCGCAGCCCGTTCGACGGCGGGCGTCCCACCGCTCAGGGCACGGGCGGGGATGCCAGCCGCGACGAACTTGCGCGCCATGTACTCAGCATGCGCGACGCTGACGCAGAAGCCGAGGGCGCGCATGGCCCCGACATCGGCAACCTTGTCATGAAGCTCGTTTAGCACGGTTCGGACGCGGACGTCGTTCGCCGTGAAGATGTTCGAAAGCTCTGTCTCGTCGTACCGACCGCGAGACCACTTCACTGATCTCAAGTCAGTGCCGTCTGCGACGGCGAAGTAGTGGAACGGACAGAGAAGGTCGGCGCCCAATGCCTCCCAGAGACGAAGCTCTACGGCCGTGCGGCCGTCAAAGAAGGAGCGCACATCCGTGCCGTCGGCGCGTTCAGGCGTCGCCGTTAAGCCAAGGAGTTCGCGCGGCGCCAGATGGTCGATGATGCGCCGATACGTCTTGGCCTCGGCGTGATGGAACTCGTCGATGACCACGATCTCGTACGCATCGGCCGGGATCTGATCGACCCCGTAAGCAGTAAGCGACTGAACGCTCGCGAACACATGCCGCCATCGCTCGGGGCGCGCACTTCCCACGTACAGCTCGCCGAATGACGGGTCTGCCAGGACTTCTCGATATGTTCGCAGTGACTGTTGCAAGATCTCCTTCCGGTGCGCCACGAACAAGAGCGAAGGGTGAGTGCCACCGGCCGCCGTGCTCAGGCGCCGATAGTCCAAGGCGGCAACCACGGTTTTGCCGGTCCCAGTCGCGGCCACGACGAGATTGCTGTGCCGACCGTGAACCACACGCTCCGCGTCGAGTGCGTCCAGCATCTCCTGCTGGAATGGATACGGCCGGACCTCCAGGCCCGACAAGGGGAAGGGACCCGGCTCCTTACGTCCCGACGCTTCCAGCAGAGCGTCGTCCATCCGATCGCGATCAAGGTCGGGGTCGTATCGCTCGAAGTCCGCCGAGTTCCAATAGGTGTCGAACGTCGCCGCGAACTTCTGTAGGAGCGAAGGAGTGGTCCGATTCGAGAGCCTGACGTTCCACTCCACGCCATCCAGAAGAGCGCTGGTCGACAGGTTCGACGAGCCCACATATGCAGTGTCGAAGCCGGTGCTCCGCCGGAACAACCACGCTTTTGCGTGGAGGCGTGTGCGCGCTGGGTCGTATTGAACCCGCACTTCGGCGCCGTAATTCCGAACGAGGCGGTCCAGCGCTTCACGCTCAGTCCCACCGATGTACGTGGTGGTGAGGACACGGAATTGGACGCCATCCTCCCTCACCCGTTCCAGCGCCGGCGCAAGTAGGCGTACACCACGCCACATGACGAAAGCGCACAGGAGGTCGACCGAGTCAGCCGAGTCGAGCTCCGCCTTCAGCTCATTCGCCAGCGTGGGCTCACCCGGCGCGTTCGTCATCAATGCCGCGTCTTTCAACGGCGTCATTGGACGCGACTGATAGCGCGGAACGACCCCGGGCTGCCCCGGCCGATACATCGCAAGCAGTTCGCGCGTCGGGGGTTCTACGGATCCCTCATCGGCCTCGACCAGCCGCAGCAGTTCGTTCGTCAGTCGTAATCGCTCGTTTGAATCCCGCACCGCACGCAGTCGCCGACCGGCCGCCTCGGAGATGTGGTGCGTCAAGACATGCACCTCGTCGGCGGGGTCTACACCGTCGACGCTCGCTTTGAGGCCGGCCGCAGCTTCGATCTGCGCCGCCAGTGCAGCCGTGATTACCGATTCGTAGAGGCCGTCGCGCACGCTTCCCATCCGTCTCGTGGTGGTCTGACGGCTCCATCGTATCTGCCCAGGCGGCGGGGCTGGACCCCTACATCGCGCCTCGTGGCTGAGTGGCTTTCCGACTGAAAGTGCCAACCTAGGCGGAAGGATCGCCCCGAAGGATCCAACATCCTGCTTAGTACCAAATGCGTGGCGCACCCACAGGGGCGTCATAAGGCAAGTAGCCGGCAATTCCGTTCGCTATACGGGTTGCTGACCAGGCAGCAACGATGGCGTCGAGAACATCATCGACTCCAGCGCGACCCAGATCACCAAGGTCGTCGGGCGCACCGATGTTGGCCCGTGCCAAGATCTGCATGCGCTCGCGGTGCCCGTTCCAGGTTCGCTTGCCATAGTCGAGGTGTCCCCCTTTTAATGTCGCAAAGCTCACCTCCGGGTGCACCTCGTGAATTCGGGGGTCGGATGCAAAATTTGCAACTTCGAAAATCTTGTGGCGCAGTGCATACGCCTGCTGGCTTAGCTTGGGCGTTCCCGCCTCGACGCACCGCTGAACAGCTTTAGCGTGGGTCGGGGCTTTCAGCGCTTCCACGATCGGCACGGCAAAGACTGATGAGCGTCGGAGTCCGATGTAGTCTCGCGCGGCTTGGTCTGGCGTTCGCGGCCAAGCTTCAGCGGTGGGGAGACCAATGGGCATGTCCACCGCAACGACTAATGCCTCAGCTTCCGTCTCCAGCAAGTCCGCGAAGCTCCCGTAGCTTACGGCTCCGGCGATCCTCGAGTCGAGCATCCGGACAGCTACCCATCCGTCGGGCGCACCGTCAACGCCGACAACATACGTCACGTGGGCGCTGTAACGACCGCGATAGTGTCATCCAGAAGCGACGTCAGATCTGAATACTTCGATGAGTCCAGGCTGGCGGCGTTGACGCCGAACCATGTATCGGCTCGATCTTGCGCACGCTCTACGCCGAAGAGCGTCGCAACCGCCCGAACGACCCGCAAACGTTGATCGCGGTTCGCGAATCCGGAAGTGTTCTCGAGGTTGTCGCGGAATACCCATTCGATCCAGCCAGTCGCCGCGAGACTAAAGAGGGTCACCCGGCCCGTGGGAGTCGGGACATCGAAGTGCATAGGGCCGGTTGTCTTACCCCGCCCGTATCGCAATGCGACGTCATTTCGATCGGCCCATGCCCGCAAGTGGGCAACTAGCGCAGTCGAGCCTGCAGCCTGGTCAAACGTCGCATCGAACCGCTCGTCTGTCCACTCACCGCCAACCGGAACATTCGCGGCCGCAACATAAGCATCGTGGAGTGCGCCAAGCAGCTGATCATCCGGCTCACGCACACCAGTGCGCTGGAGCATCGGCTTTCCGATGAGATCTTCAATGGGACGAATGCTCGTTGGCGCGAAACGACTGAAGACGGTCCTGTTTAGCGACAGCCGCCCACTCCCCCACACGGTAACGAGTCCCGCATCATGCTGGTTGAGGTAGGGCAGGAGCGTGAAGATCGATTCATTAGCGCTGTGGTAGCTGTAGACCCGGACGAGGTCCTCGTCCTTCAAGGCACGTGCCCACTCAAGCACTCGCCGAGCAAGTGAGTCGTCTGGGTCGATCCTCGACTCGAAGTCAGCACCGCCATCTTCAGCCCACCAACCCTTCTCTTTTGCGGGTTCCGCTGGGTGATCATCGATGTCCTCTCGGGTCCGCCACACTGTGACTGTCAGTTCGGTACGAGGCGGGATCTCTCGGAGACCGCGCGTGGTCGAGTCTGACGATCGGTGATACACCTCGAGGCCCGACCGCAGTTGCGTCTGCAATTCCAGCTGATGTCCACCCCAGTTGATCCGCAACTCAACGTGGTCTTCGGATTTGAATGCAGCGCATCCGCAGCCTGCTTCGGTACGCTGAACGCTCCCGCCCGGCCTTGCGATATCGTTTCGAAGATTACGCCGGTAACGCGTGCCATCTCCCCTCCTTCAAGCTCGCATGCCAGGCCTCGTGGAAGACGCCATAAAGTCGATCCATCGCGAGGACGTCATGCCGTAGAATTTTCCCCCGGCCGATGACAGCTAGCGCCGCATCAATATCGATGCCGAATGCGTCAATGCGCGCATTCTGGTGTCCGGCATGTGTATCGACCCTCAAGGCTATATCCGCGCCATCCTTCGCGCGCGGATAGAGAATGACAGCCCTCGCCGGACGCCGTCCGACCGGCTCATTGGCATATGCGAATGCGTAGAAGAACGTCTGGTACACGTCACCCGGATCTATTTTGCGTTGGTCGTACAGCTTGTACTTCGCGTCAACGGGCAGCCGGATGGTCTGCCCCTCGGATCGGCCCTCGAGCAATAGGTCCGGAATGATGGCCGAATATCCGCGTTGCGTTGACTCGTCGATGACGATAGAACGGTCACGGCGTTGCGCGTGGACGTGAATGCCAAGTGACCCAAGTGTGTCGGCCACAAGCTGAGTTACGAACGCTTCGAACAACTCATTCATGTCGAGCAAGAATGCGAACGAACGCGTACCGCCTCGAGTGAATAGATCCCGCACTGCTAGGCGACGAAGCAAGAGACGAGCGAGGCTGTGGACCCCGCGGTAATGCTCATTCCGACGTGTGTACACCAACTCATCGAGGAGGCCGAGAGCGTCGAGGGTCGATGGATCGCACGCCTCATGGAAGATCGCGTGCAGCCGCCGAATAGGACGCTGGACAATTGGCGTTCGCACAATTGGCCGGGTGGCATCGAGCGCGGCAGCAATGATCTGATTATCGGGGATGTCCGACTCGAACTCGTCGAATGCCACCTCCAGCGGGTCAACCCGACCATAGCGCTGCTGAACTTGTGCCATGACCCGGAGCCGACCACGAAGCACGTGTAGCGTATCTTCGCGGGCGGCGTAGTCATTGAGCAAGCCGTCGCGGACGATGCGCCCCGCCGCATCCGCGAATAGCCAAGCGATGAGCTCGACGAGGTCATCTCCGACTGTGTCGAGCTGCCGGACGGCGTCAAAACGCCGCAAAGCGCCAATCCCAGACGCGTAGTCCAACATTCGGATGACGCCGAGGTTCCCGCTCGCCAACTTCGGTACCACGCGGACCTCAAAGGTCGAGAACCTCACTACACCAACCCACGACTTTGCCGTGACCCAGACGCCATCTCGGCGCTCGTCGATAAGGAGACGGCCCCCATCAGCCTCCCGAAGCGCGCTAGCCAATTGGCGGTCGGTGTCGGTCAGCTCCGATACGGGGGCTCGCCGGCCAGCCTCCCACTCCGAGAGTTGGACTACCGGTATGTCAGGCCTCACAAGGGAGGCGCAGCGGACGGAGGATGGTCTTCGCCCTCGCCGGCGACGGTAAGCGCCGCAACTAGGTCAGGCACCGTATCGCCACTTACCGGCCCAGGCTGGAACTGGGCGCGCAAAGCATCGACCAACTCACTGGCGTTGGCGAGGAGATCAGCATTCAACGTCTGCGCCTGAACGTCCACCAGGCGCGGGCCGATATAGGACTCCAACTCGGCGTAGTCCTCGTACGAGTACTCCTGAAGGAGCGGCAAGATCTCGTAGCGGAACCTCTGAGCAAACTCCTCTGGGGAACTAACGGGCTGACCGTCCGACGTGAGCAGGAAGGAGTGGCCGATCTGCTTCTCCCTGCCTTCGGTCGCGGCGATTCTCGCGTTCAACCCCGATAGGAAGAGCGCCAGATCCATGTCTCCCACCTTGCCGCCTGCCAACGTCTCGACCTCCGGCATGAGTTCGATAAATGCGAACCTTCGGCGAAGAGCAGCATCCAGCAGTTTGATGGAGCGGTCGGCAGTATTCATCGTGCCAAGCAGGTATACGTTCGGCGGAACAGAGAACGTCTCTCTCGACTGCGGCAACACCACCGTCATACCGCGCTTATCGATTTCCAGCAAGGTGATGAGCTCGCCGAAGATCTTTGGGATATTCCCACGATTGATCTCATCGATCAGCAACAGATACGGATGGTCGGGATCGGACTGGGCTGCGCGGCATACGCGTTTAAAGACGCCATCCGTCATACGGAGGTCAAGTTGGCCAGTTCCGGTGGGAACCGGTTTGTAGCCTTCGACAAAATCCTCATAGGTATACGAAGGGTGAAACGTGACGCGCGTCAACTGCCCCATGGTGTCCGTGGCCTCGGTCTCGACGGGGAGGTCCGGGTTGCGCTCCTGAAGAAGCGCGAGCAGGTAGTCAGCTTCGTCAGTGGTCAACGAAAAGAGCATGCCTTGATTGCGGAAGCGCATCGGCTCACTTCCTTTTAGAACAGGGTCGCGCAGGAGCTCCTCGTAGGTAAGCCCATTCCGAACTCGCGCGACCCATTCGAGTTCAATCTTCTGGTCTTCACCGACAGCGTGAAGGCCCTTGGTGACTCGAGCGACCGCTGTAATCCGCTTGTCGGGGTTCGCGGTGTATCCGACGACGAGGTCGCCGGGCTGCAGCAGAGCATAGTTGCGCTGCAGGCGCCCATACCGATAGGTCACCAACTTCTCTTTTTCGAGCCGATCCCAGCTCCACTGCGCTGGATTGGCGACCACCCACCAGACGCGCCGCTCCGCCTGAGCAGTGGACAGACGCTCCTCCGCACGCTCGAAGGCTATCGGATCCCCGAGCATCGTGGCTGCTTCACCAACTCTCGCCTGAGCACTCAGCCACCAGACGCCGAAACGGCGAGCGTTATAGGTCTTGCCGGTCCCAGGTGGACCGTAAAGGACGACCTGACCCTTGCGCCGCAACGCCGAGCCGATATCCGCCAATAGAGGTTCCGGAGGGACCTCTATACGAGCGTCAGGGATGCGTCCTTCGCCAGATCCGCGGGGCTCCTGAATCTGTTTGTACTGCGCTGCAGAAACATCGGCGACGGTCGTGAACGCCCAGCGCTTGACGGGCTCGATCTCCCACGGCGGGCGGTGCTGCCAGTCGATTGCAACCGTGTGGAAGAATTCCCTGCCTCGGTCAGGCCGCCAGGCGTAGCCGGGCTCAGCGACCTCTCCGATACCCATGATCTTGCCGGTACCTTGGTTGGCAACGACAATGCCTCCAGGCTGAAGCTCCATGAGCGTCCAAACCTCGTTCGACTTTGTCGTCGCATGGGAAGGCGAGAAACTTGGAAATGCACGGCTGAACCCCGCGCGGAACTCTTCCTTGGATTCAAAGCGCTTTAGATCTCCGACGTCGTCCCAACCCACACAGATGTATCCGCCTGACCGGCACTCGTCCCAGTATTCGGCGCCTTCGCCAGGAGCGATCTTGACGATTCGCTTGGCAATTCTCGGGTCAGACCACGCTCCCAACAGCCGAGCGATCTCAACCGGGTGCCAGCCATCGAATAGACCCGTCCTCTGCGCGAGCTGATAGAGCGCACGCGTACCGCCGACCCCGTTCGGCGGATCTCCTACCCCCCCCCAACTCTTTGAAAAAGTGCGCCTGCCACCCGGTTCCAAAGAACGGGAGGTGGTCCTCAAGGAAGTATGTGCAGTACGTCTTGGCTCGAAGTGATGCCCCGTTCTGGATCGCAGGGATCTGGTCGATGGCATCCCACTCACCACGTTGGGCTAGCTCAAACCCCTGAACGAACCCTGAGCGGACGGCCTGCCAAGCCTCCTCGATATTGCTGAACTCACCACGGTGATACCAGGATCCATCCGACTTGCGATAGATCATGTGCTTCAGCGCCGAGCCGCCGCCGATTCCGCCGAGCGCATGGGTTCGGAACTCCATCAGCTTGCAGAACGAATCGTCGACGTCGGTCCCCAGGGCGTACCGCTCCAGCGGAAGATCCGGCCAAGCATCGATGGGAAAACGCTCCATGACCAACGTCCGCTGATCACCGGCAGCCCGCACGATATTCTGGTCCTGGTTGCGGTCCCAGATCGAAACCACTTCATCTAACGGCTTCCCCCGCACCTTGGCAATCAAGGCAGCATCGATGTCCCAAGTCCCCAAGACTGGCCTCCCCAACTTGTCGTCGGCGATCGATCCGCTTAGTCGACCAACCGTTCGTCGCAGCGCCCGCGAATGCTCGCGACGCCGATCATCCTATCCGACACGTCAGCTTTGTTGTCGTGATTGACAAGTGCTAACGCTCACGGAGCCCCGCAGGCCGTCGACTGCATCGAGGTACGGGACGTGATTCCAACCGCGGAGATCGGATATCCGGGGTCGAAAAAACTAAGGAAGGCCGGAAGAAACCGCCGGACTCTCTTACTGGACAAATGAATGCTGCGTCCAATGCCGTCGAGGCGCCGCTGCTGGGCCTCAGTGAGCTCTCGCAGCACACCCATACGATGCTATGCCCGCCTCGGGCAGAGCCGAGCGTAGTCGCACCAGCGGCACGCATCGGCCGATGGGGTGGCCACAAAGTCCCCGGAGCGGATCCGGGCGGTGCGGGCAAGGATGTCGGCACGGGCGGCATCGAGGTCCGCATCGCTCCGGGTGGTGCTCATGCGGGTGGCGGACTCGGTGAAGTAGAGCGTCACCTTCTCGGGGTGCCGAGGGCCAAGGCGTCGCGGCAGGCGAGGGCGTAAATCGACATTTGGAGGCTCTCGGCGACGTCCTTCTGCGAGCTCATCTTGCCGGTCTTGTAGTCAATCACCTCGATGCCGCCCGAGGGCAGGCGGTCGATGCGGTCGATCGAGCCGGTGACGACCACCGGCGGCGCTCCCGAGGGATCCTCGATGATGAGCTCGAACGGCAGCTCCTCCGCTTCTGCCTGGCCCAGGCCGCTGACCTCGCCGGTCCAGAAGTTCCCGAGGAGGGTCTCGACGCGTCGCTCGTAGCCCTCCTCGGTCGTCTTGTCGCCGAAGCCGGTGGGGGTCCATCGCTCTCGGAACAGTCGCTCCAGGTCCTCGCGCGTCGGCGGCTCCTCGCCGCGTGCCAACCGTTGCCGGCGCTCCTTCGTGAACGCCTCGAACGCATCGTGGGCGGTGCTGCCGAAGGTGAAGGCGGCCACCGGGCGGGCGGGCGGCGGGATGCGGTAGACGTAGCTGAAGGCGTAGCGCATCGGGCACGCCTCGTAGGTGCTGAACGACGAATAGCTGAAGCGCTCCGGCAACGGGACGATCTCGAGCAGGTTGATGCCGGCGCCGCCGTCGAGCGCGATCTCGCGGAAAGTGAGCGGATCGAGGCCCGCAGCCCGTGCCGCATCGGCGTCCATGGCGGCGCGCTCCCCCACCGAGGCCAGCTCCGTCTCGAATGCCGCCCGTGCCGCCAGCACCTCCGGGTCGGCCGTATCGGTTCCTTCCAGCAGCCCGACCAGCTCCGCCGCGCGCAGGCGCAGCGCCAGGCGCCGCTCGCGCCGGCTCGGCAGGGGCATGACCCGGCGGGCCAAGGCCAGGGCGGTCGCGATCGCATCGGTCTCGTCAGGTGGCTGTGCAGGCGTCCAGTTGTTGGCGCGGTCGATGACTTCAACCTCGGCCAGCGCGCCCTCGAGCACCTCGTTGATGAAGCGCGAGGCGCCCTTCACCGCGGTCGGGCCGCCGTGCGTCGTGAGCATGAGCGTGTCCTGTGCACGCGTCATTGCGACGTACAGCAGGCGCCGCTCCTCCTCTGCGTGGAGGTCCTCACCCTGGATGGGCTCCCGGAGAAGCTCGGCCGGGAAGAAGCCGCTCCAGCCCTCGCGCGTCGGCCACTCGTCCTCCAGCAGCTGCGGGATGAAGACGTGCTGGAACTCGAGCCCCTTGGCCTGGTACAGGGTCATGAGCCGGACGCCCTGGACGTCCTCCGACAGCTCGACGCTGGTCGGCAGCTCGCCACCGGCCTCCTGGTAGGCGTTGAGATAGTCGACGAACCCGCCCAGGTGGCCGTTGGGATGCGCGCGCTGCCAATCGGCGGCGAAGCGAAGGAATGAGCCGATGTTGGCCACGGCCCGATGTCCGTCACCCGTCCCGGCCGCCAGCAGGTCGAGCACCGTGCCGGTCAGTTCCAGGTAGCGCTCCAGGATGGTGTGCGGACCGACGCGCCACGTCTGTGCATGGAGCTCGTCGACGGCGGTGAGGAGCCTCCGGAGCTTGGCCTTGGTGGGCGCCGGCGTCGTTTCCTGCGATTTGTCGTCAGAAGCGGCGTCCGAGGCCTCTTCTTGCCAGTTGTTTGCGCCCCGGTGCAGATCCGAGGCACCAGGGGCGACCAGGGCCGTAATTACCTCGTACAGGTGGGTCCGATCGAACCGGGCGACGCGGGTGACGTGCAGGATCTCGAGCGCATCCAGGCGCCATGGTCCGGCGGTCATCAGGCGCGTCAGCGCGACGTCATCGGTCGGATCGGCGATGGCCCGCAGCGCCTGCTCGAGGTCGCGAATCTCCGGCGTCGCGAACAGGCTCAGCCCGCCAACGACCGTGTACGGGATGTCCTCGTCCCGCAGCCGGGCGACGATCGCCTCGCGGTGCTTGTGCTTCCGATACAGGACGGCGACATCCGACCACCGCTGCTCGTCCCCGACCCGGGCGCGGATGGCGTCGACGATGGCAACCGCCTCGTCCTCCGCTCCCCCGCAGGTGACGACCTGCACCTGTGGACCGATGGGTCGCTCGCTCCACAGCCGCTTGTCCGGCGCGAAGCGTGTGCGGTTGCGACCGATCAGCCGGTTCGCCGCCTCCAGCACCCGTCCAACCGACCGGAAGTTCTGCTCGATCCGCAGGCGCGGCGGTGCGCTCGTCGGCGTTGCGTGGGCGTCGTGCGCCGGCGGACGGCTGAAGCGCCGGTCGAACTCCGAGAAGGCGGCGAAGCTCGCGCCGCGGAATCGGTAGATGGACTGGTCGTCGTCCCCCACCACCATGACGTTGTCCGGCCGGTCCGGCGTCCTCCCCAGCAGCTCGATGAGCTCGATCTGCGCGATGTTCGCGTCCTGAAACTCGTCCACCAGCAGGTACCGATACTGGCGCTGCCAGCGACGCAGGATGTTCGGCCGCTGCTTGAAGAGCTGGGTCACCCGCGAGATCTGCTCGCCGAAATCGAGGGCGCCTCGGCTCGCCAGCTCCTCCTGGTAGGCACGGTAGACCGATCCGATCTCGGCCAGGCGCATGACCTCCAGGGCGGCGCCATCGGCAACGTACGTCTCGGCCAGCTGGTCGATCAGCGCCTGCTGCTCGGGGGTGTATCGGCTCCGATGCTGGACTCCGCCGGTTCCCCCCACGGTCCGGCGAGCCTCCAGGTCGGCCTTCTTCATGGGTCCATCCGAGTTGGTGTCCCGATCGGCCCGCTCGTCGCGGCGGAGCCGCGCGTAGTCGCTGCGAACGTCGCGGACCGGGCGCAGGTTGCCGTTGGTGGCCAAGCGCGCGCCGGCATCGGCGAAGCTTCCGTATCGTTCCTCGAAGATTCGGCGCTCACTCGTGACAAAGGCGTCGAACGCGTCCGGGGTGACGAGCTCGTCCTTTGCGCGGTTGATGAACTTGACGAAGTCGTTGTAGGCCCAGTCGCCGTGGTAGACGAGGTCGAGGCTCGGGCGCAGGTCGCGGATCAGGAGGAGCTGCCCGACGCCGTCGAGCACGTCCGGGTTCGGCGGCATGTCCGCCTCCGCCGCGCTCTCCGTCAGCACCCCATGGCAGAAGCTGTGGAAGTTGCTGATGCTCAGGCGCGACTTGGTGGCCGGACCAACCGCGTCTTCGATCCTGGTCTGGAGCTCGCGCGCGGCCTTGACGTTGTAGGTCAGGACCAGGATCTGTTCGGGGAGGAGGTCCGGCTTCGTGTCGAGGAGGTGGCGGACGCGCTCGACGATGACTCGCGTCTTGCCCGTGCCGGCGCCGGCGATGACCACGGCCGGCCCATCGCCGTGCTCGACGATGGCGCGCTGCTCATCGGTCAGCGCGGCTTGGGCGTGGGTCAGCTCAGCAGGCAGCAGTGTGGCGATCAGGTCCTCCCCTGGAGTTCATTATCACGCGGCGAATCGATTCGTGCGCATCTAACATCTCATCGGCTTGTGACAGCTCAGGTGTCGGACTGCTGCGGCGGCCTGCTCCGTTGACAGCAATGCAATACTGACCACGCTGCCCCGCCGTCGCGAGTGGCCCACGCGTCGGTGATCGATGGCCGAGCGATCCTAACCGAGGAGGGTTCCATGCGCCGCATCAGTGCCCTGGTGCTCCTTGTCCTGCTGGCGATGACGATCGCGGCACCCGTATCGGCAGTCACCACCATCCAGGTCAACGCGTTCGTGAAGGAGAACTTCGAACGCGCCCCGTCCAACGAGCCCTGCGTGTTCGTGGAAGTACCACTGTCGCTGACCTGCTTCGGGCGCGGCAATGCGCACCGATTCGGACCGATCACGTCCGTCGTGGTCTTCAGCGAGACCGGCATTACACGCACGATCACGCTCCGCGACGGCTCGACGATCACACTCGCCGAGGTCTATCTCGGGGAGACCTTCTTTACGCCGGGCAATTCCGGGAATGCGCCGGGTCAGATGGTGTCGTTCGGCAACCCGCTCTTCGGGACGGGCACCTGGACCGTGGTCGGCGCGACCGGCAACCTGACCGGGGCGACCGGATCCGGGACGATCAAGCAGGTCTTGGCCGGCAACACGATCCAGATCTGGTTCGAAGGGACGCTGACGCTGCCCTAGCCGATCGAGCGTCGCCGCGGAATGGGCGCGCTCAATCCGGGCGATGGCCGGTTGCGAGACCCCGGTCGCCTCCGCCAGACGCGCTGGGTGAACCGGCGCGTCTGGCGTGCGTATTTCAGGCATCGCGCCAGGAGAGCTATCCGGATCATGCCCGATGCTCACGACATGACCGTCAGCATCTACCGCCAGCTCATCAACCGCGACCTGCCGATCCGCGAGCGCGCATGCGAGCCGAAAGCGGTCCGCCGTGGTCCGCGCGGTCCAGTACGGCAACGACACCGATACGACCGCTGCCATCGCCGGCGGCCTTGCCGGCATCTACTGGGGACTCGACAGCATTCCGGGGCCGTGGCTCAGCGGCCTGCGTGGCAAGCAGGAGGTTGATCGGCTTCTCGATCGCCTTGTGCGACGGCTTGATCCCAAGCGCGAGCCGCGACTGCCGGCGATGGACCCGGACTTCACCTTCTCAATGAGCGATCTCGACGCGATGCACGACCATGAGGCGTGGCATCGGATCCGTCGGCCTCGGCGATCCGGCTGATGGGCAAGACGGATCCGGCTGAACAATGCGCGTCGGGCTCTAGAGGGACGCGCCGAAAGCATCGGGGACGGCCAGGGCGCTGGCGACAGCTCATGCGTCGCGTTGCCGCCGCTGTCAGCGATTATAGCGTTAGTGATATATCCGGTGACAGCCTCCGAAACCGCGCCGCATGAACCCGACCGGGCCGGCCAGGAGACATCCACGGGTCCCATGGTCAGATTGGCGGTAGTTCCTCTCATTCCGCTCGCCGTGTGGGAACCAGACGCTCGCTCGTTTGGCATCGATTCTGCTGCTTCCATGACCGGCCGCGCCGACCCAGTCCGGCGCTGAACTTGAGGAGTGGAGATGCATCGATCCCGCCCGTCGGCCCGGCTCCGTGCCTTGGCCAGCATCATGGCGCTCGCCGTCGCCGGCGCGCTCGTCTTCATGGCGAAGCCCAGCGCCGCAAACGACACCCTTCATGACCTGGAGCATGCGCTGCACAAGGCGCCCGGCAATCCCATCGCCTACCCGCTCGCCGAGAAGGTTGCCCGCGTGGGCGGTGACAACACCTCGACCGGCGGACACGTTGCGGTAGAGGGCAACCGCCTCTACGTCGGCGCCTATGGCCTGGGCTTCCGGATGTTCGACATCTCGGATCCCGAGAAGCCGGCGCTCATCGGTCAATATCTCCCGGGCAAGCGCGCGGATGCCGTGCCAGATGCCGCGGTCTTCGACGGCCGACACATCGCCGTGCTGAACGGGACGAACCGCCTGGCGGTCGGCACCAGCGACGGCACGAACCCGAACACCAACAAGGCCGAGTTCCTGGATGTCACCGATCCCGCCCGACCCAGGCTGCTGTGGGAGTTCAACGGTCCGACACACGGCGAGTCGCATAACGGCGACATCGTGGACGCGCGCCGCCTGTGGCTGCCGTCGGGTGGATCCGGCGCCAACGGATTGCGCATCTACGACCTCTCACCGCTCCTCGGGACGCCGGCGGCGGCTCCGGTCAGCCTGCTGGCAAGCGGCACCACCAACGGGATCAACCCGGTCGAGTTGTGGAAGCGCTCACCGCACTACCGGGGCGACCCGGCGACCGAACCCGCCTTCACGCACACCCACGACATGACCGTGTCCGTCGATCACCCGGTCAAGCAGCCGGATGGCAGCGTCGCACTGCGCGACATCGTCCTGCTGGCCGAAGGCGGGTCGTATCTCAACAACGCGGGCAACACCGGAAGCATCTTCGTCATCGACATCACGGACCCGCGCAACCCCGTCGCCCTCAACCGATGGCGCCACGCCCCCGCCGCCGGTCACCACCCGATCCGCTACTACCACGAGGCGCAGTTCCTCGACAGCGATCCCTCCGTAATGTTGGTGGCCGATGAGGATCTGCACAACGGCTGCGGCGACGCCGGCGGCCTCACCGCCGTCCGCCTGTCGGCGAGCCTCACCGGCGCGCCGGACGAGCTGAGCGAGTGGTTCATCCCGGCCGACACGCCCGCGCCGCTCTGCTCGGTCCACGTCTTCTCGTCTGACGGCAGCCTGGTCTTCACCGGCTCGTACAACGCGGGCCTGCAGGTCGTCGATTACAGCGACCCGCGCAACCCGGTGCAGGCGGCCTACTACATTGCGCCGCTGACCACGGCCTGGGGCGCTCTCTATCACGAGGGCTACATCTACGTGGGAGACACGACCCGCGGCCTCGACGTCTACGAGCTCGACGATCCCGAGCTGCTCCTGAAGCTGAAGGTGAGAACGAAGAAACTCCTGCCCTGAGGGCGGGCCCGAGGCACGGCGCCGACCACGACCGCCGTGCCTCGGGATCTGGGTTCGGGGAACTCAGGGCAGCTTCCCACCGCCTTGAGACGGCATTCTTGGTCCATGACGACGCCTAACCGGATTCGCGGAGCGATCTATGGCCACCTGGTGGGTGATGCGCTCGGCGTCCCGTACGAGTTCACACACCACATCGAGACCGTCGAGTGGCGCGGCCACGGCACCCACAACCAGCCGGCGGGGACCTGGAGCGACGATGGCGCTCTCATGCTGGCGCTTCTTGACTCGCTGCTCGACGCGGGCTTCGACACCGCCGATCAGGCGCGTCGCTTCCTCGACTGGCGCGATCACAAGAAGTACACGCCCGACCGAGACGGAAGCTTCGACATCGGCGGCGCAACCTCACAGGCCTTGGCGCGTGTCGCGGACGGCGTCCTCGCCGAGGAAGCCGGCCACGATCCCGACGCTCTCGGCAACGGGTCACTCATGCGCATCCTGCCGATCGCCCTGGTCGACCCGAGTGCTTCTCCAGCCGAGCTGGTGGATCGCGCACATCGGTCCAGTCGCATCACGCATGGCGCTCCGGCGTGCCTGGTCGCCTGCGCCCTGTACGTCCTCACAGCTCGTGAGCTGCTTGCCGGCGGGCAGGATCGGTCAGCCGCGCTCGAGCGTGCCACGGAGCTGCTTCGCGCGGAGTACCAGGGTCAATCGGACCTCGCAAGAGCGCTCGACGAGCTGCTCGCTTGGCCCACGCGCGAGGGGCGAGGCCACGTCAGCGACAGCTTCTGGAGCGCCTGGGACGCGTTCGCAGCCAGCGATGGCTATCGGTCCGCCGTGGTACGCGCCGTCCAGTACGGCAACGACACCGATACGACCGCTGCCTTCGCCGGCGGCCTTGCCGGCATCTACTGGGGACTCGACAGCATTCCGGAGCCGTGGCTCAACGGCCTGCGTGGCAAGCAGGAGGTTGATCGGATTCTCGATCGCCTTGTGCGACGGCTGGATCCCAACCGCGAGCCGCGACTGCCGGAGATGGACCCGGACTTCACCTTCTCAATGAGCGATCTCGACGCGATGCACGACCATGAGGAATGGCATCGGATTCGTCGGCCTCGGCGATCCGGCTGAAATATGCGCGTCGACCCTTACAGCAGCAGGCGAATGAGGGCGTCGCCGAGCCACGTCTCGTACCGATCCGGAGTCCAGCCACGCTGAAAGACGAACTGCGAATACCAGTCACCGCTGCTCATCGCCCAGAGCACTGCGGTCGCCTCCGACGGCGTGACGTCCGAGCGAAGGTGCCCGCCTCCGTGCAGTTGATCGGTCAGGACCTGGAAGCTTCGAAAGCGTTCATCCTCGAGCCGCTGATACCGAGCCAGGAGCGCCGGATCGCCCGATGCGCGCATGAACCGAACGAGATCCGCGCATGGCTCGTAGATCCGTCGCGTGACGCGTCCCACCATCCGCAGCCAGACCCGCGGGTCGGTCGATGCACGCGCCACTTCGAACTCGCCGAGGGCGGCGTCGACATGGGGCCAGCCGAGATCGATGACCGCCTGTGCCAGCTGCTGCTTGGTTCCGAAGGTGGCGTACACGGTCTGGTAGGCGACCCCCGCCTCGATCGCGACATCGCCTATCGTCACGGTGCTGTACGTGCCGGCCGCCATCAGCCGTCGGGCGGCGTCCACGATGCGCGACCGAGTCAGGCCGGCCTGCTCCTGGCGAAGGCTGGTGTTGTATCGGCGCTTTTCCTTGACGCGGTCGGTCATCGGGCATAGGGTAGCACCTCATCGAATAGAGATGACACCTATTCAAATCGAGGCGATCCCGATAACGGAGGCTTTTCCAGATGAGCGTCGTCATCGTTGGTGGCGGGTTCGGGGCTCTCGAGGTTGCACTGGCGATCAAGTCGGCCGACCGGGACATCCCGGTCCGGGTCGTCACGACCGAAACGACCGTGGTGTACCGGCCATGGCTGATCCACCTCCCTGCAGGGAAGCGAAAGCCGACGACGATCCTGTCCGCGCAGTTACTGGCTCGCGCGGGCGTCGAGGTCACGGCCGACCGGGCTGCCTCCGCCGATCTTGCCCGGCGAGTCGTCATCCTCGAATCCGGTACGGAGCTCCCCTACGACCAGCTGGTGGTGGCGACTGGTGCGGTGTCGGATCGCGATCGAGTGTCCGGCTCGCGGGCGGGCGCCCTGTTTCCATGCGAAGAGGCCGATGCGACCGAGCTGGCCACCCGGATCGACCAGGGCGCGACCGAGGTCGCCATCGTCTTCGGCTGGGAGCGTCCCGGGCCTGGGCTGGAGTACGCCGCGTGGATCGCCGCGCACCGCAGCGGCGTCCGCGTGACCACAATCGATGGCGACGGGACGCTCGAGCGTCGATTCGGCCCGAAGGCGACGGCGTGGCTGCGCCAGCTGTACGAGAGCCGCGGCGCGCGGCTGCTGGAGGGACGCGTCGAAAGCATCGGGGACGGCCAGGTCTCGCTCGCAAACGGCGAACGCGTGGCTACCGAGGTCATCGCAGTCGCAACCCCGCTGCGCGGCGGCACGGACTGGCTGCCCGCCGAGCTGCTCGATCCGAGCGCACGCGTCCGCATCGACAACGCGATGGCTGTGAGGCCAGGCGTCTTCGCCATCGGCGACGTGGTGAGCGTTCCCGATGGTTATCGGCTTTCGCCGGCCCTACGCTCGATCCAGGGGACATCTCGAGGCGTGGCGGGCAACCTTGTGCGAGCACTGCGGGGCGAAGAACCACTGCCGGTCCTCAAGCCGGGGACGCCAGACATCATGGGCCCCGACCTGGCAGGCACGGCGATGCTCGTCCGCGACGGCCGCCTCGTCATGCGAGGCCGGCTGCCCCTATTCATTCGCTCGCTGGGCGAGCGCCGCTACCTCCGGTCGCGGGGCGCCACCTAGGGGGCTCGGGCGAGGGCGCGCTCGGCCTGGGCCAGGTGGAATCGGTCATGGCCGGCAATCATGGTGAACAGGAGCCCGTAGCTTTCAGGCCCGCGCTCGGCGTGCACGCCGAAGCGGTCTCGGTCCTCGACCGGCGTCCGCGCCCAGAGCGCCAGGTTCGCCTGACGCAGGGGCTCGAACAGCCCAAGCAGGTCCTCGGCATTCTCTACCGGGGCATGCAGGCGATCGACCCACCGATCCTGGTCGAATCCGATGAGCGGCGGCTCATCGTGGGCAAGGATCCAGCGGTAGCGGGCCGCGGCGACGAGCTCGGCGTCGACGATGTGCGCGATGCACTCGAGCACCGACCACTCCCCTTCCTCCGGTCGCGCAGCGGCGGCTGACCCTGCCCGGGCAACCAGATCGCGCACAAGGCCGAGCGCGTCGGCCTGCACCTTGGCCGGGTCATCGTCGCCCACCAGGCCGATCAGGTAGTCCTGGTAGGCCTTCGGTTCGCTGACCGAGTCCGGGCTGTGCATCGGCCCTCCCTCATTTCGTGCCGGGGAATCGGCGCAGCGTAGCACCCTAAGGCGGTCTAGGGGGCACCAGCGCCCGCTCGGTAGCCAGGGCCCGAGGCACCCTGACCGGCGCTCAATGCCAGCCGGTGGCGCTACGGGCGAGGGATGCGTTCCCTCCTGCGCGGCGGCGGCGGCCGTTCGGGCGCGGTTCCCGAAACTGTCAGTGGTTATATCACTAACGATATATTCGCTGAGCGCGTGGACCGCGCCGGCGAGCTGACCAAAGGGATCTAGTCACCGATCCGTTTGTGACGACGGGCCAGCGCCTTCCCCCTGCGACGGCCGGTCCGCGTCCGATCGGACGCTCACCATCGAGGCGGTTCGTGACAGCTCACGCGTCACGCATCTGCCCCGCTCGCGGGGTCAGTTCCCGACCTGTCACGGGAGGTTTGCGGATGAGGTCCGCGACCGCGAGCAGGACATCCGCGGCCTCATGGTCCTTCGGCGTGTGGCGCGCCCGTCGAATGCGGATCAGGTCCGCGAGGGCGGCGACCCGCACCAGGATGCCCGCATCGACGTGCATGCCGACCGAGTTGCGCAGGAGCGTGTCGTAGCCGTCGGCGGCATCGGTTTCGGTGACGAGTCGCAGGTGGCGCGGATCGGCCTGTTGGCCGAGGTTCTCCCGCGCGAGGGCCAGCCGCTCGGTCGCCACATCGGTCGACGCATGGCAGACCTGGAGGGGAGCCCGACCGACTTTGATCGGCGAACCGTGCGCGACCTCCGCCAGCTCACCGATCAGGACGAACGGCACGTTGAATCGCCGCAGTCGGCGAAGGGCGCGGATCGGATCGGTCGATCGGCTGGGCATCGCTTGTCGCGTGCGCTGCGGAACCGTCATGGCCAGTCGCTGCTTGATGGCTCCTTCATCCACCACCGTTGGGCCGATCGGCTCCACCATAAGCCGGTGACCGGTGGCCGCCAGGAGCGCGATCAGCGTCTCCGTTCGCGGGAGCACCGTCCCACGCTCGATGCGCGCGATGCTCGGTTGCGGCATGCCGACCGCCTCAGCCAGCTGGTGCTGCGTCATGGCTGCTCGCTTTCTAGCCCATCGGAGCCTCTGCCCGACCGAATTCGCATGCATTCACCGAATATATCACTATTGATATATCGGCTGACAGTTTCACTACGAGGGCGCGGGAGGTGATGCCCATCACGGATGGTCATCGGAAGGTGACGATCTCGGGCCGCAAGGCGGTGCCGTCCACCTCGACATGCAGGAAACTGAACGTCGGCTGGCGGCGCCGATCGGTCGGCGAACCGGGGTTCAGCATCCAGATCCCATGGCGGCGCTCGACCATCGGCTGGTGGGAGTGGCCGAAGGCGATGGCATCCGCCGGCGGATCGAGCGAGGCGAAGGCGCGGAACGCCCGATCCGGCGTCGTAGGGCCTGGCCCCAGGTGGCCGTGCGTCATCCCGATCCGGATGCCCTCGACCGTGACGACGCGCGACGTCCCGAGCCGTCGCAGCAGCTCGGGAGGATCGTTGTTGCCGGCCACCGCGTCGGTCGGGGCGAACGCCTCGAGCAGGTCCAGCACGAACGGTTCGGTGTGATCGCCGACGTGAAGGATCCGATCTGCCCCCGCCAGTGCGCCGGCCAGCGCCGGCGGCAGGACACGCCCGAAGCGCGGGAGGTGCGTGTCGCCCACGATGACCAGCCGCATCACGCTGGGACGAGCTGGTCGCCGATGGCCACGGAGCCGGACGTGACGACATCCGCGTAGACGCCGAAGTCGATATAGCGATCGTCACGCAGGCCGCGATAGTCCTTGATCGCCTTCAGTGTCGGAAAATCTCGGTGGCCGGTGCCCGGATCCTGGGTCGTGATCACGCAACGCGGATCGGGTCGCGCCACGCGGACGACTGCTTGGCCGATGCCGACCTCTGAGCCGATCCACTCGTCCTCCTCGTGCGGGCGGGCGCCGGCCACATGGACGAGCATCCTGAACCGCCGCGCATCGAGCGGCGCCCCATCGTTGGCGCGGCGCGACAGCTCGGCGACCGAAGCCTCGGAGAGGATCGAGACCGGGTTGCGGTCACGCTCCCCGGGCAGGCGCTCGGAGCGGATCAGTTGGAGCGGCCGGCCGGCGTAGTCGGACAGCGCATCAACCAACGGACCGATGACGGGGCGTGCCGTGAAGCGCCGGTCAAAGATCACCGGATGGATCGGCTCGCCGAGCTCCACCTCCCCCGTGACGACCTCGCCCGAGGGGAAGGTGAGCGTCAGCCGCTCGAGATCGTCGTCGAGCGCCGCCCGGACCTGGACGAGCGGGCCGAATTTCGTGCCGTCGAAGATGCGGCCCGCATCGGTCAGGAGGGTGTACCGCCGGTCCTCGATCGGTCCATGCTCGCCCAGCTCGATGCTGTGCGGGTGCTGGAGGGCCAGGCCGCGGACCGGGGTGACCGACAGGAGCGAGACGGTGAGCACGCACTGACCTTAGCGTCTCTGGGCGCGACGCATGCCGACCGCTTCCGCGAGGATTTCCTGGGTCATGCCGGCCCGTTTGCGGGCCTATCGGACCGTGCGCCCGACCGATGCGGGATCCATTCAGCAATTATATCACTAACGCTATAACGGCTGACGCCGCGCGAAACGCCGCAGAGCGCGGACGCGAGTGGCGGACCGCAGGGTGGCGGGTCAGGCCATGTCCTCGGCGGAGAGGTCCTTGTCCTCCATCTCCCACGCATGGTCGAGGGTGTGGTAGGCAGAGTGTCGGATGAGGAATGGGAGCGTCCACGAGCGCATGCGCCGTGAGACCTCCCCGGCGTTGTAGGCGCGCATCGCCGCGACGTACGCCTTCCGATGCTCGCGCAGTCCATCCGGCGTGAGAGCAGCCTCCTCGGGTATCCGCAGCCCGACCTGCTTCGCGAAGTCCTCGCTTTCGTTGCGGATGACGTGCCGGATGATCCGGTCGCGGTCGCGACCGCCACCACGCGGACCTTTTCGCAGCTCCGGCGAGACCCGAGCCGCGACGCCGTCGAAGAACGCCCAGCACGCCCGCAACAGCGTTATCCCGCGGTCGAGCTCCGCCTCGGTCATCGGTCCCTGCTCGGCCGCGGCGGGTGAGAAGGAGATGCCCCAGAAGTCGGTCGAGCCCGTTCCGACCTTGTCCTCCACGATCTCGAGAGGCCCGGCGGCGGCGAACTCTCGGGTCATCCCGGCGAGATCCGCGATGGGCCGGTAGCGTTCCCGATAGGACTCGAGCAGCTCCAAGGCGAGCTCAGCGCTCTTGGCGCCCCGACTCCACCCTGGCCAGTCGATGCCGAAGGCGACAGCCCGCTTCTCCTTGGGCCCGCGTTCGATGATCGTGCGTACAGTCATGGGTCAGTATCGCATCGAGAAAACAATCTCCTGAGGCACCGGGTGCAATTGGCAGCCGCGGAAGGGCGCGTCGACCTACGCCAGGCCGCGGACTGTCCAGGCCCGTGAGGTAAGGACGAAAGGTTCGTCGGGCAGGAGGGCGCGGCATCGGTCCCGAAGCTGGACCTGTCGGTCGAGTCCCAGGCTGGCCACGTGGGCGCCCGCGGGACCGACACCACCGGTGTACGGCTCCCACCACTCCTCGAAGGTCCGATGTTCGAGGCTGACCTCCAACACGACTTCCTCGATCTCACGCAGGCCAGCGGCGTTGCAGAGCTCCGCCAGGTGACCCGCGCGCGCGCCTGCGAGGTGCGATTCATCGGCAACGTCGGGGTCAAGCTGGCGTGCGGCCTGCCAGAACAGGCTGAGCGGCGCCTGGCCGCCGGCAAGGTCCCAGACGCATGCCGCGACGACGCCACCCGGCCGCGTGACGAGCCGCATCTCGGTCAGTCCGGCGACCGGGTCCGCCATGAAATGGACGACCAGCTGGGCGAGCGAGACGTCGAAGGCATCGTCGGCGAACGGCAGCTCTTCGGCCGATGCCTGGTGCACCTCGACGCCGGGATGTCGCGCTCTGGCGGCCTCGACGAATGGCGGCGAAGGGTCGACGGCCGTCACCGATGGCGCTCCCAGTCTGGCGACGAGCTCAGAGGTGAGCGCCCCGGGGCCGCAGCCGACGTCGAGCACCCGCTGTCCGGCGGCGACGCCGGCAAGATCCGCCAGTTGCGGGGACAGCAGGCGCGAGTATCGGCCCATGAAGCGGTCGTACGCCTCCGCGGCGACATCGAAGCTCACGGGCCCACCGCCCGGTCGAGCACGAAGAGCGGGATCAGTCGATCGGTCTTGCGCTGGTAGGTCTCATACAACTTGAACCGATCAACGACGAGACGCCACAGTCGCGTCCGGTCCGGCCCTTCGACGACTTCGCGCACCATAACTCTTACCGCTCCCAATGAATCGGGACCCGTGGATCCGGCGTGTATGAGCAGTACGTGCCGGTTCGGACGGTCGCCTCGAGATGCCGCCCCAGCGACTGGCTCTGGGCTGCAATCCGATCGAGAGCTCCGCGGATGGCGCGGGTCACGCTTTTGCGAGCACGCTCTGTCGCTGACGCTGCCCGGCGATCCCGCCCACCAAGGCCGACAGCCGCGGCGATTTCCGTCTCCAGGAACGCGAGCTCGGCCCTGGCGGCAGATGCGCGCTCGGGATCGTTCCACTCCTCGGCCTGAGCCAGGTCCGCGCGCAGCTCGTCCGCGCGCTGCCGATAGGCGCTCTTTGCCTCGTCATCGAGAACGACGCCGGCATCGGTATCGGCGCGGCTCGCCAACTCCGCGAGAATCCCGACCGGCGGCGGGGCCGGCGCCATCGTTGCGAGGTCCAGGGAATGGATCTCCTGCCCGGGCCGTTGCAGCAGGCGCGAGAGGTACACGAGCCCCTTCGCATCGCGCATCCGAAACTCCTCCGCCTCGAAGCGAATGGTCCAGAACTCGCCCTCGCGGCGAAAGACGCCGGCGCGGCTCGGGGCGGATTCCGACACCGGCGCTGGATGATCGACGCCGATGGCGGCAGCCAAAGCCGGCATGCCAAGCTCCTCGGCCGCAGCCAAGGCGGCTCGGTCGAGCTCATCAGCGCGAGTGACATCGTCCAATGTCCGGCGACGGCGCAACAGCTCCGCGAGGTCGTGGTGGCAGTGCGCCGCCCAGGGTCGCGCGCCCATCCGCTCGTTGATCTGGATGGCCTGTTCCAGGTGCCCGACGGCCTGGTCGAGCCGCTCCATCGAGCCGGCCAGCAGCCCGAGGTAGCGGTCGACTGCCCCGACGCTGCCCTCGGCATGCCCGATGGCGTGCCGCCCCGCAAACGGTGCCAGCTGCGCGTAGAGCGTCTCACCGGCAGATCGGTCCCCGAGCCTCGCGCACGTCTCGGCCGCGAGGCTCGCCCCGAGCAGCCACTCGTTGTCGGGGTACAGCGCCGCGAAGTCGTCACGCGCCAACTCGTCGAAGACTGCCCGCGCCTCCCTCCTTCGGCCGATGTCGAGCAGCGTGCACGCCAGCGCACACCGGTGGAGCGGATACCACGGAAACTCCTCTGCGGAGGCCCGCACGGACGCCGCTTCCTCGCCCAGCCGGCCCTGCTCGCGGCGGAGGAGATACCGATGGAAGCGTGCCGATGACACGTTGTCGCGCGCCATGGTGAAATGCATGCCCGGATCACCCTCTTCGTCGATCAGCGCCTCTGCCGTCGCGAAATCTCCCTCGAGCAGTGCTGTTTCCACCCGAGGCGCGATGTCGAGCCATCTATGGGCGGGCTGGCGGAGCTCGACCACCAGTCGGCGGACCTCCTCGGCCTCGCGGCGCGCGGTCGTCATATCGGCGAGTTCGGTGTGGCTCATCCACAGCATCAGGTGCGCGTCGATCAGCCGCTCTCCATCGCCGACCGACTCGGCTATGCCCGCCACCTCACGGGCGATGCCGATTCGATCCGCGGGGTTGTCCGGCCACCAGGTGGCCCAGTAGCGGCCGGCCAGGGCATAGCTGAGCGTGCCGGGATCGTCGGCCGACCGCGCCATGTCCACGGCCTGCCGGCTGAGCGTGTCGGACTGCGCCCGCTGCTCGGGTGTGCTCCGCCATGCGCAGGCCAACCGCGTCAGGAGGCGCACACGAAGCAGGTCATCGGTGCCACCGAGGTGAACGAGTGCCTCCTGGAGCAGCGGGATCATCTTCGTGTCGTTGCCCGGGCGGAGCCACGGCATCCTTCCTCCGACGCCGAGCGCGGCCCGGGCCAGCTCCGGCGCCGCTCCGATGCGCTTCGCGATCTCTGCCGCCTCGAGGAGAGCCGTGCGCGACCCGGTGACGTCGCCGCCTCGCGCCTGTGCATCCCCGCGCGCCAGGAGGATCTCGAGCCGCGCCCGCGAATCAGGTCCGGCGACCACCCGGTCCAAAGCCAGGAGAGCCAGGCCATAGAGTCGATCCGCCTCCTCGAAGGCGAGCGAGCGCGCCGCCTGCTCCCCCGCGCGCCGCGCATAGTCGATCGACTTCTCGCCCGACGCCTCATCATGCTCCGCGTGGTAGAAGTGATACGCGAGCTCCGCCAGGTGGGCTTCCGGTGAGGCGCCGTACAGTCCCTCGAGGCCATCGGCGATACGCCGGTGCAGGTGCATGCGCTGGCCCGGCGTCAGCTCGTCGTAGAGCGTCTCGCGTACGAGGTCGTGCGAGAAGCGGTACCGGCCCACGGCTGCGCCCGCAGCCCCCAGCAAGAGGCCTTCGGCGGATGCCTCGTCGAGTGCGTTGCCGAGTGTTGCGGAGTCGAGATCACCGGTGGCGCGGAGGAGGTCGACGCCGAATTCCGGACCGACTGCGGCACCGATGGACAGGACGCGCCTCGTCTCCTCCGCCAGCCGCGCCAGGCGCCGGCCGATGACCGCGCGGATTCCGGCGGGAACGGCGACGTGCTGCGAGGGGTCCGAGGCCAGCTCTTCGAGCCGTCCTTCGGCCGCGAGCAGGCGCACCGCCTCGCCGACGTACAAGGGGTTGCCCTTCGTCCCGCGTGCTACGGCCGACACGAGACGATCCTCGGGCGCGGTGCCGACGGCCGCTAAGATGAAATCACGCAGTGCGCTCTTGTCAAGGCCCTTCAGGAGAAGGGTGCGCGTGATGGGCTCGCGGGCCAGCTCGGCAATGGCCGGGGTGAGCGGATGCTCCGGCGTCAGCTCGACGTCACGATAGGTACCCAGGACGAGGAGCCGCATCTCGCCCAGCTGGCTGGCGAGGAACCGCAGGTAGCGGATGGTCGGCGTGTCCGCCGCCTGCAGATCGTCGAGGATCACGAGGATCCGCCGTTCAGCTGCGGCGCTGCGCAGGAACGTGGTGGCCGAGTCGAAGAGCTGGAAGCGAGCCCCATCCGAATCCGTCCCCGTGGGCGGCGCGAGGTCACCGAACAGGTCGCGCAGCTCGGGGAGCATCTGCGCAATGTCGCTGCCGCCGCCGCCCATCTGGCGACGCACGACCTCCGCCTCGGTGTTGCGAACGTACGCGCGCAGCACCTGGATCCACGGCCAGTAGGGAGGCGCTCCAGCATCCTCCCAGCCGCGACCCCAGAGAATGAGGTGGCCCCGCTCGCGGGCGCGCGCGGCGAGCTCATCGGCAAGCCGGCTCTTCCCGATGCCGGGTTCACCGCCCAGCAGGAAGAGGCGCCCGCGGCCTTGCTCCGCCTGGTCGAGTCCCGCCAGCAGCTCAGAGAGCTCGGCGTCTCGTCCAAGGAAGGGGCCGATCGTCTGCTGCCCGGTCATGATTTCACCGCGCTCGTGTGGTACGCGATTTCTCCGAAGGGCGAAGGATACGCCGTGCATGCCAGTCCCTTGCGCGCAAACGGAGACGACGCCGGCCATCGTGGCTGGCGTCGTCTCGCCGGATTCCGCTCAGTCGTCGTTCGACACGAGGTAGCGCGAAGACCAGCCGTCGCGGACCTCCTGATCGACGGTCGGCACCAGGAGCCGGACCGACCAGCCGTCGACCGCCTGGCGGGCTGCTTCCAGCCGCTTGGCCTCGTTCGCTGCGCTGATGGCAGGCAACCATCCATCGGTCACGTTGGCAGCATCGATGGACGGTTGGACGGTGGGCTGGATCTGGTCGGTCAGCAGCACCCCCCTGCGCCGATCGCGACCGCGACCATCACGAGACCAATGAGCGTGACGATGAACCGCCCCCGGCGGATGATGCGCGGCTCGGCGGGCAGCGCGACCGGGGCCGCAAGGGATTTCTGGAACTGAGTCATGTCGGTGCCTCCTTAAGTGTCTGGTGCGCTCTCAATCCCCAATGCGGGGTGCGCTCTACCGACAAGGCGTGACGAATCGACGAACAATCGTGCGTCCGGACCGAATCGACCCGTGAACGATCGTGCGGCACCTGTCACCGGGTGATGGGCGGGAACTCCGACCACGTGATGGCTCGGAGTAAATTGCCGATACGCCCGCCCACGCACAGCGGACCAGTCATCGCATGGGGAGATCTACGCCAGACCGCGGACTGACCAGGCCCGAGAGGTGGGGACGAAGCTCACGGGCCAACCGCCCGGTCGAGCACGAAGAGCGGGATCAGTCGATCGGTCTTGCGCTGGTAGGTCTCGTACAACTTGAACCGATCAACGACGAGACGCCACAGTCGCGCCCGCTCGTCCGCATCCACGACCTCTCGGGCAGTCATTCGGATCGTCTCCTTGGCTACCTTTACCTTGACCTGTGGGTCCGCCCGGAGGTTGTGCACCCACGCCGGATGGTGGGGCGCACCGCCCAAGGACCCCACGATCACGAGGGCGTCGCCATCCTCCCATGCGTACAGCGTCGCGCTCCGGCGTTCGCCGCTGCGGGCTCCGGTGGTGGTCAGGATGATCTGCATCGGTCCGAGAATATCTTGCTTGCGCCGACGCCGATTTCCTGTGATAGACGAGTTGCACGGGGCGACACTAAAGGCGAAGGAGCCGAAGCTCACACGTCGTGCGTTGCACCCGATGACACAGACGACGGCGGAGCTCGCCTTCGTTCGGCTTTGGTCTCACCGGGTGCAACCGGGGTCACTGAATCACCACGCGTTGTCCAAGCGGTCGGCGATGGCTGACGACCACGAGGAGGATGAGCGGAATCGCCAGCACGATGAGCCGGATGGCAAAGGCCGAGCCACTGCCGGCGAGCGCGGCATCCGGCGTGCGGCTTCCCGCGGCAACAAACTCGAACGCGACGGCAGGGATGGCCACGCCCATGGCGGCACCGAGCTGACGGAGGCTGTTGAACAGCGCCGAGCCGGTTCCGGCTTCCTCGGGCGTGAATTGCGAAAGCGCATCGGTCGCGCTGGCGACCAGGGTGATGGCGATGCCAAGGCCGTTGACCAGGTTGGTGGCGATGATCCACCACACCGGCGTGCCGGCATTCCAGGTGAGCATCAGGACCGCACCGCCAACCACCAGCACCAGGCCCAGCAAGAGTGCCCGATCCACGCCCACCGAGCGTACGAACGAGCCGGCGAACGGAAAGCCGATGAGGCCGACGAGCGGCGCGGCCAGCAGGATCAGCCCGGACTCGCCGGCGCCGAAGCCACGGGCAAGCTGGAGGTACAGCGCCGGATAGATGATCGCCGACATGATCGCGAACCATGCGGCGGCGCCCGCCGCCGTCGCGACCACGAAGCGCGGGTTGCCGAAGATGGCCAGCCGGACCGCCGGGTCATCGGTCCGTCGCTCGATCCAGACGAACGCTGCCAGGGCGCCGACCGCCACGATCGCAGCAATCGCGGACAGGGTGGCTCCATCTGGCTCCGCGAGCTGGAGCATGGCGAACGTCGCCCCAACGATGAAGACCGACGCCATGGCGATCCCCGGCACATCCATCCTCCCCGCGCGGCCGCCGCCGGTCGGGAGCAGCACCAACGCACCGAGCGCCACGACAGCCGGGAGTGGCAGTTGCGCGAAGAACACCAGCCGCCAGCCGCCGATGTCCGTCAGCAGCCCACCGATCACCGGACCGATGACCGCGCCGAATGCGCCGGACGTGAAGTAGATCCCGATGGCTGCCGCGCGCCGTTCCGGAGGGAAGGCGGTGACCGTGATCGCCAGCGAGACGGTGTACAGGATCCCGCCCGCGACACCCTGCGCGATCCTCGCCGCAACCAGCGACTCGAAGTTCGGGGCCAGGCCGCAGAGGGCGGTCGTCACCAGGAATCCGATGGCGCCGAACGCGAGGACCGGCCGCGACCCGTATCGGTCGCTGAGCCGGCCGGCGGCAAGCAGAGTGGCGGCCAACGCGAGGAGGTAGCCGGTCGCGATCCAGGCCACCTGTCCGACTGATCGGTCCAAGTCTCGGGCAATATCGGGCAGGGCAAGGCTGACGATGCTGGAATCGATCAGGGTGAAACCGGCCAGCCACGCGAGGGCCAGCAGCCATCGCGGGTCGAGCGGGGTGGGTGTCGACGAATTCATCAGCTGCCAGACCAGATTGCACGACGCGTCAACCCAGGCCGATGCACCGTCTTTTCAGGTTGCATGGGGCGACACTAAAGCCGAACGAGCGCGCCCTCGCACGTCCTGGGTTGCACCCCATGACACCAAGGACGGTGGAGCAGGCCGTCCTTCGACTTTAGTGTCATCGGATGCAACCGGCGGCCCGCAGCGGTCTCAGCCGACCTTGAGGCCGCCCTCACCGACAAGGAATGCACCGGCGAATGCAGCGAGGCCGACGGCCGTCAGGCTGATGCCGCCGAAGCCGACGCCGAAAGCCGCGAGAACAAAGCAGATGACGGCGATGATGAGCAGGATCGATCGGGGTGAGAGGTCCATGCGAGCTGCCTCCTGTAGTCGGACGGGCAAAGCTGCCCGACGGCAAGCATCGCATCGGCGAGGCGGAAGCGCAGCGAGAAGTCGCCGCGGGCCAGAGTTGACTACGAGGAATCGATCTCGTCGCGGAGCGCGCCGAGGATCTCGAGCTCGACGCGGTCCTTTGGACGGCCGGCCGCCCGCTTCATGCGGATGAGGTCATCGAGCGATGCGACCCGCACCACGAGACCATCATCCAGTTCGGCCTCATCGGCGTTCGCGTCAAGTTCGCCAAAGCCGGACACTCCCGCCGGAGTGCCAAGGATGTCGAGGTCGCCGAAGTCGGTCGTGAATGTAAAGACGTCGCCGCGCTCGAGCATCTTTCGGTCGGGATGGAAGGGCATGTCGGGTGGTGCGCCACGGAGAACCGTTCCCAACTCGCCCAGCAGCGCGGCCAGCCGCTCGAGGTTGTCCCGATCGCGGGCGTAGCACACGTCGATATCCACCGTCATGGTCGGCGATCCGTGCGCTTTGGCGGCGAGACCGCCGATGAGGACGAACTTCACACCGTGCGCCTGGAGGCGGCGGAGGATGTGGACCGGATCGAACCGGCGAGTGCTCACCGACGCACACGGATGGCCGGCATCGCGCGCGCCTCTTCCACTGCGAGCCGTATGCGCTGCGCGGGTGTCATTCGAAGCCGATCCCGGATAAGCGAACGATCGACGCCGTCGCCCAGGCGGGTCTCCACAGCCAGCTGATGCCCGCTGGCGTGCAACAAGCGCGCAAGCGTCTCAACCCGAGGGCTGACGCTGCCAGCCTCGATCCGGGCGACGGTAGCCTGCGGCACCGCCGCGGCCGCTGCCAGAGCGCGTTGCGTCATACCGGCCCGCCGACGCGCGTCGCGCAACAATCGTCCCGTGATCACGGTGCCCATGATAGCAGGCATGCTATCAGAGCCGTACCTCCGTCGGATGAAACGGCCGCCGGATCGCCGCCCGCGGAGTAGAGTGCGGCCATGACGCTGGCTGCTGACACCACTTGCAATTCAAGGAGAGTCCAACTCGATGCGCTGCGGCGGCTGGACGGCCCAACGAGGCTCGAGATGGCGTGCGCCATGAGCGACGATGCGCGCTCGATCAGTGAAGCTGGAGTTAGCCACCGACACCCCGAATGGAGCGATAGCAAGGTCCATCGGGCGCTCCTGGAGCTGATGGTCGGGGCCGACCTTGCCCGTCGGGTGCTGGACGCTCAGCCGACGACGGCCTGATGTCGCAGGGCGAGCTCCTCGCTCGCATCGTGCGAGGACTCGATAACGCAGGGATCCCGCACATGGTCGTGGGTTCGCTGGCAAGCTCATTCCACGCCGAACCGCGCACCACGCGGGACATCGACATCGTCATCGATCCGACGCCAGACGGTCTGAGGCGGTTCGTCGAAGCACTCGCGCGACCGGAGCTGTACGCGGATGGCGGCGCCGCCGCAGAGGCGCTCGAACGCCGCACGTCATTCAACGTCATCGAAGCCGATACGGGCTGGAAGGTCGACTTCCTCATTCGGCGCGATCGGCCATTCTCGCGCGAAGAGCTGGATAGGCGCATCCCCGTCCGCCTTCTCGGAGCCGATACGCACGTCGCCACGGCCGAGGACACCATCATCGCGAAGCTCGAATGGGCGAAGCTGGGTGAGTCCGATCGGCAGTTGCGCGACGTTGCCTCGGTCCTTGCCGTGAACCGCGACACGCTCGACTACGCCTATATGAACCGATGGATCAGCTCGCTCGGACTTATCGAAATCTGGGAGCGGGCCAAGCTTTCGTCTTCGTAGTTACCTCCGCCGGGTGAAGTGGCCGGCTGATCGGCGCATCACGGGTCGAGAGCGGTGAAGTTGCGTGCCTGATCGCAGTCGCCGCAGATCCAGCGATCACCATCCTGCGCGGGCTCCAGGCCGTCCGACCACAACGGTCGCCGGCAGATCGGGCAGATCTCGGAGAGGTCGGGGGCTGGGTCGGTTGAATCGGACGGCGACATCGGGGTCAGCGATCCGCGAGCGGGACCACGCCGATGCGCTTGCGGACGACGAGCTCGCCGCCCAGCCAACCGGTCCCGGCCAGAAGCACCGCCGCGAGCAGCGACAACGCCATGGCACCCAGAGGAACCAGGTCCGCGGACTCGCGACGCAGGAGCAGCGAGGCGGCGGTGATCCCGAGGATCGTCGCGTTCCCGCCGGCATGCGTGATTCCCACCGGACCGCGCGCGGCGCGAATGGTCGCAAAGTCGATCAGCCCCGGGACTGCGGCGGCAACGCCACCGGCAAAACCACCGGCCAGCAGCCATCGACTGGCGCGCGCGAAGAACCTATCGCCGGTCACCAGGTGAGCCACGTCGCTGGCGGCCGCAGCCGTCAGCAGCCCAATCGGAATCGGCACCAGGGCGGGATGGACAGGGTGCCCGGAAACCGATGCGGTACTGGGATGATCGACCTGCATGTTCGTCATGGCTCACGCACATGCATGACCGATGCCGAATTTTGGCAGGCGCGGTGCTACGCTCCGCCCTCGTGAACGAACTTGATTTCGACAAGCTCCTCGACGCCATGCCCGATGCGGTGCTCGTCGCCGACATGGAATCGCGCATCGTGTACGCGAACGCATCGGTCCATGGGCTGCTCGGGTGGGCGCCTGAGGCGCTCATCGGCCAGTCGTTGCATGCGATTCAGCCAGAGCGACTGCACGAGCCCCACGACATCGGCTTCGGAAGATATGCCACCACAGGCGTCCGCAGCCTGTTCGGCGTGCCCATCCGGCTGTCGGCGCGACGGTTCGACGGGACCGAGTGTGACGTCGAGCTGAATCTTGCCGAGATCGGAGACAAGTCCGGCGGCCGGCTGGTGCTCGGGGTGCTGCGGGACCTGGGCGAGCGCGTGGAGCTGGAACGGCACCTGGCGGTCCTGCGCTACCTGCGCGCCATCACCGCCGCCGCAGCTCAGCTGTGGACCCGGCTCGACCCCAAGCTCGTCCTGACCACGTTGACCGATGTTCTCGTGAATGACTTCGACGCCGCGCTGGCGCGCACGTGGATATACGAGCCAGAGACGAACCTGCTGCGACTCACCACCAGCGCCGGGCTCTCGACCCGGATCAAGGGCAGCTCGCGTGAGACCATGGACGTGACCACGCACCCCTCCAAGGTTGCCGCGGTCGCCCGCACGCGCACGCCCCTCATCCGCAACGGCCTGACCGATGCGGCCTTCGACCAGGAGTGGGTTGCGCGGGAGGGCCTGAAGAGCGTCGCATGCCTGCCCCTGGTGGCAGGCAACCACCTCCTGGGCGTGATGGTGGGCTTCTTCCGCGAACCGATGCGCGACGAGGTCAGCGAGACGATCGGCCACCTTGCCGCGCTTGGCGCCGCGGCCTTGAACGACGCCCGACTGGTCGGGCAGGAGCGCGAGGCGCGATCCGTTGCGGAAGCAGCGGTCGCGTTGCGGGACCGATTCCTGGCGGTCGCGTCGCACGAGCTGCGAACGCCTCTCACCGTGGTGCGCGGCAACTGGGAGCTGCTCGGACGCCGCCTGCGGGCAACATCGAGCGACCCGGATGCCCACCGCAAGCAGGTCGATACGTCTCTCCGACGCCTCGGCCAGGGGATCGAGCAATTGCGACGCCTGGTTGAGGATCTGCTCGACGTCAACCGGCTCCGAGGCGGCTCGGTAGAGCTGCATCGGTCCGAGCTCGACCTTGTCGCACTGATTCATGACACGGTCGCGGGCGTACCGGACCCTGAAGGGCGTTCGCGTATTCGGCTGGATCTGCCCGCCGGGCCGGTGCTTGGCTGGTGGGATGCCGGGAGGCTCACGCAGGTGATCCACAACCTCATCGCAAATGCGCTCAAGTACTCGCCGCCAAAGGGCGCCGTGGCTCTGTCAGTCACCGAGTTGGACGGTCGTGTCGCTATTCGGATCACCGATTCGGGCATCGGCATTGCATCAGATCAACTCAATGCGATCTTTGAGCCTTTCAGCCGTGCCCCGAATGCATCGGCCCAGCACTATCCTGGGCTGGGCCTGGGCTTGGCCGTGAGCCGCGAAATCGTCGGGCAGTTGGGTGGCAGGATCTGGGCCGAGAGCTCCGGCGAGGGACAGGGCAGCAGCTTCGTGGTCGAGCTACAACGCGGATCTCCCTCATGATTCTCGTGGTCGATGACGAACCGGCGTTGGTCGATGTCATCCGATCCGTGCTCACGGACGAGGGACATGACGTGACGACCGCGAACGATGGCCTGGCTGCCCTGGAATACCTGCGCGGTGCACCTCGCCCGTGCCTCGCAATCGTGGATCTCATGATGCCGCGCATGAATGGCTGGGAGCTGCGCCTGGCGATGCTGGCCGAGCCGAGCATGGCCGACATCCCGGTCGCGATCGTCTCTGCGTTCACCGAGGGCGACCTATCGTCGCTGCGCGCGTCAGCCGTGATCCAGAAGCCATTTCACCTCGCCGAGATCCTCGAGCTCGCGGAGCGACACTGCGGCATGGGTGGGTGACGCGCGCGTGTCTCCTCGATTCGGGACTGATGCCCTGATACGAGGCACCTGACCCAAAACAGGTGACGCGTTGCGCCCGACCCCAACGCGAATTTTGCGCCGGGGCGCAACTAACTGGGAGGTAGCCCCGGGATTCGCCACGGAACGACCCGTTTCGCTCACCATGTGCTTTCCCGCGCAAAATTCGGTGCTGATTTCGGGCGGAAGTGACACTTCTTGCCAGTTGTTTGCGCCCCGGTGCAAATCGGAGCCGTCGGTCCGGCGGGTCCGGCGGGTCCGGCGGGTCCGGCACTTGCAACGGGTCTGACCGTATGCGCATCGACGACCTGGCCCTGCTGTCCGATTGCCGCACGTCCGCGCTCGTCGACCGTCGCGGAACGGTGAGATGGCACTCTCCGCATCGCTTTGATGGACCATCGATCTTCGGATCACTACTCGACGAGGACGCGGGGCACTGGTCCATTTGGCCTGCCACCGACGGTGAGTCCGAGCGCCGCTATACCGATGATGGTCCCATCCTGCGCACCACGCTCCGCACCGGCACCGGAGACGTCACCCTCACCGATGCTCTGGCCCTCGACGTCGAGCGCGAGGGCCACCGAATTGCGGGTGGCGAGGTGACGCACCTGGTTCGCCGAGCGGAATGCACGCGCGGCGAGGTGGAGCTCGAGGTCGACCTGGCGGCGCGACCGGAGTACGGGCTCATCAGCCCTCACATGGTGGAACGCGAAGATGGATGGGAGTTGATCGGAGGGCGCACGCCGCTGCGTTTGATGAGCTCGGTCCCCCATCGGCCCGACGGCGACCGTCTTCGGGCAACCGTCACGCTGCGCCAGGGTGAATCGGCCGACTGGATTCTGGCCGCCGGCGAGCCAGATGGTCGAACCGCCGAGGGTGCGCTCAACGACACGCGCGACGGCTGGCGCTCCTGGGCCGCCGCTCACGATCAACCCTCCGGCCCGCACGGGGCAGCCATGCGCCGCAGCGCCATGGTGCTGCAGGCCCTGACCTATGCTCCCAGCGGCGTGGTGGTCGCCGCGCCCACGACATCATTGCCGGAACGCATCGGCGAGGACTGGAACTGGGATTACCGGTACGCCTGGCTGCGCGACCTCGCCTTCGTGGTCCGCGCCCTGTGGGTGGCGGCATGCCCGGATGAGCCGCAGCGCTACTTCGACTGGATCGCCCGGGTGCTGGGACGACTGGACGGCGACCATGTGCAGATCATGTTCGGCGTCGAGGGCGAGCGCGACCTCACGGAGCGCACACTCGATCACCTCGCCGGATTCCGTGGCTCGCAACCGGTCCGCGTTGGCAATGACGCCTGGAAGCAGTCGCAGCTCGACGTCCATGGCGAGGTTCTCGACAGCGCCCACCTCATGCGCGACTACCTGGGCGACGAGATCACCGGACCGATCCGCGACACGCTCATCGGCCTGGCTGATCGGGCCGCATCGGGCTGGCGCACGACCGACTTCGGGATGTGGGAGGGTCGTGACAAGGCGCGCCACTACCTGAGCTCAAAGGTGATGTGCTGGGTGGCGCTCGACCGCGCAGTGCAGCTGGCACCGGCGCTCGCCGCGCAATCACGCGTCGCCTCCTGGAAAAAGGCTCGCGATGCCGTGCGCAAGGCGGTCCTGCACGAAGGCTGGGATCCCGATGTGCGGGCCTTCACCGGGGCCATCGGGTCGGACCAGTTGGACGCATCGGTCCTTCTCATGCCATTGGTCGGGATCATCAAAGGCGACGACGAGCGGATGGTCGCGACCGTCGAGCGGATCGAGGAGCGCCTGGCGTCGGACCACGGCGTGCAACGCTGGGCGGATGAAGGCAGCGCGTTCGTCCTCTGCGGCTTCTGGCTCAGTGAGTGCCTCGTGCTGGCGGGCGAACGCGAGCGCGCCGAGCAACGGTTCAATGCGACGGCCGCATCGGCCAATGATCTCGGGCTCATGGCCGAGGAGGTCTCCCTGGAGACCGGTGAGCCGCTCGGCAACTTCCCCCAGGCCCTCAGTCACGTTGGCCTCATCAATGCCGCTTGGCGGCTCAGCGAATCTGCGAAGGGAAACGCACAATGACCGATCGATTGACCGACCGCGTGGCGCTCATCACCGGCTCCGACTCCGGCATCGGCCAGGCCACGGCGATCGAATTCGCCAAGGAAGGCGCCGATGTCGTGGTCACCTACTTCGAGGACGAAGCGGGTGCCCGCGAAACGGCGAAAGGGGTCGAGTCCGCCGGTCGCCGCGCGCTCGTGCGACAGCTGGATGTGACCGATGAAGCCGCGATCGAATCGGTCTTCGATGACACGCTGGCCGAGTTCGGGCGCATCGACATCCTCATGAACAACTCCTCTGTCGATTCGACCGGCAAGGAAGTGGCGGAAATGTCGTTGGATGCCTGGGAAGAGGCACTTCGCACCAACCTGACCGGACCGATGCTGTGCTGCCGCCGCTTCATTCGGGAACGCCGAAAGGCCGGTGGCAAGGGCAAGATCATCAACGTCACCAGCGTCCACGACGAGATCCCGCGTGCCGGAGCCGCCGAGTACTGCGCCTCCAAGGGCGGCCTTCAGAACCTCACGCGCACGCTGGCCCTGGAGCTGGCGAAGGACGAGATCAACGTGAACAACATCGGTCCGGGGATGGTCCTCACGCCGATGAACCAGGAGGCTCTCGAGGATCCGAAGGCTCGCGAGGAGCAGGTTCAGAGCATCCCATTCAAGCGTGCCGCCGAGCCGTGGGAAGTCGCGCGCCTGGCGGTGTATCTCGCCTCGGACGACGCGGCCTACGCATCGGGTTCGACCTATTACCTCGACGGCGGGTTGATGCAGAACACCGGACAAGGCGCCTGACGGATAGGGCGTTCGAGGGCTCAGATCATTTGCCCGGGTGAGCGGCGTATGGCTCAACCGGGTACGCGTTCGAGCGACCGATCGCAGGTGCCGGTCCGGGTGCCGAACCGGCGCCGGTTCCGGTTCCGGTTCCCTCTGAGCCTGATCCTGGGCGCGCGGAAGGAATCACCGCGGCGATGCGCCTCCAGGTGCTCTCGACCGAGCACTGGAGTCTGCTTGCCTCCCGTTCCCTGGCGTGGAACGAATCGTTCAGCCGCGCCGGCATGTTCCTCACCACCCTGTCGGGATCGATCGTCGCGCTGGCGCTGGTCGCACAGGCGTCGAGCTTCGATGAGAGCTTCCGGCTGTTCGCGCTGGTGATCCTGCCGGTGGTGCTGTTCGTCGGGATCGGCACGGTGCTGCGCCTGGGGATCGCGAACCGGCACGATGCGATGTGCGTTATCGGTATGAACCGCATCCGCGCCGGCTACCTCGAGATGGCGCCCGACCTGCGCCGATTCTTCGTCACCGGCACGTCCGACGACATGCCGGCCGTGGCGCGCACCATGGGAATCGAGCCGACCATGTCCATCGGCGTGCAGATGCTCGCCTCGACACCGATGCTCGTATCGGTCCTCAACTCCGTCCTGTTGGCGGCGATCGGCGCACTGGCCGGCCTGCAGCTTGGGGCTGGTGTGGAGATCGCGCTGGGGGTTGCGGCCATCGGCTTCCTGGTCGGGATGGCGGGCCATCAATGGTATGCGGTGCAAGAGATCAGCCATGCACAGAGGGAGCACGAAGTGCTCTTCCCACCTCCTGGCGGCGAGTAAGGGACCCGCCGGGAGTTGCACGGGGTGACACTAAGTCCGAAGGAGCCGGAGCTCACACGTGCGGGGTTGCACGGTGTGCGACAGGCGACGATGGAGCTCGCGTTCCTTCGACTTTAGTGTCGTGGGGTGCGACTCGTGCGCGCGTCACCGACTGAGTGCGCCCCTGCCGGCGGAATTTGCGCCCGCGTGCAAACAACTGGTAGGGACGAGGCCTGGGGAGGGCATTCGCCGTCCGAATTTGCGCCGGGGCCGCAAAGCGTGAGCCTGAATCGGCTCAATCAGGGTCGAATCAGGAGCAACCTGCCAGTTGTTTGCGCCCCCGGGCAAATTCCGGCGCGCTGGACGGCCTATGAGACGGGCGCGGCGTACCGTTCCACGAGACGGAACCGCTGGCACACGATGAGCGTGTCGTCGTCCAACGCCCAGTCCGGATCGCCCAGGCGGGTGCGCAGCTCGTCGAGGTATGACCCGAAGTACCCTTCGTGAGCGGTGCGCCAGTCGGCCGCATCGGTGAACCCTTCGCCTTCGTCGCGCGCGAAGGCGTCATCGACATCGGCCATGCGAAGGACTCGACACTCGGTCGTCTCGATCTCGGCGACGAACCGGCCTTCAGCATCGATCACGGCCTCACGCATGCCGGCAAACGGCACCGTCTCATTGTCGAGCTCCATCTCGACCATGAGGCCGGCGGTGGCGGTCTTCGTCCCCGCCAACACGAGGTCCACCAGCTCGCGCCGAAGGTCGCTGCCGGAGTCTGCGAAACCGATGACCTGGAGGCCGCGGAATGTCGGCGGATCGCTCATGCGCGTGAGGGTAGCGCTTGTGCCCAAAAGTGGCGCGTCAGCGGTCCGCCAGTCTCACACTGATCATTCAGCTGCTTCGAGCCGTGCGGTACGCACAACCGGCTGGGGCGGATTGATGGGCTCGTCCATCGGTTCGCTCGGGCCGGACCGCAATGCCACTACGGCCAGCAGCGCCAGTCCGGCCGCCACGGCCGCCGCGATCCACGAGGTGAGATGCATGCCGGACATGAACGCCTCGCGAGCGACTGCCACGACGGTCTCCCCGACCCCAGCCGGCAGCTGTTCGGCAACGGCCACGGCGCCCCCGAGCGTGTCACGAGCGGCCGTGGCTGCCTCGGCCGGCACGCTGGCAGGGAGTTGCGCGGCGACCTGCCCGCGGTAGATCGCCACGCCGACACTGCCAAGCACCGCGATACCCAGCGCGCCACCGAGCTCCGCGGCCGTCTCGCTGATGCCCGACGCCGCCCCCGTGCGCTCCGGTGGCGCGGACCCAACGATCAACTCGGTCGTCAGGCCGAACACCGGCGCTAGGCCGATGGAGATGACCACGGAGGCCACGATCAGGAGTGCCAGACCATCGGTCGTCCCGACCAGGCCGAGCATCGCCAGGCCAACGGCGCCGATCGCCAATCCGCTGCCGATGAGATACGCCGGCCGCACGCGCTGCACGATCCGCGGTGCAAGCTGCGAGCCGATGATGAAGGCGACTGCCGATGGCAGCGACCACAGGCCTGCCTCGAGTGGTGTCAGGCCCACCACCAGCTGGAGGTACTGCGCCACGAACAGGAAGTATCCGACCAGTACGAAGATGGACAGGAAGTTGACGGCCAGCGCGGAGTTGAATGCCCGGATGCGGAAGAGACGAACGTCGATCATCGGGTCATCCAGGCGCATCTGACGCCGGACCCAGACGACGCCGATCGCGATCCCGGCCAGCATGACCGAGGCCGACAGGAGCGTGATCCCCGACTGCGCGACCTCCTTGAGCCCGAAGATGACGGCGAGAAGGGCAGCAATGGACATGGCCGCGCTGATCGGATCCAGGCGCCCCGCGTCAGGATCGCGGTACTCCGGCAGGACGCGAGGTCCCAGGATCAGCAGGGCGGCCATGACCGGCAGGGCAAGCAGGAAGACCGATCCCCACCAGAAGAACTCGAGCATGAGACCGCCCAGGACCGGGCCGACCGCGCTGCCCGCGCTGAAGCTGCCGATCCAGACGCCGACCGCGATCGAGCGCTCCTTCGGATCGGTGAACATGTGGAAGATGAGGCTCAACGTGCTCGGTGCGAGCGTCGCGCCGGCGATTCCGAGCAGCGCGCGGCTGGCGATGAGCATCTCCGCGCTCGTGCTGAAAGCGGCGATGATCGACACGACCCCGAACGCGGCCGCGCCGATCATGAGCAGCCTGCGGCGGCCGATGCGGTCGCCAAGCGTCCCCATCGTGATCAGAGCGCCCGCGACCATGAACCCGTAGATGTCGATGATCCACAACAGCTGGGCGCTCGTCGGCTGAAGGTCGGCGCTGATGGCCGGCACGGCAAGATGGAGGACCGTGAGGTCCATGACATACAGCAGGCACGCCAGGGCCAGCACGAACAGGCCGATCCATTCGCGACGGGTCGCCTTCTGAGGCACGGAGTTGGTCATCGTGGTCGATCTCTCATCTGTTCTGCGGGTTGTGCCAGATCAGACATTGGCCCGAGGCGGAATTCATCGGTCCAAAGAGCGCCGATGAGTTTCGGCGGGCGACCGCGTCGTAGTGGCAAGAACGCAACGCAGCAGGAGCGTCCCGTGACGTCATCGGTCCATTCAACCCTTTCGCTGGCGCAGCTGACTGGCGAGCTGACCGGCCGGATCATCACGCCTGACGATGGGGAGTACGACGCGGCTCGAACCGTGGTGTCCGGTGAGATCGACTGCCGGCCGGCCGCCATCGCGCGCGTCGCCGACGCGACCGACGTCGCGCGGGTGATTGATTTCGCGCGCGAGAACGATGTCGAACTCGCGGTGCGGAGCGGCGGACACTCGGGCGCCGGCCACGGCACGACCGAGGGGGGAATCGTGCTCGACCTGCGCGACATGAAGGGCATCGCAATTGACCCGGCTACGAGAACCGCCTGGTGCGAGAGCGGCTGCACGGCAGCCGAGGTCACGGCGGCAACTGCTGCCCATGGCCTGGCGATCGGCTTCGGTGACACCGGCTCGGTGGGGATCGGCGGGATCACCCTGGGCGGTGGCGTCGGCTACCTCGTGCGCAAGCACGGCCTGACCATCGACAACCTGCTGGCGGCGGAGATCGTGACGGCGGACGGCGAGTTCCTGCGAGTCGACAACGACAACCACCCGGACCTGTTCTGGGCCATTCGCGGAGGTGGGGGCAACTTCGGCGTCGTCACCCGCTTCCTGTATCGGCTTCATCCGCTCGAGCAGGTCACCGGAGGCATGCTGATCCTGCCCGCCAGCGCCGAGGTCATCTCCAGGTTCATGGCGCTCCTCGAATCGGCGCCAGAGGAGCTGTCGGGGATCGCGAACGTGATGAACTGTCCGCCGATGCCGTTCGTTCCGGAGGAGCACCACGGTTCGCTCGTGGTCATGGCCATGCTCTGCTACGCGGGCGACGCAGATGCGGGCGAACGGGCCGTGGCTCCCTTCCGCGCGCTGGCCGAGCCACTGGCGGACCTGGTGAAGCCGGTGCCCTATCCCGAAATGTTCCCGCCCGAGGACGGCTCCTATCGCCCGACCGCCGCGTCGCTGACGATGCTCACCGAGCGCATCGGTCTCGCGGAATCTCAGACGATCATGGAGCGGCTCGCTGAGTCGGATGCCGCGGTGCGCGTGGCGCAGCTCCGAGTCCTGGGTGGCGCGATGGCGCGGGCGAACGCGGACGCCACGGCGTTTGCGCATCGGTCCAGCCGGATCATGGTCAACGTCGCCGCCTTCTACGAAGGCGCGGAGGATCGACCCCGGCGTGCGGCGTGGGTCGCCGAGCTGGCCAACGCGCTCCGCCAGGGTGACGACGGGGTGTATGTCAACTTCCTGGCCGATGAAGGGCCGGACCGCGTGCGCGCCGCCTACCCCGGCGCCACCTGGGACCGACTCACGGAGGTGAAGACCCGCTATGACCCGACCAACCTGTTCCGCCGCAATCAGAATGTGCCGCCGGCACGATGAGCGTCGACGACGGGCCGGGCCTCCAGGCACGGCTGGTCCGCGATGACCTGCCGCCCACGTTCCACCGATGGCGCGTCACGATCCCGCCCGGTAGCGCGAGGCCGACCCGGGCGCAAGATTGGAGCGGCGTGCTCGTGCTCGTCGAGCAGGGGTCGCTGGAGGTGGAGTGCATGGCCGGCGGACGGCAGACGTTCCGACAGGGCGACATGCTGGCCCTCGGATGGCTACCACTCCGGACGCTTCACAATCCCGGCCCGAGCGCCGCGGTGCTCGTGGCCACACGGCGCTGGCGCCACGTTCTCATTCAAGCAGGAGCTGCACCCATGAAATTTCGCACCACCATCCTCAGCGGCGGCGGCAACACGACGGGCATTCGGGTCCCGGCGGACGTCATGGCGGCCCTCGATGCCGGCAAGAAGCCCGCGGTCACGATCTCGCTCGGAGGGCACACGTACCGCAGCACGGTCGCGACGGTCGACGGCAGGCCGATGATCTCGCTATCGGCCGCGAACCGGGAAGCTGCAGGTGTGGCCGCCGGCGACGAGGTCGACGTCGAGATCGGGCTCGACACTGACCCCCGCACGGTGGACGTGCCGGCGGACCTCGCCGCTGCCCTCGATGCGGAACCGGAGGCACGCCGCACCTTCGATGGCACCTCGAACAGCAACAAGAAGTGGCACGTCCTCCAGGTCAGTGACGTCAAGACCGATGAAACACGACAGCGCCGCATCGACAAGTCGGTGGCCATGCTGCGCGAGGGTCGCGCACGGTGACGATGACCGCGCAACCCGGTACGATGCTCCCTATGACCGAAGCCGTTGCTCCGGAAGCCTCCGCGCTCGAGCAGTACCGGCGCGAGCTGATCGGCTACGCATACCGCATGCTCGGCTCCGCGTTCGAGGCCGAGGACGCCGTCCAGGAAACGATGCTGCGGGCATGGCGCAATCTCGATCGATTCGAGGGTCGGTCGCAATTGCGTTCGTGGCTGTACCGGATCGCGACCAACGTCTGCCTGGACATGCTCTGATCACGACAGCGTCGTGCGCGGCCGATGGACCTTGGTCCGGCAGGAAACGCCGACATGGCCCTGCCCGCACCGCTGCTTGAATCGGCGTGGCTGGAGCCGATTCCCGATGACCGCGTGGTGCCGAGCGGCGGCGACCCGGCCGAGATGGCAGTCGCGCGCGAATCGATCCGCCTCGCATTCATGGCGGCCCTTCAGCACCTGCCACCGAAGCAGCGCGCGGTACTGATCCTGCGCGAGGTGCTGCGCTGGCGGGCGGCCGAGGTCGCCGAGCTGCTGGAAACCTCGGTCGCATCGGTCAATTCGGCGCTCCAGCGTGCGAGGGCGACGCTGGATGCCAGCGGCGTGACCACGGACGAGCCACCATCGCCCATGGATGAGGGCACCCGCGAACTCCTCGCGCGCTACGTCGATGCCTTCGAGCGCTACGACATGGATGCGCTGACCGCCGTTTTGCACGAGGACGCTACCTGGAACATGCCGCCATACGACCTGTGGCTCCAGACTCACGATGATGTCGTCCGCTGGTGCCTGGGTCCGGGCATCGGCTGTCGAGGATCACGCCTGATGCCCGTGTCGGCGAATGGCTCGCCTGCATTCGCCCAGTACAAGCCGGCAGCGAGTGGAGGCTACGAGCCGTGGTCGCTTCAGGTCCTTGAGGTGGAAGGCGATCGGCTCAGCGGGATCACCTTCTTCCTTGACACCGCGCGCTGGTTCCCGCTCTTCGGACTCCCGCTCCACCTAGACGTGTAATCCCGCCCGGTTACGGGCGGCAGCGGTGGTTGGCGTCGAAGCCGCGCTCGATCCACTGGACCATCCGGAGCTCACCGCCGGTGAAGGCGTCCTCGGTGTCGCATCGGTCCTGCGCATCCTTTCGGTGACGCGCACCGGCATGCCAGGAGGGGTACTCGGCGAAGGCGTCGGTGCCGCCGGTGATGCGACCCCAGAGACGCGGCGTGGAATAGAAGCCGATCTCGTCAACCTCCATCGACTCCAGGTAGGCAACGGCGCCGGCGATCGCCGCCAAATTCAGGTGCGAGTCAAAGCGCCATGAGTTGGCGGTCTCAACGTCCAACCACCAGGTCCGCTCGCCGGGGATGCGTTCGGCGTCATCGTCCGCCCAACCGAGCGAGGCGAAGGCGGCGAGCGCAGTGCCGTACGAGTCTTCGGCGGCATTCCAGCCGTACACGAAGGCACAGTCGACCGTATCGGCGCCACGGTTGGTATCGGTGTTGCACTCGCGCGGCTCGGTTTGGCCGTTCGGCCAGTAACGCGAGAGGCGCGGGCCGGGGTTGCCGGTGTTCAGGTACAGGTCCGCATCGCGTCCGGCCCATGCCAACTGGCTTGGTTCGTCGCCATCGCCAAGACACCGATTCGGGCTGAACACCCGACCACCGTTGACGCCAACGACGGCGAACGAGAATTCCTCCGGGAATGACGAGCCGCACTGCGGATAGCTGATGTCGTAGCCAACCTGAGGCGGCGCCGCCGGCGGAGACGGCGGCGTGGGCGAAGGGGCCGGAGTCGAGGGAGGGGGCGAAGGATCGGGGCGCGGGGGCGGAGCCAATGACGGCCGGGGCGCGGGCGTCCTCGCAACCGCGGGACGCGGTGAGGAATCCTCTTCGAGCAGATGAGCCGGCTCGAAGGCCGTCGCCGGCGTGGTATTGACGATGAGGAGTGCGAGCACGCCGAACAGGACCAGCAAGGCTAGCCGGCGCGGGGCACTCGCGAGAATGAATGGATGGTGCATCGGGTCCGAACACCCTATAGCGCCAGGCCGCACGATGCAATTCAAACCCGCGGTACTCGCCGTTCACGGTCGGAGTCGGGTTCTATGCCTTCTACGCGCTCCAGCCCTATCTGCTCGAGCTGTACGGCGACCCGAACGCGTACAGCATCGCGGGCCTCGCGGCGGCCGTCATCGCCGGGACCCAGATGCTCGGTGGGCTGATCGTGAACCGCGTACGTCGCCTCTTCCGCCGTCGCACCGATGCGCTTCTGGCCTCCGGCGTCGTCAGCGTCCTGGCCCTCGTTCTCCTCGGCGCGGTCCCGTCCTTCGTGCTCGCGCTTGCGCTCCTCGCGACGTGGGCGCTCGTGTCTGCCATCGAGGAGCCGATACGCCGCGCTTTTCTCAACGGGCTAATCCCATCACAGCAACGCGCCACCGTCCTCTCGTTCGACTCGCTCATGGGTTCAGCCGGCGGCGTCGTGATCCAGCCGACCCTCGGCCGGGTGGCCGATGTCTCGGGCTACGCCGCGTCGTACGTCGTGGCCGGCGGGATCCAGGTGCTGGCACTGCCGTTCGTGATCCTCGCGCGACGCGAGCGCGCATCGTCCGATCCGGCGGCCGTCGAACCGGACGGCGCATAGGGTCGTCGTTACCTCCACCGGGTGAAACCGTCACCCCAGATCGGGCCGTTGCGCCCAACGGGGCGGCGGCGTAAGGTGCCGAATACTGCCCATCGCGGGAAGGGGGTCGAACGTGGCCGAGCTCCTCGAAGTCATCGCGCACGGCGTCACCGCCATTCTCGCCACATGGCTTGGCCTGTTGGTCCTGACCCGCGCGGGCCGCGCCATCGGCTCTCGGATCTTCAGCCTCGTGTGCTTCCTGCTCGTGACGTGGTGTGTCGCGATCATCGTGCAGCGCTTCGGGACCAATGCGAGCGTGTTCCCGGCCGTCAACGTGGCCGAGGATGCCGCCGCCTTTTTCCTAGTTCCGGCCACTGCCCATATCGCATTCGTGATCGCCCTGGAGGGTCGGCGCTCCACGCTCGGGACGACCGTCCTCGTGCTGGGCTACGCGCTGGCCGGCATCGCCAGCATTCAGGCCGCGGTCGATCCGTCGCACCCGATTGCATTCGCCGAGCCGTACTTCGCGCCACTCGGCATCCCGGGACCGATCGTCGCCTGGGCGTTCGCGGCCGCGCGCGCTGCCGTCTGGGCGACCGGTATCGGCTTCCTCATCGTCGGGCTTCGGGAAGCGGGCCCGGATCGGACGCGCAGGCGCCAGCTGACCGTGGCCGTGGCCACCGTCACGCTCGGCGTGCTCGGCGGCATGCTGCGGATCCTGCCCGAGGAGATCGGCGGCCCGCGCTGGTTGGGCGTCAGCGTCATCGCGATCAGCACCGTCGCGGCGGCGTACGCGGTCCTATCACAGCACATCTTCGTGGCGGCCGAGGTGGCCGAACGCGCGGTCCGATGGTCGGCGCTGGCCGGGCTCGGCGTCGTGGCATACGTGGCAGTGCTCGTCGGACTCGAAGGCGCGACTTCGGAACTCCTGGGCATCGATCTCCCGATCGTCACCGCGCTGGCGCTCGTCGTGACACTCGCGCTATTCGACCCGGTCTCCGAGCGCGTGCGCCAGATGATCGCCGGCAACGAGGCCGAGGCCGCTCGGGTCCGGCTGGTGCAGGCGATCGGTGGCGACCCGCTCCTGTCCCAGGACCCGGAGCGATCCATGGAACCGGCGCTTGAACGCGTGGTTCGTACGTTCCGCCTGTCCGGTGCGGAGGTGGTAAGCGACGGCCGCACCTACGCGCGCGTCGGCGACGTCGACCACGATGATCCGCGATCACTCCGCATCGGCTTCGCCATGGGTGACCGAGCGGGCCACACCACCTTCGGTCGCAAGCGCAATGGACTGACCTTCACGCCGGCCGATCGCGCGGCGCTCGAGGCCGCAGTCGACTACCTCGGATCGAGCATGCAACTGGCGGAGCGCCAGGAGGCCCAGGCATCCGCCCTGGCCGGGTTGCGCGCCGAACGTCATGAGGTCGAGTCGCGAGGAGCGGCGCTGACCGAATCCCTCGTTGACGCGGCATCGCCCGAGCGTGGCCTGGTGGTGCATGCCCTTGGATCGCTGCGCGCGGAGCGTGATGGCGAACCACTGCGGCGTTGGGGCGGTGAGAAGGCGGGATCGCGCCAGGCGGAGGGCATCTTCGCGTTCCTCCTGGATCGAGGCGAGCGCGGAGCGGGAAAGGACGAGATCATCGAGCTCGTCTGGCCGGACGTCGATCTGGACCGAGCTGATGTCGCCTTCCACCGCACCATGCTCGGCCTGCGCTCGATGCTCCAACCGGGTTGGCGGCGGCGCGAGGGAACAGCGGCGATCGTCTTCCACAACGATCGCTATCGGCTCGATGCAGGGGTCATCGCCTGGAGCGATGTCGCCGAGTTCGAGCGCCTGCTTGCCGAGGCACGTGGCGCCACGCCAGTCGCGGGAATCCAGGCGCTCGAGCAGGGGCGTCGCCTCTATCGCGGTGACTACCTCGACGACTGCCCCTTCTACGGCGACAGCGCCGATGTCGAGGACCGTCGCGTCGCCCTGCGTCGCCGGTACGTCGACCTGCTGGTCGAGCTCGGCGAGCGCCACGCCGAGCGCGGAGATCGGCCGGCGGCCGCCGAATGCTTCCGGGATGCGCAGGCGCATGCCGACGATGAGCTTCCGCACGTCGTCGAGGCGCTCGCAAAGCTGATGCTCCCGCGAGGAGTCGAGCCGGCTTCATCCCGTACCACCTGATGCAGCGCCGCCTGAGCAAGGCATGATGGCCGCATGCCACCCCAATGTTGCGAGCCCGATTACGACGCACTGTTCGATGACCGAGCCGCGCGTCGCGAGCTTGCCGAGTATCGACGCAACGGCCCGTCCGGCTCGACCCGCCGGCTGATCGAGCGGATTGTGCTGGAGGGCGTCGAAGGCACCTCAGTGCTCGATATCGGAGGTGGCGTCGGCGTGATCGGTGCCGAGCTGCTCACCGCAGGGGCAGCTCGCCTGACCGATGTCGACGCGTCGCGCGCGTATGCCGCGGCGGCCCACGAGGAGCTGGAGCGGCGCGGGTTCGGCGACCGGGTTACGGTGCGGCACGGGGACTTCGTTCGCATCGCCGCCGAGATCGCGCCGGTCGATATCGTGACGCTCGACCGCGTGGTGTGCTGCTATGGCGACTGGGAAGCGCTGATCGATCGGTCGAGCGAGCGGGCGCATCGGCTCCTTGGCCTGGTCTATCCGAACGATCGATGGTGGATGCGGTTTGTGGTGAGGACCGGCAACGTGGTCATGCGCGTCTTTCGGCAGCAGTTCCGCTTCTACATCCATCCGGAGCGTGAGATCGACGCGCGAATCCGCGCCGCGGGCTTCGAACGGCGCTTCCACCACCGTTCGATCGGCTGGCAGACCGTGCTCTATCGGCGCTTGCCTGACTGAGATCCGTTGCGCCGATATTTCGTCAGTTTCTGGCCAGAGGCCGTTCCCGGGCCACACAACGTCGAATTATCGGCCGATGGCTGGCGTGAACCTGGCCTCGGGGCCACCGTCACGACAGTGGGTTGCCGATGTATCGTAGGTTCGCGGCCTGGACGGGGTCTCTGGCCACATTCCGCCGATATATCGACCGGCGTCCCGCATGGGCCGCACGCCCTTCACGCTTGCCTCGGATGCGTCGAATGCGGCATGATGTCGCCGCACAACCACGCAGCACGCAGAGGAGGACCGTCATGAGTGCCACGGACGACCGTCCTTCCGCACCCCCGAGGCGCCGCTCTCACTGACGCGTCCCGAGGGCCGGTCCACCGCCTCTCGGAGCAACCACTGCGTGCATCCCTCATCCGCGCCACCGCGCGAGTCCCCCGCCTGGCTCGTTGACGAGCCATTCGAACAGACAACTCTTGGCACCCTCAAGTCCGGCAAGGAGGCCGAGGTCTTCCTCGTCGAACGCCGATACGCCGGCGGCTCAACCGTGTCGCTCGCCCACAAGCGCTACCGGCCACGCCGGCCATCGCGCGGTGAGCTGCGCGAGCTCGGCTTCGCGCAGGGCACCACGTATCACAACAAGTCCGTCTATCACTCTGGCTGGCATCTCGCCAGTCGTGACCGACGCGCGGTCCAGCGCCACACGGATCACGGCCGTGATGTCGTCGAGGGCATGTGGCCGGGCCAGGAAATGGCCGTCCTCGAGCGCGCCTGGGCGGCCGGTGCGTCGGTGCCGTATCCGGTCGAACGCACCGACGATGGCGTCGTCATGGAGTTCATCGGTGCCGGACAGCAGGCGGCTCCCCGACTGGCGCAGGCACGACTGTCGGCCGTGGAGGTCGCATCGGCCTGGCAGCAGCTTCGAATCAGCCTGCGCGCGTTGACGTCTGCCGGCCTGGTGCATGCGGACATGTCCGCGTACAACCTGTTGTGGTGGCATGGAAGGCTCGTCGTCATCGACCTGCCGCAGGCGGTGGAGTTCAGCACGAATACAGATGCGCCTTCCCTCCTGCACCGTGACCTCGAAAACATCGCCACCTGGTTCGCGCGGCTCGGCCTCACCGTCGACATCGAGGCCGAATTCGCCGACCTTCTCGGGTTGGTCTGGTGACCGGATCGGGGCAGGGAACCACGAAACGTCGTCATGAGCTCCGCCGGGTGAAACGCAGGAGAGCTTACGAGGCGCGGCGCAGGGAACCCGAGATCATGGGGACCTCGTCGAGCGGGAGGGCTGGGGCGAACAGGAAGCCCTGGGCCTGCCGGAAGCCGAGCTCGAGCAGCACAACCCGCTGTGCCTCCAGCTCGACACCCTCGACAATCGTTTCGAGGCCGAGCTTGGTCGCGATGTGATCAATGGCGCGCAGCACCTCCTGGCGCTGTGGCTCATCGTGCACCCGCTCGACCAGGGAACGGTCGATCTTCAGGATGTCGACCGGCAGCCGCCCGAGATACTCGAGCGACGAGTAGCCGGAGCCGAAGTCATCGAGGGCGATCCGGACCCCGAGATCGTGCACGCGTTGCAGCTCGGTCTCGGCGCCGGCCCCGGCCGACGCCAGGGTGCTCTCCGTGAGTTCCATGATGAGGCGGGATGGCGGCATGCCGGTCGTCCGCAGCACTTCCTCGACCAGCAGCGGCAGCGCGCCGGAGCCGAGTTGGTGGGCCGACACGTTGACCGAAAGGAGCCCCGTGCCGCTCGCCAGGTCAGCGACCGAATGGCGCATGACCCAATCGCCGAGCGGACCGATCAGGTCATTCGACTCCGCCAGGCCGATGAAGTCGGCAGGCATCAGGCGCCCGAGATGGGGATGGCTCCACCGAACGAGCGCCTCCACGCCCAGGACCGCGCCTGATCGCATATCGACGATGGGCTGATACTCGAGGAAGAGCAGGTCCGATGCGATGGCATGCGCGAGCGCGTTGGACAGCTCGCGGCGACGGGCGATCGGCTCCTCCATGCCTCGCTCGAAGACCTGAACGCGGCCCTTGCCCAGCGACTTCGCGGCGTACATGGCGGTATCGGCGTCGCGCAGAAGCTCGTCGGCCGAATGTGCCGGGATGATCACATCGCCGAGACCCGCGCGGATGGCGATGCCGATGCTGGCCGAGAGCGTCGCGCTGTGACCGCGAAGCTCGAACGGGATGGCGAGCGCGGCGAGGATGCGAGCGGCGACGTCCTCGGCGTGAGTCCCCTGCGCATCCTCGAGCAGGAACGCGAACTCGTCACCGCCCAGGCGACAGGCAGTGTCCTCGGCGCGCAGCACCCCGGACAGTCGGGCAGCCGCGAGGCGCAACAACTCATCGCCGGCGGCATGACCCTGCGAGTCATTGATGCCCTTGAAGTCGTCAAGGTCCACGAACAGGACGGCGATCGCGCGATCATCGGCGCCGCGCCGGACCAGCGCGTGCGAGACGCGGTCAACGAAGAGCACCCGGTTCGGCAGCCCAGTCAGCGGATCGTGCAGGGCCTGGTGACGCAACTGGTCCTCGAGGTCCTTGCGATCGCTGATGTCGACGAGGATCCCTTGCACCACGGACGGCCTGCCGTCGGCGTCGCGCGAGATCACAGCCTCGTCGTCGATGACCCACACAACCCGGCCGTCGCGTGCGATGAGCCGGTACTCGGAGCGCTGACCCTTCGTATCGAGCCGTTCTGAATCGCCCTGCTCGAGCAGGATCATCCGGTCGCGGTCCCCCGGATGGATGCTCTGCAACCAGAGCGTCGGGTCGGCCGTCCACTCGTCGGCCGTATAGCCGAGCAGCTCCTGGATCTTCGTGCTGACGAAGTGCCATCGCCCGTGCTGGCCCGCATCGGCGACATAGACCACTCCAGGCACACGCTCGACCGCTGAACGGTACTGCGCCTCGGCCACGGTCAGCTCATCGGCCAATTGGCGTTCGTGGCGGATGACGCGCTCTCGGTCGGCGAGCAGCAGCGTCTGCCTGGCGATGGCGCAGACGATCACGATGCCCAGGGCCATCGCGACAGCGATGCGCATGGGGCCGATGACCAACGTGGGTTGCGTGATGAGGGCCACGATGAGCACACCTGTCAGCACGGCGCTGCCCAGCGGCAACATCCCCCGCAGCCATGCGGCGATAGTGGCATAGCGCCGCCCATCGTCCTCATCGGCGGTCCAATGGCTTCCGCCGTGCCCGACAAGGAGCACGCCGAGCGCGACCGTCGGGTGGAGCAGGGGGCGGAGCTGCTCGATGCCGGGCGAAAGCAAGCCAACGTAGCCGATTCCGCCCAGGGCGACGCCGGCAAGCACCTCCCACGGGCCAACGAAGCGCAGCGGCACGCGCGTTGACAGATCAAGGAGCAATGTCGCGCACACGAGCCCGAGGAAGAAGGCAGCGTGAATCATGATGCCGACGCCGGTCGAATCGGTCGCCACGCTGGCCGCAAGGACGGCAACGGCTGCGGCGACGGCAAAGAAGATCGCCCCCGCGTCAAGGTACAGCGCCGACTCCTCGACGGGTCGCATCCGGCCGTGCGCGGCGCTGACATACGTGCCCGCCGCGCCGATGGCGATACCGAGAACGCTGTATTCGGCCAAGAGTGCCGGCTCGCCGGTCAGCAGCCCGCCGAACCGGGCGACCTCGGAGCCGAGCCACACCACGACCGAGATGGCGATCCAGGTGCGGACGCGACGCTCACGACCGGTGGTATCCCGACACCCGCGCACGGCGAGCCAAGCGGCCACGGTCGCGGCAATGACACGAACGAGCTGGCCGGACAGGTTGCCGGCGTCGAGCACGACGACGCTCGCCACCAGCGCAACGCCAATGAACGGCAGCAGCCAGGACCGGCGCAGGCGAACCGGTCGCGTGAGGACCCCCTCACTCGAAACCATGGGCGACACGCACCCCGGATGAGTTCCAGTCGCGTCAGCCTACGGGCATGCGCTCGTCAGGGGGATGGGCCGATAGTACCTTCGGCTCCTCGACGCGCCCACCCCGTGTGGCCCTGGCCCCGTGCGGCCCGTGGCATTCGGTCAGGATTTGCGCTGGGGCGGAATGAACTCCGACGTTGCTCCACGCTGCCGCCGCCGCGGTGTAGCATTCTCGGCCTTGTCCAGACTCAGGTGAGGGAGGTTCAGCGAAGATGGCGAAGGTCCTATGTGTCCTATACGACGATCCTGTGGACGGGTATCCAACGTCCTACGCTCGAGGTGAGATTCCAGCCATCGAGCGCTACCACAACGGTCAGACGACGCCGACGCCCGAAGGCATAGATTTCACGCCGGGCGAGCTCCTGGGTAGCGTTTCCGGTGAGCTCGGGTTGCGGCGCTTCCTCGAGGAAGGCGGCCACACGTTCGTCGTAACGTCAGACAAGGAGGGCCCGGACTCGGTGCTCGACCGCGAGCTTCCCGATGCCGATGTCGTCATCTCGCAGCCCTTCTGGCCCGCCTACATGACGGCCGAACGGATCGCGAAGGCTCCACAGCTGAAGTTGATCGTGACGGCCGGCATCGGCTCGGACCATACCGATCTCAAGGCGGCCATCGAGCACGGGATCACGGTCGCAGAGGTCACCTACTCGAACAGCATCAGCGTGTCCGAGCATGTGGTGATGATGATCCTGGCGCTGGTGCGCAACTACATCCCCTCGTACCAGTGGGTCGTCAAGGGCGGATGGAACATCGCCGATTGCGTTGCCCGGTCGTACGACATCGAGGGGATGCAGGTCGGGACCGTCGCCGCCGGCCGCATCGGCTCCGCAGTTCTCAGGCGGCTGAAGCCGTTCGAGGTGGGACTGCACTACACCGATCGGCACCGCCTGCCCGAAGAGACCGAACGTGAGCTCGGTGTGACCTTCCACCCGGACGTCGAGTCGATGGTGGCAGTCTGCGACGTGGTCACCATCAACGCGCCCCTTCATCCTGAAACTGAACACCTCTTCGACGAGGCACTCATTGGCAAGATGAAGCGTGGCGCGTACATCGTCAACACCGCCCGGGGCAAGATCTGCGACCGCGATGCCATCGCGCGGGCCCTGGAAAGCGGCCAGCTTGCCGGCTATGCGGGCGATGTCTGGTATCCGCAACCGGCGCCCGAAGATCATCCCTGGCGGTCGATGCCGCATCACGGGATGACCCCACACGTGTCGGGGTCATCCCTATCCGCGCAGGCACGCTACGCGGCCGGCACACGCGAGATCCTGGAGTGCTGGTTCGACGGTCGTCCGATCCGTGAGGA
>Ga0208612_1000072_pt1 | contig 67878 bp, 74 predicted proteins | sample AntDryMetagUQ889_FD_188089 | JGI IMG/M metagenome (GOLD analysis project Ga0208612, IMG submission 188089) | Polar desert microbial communities from Antarctic Dry Valleys - UQ889 (SPAdes) | ecosystem: Environmental > Terrestrial > Soil > Desert | place: Antarctic Dry Valleys | collected 2008-12-31 | reverse complement strand
GACGTGGGCTTCCAACTCCAACGTCGTGAGGATGGCACGGTGGCCTCTTCATGCGAGGTCTTCAGCGGCGTCTGTTACACCACCTGCTGGGACACTAACCAAAGCGGTAAGCCGCCGTGTCTCAGTTCGGGATATCACTCCGACGTATTCCCAAGGTCGATGTGTATCGTCGGCCACTGTGACCTAAGGTCGGTTCGAGTCCTCTCGCCCCGACCAGTTCAACCCACTTTCCCGCCGCCGTGATCGGGATGGTGCCCGCCAGCGCTCTCGCTGCGTCCTGGCTGCCCAGTCATGGCACAATGAGGCCACTTTTCCGCTACATGGGCCACGACGCATGCGAGCAGCCATCGCTCCCGCCTACGCTGATGAGGTGGCACGCCTGCGCGAGGTGGGCCACTTGTCGGATGCCGATATCGCGGCGGCCACCGGAGCGCAGCGCAGCACCGTCGGCGCCTGGCTGCGCCGCCAGCGACGGCCGAGCGGCATTCGGGCACAGCGGGTGGTCGAACTTTCGTCGATCGTGGAGCGCCTGGCGTATGTGATCCAGCCGAGCTATGTGCCGGTCTGGCTGCGCAAGCCGCTGGCCGCGCTCGACGACGAGGCGCCGGTCGATCTCATCCGCCAGGGCGACTATCGGCGCGTGGCCAAGCTCATCGGCCAGCTCGAGATCGGTAGCCCGGCGTAGGCTCGGTGCCGCTCGATGTCGAGCCCTGTCGAATCCAGGGCGTCTGGTGGCGGCATGTCGTGTCCGGCGGAGACATCTGGTATTGGCCCGATCCACCCCCGGACGGCCGCTGGCAACGCGGCGAGGTGATCGGCGCCTTCTACGCCGCCGATAGCGAGGAAACGGCGTGGGCGGAGTGGTACCGGGCCCTCTCGGAGCTGGGCATCCCGCCTGCGCAGGCATTGCCGCGTGACCTGTGGCGCCTGCGGGTTGATCTCCCGCACGTCGCCGATCTCTCCACGCCCGCGCGCCTCGCGCGTGTGGGCCTGCCGCCCCCGCGTTCGGTGCGATCCGATTGGCCGGCCTTCCAGAAAGTGGGTCACGCGCTTGCTGCCGAAGGCTGGGCCGGCATCCTCTATCCGTCCGCCGGCCGGCCAGAACAGGGCAACGCGCTGGCCATCTTTCGAGTGGGTCCGCGCGTCGTCGGTGTGTCGCCCATCCGACCGCCGCGCCGCCAGGTCGAGCCGCCGGCGGTCCCGCGCGGGATGCGCACCTGAGTTCCTGACTGGAGGCTCATTACGAAGGATCTCTGAGGCTGCTAGCCTGCGTCGCCTGTGAGCCGATTCGTTGACGTCCTGGCCCCTCCTCGACTGGGCGTCGGGTTCCGATGGCTGCTGGCATCCTCGTGGATCAGCAACCTTGGCGATGGCATTGCACTCGCCGCCGGACCGTTGCTCATTGCTTCCCTGACTGACGACGCATTCGTGGTGGCGCTGGCAGCTCTGGTTCAGTGGCTTCCGCCGCTGATGTTCGGGCTGTAGCCGGGCCCTGTCCGATCGCCTCGACCGCCGGCTGATCGTGGTGACCGTCGATGCGGTGCGCGCCGTGGTGCTGGCGGTCATCGTCGCTTCGATCGTGACCGGGTCCGTGTCGATCGCGGTGGTCCTGGTCGCCCTTTTCCTGGTCGCGACTGCCGAAGTATTCGCGGACAACTCGTCGCAGACCCTTCTGCCGATGCTGGTGCGCCGCCAGGACCTTGCCGTCGCCAACTCGCGCATCCAGGCTGGATTCATCACCGTGAACCAGCTGATCGGGCCGCCGGTGGGTGCCGCCCTGTTCGCGTGGGCATGGCGTGGCCATTCGTTGGCCAGGGGATCATGGTCGCGATGGGCGCGCTCCTCGTCAGCCGGATCGCGCTACCGAGGCACCGTCGCGATCCGGAGCTGTCCACCGCCATCCGTCACGACATCGCCGAAGGATTCCGATGGGTCCGCCATCACGCGGCGGTGCGGACGCTGGTCCTCACGATCTTCATCTTCAACATCACGTTCGGGGCGGCATGGTCGGTTCTCGTGCTCTACGCCACGCAGCGACTCGGCATGGGGGCGGTCGGTTTTGGGCTGCTCACGACGGTCTCGGCGGCGGGCGGGCTGCTGGGCATGGTGGCGTACGGGTGGATCACGCGCCGCGTCAGCCTGGGGAACATCATGCGCATCGGGCTCATCATCGAGACGTTCACGCATCTGGGCCTCGCGATCACGACCGTTCCCGCGGTCGCCATGGCGATCTTCTTCGTGTTCGGTGCTCACGCATTCGTGTGGGGCACGACATCGGTCACCGTGCGCCAGCGGGCCGTTCCGACCGAGCTCCAGGGCCGGGTCGGCAGCGTGAACACCGTCGGCGTGTTCGGCGGCCTGGTCGCTGGCTCCGGCCTGGGCGGCCTCCTCGCGCAGAGCTTTGGTGTCACTGCGCCGTTCTGGTTCGCCTTCGCCGGCTCTGCGCTGTTCGTCGTTCTCATCTGGCGCCAGCTGGCGCACATTGCGCACGCCGATGAGGGTGAACCGGCTGCCTGACCCGGAGCCCGCCGGCGCGGTCTGAGGCACGCAGTCACGTGCCACCGCCGCCGAATTGCGCCGGACGCACCAACCCGTGGAGCTGGAGTCGATTCCGCGCATTCCGGTGCGCCTGACGCACGAAACCAGCAGGAATTTGACCGATGAGCCCCCTCCGCCCTGGGTTCATGCCTCCGACGCACGGGACGCGTGGCAAGCCCGCACGGCCGTCGCCACGGACCAAGACTCATCGGAGAGGCCGAAACTCGCCAATCAGGCCGGCGGCAACCACCTGGAATAGTTCCTGTTCATCAGGAATGCCACGAAGCCGATGCGTCCCAAGGCTCCCCAGCTCCATGCCAATGTCTTCGCGGAGCGCGGAGCGGGACGCCCGCGAGAGCAGGATCTGCCCACCATGCCCGCTTCCGCAGATACGTGAGGCGGTGTTGACGGCGATGCCCACGTAGCCCGAGCCGGAGAGGGTGGGTCGGCCGGTGTGAATCCCGATCCGCACGCGCACCTGGCGCCCGTCCACCCACGCCGTGGTGGCCATCGCGCGCTGGATAGCGACCGCCGCATCGAGGGCCGCCGGAGCGCCCACGAAGACCGCGAAGAATTCGTCGGCGCGCGCGTCGACTTCGTGCCCGCCCGCGCTCCGCACCGCGCTGCGGAGCAGACGTCGCACCACGTTGAGCATCGGTCCGTATCGGTCCTGGAGTTTGGTCAGGTGCCCGGTCGAGTCCTCGACGTCCGCGAACAGGAGTGTGAGCCTGCCGGATGGCAGCCGCGGCCGCAACTGACCGTCGATGAACCCGACCGGCATGATCCCGTATCGCTTCGCCGCCTTGAGCAATCGGGTACGCGCACGGTCTCGGACGTTCTCGTCGTCGAATAGGATCCGGCTGAAGCGAGCCAGGGCGTTGCGGACATGCGCCTCGTCGTGGATCGGCAGACGTCGACGGCCAGAAGCATCGATGTATGCGAATGCTGAATCGGGGAGCTTCGCCCGTTCCCGCGCACCAAGTTCAGCCATGCGGCCATGATCGCAGTCCTGGACCGCGGCATTCCCGTTGCCCGACTCGAACCTGTTTTAGAAGATGCGGGCCGACCGGCCGTATGCAGCGTCTGGAGCGAGCGGGGATCATCCGTGCGGGCCCGCCGCCGATAGAGCGTCTGAAATTCAGTCTGCTGCGCGCCTGCGGCCGGTTGCCGAGCTGCTGCTCCGCACCCACAGCCTGTGAGCGGCCGATGCGCCGCCGCCCTTTGCGCTCAGCGCACGGATCCACGACGGACCAACCGGACTGCGCGAGATTGTGGACTCAGTGCAGAAAGCCAAACTCTCGAACAGCGACTTCGACCGTTGCTGATCTTCGTGCGCGCTGAGCGCATAAACCATGGCCCGAGGACTGGCCGCCAGACGTCCGCCTCGCCAGATCCATGCGCTGAAGTGCAAGTGCGGGAAATGGCGAGGCCCCGGCTACTTGAGGCGCGGTAGGACCTCGCGGCCGAAGACCTCGACGAAGCGCTCCTGCTCCGGTCCGACGTCGTGAAGGTAGAGGCCGTCGAAGCCGCGTTCGAGGTCGCGTGCCAGCCACTCGACGTGCCGACCGGGATCCGACGAGATGCGGACCGCACCATCGAGCGCGTCGGGCGTGGTGTGCGCGGCCGCCGCCGTGACCTGGGCGGGATGCGCGAGCGAGGTCATCACGCTGTTGTCGAGGCAGTTCTGGCCCCACTGCGCGAAGGCGGCGGAGCGCGCTTCGGCATCGGTGGGTGCGTAGGCGAGATGGACCTGGAGGTACATCGGCTTGTCCGCGCCGCCGTTTGAACGGAATGCCGCGACGACCGCGTCCAGCTGAGCGTCGGGCTGTACGACCGTGATCAACGCGTCCGCCCATCCGGCGACCCACCCGGCGGTCTCCGGCGTCACCGCTGCGCCGACGAGCATGGGTGGCCGCTCGGGACGCGTCCAGAGATGTGCCTCGGACACCCTCACGTGACCGGAAGATGACACGGTCTCGCCGGCCCACAACCGCCGCATGACGTCGGCGGACTCGCGCAGTCGCTCATTGCGCTCTGGTTTCGACGGCCAACGGCTACCGGTGATGTGCTCGTTGAGCAACTGCCCGGAGCCCACGGCGATCCAGAAGCGATCGGGAAACATGACGCCAAGTGTCGCGGCGGCCTGCGCGATGATGGCCGGGTGGTAGCGCTGACCGGGTGCGTTGACCACGCCGAATGGCATGGATGTCGTCGCCAGCGCCGCTCCGAGCCATGACCACGCGAAGCCGGACTCGCCCTGCGACTCGCTCCATGGCGCCCAGTGGTCGCTGCACATGCCGGCATCGAAGCCGGCTGTCTCGGCAGCCTGGACGACCCGCAACAACCGATCCGGCCGAAACTGCTCATGGCTGGCGTGAATGCCGATGACTGGTGCCATGAGGTCAGACGCCCTCCCGTCGGCCGAACCAGTGATACCCGTATGCCGGCAGCTCGACGCTGAGCCGGCCGTTGGCAATCGCAGGCTCCTCGCCACGGCAGCCGAAGATGTGCCGCCATCTGCCGCTCACCGTGTCGGCTGGCAGGCGGACGCTGACCTTGGCCGGCGCGTCGGCGAAGTTGTGCACGGCCAGCACGCTGCTGCCGTCCCAGGTGGCGATGTGGGCCAGCGCGGCGTTGTTGCGAGTTCCGAGCACCTGCGACTCGCCCCAGCCGAGCTCCGGCCATTCCTTGCGCGTCCGGATCGCGCGCTCCATCCAGTTGAGGAGCGATGTCGGATCGTGCCGCTGGTCTTCGGCATTCAGCTCTCGGTAGCCGAATGGTCCCTTCCGCAGCAGCGGCCGCGGCAGGCTCTTCTCCTTCGCCGTCGTAAATCCTGCACCGGGTTCGGCGGACCACGGCATCGGCGGACGGACCGCCTCGCGGTCGGTCATGTCCAGGTTCTCCCCAAGCCCGATCTCCTCGCCATAGAACAGCACCGGCGTGCCGGGCAGGCTGAACATCAGGCTGTAGGCCAGTTCGATTCGACGACGATCGCCATCGACCATGGTCGGGAACCGGCGGCGGATGCCACGGTCGAACAGACGCATCGACTTCTTGGGCGCGAAGGCCGAGAAGACCTCCTCGCGCTCGGTATCACTCAGCTTGTCGAGCGAGGCCTCGTCATGATTCTTGATGAAGTTCGCCCATTGGCCCTCGGGTGGAATCGGCGGAAGGGAGCGCAGCGCATCGGCCACGGCGGTTGCGTCATGGCGCACGAAGCTCAGGTACATTGCCTGGTTGGTGATGAAGCTGAACAGCATGTGCATCTGGTCGCCGCCCTCGCCGAAGAAGTTGGCGATCTTGTCGACAGGCTCGTTCGCCTCCGCCAGGAGCATCACGTCGCCGCGCCGGCGCCCGGCGAAGTCGCGAATGTCGCGCAGGAAGTCGTGCGGATCGGCCGTTGCCGGGTTGGCGTGCCCTTCCTGCTCGATGAGGAACGGCACGGCATCGATCCGGAAGCCGGAGAGCCCCAGCTCCAGCCAGAAGCCGATGACCTTGTGGATCTCGTTGCGCACCAGCGGGTTGTTGATGTTCAGGTCCGGCTGATGGGGATAGAACCGATGCATGTACCAGCGCTTCGCCGCCTGGTCGTAGCTCCAGATGGTCTCCTGCTTGCCGGGAAAGATCACGCCGATGTGGGCGTCCGGGGGCTTCTCATCGGCCCAGACGTAAAAGTCCTTGTAGATCGGGTGCCCCTTGCGCGCCGCCTGGAACCAGGGGTGGTCGGCCGAGGTGTGGTTGATCACGAGGTCGGCGATGACGCGGATGCCGCGGTCGCTGGCGACGCGCACGAGCTCGACGAGATCGCCGAGCGTGCCGTACTTGTCGGCGATGCCGTAGTAATCGGCCACGTCGTAGCCGTAGTCGCGCTCCGGAGACGGGTAGATCGGCATCAGCCACAGGCAGGTGACGCCCAGTCCGGCGAGATAGTCGATTCTCTGGGTGAGGCCATCGAGATCGCCGACGCCGTCGCCGTTCGTGTCGAGGAAGGACTGGGTGTCGACGCAATACACGATCGCGTTCTTCCACCACAGGTCACTCGTTGCTTCAAGACTCATGGTCTGCCCTCTGCACGGCGCGTTCCGCCAACGGCACCGGTAGCATGAATCCGATGCACGAAATCCTCGCAACCCACGAATGGCCACCTTCCCAGACCGATGCCGGCGCTGCCGCGCCGGTCGCCGTGCTCGTCCACGGGGTCACTGGCTGGTGGCGGACCTGGTGGCGGGTGGGTCCGGCGCTCGCCGAGCGTGGGTGGCGCGTCGTCGCGCTGGATCTTCGCGGTCATGGACACAGCCCGCGAATCGATGGGGGCGTGAACGTGGGCAGCCTCGCGGCCGACGTGGCCGCAGTGATCGAGCGTCTCGGCGCACCGGTCGAGGCGCTCATCAGTCATTCGCTGGGCGCCGCCGTCAGCGCAGAGTTGGCGTATCTGCGCCCGGATCTGGTCCAGCGCCTCGTCCTCGAGGATCCGCCCGCGATCACCCGCACCGATGACGTGGAGTGGCGGGCAAACCTCGAGCGCGAGCTCATTGACGCCCATGCAGACTTCGACGGCGAGGTGGCGCGTGAGCTGGCCGCCAACCCGGCTTGGCTCGAGGAGGATGCGCGTCAGGACGTCGAGGGCAAGCAGCTCGCGGACCGGGAGGGAATCCTCGCCTCGTTCCGCCGCGGGCCCGAGGCGCGGGTCCTGAGTCTCGTGCCGCTGCTGACGGTGCCGACGCTGTACCTCATGGCGGCCGAGGATCGGTCCGTGTTTGTGGGCGTCGCTCGACGTCAACTGCGAGCCACGCTGCCCGACCATGCGCGGGTCGTAGAGATGGACGCGGGCCACGCGATCCACCGCGACCGGTTCGACGAGTACATCGCGGCCGTCCGCGAGTGGATCGAGGCGTGACGTCGGCCACCGAAGCTGCGGCCTGGATCGCCAGCGCCCGCTCCATGGTCGTCCTGACCGGCGCCGGCGTGAGTACCGAATCCGGTATCCCCGATTTCCGCGGCCCCGATGGGGTCTGGACGCGGGATCCGCGCGCGGAACGGCTCTCCAACATCGGCTACTACATCGCCGATCCGTCCGTTCGGCGCGAGGCCTGGCAGCGTCGCCTCGAGCATCCGGCCTGGAGCGCTGAGCCGAATGCCGCGCACCGCGCTTTGGCCGCGCTCGAAGCGGCCGGCCGTCTAGAGCTCTTGATCACACAGAACATCGACGGGCTGCACTTGGCCGCCGGCTCTTCGTCCGACCGGCTGGTCGAGATCCACGGATCGATTCGCGAGTCGGCCTGCCTGAGCTGCGGAGATCGGCGGCCGATGCCCGAGACCCTCGATCGAGTCCGGGCCGGCGATCCTGACCCTGCCTGCCTGGCCTGCGGCGGCATGTTGAAATCGGCCACGGTCAGCTTCGGCCAGAACCTCGACCCGGTGCTCCTCGGCCGATGCGAAGAGGCGGCCGCGAATTGCGACTTTTTCCTGGCGATCGGCACCGGTCTCTCGGTCTATCCAGTCGCCCGGCTTCCCGAGACGGCGCTGGCGGCAGGTGCGCGACTCGTCATCGTCAACGCCGAACCGACGCCGCTCGATTTCGAGGCGCATGCCGTCCTGCGCGGCCGCGCCGGCGAGATCCTGCCGGAGCTGGTCGAGGCCCTCGTCGGCGACAGGCGTGGGGCATGACTCGGCGGTGCGGCGCCTCTTCGCTTCTCTGCCAAACTACTCCACCGCTGGGTGAATGGCGGACCCGGGCAACTCAAGTCTGCCAGATACCCAGCCGGTGGGTACGTGGGCGGGGTATCTGGCAGAGTCACGGCCCGCGGGCGTCACGGATGCGAGGTCAGGAAGGTTCGTCGCCGTCGCGGAGATCGGCCTCGAAGGCGCGAAGTTCCTCGCCGGCGATTTTGTATTCGTGCTCATCGGCGGGGTAGGCGCCTGAGCGCACATCGGCCGCGAAGGTCTCCAGCCCGCGTCGGATTTCGCCGGCGACATCGGCATAGCGCTTCACGAACCGCGGCGCCGCGCCTTCATTGATGCCGAGCAGGTCGTGCCAGACCAGCACCTGGCCGTCACAGCCGGGTCCGGCACCGATACCGATGGTGGGGATCCGCAGTGCCTGGCTGACGAGGGCCCCGATGCGGGCCGGCACCGACTCCAGGACCAGCGTGAAGCATCCGGCGCTCTCGAGTTCGCGGGCGTCGTCCAGCAGCCGTCGAGCCGTGGCGGCTGTCTGACCCTGGGCCTTCATGCCACCGAGGATGGTGGCCGACTGCGGGGTCAGCCCCAGGTGGCCCATGACCGGGATTCCCGCACCGACGATCGCGCGGACGCGCGATACCATCGGTCCGGCGCCCTCGAGTTTCACCCCATCGGCCCCGGCCTTGACCAGGCGGACGGCATTGGCCACGGCATCGGCGTCGGAAGCCTGAAAGGAACCGAACGGCATGTCACCGATGACCAGCGCCCGTGGCTTCGCTCGCGACACCGCGCCGGTCAGCATCACCGCCTCGTCCATGGTCACCGGCACGGTCGTGTCGTAGCCGAGGACGTTGTTGCCGGCCGAATCACCGACGAGGATGAGGTCGATACCCGCCTCGGAAGCCAAGCGCGCAGAAGGATGGTCGTAGGCGGTGACCATCACGATCTTCGTGCCGGCGCGTTTCATAGCCCCGACCTCGGGAATGGGAAGTGGCTCTCGGAGGTTCATCACCTGCGAAGCGTCCTCTCCGCACGCCCGCTTGTCAACGCGCTGGCATCGGTCTGGATCTATCGAGTCAGACGAGTGAAACGAACGGCTAGCCAAGCCGCGCGTTGTCGATAAGCCGGATGGCTCCGACTCGAACGGCGGCGACCAGCGTGGGCCCGTCGAAATCCGCCACCGCGACGTAGTCGGCTACCAGTCCTCGCTGCGCCTCCAGGACGGTGCGCGCCGCACGAACCGCATCCTCGCTGGACCGATGCGCCGCCAGTCCAGCCTCTATTGCGCGCGGCAACGCCAGCGCAATTGTGCGTTCGCCGTCCGAGAGGAACCGATTGCGCGACGAGAGCGCCAGGCCGTCGGCGTCGCGCACGGTCGGCACGGTCGCGACATCGACGGGCAGGTTGAGGTCGGCCACCGCGCGACGGATCATTGCGACCTGCTGTGCGTCCTTCTGTCCGAAGAAGGCGACTGACGGTTGAACGATCAACAACAGCTTCGTGCACACCGTCGCCACGCCGCGGAAATGTCCGGGCCGCGCTGCACCCTCGAGCACCGTCGCCAGATCGCCGGGCTCGACCCACGTGTCGAAGCCGGGCGGGTACAGCTCGTCCGCGGACGGCGCAAACAGCAGATCAGCGCCGGCATCGGTGGCGGCGGATGCATCGGCCCCTTCGTCCTGGGGGTAGCGCTCGAGGTCCTCGGCCGCGTTGAACTGCGACGGGTTGACGAACAGGCTCACGACGACCAGGTCGCAGGCCTCCCGCGCCGCGCGCATGAGTGCCGTGTGACCCGCGTGGAAGGCTCCCATGGTCGGCACCAGGCCGATCCGGTCGCCGCGCTCTCGCGGCTCGCGAAGCGCATCGCGAACCTCGGCCACCGTGCGCACGATCCTCACGGACGTGTCGCCTCCGCCAACGCGCGGTACAGCGGCATGAGGTCGGGGTCGCGCGCCTCCAACGCCGCCAGGTGCGCCTCGACCGTCGACGTGTCGCCGCGCGCGATCGGTCCGGTCAGCTCGAATCCGTTCTCGATCGTTCGCATCATGAGCGGCACGATCGACTCGGGCGGTGCGCCCGCCTCGGCCAACAGCCGGGTTGCCACCCGGTGCAGCGTGACGAGAAAGTTGCCGCCGATGACGGCGGCCGCGTGGTAGATCGTGCGGTCCGCATCGGCCACCTCGAAAGGTCGTAAGCCCAGGCTGGACGCCAGCCAGCGTGCCTGTTCAAGGGCGTCATCGGTCTCGGCGCTGATGGCTCCCCAGGCGCCATCCAGCTGCTCCGCGCCTCGCTCGCGGCTCAAGGTCTGGAGCGGATGCACGCTGAACCGCCGTTCATGCGGGTCGAGGACGTTCAGGCGGGTCGCGCCGCTGACGTGCGCCACCCATGGACCGATGCGGACGCGGCTCGCCACCTCGCCGATCACGGAATCCGGCACGCACAGCATCACCAGACTGGCCGCAGGATCGGGCTCCCGCCCGTCCGTGACGCGGATGTCGCGTTGGCGAAGCCGTGCGCGAATGGCGCCGCCGGCCCGGCCGGTGCCGATGATGTGGATGTGGTCGGTCATGAGCCCTTCGAGTCTAGCGTGGGGCGAGCGCTTGCCCGGCGATACGAACTCAGGGGGCAGCCGTATCTGTTGCATGGATACCCCCACCGATGTCTTTCGTGCGTGGATGGCGGCTCGGATGCTCGAGCGTCGACTTAGTCACGCTCAGCTCGCCCTCCGTTGCGGCGTCGACCGCAGCACCATCACGCGGCTTGTTCGCGGAGAGCGGCGCCCGACTCTCGATGTCGCCGTGGCCATCATCACTGTCCTGGATGACGCGTGTCTGCCGACCCCCCTCGTGGAGCTCATGCGCGTCGTTGGTTCACGAGCACTTAACCCGGAAGGCGGTGACGATCGGCACCAATATGTCAATCACGGCTAGGTTCGTGCATTGAGCACCTCTGGCGGCCGGTCGACGGCCGGCCGGAAACCTCTTGCAGCCCTATCACCCCCCCCCAACTTCAGGAGACACAATGCGTAGAATTCTTGTAACACTGGTCAGCACGGGCATGTTGCTCGGCTTGGCCGTCCTCCCCGTTTCGGGCGCCTCGACGGGCGAGCCCGCCATGGTCATGGTCATGAAGCACCTGTGCGACGAGTCCATTCAGTCGGAAGCCGACTTCATGGAGCTCGAGGCCAAGGCCGCCACCAACGAGCTAACCCCCATGGACATCCCGTCACCTGGCGCAACGGCCGAGACCGTTCTGGCCTGCCCGGTGGTGGTGCTGACCGGTGACACCCAGACTCCTGACGCCATTGGCGCCGGAACGGCCGACTTCGACTTCACGGTCGAGGATTCCGAGGGCACCAGCCAGACGCTGACCACCGACACCACCTTCAGTGGTGAGAACGGCTTCGACACGCCGGTCGAGGACTTCGCGTGCGAGACCGACATCAAATACGATGCCGACCGCAGCGGCACCATCGACGAGAACGTCTGCCTGGACTTCAGCGCCTACGCGTTCGCCGATGTGGTCGAGGGCCCGGTGACGGTCAACGAGACCACCGCGCCTGAGGGCACCCGCTTCGGCACCGTGCGGCTCTCCCCGCCGCAGATCACCGATGACAGGCCCATCGGGCTTGCGTTCGACGCCACCGGCGAGATGACCTTCGATTCGTCACTCGACGACGACGAGATGGTGACGCTGCACGTCTACAACTTCGTGGGCGAGGCCTCCATGCCGGATGCGGCCATGGAGCAGGCAGCCCCGAGCACCACTCTTCCGCTGATGCTCGCAGCATTCGGCACGCTGGCGGCAGCCGCTGGTGCTGCTTTCGTGGTCAGTCGCGCGAAGGACTAGTCCTTTCAACGTTTGGTCCATGAGTGAGGGGCTCGGCAAATGCCGGGCCCCTCACCCCTATTCTGCCCGCGGCAGTTTGCTTCAACGCAGGTGCATGCAGCACGGGACACGGAGCGTACTCACCACATGAACCAGAACGGCATCCTTCCATTCGTGGCGGTTCTCGCGATGCTCACGGCCTGCGCCTCTGGCGGCGAGTTGGAGTCCGGGGCCAGCGAGCCGGCAACTGGCACGCCTTCCGCTCAACCCGCGTCGGTTGCGGCGTCGCCTTCACCGAGTGCCGAGCGATCGGCCTCAGCCGAGCCGAGTCCCGAAGCGACCGCCACCGCGACCGCCGCGACCGCCGATTCGGACCCCGAGGTGGAGATCGTGAACTTCGCGTTCAAGCCCGAGGCCCTCACGGTCAGCGTCGGCACGGAAGTCACATTCACGAATGCCGACGCGTATTCGCACACCGCGACCGCCGGGAGCGGTGCGTCTCCCCTGCCGGACATCTTCGACTCCGGGTCGCTCGGTCAGGGAGAAACGTTCACCTTTGTCTTCGAGGACCCCGGGACGCTGGCGTACTACTGCGCGATCCATCCAAACATGGAAGGGACGATTATCGTCGAGCCATAGGCTTAGGAGCTGGTTGAGCTCGGGCGCCCCCGCCCACGTGAGCTTCCACACGACCGGTGGATCTCTCGCCATTCGCCGATCAGGATCGGCTGACGAACGTCGTGGGCCTGGATTGCTCGGGTGGAACTTCACTAGCGCAGGGCTCCTCGAAGCGCCGAGCGCGCCGCGTGCATGCCGCATAGGCCGTGGACGCCGCCGCCGGGCGGCGTCGACGCGGAGCAGATGAAGATGCCGGGATCCGGCGTGGAATACGGGTCCCATCGCACCGCCGGGCGCGTGAAGAACTGCGCCCAGTGCTGGAGCCCGCCGTTGATGTCGCCGCCCACGTAGTTCGCGTTGTACGACTCCAGCTCTGACGGTCGCAGGACATGCTGGCCCAGGATGCGATCGCGGAACCCGGGCGCGAAGCGCTCGATCTGGCCGAGAATTGCCTCCGTCGCATCTCCGGGCCAGTCGTTCGGCACATGACAGTACGCCCACACGACGTGGCGCCCGCCGGGCGCGCGTGACGGATCGAACTGGGACGGCTGCGCGACGAGTACGAACGGGCGCTCGTGGACGTGACCGTTTGCCACGGTCCGCTCGGAGGCCGCTACTTCTTCGAATGATCCGCCGAGGTGCACGGTGCCGGCCTCACCCAGCGCCGAATTGCGCCACGGAATCGGCCCATCAAGCACGAGGTCCAGCTTGAAGGCGGCCGGCCCATACCGATACCGTCGCAACTGTGCCGCGTACACGCCACGCAGTCGATCGCCGGAGATCTCGAGTACCTGGCGCGGAGTGAGGTCGAGCAGCGCCGCACGGTGCGGTTCTAGCTCGGCGAGGTCGGTTACCGACACCCCGGTGGTGATCATCCCACCCGCGTCGCTCAGGACCGATGCGAGCGCGTCGACGATCCGCTGTGCGCCACCCCTCGGGATCGGCCAGCCCACGGCGTGGGCGCTCACCAGGAGTGCCAGTCCGAGTCCGCCGGTCATCGGAGCGGTGAGCGGCAGGAAGGAATGGGCGCCACAGCCAGCCAACAGCGCCCGGGCAACGGGCGAGCGGAAGCGCCGCGCCACCGCGGCGACCGGCAGGAGAGCTGGAATCCCGAAGCGGCCGAGCGCCACCGGATGACGGATCGCGCCGAGAGGCAATGGTCCCAGCAGCTCGCGCACGATAAGGTCCCAATCGTGCGCCATCGGCTTCATCCAGCGGGCGTAGACGCGTGCATCTCCATCGTCTTCGAAGCTCGCCGTCGTTTCGTCGACGTTGCGGCGCACCAGTGCGGCGCGCCCGTCGTCGAGCGGATGCGCGATCTGGATCGGCGCCTCGATCCATTCGAGGCCATGTTGCTCAAGCGCCAGCTCGCGGAAGAGCGGCGACGAACGGCCGAGTGGATGGATGGCGCTGCACACGTCATGCGTGACGCCTGGCAGCGTCAGCTCGGCCGAGCGGCAGCCTCCGCCGACGGTGTCGCGCGCTTCGTACAGGTGGACGCTCCGCCCGGCCCGCGCCAGAACGATGGCCGCGGCCAGCCCGTTCGGCCCGCCACCGACAATCACCGCGTCTGACAAATCCACCATGTCGCTATTATTCCGCGTCGAGCGCAGCGGGAGCGCCGCGCCAATTCATCGGGCCCAAGCCCCAGATCCACTAGATTCACGCGGAGGCTGCGGCCGAGCCCTGCAGAGTCCGTACGTCAGGAGCCGCGTCGCAGCCAGCGCAGCGGCGCGGTGGCGGTGTGGAGTGCTGAGCGGAACGCGACGCTCTTCCGAACGTTACCGGCGTACCGCCATTGGCGCCGCTTGTCCACGCACACGACGGTCGTCTCGCACGTTGCCTCGACGCCGTGGTGCCGCGCCACCGCTTCGAGCGTCTGCTCCCAGAACCGATCGTTCATGCGCCGGGCGATGGGGAACAGGTACCCGAGCTCGAACAGCGGATCGCTCGTTCGCTCGAGCGCCTGGGCCTGTGCGATCACTGTTCCGTCGGCGTCACGGCGCGCGGAGAATGTGATCCACGCGGCGAGCATGTGGCCTTCGGGAGTCATCAGGGTGAAAGACTCGTCGTCGGCATAGGTGACCATCACCCCGGTATGCAGCCTCACCGGTCCGCCGGCGGCAACCGACAGCAGCGCGACCTCGCCTGGGCGAATGCCCGCCAGTGGGGCGTAGAAGGTGTTGCCCTTGGGCCAGAACTGCGGAAAGTGCTCCTTCCAGGTCGCGATGACCGTCTGCGGCGTGATCTCCTCGCCGACGCCGGTGAGCCGGACACGGAATGTCTTCTGCCACATGCGGCCGAAGCCCTGCATCGGTCCGGCCAGGCGTTTGCCCTGAACCGTGCTCGTGACGGCGCCATCGGTTCGCGGCTCGAGGTTCAGCCGATCGACAGGTCGCGCCCAGGCAGCAGCGTCGCTTCGACGGGTTGGTTGCGGTGCGTCGGCGGGTGGTTCGGCATCGGTGGTCATCGGTCGACTCCAGCGTGTTGATGTTTGCACCGATGGTCGCGCAGCCAGATCGTCGCCGCAGTCGCCAGGAATGCGGAAGAGCATGGCAGAGCTGCCGTGTCCGCCTCATCTCGTCACCATCGCACCTCGCGCAGCCATACCGATGCCGATGCGCGTCGAACACGGCCCGAAGCCGGCGCCGCTTTCGCGGCCGTCGTTCTGGATTGCGAGGACCTCGGCGATCACGAGCATGGCGGGAACGTCCACAGGGCCCACGCCCATGCACGCGCGCTCATGGCCGCCGCTCTCTCAGCCAGCCTGCGCCGGCGCCGCTTCCGCGAGGCGCGCATAGCTGTCGGCCAGGGCGGCGGCCGATCCAAGCATGCCAGCCAGCAGGCACAGGAATCCCACCCGGTTGCCGGGTTGGCGCGCGAGGATCAGCGCACCCACGACCGCGAGGCACAGGTATGCGACCGGGTACAACGCGATGTCAGGCGTGAAGGGCTCGTCGACCCCAACTGCCCATATCGCGAGGGCCGCGACCATTGCAGCTAAGGCGGCGGCGAAGGCGACCCACGGCACGCGGATCGTCCTGGTCATTCTCCGTGCCCCCGCAGCCAGATCGTGGCGCGCGCCGGCTGAAGCGCCTCCATCGATGCCCGCCGCAGCTCCGCGGTGAGGGCTTCAAGATCAACCTCGTTGCGCAACCCGGCGGCGAACTCCGCGAGCGTTCGCTCGGCGTCGTAGCGCGCCCGGTAGAAGCGCCGGTCGACAACCGCCTGCGACCGATGACGGACTGGCCCGAAGAGCGCGGCAACGGTGAGGGTTGAGAGGGCAACCGCCGGGGCGTTGTTCTGCGTGATGGGACTGAGCAGGGCCTGCAGGAACAGCACCATTCCGACGTAGAGCGCGCCGAGCACCACGCTCAGTGAGGCGTAGACAAGCGTGCGATTGATGACGACGTCGATGTCGAACAGGCGATATCGGAGGATGGCGAAGCCGGCGCCGATCGGGATAGCTGTCAGACCCACCAGCGCAACGGTCCACACGACGTCGTTCTGGGCGATCGCTGCGCCAGTCAGACCCACCAGGAATAGGCTCACCGGGTAGAGGAACCACTTCAGCTGTTGGCGCTCCGTGCTCCCAGCTCGCCGGAAGCGAACCACGAGCGAGGCCACCGAAACGAAGCCGATCGCCAGGATCGCATGACGATGATGATGGCGGCGAGCCACGCCACCGGAACCCAGCGAGGGCCGGGAAGGCGGCCATCAGGGAAGAGCAGCACGGCCATCGTCAGGCCCATGCCGCTGGCGACGGTCCAGGTCCAGCTGCCGGTCCACGCCACAAGCTCGACCGCCGGATGATTCCAGCCTGCGTAGATCACGCGCCCCGCATACTCGGTCGAGAAGACCGACATGACGATCCCGAAGCCGATGACGAGAAAGATCCACCCGATGGGGTTTTCGGGTCGCTTCCAGATGACCACGAGCCCGACTGCAGGAAACGCGGTGAAGATGACGGAGAAGGCAAGGACATCAAGCACCGACGGGCGGTCGGGGATCAGCTCGGCTTCCGGCAGGAAGAGGGAGGCCAGGCTGTAGGCCACCATCAGAATTGTCGCCGCGAAGAGTGCGAGCGCGGTTGTGCGCACCGCCCAGCGGATCACCGACCCCTCCCGCTGGAATCGCGGTCAGGCGGTGACATGCGCCAGGGCATCAGCCTCCGTGTCGACGATGCCGATGGCCTCATCGAGGCGGGTCAGGCTGAAGATCTCTCGGTAGTGCGTGTCCAGGCCGTAGGCGACGACGCGCTGACCCTGCCGCTGAGCGCGAATCAGCATGGTGACCAGCAGCCCGATGCCGGTGCTGTTCATGTATTCCAGCCCGCTGAAATTCAGGACAATCAGCTTGGTGCTCTGCCGTGACGCGGCTTCGTGGGCATCGGCCAGCGGCTGCTCGCTGTCACCTGTCAGCTCGCCGACGATGTCGATTGCACTGGACCGATCGTCGATCAGGCGGACTTCCATCGGTTCCTCTCCTCGTGGTGTGGCCTACGCTACCGCGCTGGCCATGTCGTCGTGAATGGTCATGAAATCGCTGAGCCGGGTGATCTCGAAGATGTGGCGGTAGTGCGCGGAGAGGCCGGTGGCATGCACGGCCAGTCCCTCCACCCGAGCGCGGGCGAGCATCTCAACCACCAGGGCAATCCCGCTGCTGTTCATGAACGTCATCGGCTCGAAGTTGAGCAGGATACGCTCAGCGTCGGGCGCCGCCGCTGCGTACGCCTCTGTGAGCGCCACGGCCGCGTCACCATCGAGAACGCCGACGAGATCGATGATCCCCGTGCCGTCCTCCTGTCTGGGAACGGCATTGAATCGATCCGTCATGTGGGTTCACCTCCATCTGTGTGGAGCACGAGCTCCACTGTGTGGCGCGACTCGTCGCTCGACTCGCGCACCGCATCAACCAGGCTCTGGATGAGGAACAGCCCCCATCCTCGCGGCGTCTGGTCGCCGCGCAATTTGGCATCGATATCGGGTGTCTCGGTGATCGGGATCGTTCGGCCACCACCCCGGTCGGTGATGGCCACCACCAGCTCGTCGGGGCGTTGCTCGACGCGGACCTCGACCGGTAGAGTTTCGTCCCCGCCATTGCCATGCTCGACGGCATTCATCACCGCCTCGGCCACTGCCGTCTTCAGGTTCTCTGCGCGAGCCGGCTCCAAGTCGCTTGCCACGACGGCTTCGGCCACCCAGGCCATTGCCTCGCGTTCGATGCCTGGTTGGCTGGGGAAGGTCCGCTCGGCAAGTGTCGAGGCGGCGGCCTCGCTCTCCCAGCGCAGTGACAGGAGCGTGATGTCGTCCTCCTGCTCCCAGCCGAGGCCAGTGAACCGCTCCAGCTCTGCGAGCACGCTGGCGAGCATCCCACCGCGCTCGTCGGCGCGGATGGCGACCAAATCGTGCAGTCGCGGGGTGCCGAACATCTCGCGGTCCGGCGCGTGGGCCTCCGTGACGCCGTCGGAGTGGAGGAGCAGCAGCTGGCCCGGTTTCAGCACGTGCTCGACCTCGACGTAGCTCATCCCCGGCATGAGGCCGAGCGGCATGCCCGTCGCGCGGAGCTCATCGGCCCCACCACCGGTCTGGAGGAAGGGCAGGTTGTGGCCGGCGTTCGCGAAGCGCAGCTCGCCGGTGCGCGGGTCGAGGATGCCGTACAGGCAGGTGACAAACATGCGGGATGGGATATCGCCGTGCAGGAGGTCATTGACCTGCGCCAGAACGCCGCCTGGGCTCAGGTCCTCGCGGCCAGCCGAGCGGAGCAGCGAGCGAGTCGCCGCCATGACCATGGCCGCCGGCACACCCTTATCGGTGACGTCGCCGACGGCGAACGCGATGCGCCCGTCCGGTCGCTCCACGACATCGTAGAAGTCGCCACCCACGGCGCGCGCCGGCCGGTAGTGAGCCTCGATGCTCCAGCCAGGGGGTTGCGGCAGGGTGGTCGGCAGGAAATGCTGCTGAATGAGCTGCGCGACCTGGAGCTCCTGCTCGATCTTCTGCCGCTCGCGGGCCTCCGCCTCCTGCTCACGCACGAGCTGTGCGACGCGCAGGGCAGGCGCTGCCTGCGCGGCAAGTGAGTCGAGCAGCCGGCGGTCATCGGTCGAGTAGCCCTGCTCCGACAGTCGGGGTCCCAGGTTGAGCGTGCCGATCAGCTCCCCTGAGCTGATCAAGGGGACCACCAGCGCCACGCCGGCCGCTCGCAGGTCGCGGACGGCGGGGGAGTCGAGCTCGAGCGTGTCGAGCTCCACCGGGCCTGGGACGCTCTGCAGGTAGGTGAGGATCGGATCGTTTGGGTCGATCTCGACGGGCACCACATCGGCGTCACCCGGCTGGTGCCCGCCAGGCTCCGCATGCGCCGAATCCTCGGCCGTGCGGCGGGATATCCGGCGTCGGAGGGTCTGGGTCCACGTCGTCATTGCTCCGCCACCATGGCGCGGTGGCGTCCGCTGATCGTTACGGATGTCATCGGTCGGACCGAAGCCACACGCTGACGGACATCGGGCGCATCGTCTCGTGCGCTGCGGAGATCAGCTCGTCCGAGAGTGCATCGAGGTCGATTTCGTCACGCAGTCGCGCGCCGAAGCGCTCAAGTGTCCGTTGCGCGTCATAGCGTGAGCGGTAGAAGCGACGGTCGACCGTTACCTGGACGCGCCTTCGCACCGGCTGAAAGAGGGCTGAGACAGCCAGGGTGGAGGCCGCGACGGCAAGCGTGCCACCGCCGGCCAACATCGGCCCGAGCAAACCCTGCAGGATAAGGACTCCCAGCGCGTACACCGCCCCTAGCATGACGCTGACGAGGCTGTACACCAGCGTGCGGTTGATGAGGAGATCGATGTCCAGAAGCCGATGGCGCAGGATTGCCACGCCGATCGCGGCTGGGATCATGAGCACGGCCACGGCCGGCGCCGCGTCGAATGTAGCCTCGTCGCCTGTCACGACGAACAATGCGAAGTAGACGACCCAGACGACCATGAGGACCGCGCCGGCCAACGCGAGCCACTTCAGCTGCTGCCGCTCCACCCCCGATGCCTGCCGATACCGGCCGATCAGCGAGGCGACCGAGGCCGCCATACATCCGCTCGTGACGGTCATCGCGATCGACGCGAGGCCGGTAACCAGGGGCGAGGTGCCGGGAACGGATGGGCTCCCATTGGTCAGCGGCATTGCCATGAACGCGATGGATCCCGCGATGATGCTCCCGAGCGCGGTCCAGACCAACGGCCTCCAACGATTGGATGGGAGCGTCCCGGTGGGAAATAACAACATGGTGAAGATGCCCACGGCACCGATCACAGGAATCCAGATCCAGTCTTCGAACCACAAAGCGGTCGCAACCAGGGAGTCGACGCGAGCCCCGTTGAGGATGGCATGGACGGCGTAGTAGTGACCCGCGAACTGGAGCGCGCTGAGCATGCCTGCTCCGAATAGCAGCCACCCGATCAGGTTTCCCGGATGGCGCAGGACAATGAGCGTCCCCATGATCGTGAACACGATGGCGGCGACCCCCTGGAAACCGGGAAACCCCCACTCCCGGAAGTCGCGGGGTAGCGGGAGGCTGGCGACGAGGAAGCCAGCGCCGACCATGAGGCAGACCACGCTCAGTGCGAGACTGGCGAAGACGACGTTCCTGCTGTGCATCGGGATTCCTTGTCGCAGGTGTCCGTTCCGAGATCGTTACGGTCCGGCTCCCGTTACGATACAGATTGATGGTCACGAAGCGTAGCGCGAACGAACGGCGGTCGCTCCACCTGACGATGCTTGGGCCGCCAATGGTGGCACTCGACGGTGATCCGGTCGTCTTCGACACGCGCAAGGCCACAGCGATGCTGGCGTACCTGGCGCTGGATGGACCGGCGGTGGCGCGGTCCACGCTTGCCGGCCTGCTCTGGCCGGAGTACGACGCTGATCACGCCCGGGGTGCCCTTCGGCGGACGCTTTCGACGTTGCGGACGGCACTCGGCGGCCGGTTCGTAACCGCTGTCGGCGACCTCATCCGCCTCGACGAGGACGGCGTTGCGGTCGACGTGGCTCAGGCCCGGGCCGGTGTCCGTGGCGCACACGGCCACGGTCATCGGTTATTGGTGGCGTGTGCCGCCTGTCGTGGCCGGCTCGTTGAAGCTGCCGCCCTCCATCGCGGCGAGTTCATGGCTGGGTTCGGATTGCGGGACAGCCCGGAGTGGGACGACTGGCAGACCGAGCAAGCCGGCGAGGTCCGACGCGAGCATGCCTGGCTTCTCGAGGCGCTCATCGACATCGAAGGCGCCGCAGGCGACCACGCGTCGGCAATCGAGTACGCATCGCAATGGCTTGTGATCGATCCGCTCCATGAACCGGCCCATCGCGCCCTGATGCGCCTTCGGGCCGACCGGGGTGATCGCTCGGGTGCCGTTCGCCAGTATCGCGATTGCGCCGGACTGCTCGACCGTGAGCTCGGCGTGGAGCCGCTGCCCGAAACGACTGCTCTCTACGAGGCGATCTTGGCAGGGGCGGTCACCGGGGCCGTTCCCGCCTTCCGAGCTGTCCCCGTTGTTGCCCGATCCACCCCGCAACTGCCGCTGGTTGGCCGCGATGACGAGCTGCGGGCACTTCTTGAAGTCGCAGCGTCGCCCGGGGGGCGGCTGGTGCTCATCGACGGCGAGCCAGGCATCGGCAAGACACGACTGGCGGGGGAGCTGATTGCTTTTGCGTCGCGCGAAGGTGGTCGTCCGATCGAGATCCGAGGCTTTCCCGGCTACGCTGACACTCCTTACGCTCCGATCGTCGACCTCTTGGAACGCGTGCTTCGGGAGGATCCGCAACGTCTTGGCGGACTGGATCCACGGGTACGTGCCGAGGTCGCGCGGCTGGTTCCGGGCATCACGTCCGGCGAGGTCAGTGCTCCGACGCAAGGGATCGGCGCGGAGGCACGCTTCATCGATGCATTGGCAACAACCATTGCTTCCCTGGCCGCGAACCTCGTGCTCGTCGATGACGCACAATGGGTCGATCCCGCCACGCTAAGTCTGCTCGGACTCGCGTGGCGTCGTGGTTCACAGACCGTCCTGGCGTTCAGTCGCCGGCCGGTCGATCCGCCCGATGATCCCCTCCTCCCGCTGATTGTCGAAGCTCGACGTTCCGGACGCCTCACGGAGTTCAATCTGCGACGTCTGAACCCTGAGGAGGTCGGAGAGCTGGTCGCGCGGGTGGGGGTCGCCGTCAATCTCGATGCTCTGGTCACGGAGAGTGCCGGCGTCCCGTTCTACATCACCGAGCGGCTTGCCGCGCTCGCAGCAGGCGCCGATCCTCGCGGACTTCCGACCGGCATTCGCGACCTCGTCCGGGTGCGCGTCGCGGCCTGCAGTTCATCCGCGCAACAGATCCTGAGCGCTGGAGCGGTCATCGGGCGCTCGTTCGAGCCGGAACTGGTTCGTGATGTGAGCGGGCGGTCCGCCGAAGAGGTCGCCGATGCCCTGGATGAGCTTGGTGCTCGGCGGCTGGTGGTCGCTCGACAGGACGGCCTTGAGATCGACCATGATCTGACGAGGAGCGTCATTCTTCGTGATCTGGGTCTTGCGCGCCGGCGCCTGCTTCATCGGCGCACAGCGGTCGCGCTCATGCATCTCGCCGGTCGTCGGAGGGTGCCGGCGGACGTGGCCGCCCACCTTCAGGCCGCAGGCGACGACGAAGGTGCCGCCGAGTGGTACCGAGCCGCAGGGCTCCGCGCCTCGGGCCTCCATGCGCACGCAGAAGCTATCGGCCACTTCAGCGCGGCGCTGGCGCTCGCCGCCGAACCTGACCCGGAGCTCCACGCGCGGATCGGCGAGCGGGCGATGCTGCTGGGTCGATATGCGGACGCCGTGGTCGCCTTCGAAACAGCCGCCGCGAGCATGCCGGCGCTGGCATCATGGCGTGCCGAAATCGGACTGGCACGGGCGCATCGGCGATTAGGGAACCTCGCACTTGCCGATGCGCACCTCGACGCGGCCCTCGCGGGCCTAGGCCCGGAGCGCTTGGGGGAGCGTGCGGCCGCGCTCGTCGAGCGGGCGCTCATCGCCGATCGTCTCGGTCGTGGTCAGGAGGCGGCGGCGCACGCGGCCGCCGTCCTGGACCATGCGAACCACCGCGGCGAGCCGATGGAATTGGCTCAGGCGCACAACCTGGCTGGGCTCCTTGCGCGTCATCGCGGGGATGCCGCTCTCGCTCGGCGCCACCTGACCGACGCTCTGAACATCGCCGCCACGCTCCCCGGACCGGGGGCACGCATGGCCGCGCTCAACAATCTTGCCCTCCTCGATGTGACGGAGGGCTCCTCCGACGTGGCCGAGGCGCGACTGCGCCAGGCGATCGCCATCGCCACCGCGACCGTTGACCGGCATCACGAGGCGGCGCTGCGGAACAATCTTGCCGACCTGCTCAACGCCTCTGCACGGCGTCCCGAGGCCATCGCCGAGGTCACTCGTTCTGCCACGATCCTTGCCGAGCTCGGCGGCCTCAGCACTGCCTCGCGCGATCCCACTCCGGAGGTGTGGCGCCTCGTCGACTGGTGAGGGCGGCTATTGGGCGCTTCGTTCCCATTCGGACTGGCGCGGCCGGCCCATCGCTTCCCAGGCGGTTGCATCGGCACCCAGCCGCAGCGCGTGCACAACTTGCCGGGCGGCAAGGCCGACAATCGCGGTGAATGTCGGATAGGCGAACTCGATCTCGGCCAGGCGTTCGACCGGCATGCCGGCAGCCATCGCGGCGGCGGCGATCTGGACTACCTCGACAGCCTGCTCGCCGATGACGTGCGCCCCGAGCACGCGACTGCTCGCGGCATCCACGACCAGCTTGCAGAAGCCTTCGGTGCGCCGATCGATCACGGCCCGATCGAGATCGGCGTAGGGAATGCGCCCGATGACGACTCCCCGGCCGTCGGCCGACGCCGCTGCTTCGGTCAAGCCGACGCTCCCGTACTCGGGATCGGTGAAGCCTCCGTGCGCGACGATGGTGTGACGCAGCGTTCCGCCCGATGACCTGAGCGCGTTCTCTGCCGCCACGCGGCCCTCATATGTGGCGCCCTGGACGAGCATCATGCGCCCCGTCACGTCACCCGCTGCCCAGATGTGCGCTGCCGAGGTGCGTAGCTCGTCACTGACAGCGACATAGTCGCGCTCAGTGCGTACGCCGGCATGCTCGAGGCCGAGGCCCTCGAGATTCCCCGGCCAGCCGACGGCAAGGATTACAGCGTCCACATCGAGCTCCGTGCCCGAGTCGCGGTGCCGATACGACAGACGCAGGTTACGACCAGCTCGTTCGATTGCCTCCACACCGTCGATCCCGACAAGCACGTTGATCCCGTTGGCGGCGAAGCTTGACTGCAGCGCCGTCGAGATATCGGGATCTTCGCTCGGTACAACGCGAGGCGCGAGCTCCAGGAGCGTGACCTGTGAGCCAAAGGCCGCAAAAATTGAAGCCAGCTGTGCACCGGTGGCCGCGGCGCCGACGATCGCCAGCGAAGCGGGCAATCGGGGCAACGCCCACACGTCACTGTGCGTCAGGGCCAGCTCGCTGCCGGGGAATGGAAGCCGGCGAGGATGGCCGCCGCAGGCGATCACGAATCGGTCGGCTTGGATTGTTGAGCCATCCGGGACCACGACCGCGTGCGGATTGGTGAACGACGCTGCGCCCCGGCCACCGATGAGCGTCACCGCCGCCTGTTCGAGGTGCCCGATGAGCTGTTTCTTCTCGTGCAGCTCGTAGACCGTTCGCTGCGTGGCCGCGAGCAGGGCAGGCAGGTCCAGCACAGGCCGGTCAGCGCTCAGCCCGTAGTCACCCAGTTGCTCCGCATCACGGATGAGCCGAGCCGCCTTGGCAAGGACGCGCGTCGGCGCGCATCCGTCGTCGGTACAGGTTCCGCCAGGCTGATCCCGCTCAACGAGCGCGACCCGCGCACCCAGTTCGGCGGCGCGGAGCGCCGCGGTGACGCCCGCCGGACCGCCGCCGATGACCGCCAGATCGAACGCCTCGAGGCGCGGCTCGCTCACGTCAGGACGCCTGATGCACCCTGATCTCCTGTCGGTGGGCGGCGACTGCCGACTCGATATATCGGCTCGCCGGGCGGGGCTGGATGCCGATGGCGCGCATCGGCTCATCGGTGGCTGAAGAGGCATGGTCGTTCAGACGAAAGCGCCTGGCCCATGATCGAGGCGAGCACCGGCCGGAATGGGCGCAGGACGAATGAGCCGATCCGGAGCGCGGGCCTCGGCACATGGTTGCGTTTCATCGGCGAACCCGTGGCGCCTTCGAATGCTTCCGCTGCCTCGATGCGGGACATTGCTTCTGGACCCGCGCATGCGAAGACTCGTGGGGGGTCGTCGATTGTGACGAGGTGCACGACCGCGGCGGCAACATCGTCCACGGAGACGTATCGATGGGACGCGTTGCCCTTGCCGAAGATCGTCAGCTTGCCGGCCTTCCAGTCGAACTGGACCAGCTCGGTCAGCCAGACCTCCTGGAACATCTCGGGCCGGACGATGGTCTCGCGCATCGGCGAGTCGCGCAGACGCTGCTCGGTCGCTCGCTTGGCCCGAGCGAAGGGCGTGCCCGAGTCCAGGATCTCATCGGCAAACGAGAGGAACACGAAGCGTTTGACGCCGGCCGCATCGGCCTCCTCGATCAGGCTGGCATGGCCCTGGTCGTCAACATCGCCAATCGTGAGCCCACGCTCTCCACCCATGACCCGAGCGACCGAGTTCGCGGTGGAGACGATGCTCGAGATGCCCTGAACGGCCGCGCGTAGGCTGTCGCGGTCGCGAAGGTCGCCGCGCGCGATCTCCACGCCCGCCGCCTCGAGCGCAGCCGCATCCGTCGAAGGTCTGACGAGGGCGCGAACCGGCAGCCCTTCCCGTTGCAGCAACGTAACGATGCGGGAGCCGAGCATGCCCGTTGCCCCACAAACCAGGATCACTTGATTCCCTCCGTTTCCGTGGATGGTACGGACAGCGTTGTGATCCTATGAGACGTGGCGCGGGACGGCAATGCCCAATCGCGAGCATGCCGATTTAGTCGAAGGTGACCTCCACCAGCGGGGCCGATGCGACCATGAGCGCATGGTCGACCCGCCACAGCCGCGCGATCGGCTTCAGAAAGCGCTCGCGCTCCTCCCGATCGGTGATCACCCGAGCCGTCGCCGGTAGATCTGCCTGCACGCTGCGCTTCAGATGGAACGTGAAGTGCGGGTTCGCGGTCATGTTGGCCAGCCACGACCGCGGGCGTCCCGGATGGCCGCTGATCAGGATATGCCCGTCCACGTTGTGGTACACGAGTTCGATCCGTCGCGGCTCACCCGAGGTCCGACCGGTAGTCGTGATGTCCATGACCTCGCCATGCATCAGCGTTTCGGCGACTCGTTCGTCGAGCGCAATCATGCGGCCACCGTCACGGTCTGCTCGTCGGCGCCGCGCACGAGCGTGATCGTCAAGTCGCCGTCACCGCCCAGGGCGTCGAAGAGGTCATCTGCGCTGGTGATGGGTCTGTCGCCCACCGCGACGATCAGATCGCCCTCCGTAATTCCGGCCTTTGCGGCGGGGGAGTCGTCCTCCACCTCGCGCACCAGGAGCCCGTCGCGCTCTGGCAGGCCCACCGCGCGTCGCAGCTGTCGCGCCACGTGCGCCGGTGCCAGCCCGACGCCCAGCCGCCGTCGCGTCGGCGACTCGCCTCGGCCAAGCGCGGCAACCCGGTCGCGCAGGGCAGCGTCAGCCGCGATCGCCAGGTAGAAGCCATGCCCGATGCGGTTGGTATTGATCCCGAGCAGCCGGCCCTCGAGATCGACGACCGGTCCGCCGGATGAACCCGGCATGAGGGGAGCGGTGTGCTCGACCGCGCCGGCGACGCGGCGTCCGCGCGGGCCGCGGAAGGATCGACCAACGCCGCTCACGAAGCCGAAGGTCACGCGCGGTCCATGGCCGTTGGGGTTGCCAAGGGCCACGACCGGGGCTCCGACGCTGGGCGCATCGGTCCCAAGCTCCAAAGCGGTCGCCCCTTCGGTGGGAGCCTCGAGGACGGCAAGGTCGCCATCGGCGTCAACGCCGGCTACCTTTGCATCCGCGCTGCGTCCGTCGGCGAAGGTGATGGTGACCTCGTCGCCGTGCAGGTTATGGGCATTTGTCAGGATCCGGTTCTCGCCGATCACCACGCCGGAGCCGCCGCGCCATCGGTTGCCGATCCCGACCACTGATGGTCCGATCTTGTCCGCGATGCCGCCGATCTCCCGGCCCAGGTCTGCCAAGGCTGTCATGGTCATTCTCCAATTGGTAGGATGTGACTTGCAATGCGCAAGTTACTCCTTCGGCAGATGCTGTCAAGTTACGATTCCCGCATGGCCGATGCACAGACTCCGCTGGCTGCCGCCCTCGAACGGGTCGGTGACCGATGGAGCCTCCTTCTGATCGAAGCGCTTCTCGAAGGACCGCGTCGCTTTGGCGAGCTTTCGGAGTCGATCACCGGCCTGGCGCCCAACATCCTCTCGGAGCGCCTGAAGCGCCTCGAGGGGGAGCGAATTGTGCGGGCCGTGCCGTATTCCGAGCGTCCGCCACGCTTCACGTACGCACTGACCGATGAGGGCCTCGAGCTCGCCGGCGTTCTCCGACTGCTGGCCGATTGGGGATCGCGCGGATCTGCTCACGCCGAGCCGATGCGCCACGGCCTGTGTGGCACGCCGGTCGAAGCCCGCCTATGGTGTCCGACCTGTGCCCGCTCCGTCGACCGCCCCGAAGCCGACGAGCTCCGCTTCCTGTAGCCCCTCGGCGGTTGCACCCCGTGCGACTAACGGCGAAGGAGCCGGCGCTCCACCGTCCCCTGTATCACCCGGTGCAACCCACGGCGAGTGAGCTCGCTCTCCCTTCGACTTTAGTGGCGCCCGGTGCAACTCACGATCGGGAAGGGCCGCGAATTTGCGGTCCACTCGATCGTGAAGCCATTCTCCCGCCATAGGCAAGCCCATTCGTGCAATCGACTGATTCACAGGTGGCGATTGGCCGCCGCTACGACCAGTGGTCTAGGCCGGATCCCAGTTGAAGTCGCCGGTGAACAGGCCTCCGACGAAGCCGATCTCGTAGGCCAGCAGCAGTCCGAAGCCGAGAGACAAGAGCCCCGAGCCAATCGTGAGCCATCGATTGATCCGTACGGACCGGGTGCGGGAAAGCATAAATGGCAGCCCGAGGGCGGTGGTCAGCATCGCCATCCCTGCCGCCACACCGATGCAGAAGATGACGAGGTAGGCCAAGGCCGTTCCGGTGTCCTGGATCGTGGCCAGGACGAGCAGCGCGACCGCCGCGGAGCCGGCCAGCCCGTGCACAAGCCCTACCACGACGGGGCGGATCAGTTGGTAGCGACCGAAGGTGGCCACCAGGCCGCGATCGGCGCCATGTCCGTGAAGGTGTCCGTGCGGGTCATCGCCGTGGGCGTGGTCATGCGCGTGCAGCGGTGCCGGGGGAGTGAAGCGGTCGGTAAGCGACCGTAGGCCGCCGGTCAGGTTGAGAATGCCGAGGCCGATGAGCATGAGCGCGACCACAAATTCCATCGCCAGGCCGACGGCCGGAGGAATGACGACGTTGAAGCCGATGATCATCACGCCGATCACGACGACCGTGATGGTGTGGCCGAGCCCCCACAGCGCGCCGATGATCGTGGTGTCCCAGAATCGACGGCTGCGGTTGAGGATGGTGGTGACCGCGATGACGTGATCGGCGTCAGTGGCGTGTCGCATCCCGAGCAGGAAACCAAAGCCGGCGAGAACGAGGATCTGGGTCATCGGTCCTCCGTCACCACTATTGCAATATGTTGCAATAGCTAGCGGTCAGCATACACTACGGCCGATGAGCCGGATCCGATCACATTCCGAGCCGTGGGGCAGCATCGGCGAGCGGCTGCGCCGCCGTGGCCTCCGCTGGACTCCACAGCGCGCCACCGTGATTGAGGTGCTCGCGGAAGGGGACGGCCACATCACCGCCGCACAGTTGGTCGAGCAATGCCGTGCGCGCGACCCCGCGACCATTCCATCGACCGTGCATCGGACCCTCGACGTGCTCGAGGAATTGGGCCTCGTCCGGCACGGCCACGCCGCCGATGGGCACGAGGAGTTCCACGTCCTGCCGGCGACCGAGCACGGGCACCTGCACTGCTCGGCCTGTGGCGCGAGCTGGGAGATCGGCGAGGCTCGCGCGATCGCGGTGGCCGATGCGTTTCGCGCGGCAGACGGCTTCGAAATCGACATCGGCCACGTGACGCTCGTCGGTCGCTGTCGATCTTGCGCTGCGGGGCCCCAGTAGGCTGCTACCCTCCGGCCCGTGCGCATGAACGAACCCGATGCCGGTTTCCTGGGCGCTCCGGTCGAGACCGATCTGGCGCGGATTGACGCGCAGGTCGCCATTCTCGGAGTGCCGCATGGGTGGCCGTATCCGCCTCGGGGCGCGACCGCTGGCTGCGCCGACGCTCCGTCCGCAGTCCGTCGTCGGTCGCAACGGTTGGCCCGGTTCCAGGGTCACTGGGACTTCGACCTTGATGGACCGATGAACCTGCCAGCCATGGTCGACGCCGGCGGTCCCCGGTGACTCCACCGACGGTCCCGGCAACTCGTCGCGCACCGCGGCGGCGGTGGCAGCAATCCTCGAGCGCGGTGCGGTGCCGATCTGCATCGGCGGCGATGACTCCGTGCCAATCCCGATCCTGCGTGCCTACGAAGGCTTGGGACCGATCACGGTTATCCAGGTGGACGCCCATCTCGACTTCCGTGACGAGGTCGACGGGGTGCGCGAGGGCTACTCCTCGCCGATGCGTCGCGCGTCGGAGATGGAGCACGTCGAGCGGATCATCCAGGTCGGGCTTCGGGGCGTCGGCTCCGCACGCGCCTCCGACGTGGAGGACGCGCGCGCTGCTGGGAACCTGCTCGTCACGGCACGCGAACTCCGCGAGCGCGGTGTCCCGTGGCTGCTGCAGCAGGTGCCGACGGATGCATCGGTCTTCCTGGTCTTCGATTGCGACGGGCTGGACCCGTCAGTGTTTTCGGCGGTCTCCGCGCTGGCTCCGGGCGGGCTGACGTACGTCGAGGCCATTGAGGTGGTGGCCGGGATCGCGCCGCGCCTGGTTGGCGCGGCTTTCACCGAGTTCGTGCCGGCCCGGGACGAATCAGGGCGCTCCGCAGCCGTGCTCGTCAACCTGCTCGTGGGATCGATCGCCGGGTGGCGTCCGTGAGCCCCTCGGCCCCGACGGGTCGGACTCGCAGATCATGAAGCTACCGTTGCGGCCGACCCGGTAGTCGAGCTCGGTCTCGCCGACCCGAACGATCACCTGCCCGCCGTCGACCATCGCCTGCGTGTAGAACACTCCCGGCTGTGGGCAGCCGAGCGAGCCATCGGTCCAGGTCACCGCCGCGGCCGATACCACCTCGACACCGATGACGTCGATCCCGACCAGGCTCGCGGCATCGGCGATGATCGCAGTGATGACTGAGGCCGGCAGGCTTTCACTCATGTCATCGGTCTGCGTTGCGCGTAACTAGCGAGCGAGGGCCCGATCGTCGGGCCCTCGCTCCTGGATGACCTGTCCGCACTGGCGGCGGTGTTACTTCACCAGGGTGTACACGGCAGCGTGTGCGACCGTGCCGACGTTCAGCCACGCTTGGTGGCCACCGCGGCTTGCACCCTTGGTGGCCTTCATCGTCACGGTGACGCTGGCAGACCCGTTGGTTGCGAGCGTGACGGTCGTCGGACTGACCGTGTAGCTGACGCCGGTGCCGGTCGTATCGGTGATCGACAGCGGATAGGTTCCGCCGGCGCCGAGCGCCGTCAGGGTCACGTTGAACGTCTTTGTCTGGCCGGCTCCGGCGGGAATGCCCCCGAAGCTGACGCTCACCGGGTTGATGGCCACGCGAGGCAACGCTCGCCCGGGCGAGAGCGCCTGTGACATCGACCTGCCCGCCGCGGAGTCCAAAAAGATTTGACGTCGGGCGGCGCCGGTCGTTAAGATCGCCGCCTCACCTCCGAACGCGACCGGTGCGCGCGCGCACCAGGGGAGATGCCTATCGCCGAGCGGACCGAACGCCCCACGACCGCATCCGCGGTCGCCCTATCTCCATGCCCGAGCGGAGGTCTTGTATTTCGTGGTACGACGAATCATCGCCCTGGTCAGCGTCCTGACCGTCGTGCTGCCGACGGCGGCACTCGCCCGAGATCCAGCGGGCGGAGAGCCGCAATCGCTTGGCATCAGCGGCGACATCGATCCCCAGGTCCTTCCGAACGCGATGGACGACAGCCGACAGGTGACGGTCATGCTCGAGATGCGTGGCGACCCGGTGGCCGTCGTTCAGTCCAAGGCGCGGAACCGCGAGCTGTCGCGTGCCCAGCAGGATCGTATCAAGGCAGACCTCAAGGCGCGCCAGGACGCCATCCAGGGCGACATCGCTGCCCGCGGCGGAACGGTGCTCGCCCAGGTTCAGTCGGCCTACAACGGCATCAAGGTCAGCGTGGCTCGCAGCGACGTCCAGGCGCTCGCCCAGCTACCGAATGTCATCGCCGTTCGCGGCATCCAGAAGCAGACTCCTGATCACACCTCGAGCGTCCCATACCTCGGGGTTCCTGGCACTTGGGAAGACCTCGGGGTCACGGGTGCCGGAGTGAAGATCGCCATCATCGACACCGGCCTTGACTACACGCACGCCAACTTCGGCGGTGACGGTACGGTCGAGGCCTTCGAGCTGGCCGACGAGAACGACGAGACCATCGGTGACGCGGGTGACATCGGACAGTTCGGCGAAGGCGCTCCCAAGGTCAAGGGAGGGTGGGACTTCGTCGGCGACGAGTACAACGCCTCTGCCGACGAGGGCGATCCCGCCCTCATGCCGCAGCCCGATCCCGACCCCCTCGACTGCAACGGGCACGGCTCGCACGTCGGCGGCTCGGCGGCAGGCTTCGGCGTGGCCGATGACGGATCGACCTATGACGGTGACTATGACTCGGACACGTACGAAGGAGAGTTCCGCGTCGGACCGGGTGTCGCGCCCGAGGCTGACCTCTACGGCCTGCGCGTCTTCGGTTGCGCAGGATCGACCGACGTGACAGTCGAGGCCATCGACTGGGCGGTCGACAATGACATGGACGTCATCAACATGTCGCTCGGCTCGGCCTTCGGGCGACGGACCGATCCCTCGGCTGTCGCGAGCACGAATGCCGCCGCCTCCGGCGTCATCGTGGTCACCTCGTCCGGCAACAGCGGGCCAAGCCAGTACATCACCGGATCGCCAGGCGTCGCCACGGGTGCGATCAGCACCGCGGCCGTCGACAGCTCGGAGACGTTCCCCGGCGTGCGGCTCGACCTCAACACCGGCAGCTCGATCGTCACGATCAGCGCCAACGGCGTCGCACCCGCGGACGGAACGCAATACAGCATCGTCGTCCTCACGGACGATCCGGCAACGACCGAGAACGAGGCTCTCGGTTGTTCCATGGCCGCCTTCACGAAGGCGGGGATCACCCCCAGCGAGGACGGGCCCGAGATCCTGGCTGTGACGGTGCGAGGCACCTGCGCCCGTATCGCCCGGGCGGTCTTCGGCGAACAGGCCGGAGCCGATGCGGTCGCGATGATCAACTCGGACGCCGGCTATCCCCCGTACGAGGGTCCGATCACCGGTAACCCTGACACCGGCGAGGACTTCGAGGTCACGATTCCATTCCTCGGCGTCCGCGGCGTCCTCGGCGCCGCTCCCACCGAAGACGGGGACCTCCTCGTCGCGGCGGCAACGGCGACTGCGACGCAAACGGCCATCACGAATCCCGGCTTCCGCGGGTTCGCAAGCTTCAGCTCGGGTGGACCGACCAACGGCGACAGCTTCCTCAAGCCCGACATCGCGGCCCCAGGCGTGAGCATCACGTCGACTGCCGTCGGGACGGGCAGCCGAGCGGCCATCATCTCCGGGACCTCGATGGCCTCACCGCACGTCGCGGGAGTGGCCGCGCTGGTGCGCCAGGCGCACCAGGACTTCACAGTGGAAGAGGTAAAGGCCGCGATCACCAACAGTGGCGACCCGGCCGGGCTGGCCGGCTATCGCGTCACTCGTGCCGGATCCGGCCTCGTGACTCCGAGGGCTGCAGTCTCGAATGACGTGGTCGCACTCGGAGATCTCGTGCCCGGTGATGTGGACGCAGGCGTTGCCGCGTTCCACAACTCGAACCTGAGCTTCGGTTTCGAGGAGCTGGGCGCGGACTTCAGCGAAACTCGGACGATCACCGTGCGCAACCACGGCGACGCCGCGGTCACGCTGACTCCGCAGGTGGTCGCGTCGGGCCAGTCGAGCCCGGCATCGGTCGCCACGTCAGGCGCGTTCACGCTGGGCGGAGGTGAGAGCACGACCGTCGAGGTCACGCTCAACGTGCCCGCCGCGACCGTGGGCAACTCCGATGCCTTCCGCGAGGTCAGTGGCAACGTCGAGCTCAACGGCGACGGCATCTCGCTGCGCGTCCCGTACCTGCTCGTTCCGCGTGGACTCTCGCAGATCGAGACGACGCCGGATGGCCCGATCACGCCGAACGCCAGCGGGCAGACGGCCACGATCACTAACGGCGGCGCGGCGGCCGGGGCGGCGGACTTCTTCCAGTGGGGTCTTGCCGACGGGAACGACTTGGACGAGGACGTGTTCGGAGGAGCCGGCTACGACCTGCAGGCCGCGGGCGTGCAGTCGTTCCCGAATGCCGCGGGCACGGACGCGACCATGTACTTCGCGCTGAGCACCACGACCGCTGGTCGAACGCCGCGGTCAACGAGTTCGACATCGTCATCGACACGACCGGTGATGGTGCCCCCGACTTCGTCATCATCGGCTTCGACCTTGGGGCCCTGACGACGGGCAGCTTCAACGGACGGCTGGCGGTGTTCCGGCTCAACCTGAGCACCAATGCCCTGACCCCGCTCTTCTTCGCGGTTGCCCCCACCGATAGCAGCAGCGTGCTGCTCCCGGTTCGAGCAAGCCACCTCGGCCTGACGCCGGCGGACGGTGACTTCACCTATTCCGTGCAGAGCTTCTCGCTCGAAGGGGCAGGGTCGGACGCGATGTCGGGAACGGCGGGATACAACCCGTTCGCGCCGGCACTGACGGATTATCCGTTCGAGGAGCTCGAGCCGGGTGAGTCGACGTCCGTGACGATCGATTTCGACCCGGTGGCCTTCGGGAAGCAGAAGCCGCTCGGCGTGATGGTGGTGTCGACCGACGATGCCGCCGGGGCGGAGGTTCAGTTGCTGAACGCTGCTGGAAAGAAGCGAGGCCGCTGAGCCCGTTGCCTCGGAACGTCGCATGAACGAGATGCCCCCGCCGGTCCGCCGGCGGGGGCATCGTCATGTCATGGACCATTGGAGCGGCTACTCGTTGCCGTCGGTCAGGGTGGAACCTGATTCGCAGAGGCGGACATCGGTGCCGCTGCCAACCCGATAGTCGAACGCCTCGCCGTCGACCTCGAGCACGACCCGGAATCCGTCGACCAGGGCCTGGGTGTACGCCTGGCCGGGCTCGGGGCACCCGAGCGAGCCGTCGTTGTAGGTGATCCCCTCGGCCAGGACGACGGTCGGGTCCGTGACGGGCTGGCCGACCCGCTCGGAAAGGTCTGTGAGGACGGCCGCCCAGGCGTCATCGGAGAGGGCGTCCGGGACCTCTGTCATCGCGGCCTCGCTCGGAGAGGGCTCGATGGTCGCGACGGGATCTCGCGAGGACTCCGCATCGGCGAACGGACTTGTATCGGGGGGACCGCCAAACGAGGCGGCGCAGCCGACGAGCAATGATGAGATGAGCAGGCCGGTCAGCAGGGTGAGGCGAAGGTGAGTATTCATCGTTCCGTCCAGACGACCTCAGGCGGGTTCGGGTTCCATCGGCTCATGGCCGTCGCAGGCCAGCACCGGCAGGGCGGGGTAGCGCGCGAAGCGCGTATCGGTTTCGGACAGGCGGCAGCGCCAGAAGGTGCTGCGTGTGGTGTCGACGCGATGTGCATGCGCGCAGGTCTTGCACAGTCCGGGCCAGTCCCGTCCGGAAGTTGGTGGTGCGGCCGCGCGCCGTTTCATGCGACGTTGACCATATCAGGCGGCGGCGTTGCCTTAGGCTGCCTATCCTTGGCGTCCATTCACATCCCGCGCCTGTCGTCCGATGCCGCCGGGAACCGCATCAGCTGGAGGCTTCCTTACTCGTGTCCTCTCCGCACTGATCCCCATGCAGCGCGCCTCCGCGCTGATTTTCACACTTTGCGCTGGTGCTCAGCGCATTCGTGCCCCTGGTTGCTCCCACGCCGCTGCTCGACCACCCGCTCGACCACGTGCTCGACCACCCTCGGACCGGCTGACGATCCGCTGTCGGCCACGCAATGAGACAGCCGCGGTCAGCGCGGCGTGCCGTCTGTCGCTGCGGCGGACGTAAGCAACTGAGTTCGCTGCTTTGGGCTGGTTCCGACCGACCGCCGATCGTGGTTGAAGGCGCAATCGACCCGCCTGGCCGCCTCCGGAGCGCCTACCGTCGCGCGTCACGACATCTGGGCAACCCGACGCGCGCGATCCGAGCGTCATCACGAGCCTGCGACTGTCAGCGGAAGCGGATCTTTCCGACGCCGGCGAGGGCGGCGAGGTCGTCGAAGCGATCGAACAGCTTGGCGACGGTGGGCCGATCCTCGGGGAGCGAGTCATGGCGTCGGTGATCAGCTCCGCGAGGCCGGGGCTGTGCCGCATCGGGTCAAGGGCAGCGGGTGCTTCCACCAGCTGCGGAAATCGCTCGACCCCGGTGGCGTCATGGCGACCCTTGGAGTGCGGCAGCCGCTGGGCGATCGCGTAGTACAGGGTGGCCGCCAGGCCCCAGGTATCGGTCTTGGGGCCGATGGTCGGCCAGAGTTCGGGATCGGCCTGTTCGGGAGCGATGTAGGCATCGGTTCCGACAAAGCCGTTGATCAGGTGCGCGCGATCGGCTCGACGGGCGACGGACAGGTCGATCAACCGAGGTGTCGGTCCCATGATCACGTGCTGGGCTTCACGTCGAGGTGGAGGATTCCCTCGGCGTGCAGGAAAGTGCAGCGTCGCCGCCAGTTGCCGCCCGAGCGGAAAGGCTTGCTCCGGGTTGAGCCGTCCGTGGCGGCGAATCAGGGCCGAAAGGCGCGGACCCTCGACGTACTCGATCTCGATGAATGGCCGGGCGCCTTGCGCATCCACGTCGAAGACTCGCGTGGGACCCTCTCATCTAGCGATGCCGGTGAATTTTGCACTGGGGGGCAAACAACTGGCAGGTTCAGACGATTTGAGCCGGATGCAACTCACGATTTGCGCTGGGGCGCAAGTCCACACGGCAAAAGCCCATCAATCAGGAGCATCTTGCCAGTTGTTTGCGCCGGGGCGCAAAGGGTGGTGGCGGGCTCCGTGGACATCCGAATATGAGAGAGTTCTCATCGGTCCCTCACCGGCAGTTCTGATGCCGTGCTCCTCACCGCGCGCGAGGAGGCCAAGTTGCGGGAGCGCGCCGCCACGGCCGGCGCCACGGCCTACCTCACCAAGCCCTTTGCGTACGCCGACCTCTTGGCCTGCGTCGCACGCCTCACCGAGGCGCGCTGAACTCAGGCGCCGTCGGGGTCAGGCTCGTCTCGTGGAGCGCCCATCGGCGGCTGATCGTCCCCGGGCGCCCGCTGTTCCGGCGCGTCGGGCGTGTCAATGGGTGTCGGTGTCGGATCGGTCTCCGGCACCGGCGGGGGCATTTCGTCGTTGGGTGGCTGCTGAATCGTCATGGACGCGTCCCATGCAGCATCCGTGCCGACGTACCGGTCAGAACCACCCTCTTCCACGGAAGAAGGTGATGGCTCCAACGACCGCGAGCGTCATGAGCCCCAACGCGAACGGGTAGCCAAGCGTCCAGCCGAGCTCCGGGATGTTGGTGAAGTTCATGCCGTAGATACCGGCGATCAGCGTGGGGACCATCAGGATCACGGTGAATGCCGTGAGCCGCTTCATGATCGCATTCAGGCTGTTGCTGGCTACCGTGAGGCGCGCATCGAGCACGGTGGCAAGGAGATCCCGGTACACATCGAGCTGGTCAAGGACGCGCACCAGGTGGTCGTACAGGTCCTGGAAGTATGGGATTGCAGCCGCGTCCACGATGTCGAGATCGCGGCGGAGGAGCTGGTTCGCCACCGTCGCGCATGGGTGCGAGGACGCGCCGCAGGTCGAGCAGCCGTCGCTTGATCGCCAGGACCTCTCGCAGGCTGTCGCGGTCGGCGTCTCCCTCGAGAACTTCGTCCTCCAGCCGGTCGATGCGGTCGGAGATTCGGTCCAGCTCCGGAAAGTAGCTGTCGACGGCGGCATCCAGGATCGCATACAGCAGCTCGCCGCCGTTGGTGCCGGCAGTGTCCCGACCCATGGCAAAGCGTCGTCGCACCGCATCGACCATCGGCGCGGGGCCCCAGCTGACGGTGAGCAGCCAGCCAGGACCGATGAACAGGTGCAGCTCCGACAGATGGGACTCGCCCTCGACGGCTTCATACGCCACGATCATGTGTTGCGCGGAGTAGGCGTCAAGCTTCGGACGCTGGCCCCGCTTGCGGATGTCCTCGACCGCCAGCGGGTGAAGCCCGAACTCATGACGGAGTAGTTCGGTCTGTGCGTCCGTCGGAGCCTTGGCATTGATCCAGACCAGCGTATCGGCCGTTCCTATGACGCCATTGATTCCACTCAGGCCCTGCGCGGACAGCTCCTGGACAGAACGATCAGGGTGGCGAATGAGCGCGTCCAGCGACGGTTCGTTTGGTGCTGTCATGGTGTGCGGAGTGTAGTGCGAGGGTCGGCGTAGCCGGCCTGCGGCAGGCTCCCTTATGTGCTATATTCAGGTACCACGTTTGTAACTACACAATGGAGAACGAGATGGGGTGGATACCTGATCCGGTCGAGCGGCTGCTCGAGGTCGCACTGGTCGGTGAGCTGACGGTCATCGGACGCAACGGCCGCCCGATCATGCACCCCCTCATCCCGCTGTACGACGGCGAGAAGGTGTACCTGCACTCCTCGACGCTGTTCAGCAAGAAGCTCGAGCACATCAAGCGCGATCCGCATGTCGCCCTTGCCCTGACCGATCCGGTAGCCATGAAGGGCAACCCCGACCGCGCCACCATCCAGGGGACGGCGCGGGTGATCGAGGACGACCCGCACAAGGATTGGGAACGCTTGATCCTCGACCTGTGGCGAACCAAGGAGCCGTCCATCGACGACTTCCTGAAGGCTCGCGTGGCGCTGCCGCTCTTCTTCGAGCGCGCGGTGATCGAGATCACTCCGGAGCGCTGCCTGTACTGGCCCGATGGCGACACGGACCGTGCCCCGATCGAGACGCGGGTCCCGAAGGCGGAGGCCGCGTGATGACCCCCATGCGATCTGGCGCCGTTCCTGCCCACGACCCGACCGCCACCGACTTCGAGCGTCTGTCGACGTATCCGCACGTGATCGTGAGCTGGGTCGATGACGATGGTTATCCGACCAGCGTCGCGACCTCCTTCAAGGCCGATGCCGTAGCCCGGACCGTGAAACTCGCTTCACCAGCGGGCATGGAAATCCCGACGGATCGCGAGATCGGTGTCATGGGCAGCCACATCCGGCCGCAGCCGGGCATCGGCTACGACCAGCGTCGTTATCTCCAGCTCTGGGGCCGAACGGGTGACGGCATCACCATCACGCCCACGCGAGCTTGGGGCTGGGACGAGAACGAGACCCCGTTCTTCGAGTACTCCGAACGCTCGGTCCCGCAGTCGCGTCGCTACCTCGCCGCGTTGTCGAAGGAGAAGGGGCGCACCATCCGGCCCAAGCTCAGCCCGTTCTGGCTGCTGCTGCGCACGACCCGTCTGCCGTTCTTGACTGCGACTGCGGTTCCCGTGCTGCTCGGCATCGCTGTGGCCGCTACCGACGGCGCGTTCACGTGGTGGACGGCGCTGCTGACCCTCATCGGCGGTTCCTTCGCGCACCTCGGCATCAACGTCACCAACGACATCTTCGACACGCTTTCCGGGGCCGATGACGCGAACACCACCCCGACCCAGTACTCGGGCGGTTCCCGCGTCGCGGTCTATGACCTCGTGAGCATCCGCGGCCTCGTCTGGGTCGCCCTCGCGCTCTTCGGGGCTGCGGCCGCCATCGGCCTGCTCCTGGTGGCCATTACGGGCTCGATGACGCTGCTGTGGATCGGCGTCGCGGGAATCCTGGTCGGGGTCGCCTACACCGCGCCGCCGCTGAAGCTCGTGTATCGCGGGCTGGGCGAGATCGCGGTCGCCATCGGCTTTGGACCGATCATGCTGATGGGCGCGTACGTGGTCCAGGCCGGACGGCTCGCGATCGAGCCCATGGTCCTCTCGCTCGTGCCCGGCATCCTCATCGCACTGATCCTGTTCGTGAATGAGATCCCGGATCGTCGGTCGGACGCGGAAGCTGGGAAGCTCACGCTGCCGACCCGCTTCAGCCCCGACGTCATTCGCACGGGATACCTCGTGGCGGCGATGGTCGCGTTCGCGGTCATCGGTGTTGGCGCCGGCATCGGTCTGTTGCCATGGCCGACGTTGCTCGCGTTGGCAGCCGTGCCGATCGCCCTTCGCGTGCACGCGGGGCTCAAACTCCACTACGACAGCCCGTACACGCTGATGGCGGTGATGGGAACCAACGTGAACCTGAACCTGGCGGTCGGTGGCCTCCTGCTGGTGGCGTACATTCTCACCATCGCGGTCATGCTCGTAGCCTGATCTGGCGGGGCCCAGGCGTACCCGACTTGGACAATCATTGGCCCTCGGTGAGAGCCTTCTCATGCAGGATTCACCGACCTCTCATGCGAGCACATCAGTCTTGCCGCACTGATACATCCGGGAAGTGGGGCCGCATCAACGGCATCACAAGGAGAAATTCGATGCGGAACCTGATGGCAAACCTGTCGGCGAGGCACTTTATCGTGCTGTCGCTGGCCCTCATGCTCGTGCTTGGTGGCGTGAGCGCCGCCTTTGCGGGGCGTGACGATGCGCAGCCCGTGGCTCGCAAGGAAGACTCGACAGCGGCCGAGGCTCGTGCTGACGACGATGACGACGATGACGACACCAACGGCGACACGCGCCTCTCGCGCAACTCGATGGGCGTCGACAACGCTTCGGTCACCGATAACGACGGCACCGACTCCGACGGCATTGACACGACCGGAGATGCGGCAGCCGCCCAGACCGATAACGACGGCACCGACTCCGACGGCATTGACACGACGGGCAACGAGGCTGCTGCGGCCGCAGCTGCGGCAGCTGCTCAGACCGACAATGACGGCACCGATAGCGATGGCTACGACACCACGGGTGCCGCCGCGGCTGACGACAGCGGCGTCGCCAGCGGTGGGGATAGCGCCAGCGTTGGGGGTAGCGCCAGCAACTAGCTGACCGCCTCTCCAGCGAAGATCAGGGACCACCGGTGCTCGGGCCGGTGGTCCCTCCTCGTGTTCGGAGTTACCAGCCCTCGGTGCCGGGCTCGCCCTTGAACGGACCGACGATGTCATCGGTGACCCAGCCGCCGTAGAAGACGCCTGGCTGTGGGCGCACCCGCTCGCCATCGACGCTGGCGGTTTCCACGCGGCCGGCGTAGAACGCGATGTGACCGGTCAGCAGCTCATAGCCGGGCAGCGGGTGGGCATCCGTCCAGGCGACGCGGGGGACGACCATGTCACCGATGACGAGGTCGAAGTATGAGGCTCGGCCCTTCCATTCGCACATCGTCTGATGATCGGGCCGGTGATGGAGGTGCTCCGTGCCGACATCGGCCTCCGGGAGATACCAGACCGGCGCGCCGGCCGTCTCGAGCACGCGAAGTGCGCGTCGCGAATCGGCAATGAGCACGTCCGCATGCTCGATGCGCACATGCCGCTCGGATGGCACCAGGGACGGCGGGCGTGGGTACTCCCAGACGGACTCCTGGCCGGGACCGGTTGGGATGGGAGCGGGGCGAGTCTTCACGTCACGGATACGCGCGACGTGGCCCGTTCAGATCAGCGTTCGATGGTCACCAGTGCGGCGACGCGGTCGCGTTCGGCCGTGCGGGCGAACAGGAAGGTCGCATCCACCAGTTCGGAGCGCAGCACGAGAGCGGGCACGGTCTCGCTGACGGTGTAGACGTATCCCAGGCGCCCGGTGGTCCAACTGCCTCCGATGGTCACCGGCGCAGGAGCCACGCCGCCATCATCGGCCAACGGTTGCGCCGTCAGCAGGTTTCCTTTCGGGCCGCGCCGCACGATCAACAGCGCCCCACCTGGATCTGCGAGATCTCGCCGTGTGGAGCCGACGCGCCCGCCGTAGGCGGCCGGCAACCGCTCGCCGGGTCCGAGCGGTCCGGCCAGGACGTCCACCTCGGTCGTTGGACGGAAGAGCGGATAGCCGGATCGGGCGCCGATGAGCAGCAGTGCGGCCAGCAGCGCCGGCGGGATGGCCAATGGCCACCACACCATGCGCACTGCCGTGGCGACGGGATCTGGCACCAGCAGCGCATCGCAAACGACGCGGGGAGGTGTTCCAGCGACGGTGGCCTCGATGGGGAGATCCTCCATGACGATGACGTCGTCGGTGATGAGGCGACCGGTGACCACCGTGAGAGCCGCCGCCTCCAGCGGCGCATCGGTGCGCAGCACGATGGCGCGCAACGGCTCGTCGGCATCCACCAGCAGTGCGTACGCTCCGGGCGAGCCGGTAGGCGACTCCGCCAGCGGCACGATGCGACCGCTGATCCGGACCCATCCCCCGGGGTCCGCTACCGCGTCGTCGAAGATGGCCTGCACACCGGTGTCCTCGGGCTGCGGATCCAGCTGCGAGGCAACGATCGGGGCGGCGGCCAGCACCATGAGAAGCGCGGCGATGACGATGACCGGCGCCTTGCCCAGCCGGCGCAATGGCGTGGCGCGAAACGGACGGCCGACCTGCCACGCCAGCCAGCCGCACATTGCCAAGAGTCGTCCCAGCATCGGTGCATCATGCATGGCACCCGGCATCGGCGCCAGCCGGTACCATCGGTCGCGCATGGAGCGCTGGCACACGATCATCGAGCCGTTCCGGATCAAGAGCGTCGAGCCGATCCGGATGACGACGGCGGAAGAGCGCGCCGGGAAGCTCGCCGAGGCGGGTCACAACCTGTTCAACCTGCATGCTGATGACGTGCTGATCGACCTGCTGACCGATTCGGGCACCGGCGCCATGAGCGCCGAGCAATGGGCCGGCATCCAGCGCGGCGACGAGTCGTACGCCGGCTCGCCATCCTGGTTCCGCTTCCTCGACGCGGTCACCGAGCTGTGGCCCTTTCGGCATGTGATCCCGACGCACCAGGGCCGGGCGGCGGAGAAGATCCTTTTCAGCGTCATCGGCGGCCCCGGAAAAGTCATTCCGTCGAACACGCATTTCGACACGACCCGAGCCAATGTCGAATTCTCCGGCGCCGAGGCGGTCGACTGCGTCATCGGTGAGGGTCGGTCGCCGTCGGTCATTCATCCCTTCAAGGGCAACATGGATACCGATGCGCTCGACGCCCTCATCCGTCTGCGCGGCGCGGAAAACATTCCCGTCGTGTTCGTCACGATCACGAACAACTCGGGCGGCGGGCAGCCGGTCAGCCTGGCCAACCTGCGCGCGGTGCGCGAGGTGTGTGACCGATACGGGCTGCCGCTCTTCCTGGACGCGTGCCGCTTTGCCGAGAACGCGTGGTTCATCAAGGAACGCGAGGACGGCTACGCCGATGCATCGGTCCCGGACATCGTGCGCGAGATGGCCGCATTGGCCGATGGGATGACGATGTCGGGCAAGAAGGATGCCCTCGCCAACATCGGCGGCTGGCTGGCGCTCAACGACGACCGCTGGGCGGAGCAATGCCGCAATCTGCTCATCCTGACCGAGGGCTTTCCCACATACGGCGGTCTCGCGGGACGCGATCTCGAGGCCATGGCCGCCGGACTGGGTGAAGTCGTGCAGGACGATTACCTGCGCTACCGGATTCGATCCACGGCGTACCTTGGCGAGGCACTGCTGGAAGCCGGCGTACCCTGCGTGCAGCCGATCGGCGGGCACGCCGTGTACCTCGACGCGGCGGCGCTGCTGCCGCACATTCCGGCGCTCGAGTATCCCGGGCAGGCGCTTGCGTGTGCCCTCTACCGCGAGGGTGGTATCCGCGGCTGCGAGATCGGCACGGTCATGTTCGGCATGCGCCCCGACGGTTCGGAGGCACCCGCCGCCATGGAGCTCGTGCGACTGGCCATTCCGCGTCGCGTTTACACGCAATCACACATCGATTACGTGATCGAGGTCATCCGCGGGGTCGCTGCACGGGCCGATGAGCTGCGCGGTATGCGGATCGTTGATCAGCCAGCTGCGCTGCGCCACTTCACCGCCCGCTTCGAGCCTGTCTGAGAGCCTCTCACGTCGCGCTCACCACTGGCTCATCTCTCGCGTGCATGCTTGGTCAATGAACCATTCGGCGATAGACCGATGAAGATGAAGCTGCTGGCGATCCTACTGGCAACGATGGCCCTGACGGTTGCGGCATGCACGCCCGGCACCGAGGGCGTCGATCCGGCCACAATCCCGGCCGCCACCGCCCGCGTGGGCGACGATGGTGACGGCGACGGGAGCCGATGCCACCAATGACCCGACCGGCGACGGCGTGACCGGCACCCCGACCGGCGACGGCATCACCAACGATCCGACCGGTGATGGCGTTACCGGAAGCCCGACTGCAGACAGTAGCGGCTGACGGCGAGCTTCCATGGTGCAGGCGATGTCGTTGAGCTCGGAGCGGATGTAGGCCGACTTAGCAGGTTTCGATCCGCACCGGGGTCAGCGCGAAGGCCCGCACGTTCTGTCAACTCGTCGCGCGGTCAGCCGACCTCGATCCGGGCGACCCACTTGATCCAGTCGAGTCCGCGCCGACGCGGCGCGACCAGGCGCAGCGGCGCGCCGTTAACCGCCGGCAGCGACTCGCCGGCGACGTGGGTCGCAAGTAGCGCTTCGTCGAGATCGAGTCGCTCGAGCTGCACCATCCACCCCGTCACAGATCGCACCCTGACGGCCGATACGTCGGGACCCGCGCCCGCCGCGTCGAGGACCGCTCGAAGCGGAGTTCCGCGCCAGGAGGTCCGCATGACCCATCCCGAGGTGCAGTCGAGCACGCTTTCTTGATCCACCTCCCCGAGTGCGGCCAGGCCGGCACCATCCAGCGATAGCGGTCGAGCGACTCGCCCGCTCACCTCGAGGCGCCAGGAGGCGTGGTCGATGGCCGGCGTGCCCTCGCCGTAGAACGTGGTGGGTGGTGGAATCCCACCATCCGGCAGCCAGCGCGATCCCGTGAAGCGTCGGGTGCCGCCACGCACGACATCGAGCACGTTGGCTGCGCCCCAAACGACCGCGCCGAGCGCCACGACGCTTCCTGACGCCAATAGCGTTCGGCGGCTGATTCGCGGAATTCCACGGTTGCCGCGAGGGCGGAGAAGCCTCCATCGACGAGGAAGAAGATGAAAGACGATGATCGGGATGATCGCCAACGCCGCCCAGATGTGCAGGGTCAGGATCGTCCACGGACCGACTGACCAGATTCGCCCGCTGGCCACCCAGGTGAAACCTCCTGCCAGAGCAGCTGCAACCAGCAGTGTGAGAAGCGCGCCGAGAGCAAGCCGTGACCAGCGCCTGGCACGGACCGCCGGACTGATGCTGCGCCGAAGCTTCTCGGCCGCCGCGATGAGCAGGGCGCCTCCGACGAGCCCGTGGAGCCAGAACAGCGGCGCCGTTGCCGGAACGCCGGCGCGCAGCGTGAGGAGTCCGCTCGCCAGTTGCGCAATCAGCAGGATCGCCAGGAACCGATCGAGCGCAGCACTGCTCATCCTCATCCCGGAACGATACGCCTTGTCATGTCGTGATTCAGGTTCTGGCACTTGGCACCACCAGTGCCATTACGAGGCTCAGCGCTGAGGGTTCTGTCAAATGGCATGCGGAGGATCGCATCTGCCGACTTTTAGGACCACGTCGAGTCAACTTCGGAACCTTTGCCGATCATATGGCTGCTGATGGCATCCCTGGTGCCATCTGACGAAAGCTCGGGCGCCGTCATGCTTTGCCCGCTCAGGCGGGCGTCAGCTCCAGGAGCGAGACCGATGGCATCGGCAGCTCGAAGGCAAGCTCCACGGTGCCATCTGTCGCGTCGACCACGCGCTCCGGCTCGAGGTCCTCCAGCAGATCCCGTGCTGCCAGCTGCTGCCACTGACCGTCATCCGGCCAGTCGGCGGTGCCGCCGATTTCCGCCCATGCAGCGACCAGGTTCGAATGCACATCATCCAGGCGACGATGATGGAGCCGATATCGGCCGCCCGACAGGCCGCTCACGCGCAACGTCACGGATCGCGCGAGCAGGGGATCGCCGTCAGCCTTCGTCACGTCGACCGTTCCGTTCCAGGCGACGATCGTGACGTGGCCGTCATCGGCGTGCGATGCAATCGCCTGCACCATGTCGCCTGCACCATCACCGGTGACGCTCACCGCCAGGCGATCGGATAGCAACTGCTCGAGCATCCAGAGTCCCCACCAGCGTGGCTTGCGGAGGTTGCCGACGGCCAGCAGCCCGAACCCGCCGTGTAGGAGCCTCGGTGGGCGGCCGAGCTCCTCGAAATGATCGGAGATGGTCCAGTACGCGAGCGCCTCGGTGCGCCCCATGGCTGACGCCATGCCGCGGACGAGGTACGTGGCGCTCCACGGCGAGTCGTGGACCGGGTTGAAGTGCGTGGCATGCGCGCCCCATTCCGTCCACCACTGCGGGAGGCCGGGAAAGCCATGTCGCACGGCGATGGGGCGTAGGTCGAGTGGCGCGTTGCCGTAGGTGTGGGTCGAGACGAAGTCGATCGGCGTTCCGGTGGCCGCGCAGTGCGCGAGCAGCTCGTCGACCCACTGTCCGGCGGCGGACGCGGGTCCGCCAACGATCAGCGAGGCGTCGACCGACTTCACGGCACGCACGCTCACGTCGTAGAGGCGCAGGTACTCGTCGCGCGTGCCGGACCAGAAGACCTCGAGGTTCGCCTCGTTCCAGACCTCGAAGGCCCAACGACGCACCTCGTCAGGACCGTATCGGTCTACCAGGTGGGCGGTCAGCTCGCAAACGAGCGCCTCCCATCGGTCCCAGTCGCTCGGTGGGCTGATGATGGCCTGATAGTTGAACACGGTCTTCGACGGGTCCGACGCGAGGTCGCGCGGCATGAACCCGAGCTCGACGATCGGTCGCAGGCCGAGCCCAAGGACGTGGTCATAGATGCGGTCGATGCCGCTGAAATCGTGGATCGGTTGGCCATCCACCTCCCGGTAGGTGCCGAGGTCGTCGTTGAGGATGGCGTGCGCCCGCACGGCCTCGACCCCGAGCTCGTCGTGGGCCATGCGCAGGGCATCTGAGAACTCCGCGCCGATCGGCCGACCGCCGGGTCCGGTCCCGGCCTCGAGCTGGCTCAGATGCTCTGAACCGATGATCGGGCGCCACGGACGTTCCACCGGACCGATCGACCCTGCGGCATCAACGCTGATCTCGACCTTCGCGTCACCGTCAGTCCGTGGTGTCGCGCTGGCAATGTCCGAACGCGGCTGATCGAAGTCCTTGACCGATGCGGCAGCCGCGATCCGATAGTGCGCCTCGCGACCCGGATCGCCAGAGGTGTCGGTGAACGGGGGATGGGGGACCGGCCGGACCTCGGGCTCGCCGATCACGAGCAGCTCCCATGGTCCGTCCGCCGATGTCGCACGCTCGATGATGTATCCGGCGGCGCCGTCGATCGGCTCCCAGTCGAGTGTCACCTGACCGCGGCCGCCATCGGCACGAAGGCGGGTGGGAGCCCCCAGCCGTGGAAGCTCCATTCCCGCTTCGCCATCGCTGCGGAGACCGATGCGGGCATCCCAATCGGCACGGGCTGTCTGTTCCGTATCGGTCATTCGGAAGCCCTCCGGGGCGCCCGGACGGAGCCCGGAGGACCGCCCAGGCGAGAACGGTCGATCATTCGGCGATGCGGCCCGCTCCGAATTCCTCCATGGCCATCAGCGGACGGAGCGCCCGTTCGATCATGCCGTGGCTGAAGTAGTGCTGGAGCCGGTCGTTGCGCAACTCGTTGGCCAGTGCGGCCAGGAGCATGCCCTCGTCGAGCGATAGGTAGCGGTCGGCCACCTGCCCGGTGGCCACGTTGATCGCATCCTTGAAGCCGCCAGGCCCGTAGAGCTGCGGGAAGTCCGTCTCGAGCGCGACGAGGTTTGCGTAGGCAGCCTCGGGCGCGAAATCGAGTGCGATCGCCGCCGCGTGGGGCGTCACGACGCCCTGCCCATAGTCAGCGATCTCGGTCGCGACCCGCGGGCAGACGGGATCGTGTTGGCGACCATCAACAGTGCCGATGCGAGCCAGCCATTGTCGACGCTCGACGCGAACGGATAGACCCGATTTCCGTCGACCGGCCAGACCGTCAGCTTCTCGAGCGTGTCGGGGTCGTGCCAATTCCAATATTGGCCGGATGCCTCGTGTCGCTCCATTGCGTCGAGGCTGGCGAGCGTGACGGCGATGCGCTCGCTCGCCTCCTTCGGAGTGATGATCTGGAGGTCACGAGCAGCGAGCGCGGACCAGATGTACATCGAAATGTTCGTGGGCGAGGTGTAGCGCGACTTCGTCGTTGGATCGAGGTTCCCGCCAATGTTGTCGGAGGGCATCCCCGTCTCGGGGTTCGTCATCGCCACGAAGCTCGTCCACGTGTCGGTCGCCCAGCGGTCGAGCGTCGCGGTGCGATCGGTCTTCGCGAACGCTGCCGCGGGCAGGACAAGCGCCACGGCGAGCAGTGAGGTGAGGGCCAGCAGTCCGGCACGTCGAAGGATTGGTGTCATGGGATCCCCTCGTGCAAATTACTTGATGCCAGTCATGGCAATGCCCTGGGTGAAATAGCGCTGGAGGAAGATGAAGATGATGAGCACCGGCAGGATGACGACGACCGAGCCCGCCATGAGGAGAGCGACGTTCGTCTCCTGTTGCCCGGTGGCGAACAGCGCGATCGCAACGGGAAGGGTGTACATGTCCTCGGTGTTGGCCACCACGAGCGGCCACAGGAAGCTGTTCCAACTGCCAAGGAAGGTGAGGATCGTCAGCGTTGCGATGGCCGGACCGCAGAGCGGCATCACGATGCGCCAGAAGATATAGTGCTCGCCGGCGCCGTCGACGCGCGCCGCGTCCAGCAGCTCGTCCGGGATGCCGCCGATGAACTGGCGCATCAGGAAAACCCCGAACGCGCCGACCAGGAACGGCAGGATCAGCCCGGCGTGGGTGTTGACCAGGTTCAGGTTGGCGACGAGCACGAAGAGCGGCATGAAGGTGACGATCGCAGGAACCATCAGCGTGCCGAGGACCACCGCGAACAGGATTCGCTTGCCCGGGAAGGTGAGCTTGGCGAGCGCGTAGCCGAGCATGGAGCAGAAGATCACGTTGCCGGCGGTCACGGCGGTGGCGACGATCACCGAGTTGAAGAAGTAGCGGACGAAGCTGAGCCGGTCAAACAGTTCTGCATAGTTGTCCAGGGTCGGGTTCTCCGGCAGCCAGGTCGGGGGAACCTGCCGCAGCTCGCCGGTGGTCTTGATCGAGCCCAGCACCATCCAGATGAACGGCCCCACCAGCAGAATGATTCCGATGACGAGCAGGATGTAGATCCACCAGCCGCCACGGTCCCCGCGCGGGTTGTTCTTCGTGGGGGCGTCCCCGTGGGTTGGAGCGAGGGTGCTCATGCGTCCGTCCTCATGTCGCCGGTCGCAGGAGCCGAAACTGGATCAGCGTCCGCATCGCGATCGCGATGAACAGGATGAACGCGATCGAGGCCGTGTAGCCGTAATTTCCGAAGCTGAACTGGTCGTATGCGTAGAGAGCGCCAGGGAGAGCGTCGAGTTCAGCGGCCCGCCCTCGGTCATGACGAACGGTTCCTCGAAGAACTGGACGTAGCCGATGCCGGTGATGACGGCGCCGAACAGGAGGGTCGGCCGCATGAGCGGCAGCGTGATCCGCCGGAACCGCTGCCAACGGCCCGCTCCGTCGACTTCGGCCGCCTCGTATAGGTCGCCCGGGATCGTCTGGAGGCCCGCCAGGAAGATCACCATCAGGAATCCCAGGTTGCGCCAGGCGGCCATGAAGGTGATCGACCACAGCGCGTAGCGCTCGTCCGACAGCCAGCCGGGGCCGTCGACGCCGAAGCCGGCGAGGATCGCATTAACCAATCCAACCTCGGATCCCAAGAGGAGGCGCCAGACGACCGCGATGGCGACGATGCTCGTGACCACCGGCAGATAGAAGCCGACGCGGAAAAAGGTGCGGAAACGCACGACACCCTGGTTGACGCCGACCGCCGCGGCAAGGCCTAGAGCCATCGTCAGCGGCACGCCGACGAGCACGAACACGGTCGTGTTGGCGGCCGCCTTCTGGAAGCGCGCATCGCCGAGGACATCGAGGTAGTTCGCGATGCCCACGAAGTCGACCGACAGGGGATTGCGAATATCGGTGACCCGCAGGTCGGTGAAGCTGGTGACGAGCGCGGCCGTGATCGGCCCTGCCATGAAGACGCCGAAGAGCAGGAGGAACGGTAGGGCGAAGCTCCACGCAACCAGCGTCTCGCGCGTTCGTGAGCGGCCGGCCGTGGATGCGGAATGATCCGCACCCACGGTCCGTGATGGCCTGGTCACGTGTCAGCCGGCTCCGATGCTGGAGGCCGCCTCCTGCATCGCGGCACAACCATCTTCGGCCGAGAGGTCGCCAACGGTCACCTGCTCGATGACCGCGTCGATCTCCGCCGCCACTTCCTCCCAGGTGGCGATCGCCGGCGGCGCCTTGGCGTCGTCAAGCTGCTCCCCGAACGCGGCAAGGAGCTCGTCGCCCGCCAGCGCTTCGTCGTCCCACGCAGTCTCGACCGATGGCAGCGAATTGATGGTCTCGTACCAGGTCACCTGTACCTCGGGCTGGGAGAGGTACTCGATGAACGCCCAGGCAGCTTCCTTGTTATCCGAGTCGGCCAGCACGCCCAGGTTGCTTCCACCCACGAACGAGGTGCCCGCTTCCTCGGTAGGCTGATGGGCGACCGTCCAGGTCTCCGGATCCGCTCCCGCGTCAGTGACGATGCCGATCATCCAGGGTCCGCTGACGAAACCGCCCACGTCGCCGTTGGCGAACTGTCCTTCGATGGGCACGTCGCCGGCTGCCGGTGCCGCCAGGCCTTCCTCGAAGAAGGAGTCGTAGAAGGTCAGCGCCTCGACGCACGGCTCACCATCGAGGGTGAATGCGCCAGCGTCGTCCATGATCTCGCCGCCCGCCTGCCAGAAGAAGGGCATGTACTGTTGCCATGAGCCCGTTCCGCCGGGCTGGAAGTTGATGCCGTACTCGGCGCCGGCGCCCTGGATCCCCTCCGCGAGTGCCTTCAGCTCGTCCCACGTGGCGGGGGCCTCGGTCACGCCGCCCTCTTCGGCGAGGTCGGTGCGGTAGTAGAGCAGTCGCGTTTCGACGTACCACGGAACGCCGTAGGAGGTTCCATCGACGACGGTCGTGTCCCAGGCACCTTCGAAGAAGGTCGATGCGTCGATGTTCGCCGGCGTCGGATCGAGGCCGCCGAGCGTGGCGAACTCACCCATCCAGGTGGTGCCGATCTGGGTCACGTCGGGGCCCTCCCCGCCAGCAATCGCGGAGACGATGCGATCATGAGCTGCGTCGAATGGAACGGGGGTCACTTCCACGGTGATGTCCGGGTTGTCGGCCATGAATGCGTCGGCGGGACCCCCAGATTTTCGCCCTCGGCTCCCATGGCCCAGACAGTGACCTCACCGCTCGCCGATTCGGTGTCGACCTCGGGGGCCTGCGACGCGGCCGTTGAAGCGCCGCCGCCTCCTTCTTCGTCACTCCGGCCACACGCCGCGAGCACCAGGATCATTCCCAGCACGAGAACCACCGCTCCCGTTCTTCGTCCACTCATGAGTCGTTTCTCCTTCATGTCGATTCCGTGCACCCGCAGCTCGAGCGAATGACCAGCTCGGTTGGTAGAAGCTCGTGGCGCGGCTCGCTCCGGTGGGTCGAGATCCGGTCGCGAAGCAATTCGGCCGCGCGCCTGCCGAGATCGAGCATCGGTTGGCGCACGGTGGTGAGCGGCGGTGCCAGGTGGCGGGCCGCCGGAATGTCATCCCAGCCCGTGACGGCCAGGTCGTCGGGAACGTTGATCTGCGCGATGCGTGCTGCCTCGAGAACGCCCATCGCGATTTCGTCGTTGGCACACACGACAGCGTCGGGCCGATGTCGCGGTGACAGCAGTCCGTTCGCGGCGTTGACGCCATCGGCGGTGCGGAAGCCGGACACAACGGGGTCAGCGGCGTCCCGGCCGGCAGCGCGGTGCGCGTCGACGAAGCCGAGCCAACGCTCGCCGACATCGGGCGAATCGCTCGGGTCGCCGATGAAGCCGATGCTCCGGCGGCCATGCTCGATGAGATGCGAGGTCAGCGCATGCGCCGTCGACCGGTTTTCGGCCCGGACGCTGTCAGCGCTTCCGAGCGTCGGTCGGGCCAGCAGCACGACAGGCACTCCTCTCCCGTCGAGCTCCCTGACGATCTCGTCATCGACCGTCTGGCCGAACAACACGAGCCCGTCGGTACGATCGGCGAGGTCGAGCACCAAGTCTCCCGAGGCGGCACGCCCATGCGTGGCTAGGATGAGGACACTCTGTCCTTGAGCCGCCGATGACTCCTCGAATCCGAGGATGACAGACGAGTAATACGGTCCGGACAGGTCGGGGAAGACGATGCCAGTCGCGTCATGATGGCCGCGGGCAAGCGAACGGCCCAGGCGGCTCGGCCGATAGTCCAGTTCGGCGACGGCCCGACCGACGCGCGCCCGAGTTTCGGGCGCAACCCGCTCGGCATTGCGATGCGCGCGCGAGACGGTGGCGATCGAAACGCCCGCGTGACGAGCGACTTCGTAGATGGTGGCCGCGCGCCGGGATGAGCGTGATGTAAACGCTTTCACTACGTTGCCCAGGTAGCAGGATCTGTGCCGTGGCGGAAGACGTACGATGCCCACATGAGCCAGCGCAATGCCGTTCTCACCGCCACGATCCTCGGCTCGGCGATCGTGTTCCTGGACGGCACCATCGTGAACGTCGCGCTCGATACCATCGGGCGGGAGCTGCCGACGACCTTCGTGGCTCGCCTCGAGGGCCTGACCTACGTCAACAGCGCCTACTTCGTCGTCCTGTCGGCGCTGCTGATTCTCGCCGGGGCGCTGAATGATTTCTATGGGCGGCGGCGGATGTTCCGGATCGGCCTTGTCGGCTTCGGCGTGGCGTCCGTCGCCTGCGGGTTGGCGCCGAACATGGAGTTCCTCATCGGCTCACGGATCGTCCAGGCCGCCTTCGGCGCCGTACTGGTGCCGGGCAGCCTGTCGATCATCACCGCGCAGTTCGAGGGCGAGGAACGCGGCCGTGCCATCGGCTTGTGGGCAGCCGGAACCTCGGCAACCTCGATCGTTGGTCCGCTGGTCGGCGGCTTCCTGGTGCAATCGGTGAGCTGGCGTGCGGCATTCCTCATCAACGTGCCGCTCATCGCCATCGCGCTCTGGGCCACCCTGAGGGTTCCGGAGAGCCGGGACACCGACGCGCGTGGCGAGTTCGACTGGTTGGGGGCGGCGGTGATCGCCGTGGGGGTCGGCGGGCTCGCCTTCGGCGCGACTCGTGGACAGGAGCAGGCCTGGGAGGACCCGGTGGCGTGGGCCGCGTTAGCGATGGGCGCGGTGGCCATCGCTGCCGTTCCGATCCTCATGCTCACGCGCCCGCGCCCGCTGGTGCCGCCCGGCCTCTTCACGTCGCGCAACTTCACCGTGGTCAACCTGTCGACGTTCGTCATCTATGGCGCGCTTTACGTGACGCTCGCCTTCCAGCCCCTGTTCCTCCAGGGAACGCTCGGCTATACGCCGCTGGCTGCAGGAGCAGTCGGCATCCCCATCGCGCTCATGCTCACGTTCCTCTCAACCCCGGCCGGGCAGTTCTCGGCGCGCTTCGGTCCGAGGCTGTTCATGACCATCGGCCCGCTGGTCATGGCCGCCGGCATCCTCTGGCTTGCCCGCATTCCGGCTGGGTCCGAGCCCTGGCGTGCCGACCTCGGAGATCTTGCGACGCTGATACCACCGGGTGCGGTATTCATTGATGTCTTCGTGGCGCTGCTTGTCTTCGGTGTCGGCATCAGCATGCTCGTCGCGCCACTGACGACGGCCCTTATGAGCTCCATCCCGGTGCGTAATGCCGGATTGGGCTCGGCGATCAACAATGCCGTGAGCCGGGTCGGATCACCGCTCGTGAGCGCCGTACTGTTCATTGCGATCACGGCGACCTTCTATCCGACCCTTGCCGCCCTCATGCCAGGTATCGACGTTGATGATCCCGCGGTACGGGAGCAGGTTCAGCCGCTGACCAGCGCCCCGGAAGGGACCGATCCCGAGCTGGCCGACGCCGTACGGGAAGCCTCGACCGATGCGTTCCATCTCGCCATGCTCGTCGCTGCCGGCCTCTTGGTGGGTGGTGCCGTCCTGAACGGAGTCGGGATCCGAAATCCGCCGCGTGAGGCCGTCGAGCGTGCTCCACCCGCGCATTGAGCGCGGAACCGGGTCAGAAGACCCTGGGGCACCACGGGGCGCGATCGGTCCGGAACAAGGCGTCGGCGCGCGCGATCCCGCCTGGTGCCAGCTCGCTGACCCGGGCCGCGGCGGCTAACTGCGCAAAGCTGAAGCCGCCCAGGTACGCAGCCGCAAGATCGGTCACGTCGCAGGCAACGTCCGCCGAATCCGCGGCCGGCTCCACGTACGGGACACCGGCCTCTACCGTCAGCGACCAGCGTCCGTGGTTCCAGGGACAGAACTCATCGGCCACTTCCATTACCACGCGGCCGTCGCCGCGGTAGCGACGGGCGGCGAGCGCAGGAGCCAGGTCAACGATCCGCAGCCAGAGTGCGTCGCCCATGGTCATTTCCAGCTTGCGCGGCTCCGCGATGGCCAGGAGAACGGGGTCGTCGACGGCGACGTTCCATGACTCGACGCGGCTCATCAGATCGATGTCCAGCAGGTAGCGCCACAGGTCGAGATGCGCCGCCGGCGTGGCGGCCATCAGGTCGAGAACCGAGACTTCGTTCTCCTCTCCGTCTCGGATCGCGTAGCGCGCGTAGCCGTCGATCGTGCCCCCGACGTCGTGGAGCACGTGGTACGGCTTTCCGCGTCCTCGACGCCACTGCTCCGGGAAGTAGAAGACTTCCGCATTCCAGAACTCGGTCGAGTGGCTGAAGAACCCGGGCCGCATGGGTCGTACCGCGTCGAACACCGGAGGAAAGGCGATCCGGGCCTCGTTCTCGCTCACCAGGCGGATTCGCCCGCTGAACTCGTGTGGCGCGCGGAACGCGTTCCGATGGCGCTTGACCTTCAGGCTCGCCTTGAGCGACGCCAGCCCGTACCCGAAGCGCTGATAGATGCTGCCCTCGGATGCCCAGAGCACTGCCAGCGGCTCGCCGCGTCGGTGCACGTCATCGATCTGGAGCCGCATCATCTGCCGAAGCGCTCCTCGGCGCCGATGGGTGGGGTGGACGCCGACGGTCGTGACACCGGCGACCGGCAGCACACCGCGGGGGATGGTCAGGTCGATGCTGATGGCCGCCGCGTTGCCAACGAGCCGGTTACCGTCGTAGGCCGCGATGGCACGACCGAATTCGAGCACTGACTCGAAGTTCGCGGCAGCCTCATCATCGAGCTGCTCGCCGAAGCCGATCCCGATCGAGTCGAGGTAGGCGCGGCGGTCGCCCTCGTAGGGCCGGACGTCAATCTCCACGCCGAGATTATGCCGCGTGCCGTGCTCTATCATCGGCGCCGATGTTTCCGATCAGCGATGAGAACGAGCGCGGTCACGGCCCGGCCTACGTGAGCCTGGCCTTCATCGCGATCAACATCGCCGTGTTCTTGCTGCTGCAGGGCGCCGGCGCCAGCACCGAGGACGCCGACTTCACGTACGGCTTCAGTGCGGTACCGTTCGAGATCACGAACGGTGTGGATCTGATGGAGGCCGAATCGATCACCGTCGACGGCCAGCAGATCCCGGTGCCACAGGAGCCCGGCCCCAGCCCGATCTGGCTCACGTTGTTCAGCAGCATGTTCATGCACGGCGGCTGGCTCCACCTTGCGGGCAACATGCTCTTCCTGTGGGTCTTCGGCGACAACGTCGAGCATCGCATCGGGCACGGGCTGTACCTGGTCTTCTACCTCGTTGCCGGCGTCATCGCGAGCTTTGCCCAGATCATGATCGACACCGATTCGATCATCCCGACGCTCGGCGCCTCGGGTGCCATCTCAGGTGTGCTTGGCGCCTACCTCGTGATGTTCCCGAGGAATCGAGTGACCGTATTCGTGTTTCGCTTCCTGGTGCCGGTGCCGGCCATCGTCGCCATCGGCATGTGGGCAGCGCTCCAATTCATCAACGGCTTCGGCGCGATCGCCGTTACCGAGCAGACCGGCGGGGTGGCCTACATGGCCCACATCGGCGGCTTCGTGGCTGGGGTCGTGGCCGGGTTGGTCTTCCGCGTCATCTTCAGCGAGCCCAGGCACCCGCGCGGCACGCCGGCATCGGCCTACTGATGACTCCGGGGGAGGAGGCGGTTGGCCTGTTCGGCCCCGGGAGCATGTCGTGGAAGATCGACCGCGAGGTCCTCGTGCTGGCGGGTGGGTCGTGCGCGCTCCTCATGCAGGCGGCGCATCCGTCGGTGGCGGCTGGCGTGGCCGAGCACTCGACCTACGCCACCGATCCGGTCGGACGCCTGTTGCGGACGTTGACCAGCAGCTACGACGTGATCTTCGGCAGCCGATCAACCGCCGATGGGGCCATCCGCCGCGTGAACGCCATCCATGCGTCGGTGCGCGGCCGTCTGCCCGGCAGCGGCGAGGCGTACAGCGCGAGCGATCCTGAGGCGCTGCTGTGGGTGCACGCAACCCTGGTCGATACGGCGCTGCGGGTGTATGGCCGTTTCGTCGCGCCGCTATCGGCCGCCAATGAGCAGGCCTATCACCGCGAGTGCGCTCGGGTGGCCGAGCTGCTCGGAGTTCCATCCGGCGACATCCCGTCGACGATCGACGAGCTGCGGACGTGGATGGCGTCGATGATAGGGAGTGGCCGCGTCCGCGTGACGCCGACCGCGCGCGAGATCGCGAGTACGGTGCTCTATCCGACGCGCCTTTTTCCGCGCGTGGCCTGGGATGCCGCCCACCTCATCTCGCTCGCGACGCTCCCCGTGACGCTGCGCCAGCAATACGGGATCGGTTGGTCGGCCGCGCGGCAGCGTGGTGTCGAGCGCATGGCGTCCGGCGTTCGCGGCGTGTTGCCCGTCGTTCCGGGCGTGCTCCGCCACGTGCCGCAGTCCCGCTCCGCCGAGCGGCGCGTCCGTCAGGCCGGCGTCGTAGGCGTTGCCCTGTAGTTGCGCCGCGTTGCGATCCGTTCGAAGCCCAGGCGTTCGACATTGCGCGCCGAAGCGCCTCCCTCCACCGTCGAGGCGCCAATGATGTCGCATCCGACGCGTCGTGCGAACTCGGCGCGAACGGTGATGAGGGCGCGCTGAAGGCCTCGCCCGCGAAACTCCGGAAGTACCGATCCTGCGCGCAGCCAACCGACGCCGCCATGGGTATGAACGCTGCCGGTGGCCACGGGCTCGCCGCCAACCTCCGCGACGAACCGATGGTGGTGCCCCGCCCGCGCCAGGTGCGCCTCGAGATCGATCCACGTCTGGGCGATTTCTGGCGGCAGGTCGCTCGCCGCGACGATCACCGCTGACCAGGGGCCGACCTCAGTGTTGTCGAGCTCGCGGATGACCGCACCTTCGAGTGGAGGCTCGGCGCGTAGCGCATCGGGTCGAGCTGCCCACCGAGCGAGCGTCGTATCCGCGGTCGCTCCTGGCCAGGGGGGGTCGTCGGCCAGTACCCACCCGGTCACGTCGTTGGTCGAAAAATGCGCGAGAGCGCGATCAACCACGTTCGGCAGGTGCGCGAACCCGAGTGCGCTGTTGAATGCCGGCCCGGGCAGATCGCGCGCGGCCGATGCGGCAATGTCTCCGTCGTCGAGGATCGAGATCTCCCGACCGGCCTCCGCGGCGGCTCTCCAGAAGGCGAGCGCGCTGACGCGTTCGGCCTGGTCCATCCGCTCTGCAAGGCTCAGGAGAACGGCAGAGCCGTCCTCCGGAGGGGACACGCGGATTGGGTCGCCGGGCCGGACCATTCCGGACCTGATGACGCGCGCGTACATCCGGCTGTCGAGCGGATGCGCCTTGGCACCGAGTCGCCCGAAGCGCTGATCCGCGAAGGAGTCGCGGATGGTGCGGCACGGATTCGCGACCGATGAGAGCTCCAGGACTACCTCGGCGCCGATGGCCAGCCGTGATCCGACGGCCAACGCCGAAACGTCGAAGCCCTCCGTCGTCAGGTTTTCGCCAGTCGAGCCAGGCTCGATCGGGTGGCCCTCGGCCGCGACGCGCTGAATCGCTTCGATGCCCAGGATGCTGACGGCGCGGTGCGGACCGCCATGCACGGTCACCCCGCGTTGGCGGTCACCCGCCACGCCGTCGCTCGTGATCCGCGCGGACGTGACCGGCCGCTTCGGCACACCACCTTCCGACACGTTGACCTGGAGCAGCCGTCCTTCGCTCACGTCGGAATCCTACCGTTCGGCCAGGCTCGGCCCCGGCGTCCCGTGACGGATGGCCCATACCGTGAACGGTCCTAACTCCCGCGGGGAGGTCGGGCTCATGGCAGCGGGCTATCATGAGCGCAGCCCGCTCGGCAGAGCCCCGAGGCGGTGAGAGGAACCCGATGTGACCCGATTCGCCAAGCTGGCGGTGGCCGCTGCCGTCGCGACCTTCGTCCTGATTGCCGTGGGCGGCCTGGTGCGCGCCACCGATTCCGGCCTGGGCTGCCCGGACTGGCCGCTCTGCTTCGGCGACTGGCTGCCGCCCGCAGACCTGCACGCATGGATCGAGCACACGCATCGGCTCATCGCCGCCGTCTTCGTTGGTCCGCTGGTCGGCGCGATCGGCCTCATCACCGTGTTCACGAAGCGCCGTCGTGACCTACCGTTGCTGTTGGCAGCGATCGCGGCGGGTGTGCTCGTCATCGTGCAGTCGCTGATTGGAGCGGCCGTCGTGGTCGAGGGGCTCGCCGCCGAGCTCGTGACCGCCCATCTCGGCATGGCGCTCGTCGTGTTCGCCGCCGTCATCTTCATCGCCGAGCGAGCCACCCCTGGACCGATGCCGGCCGTACATGCGCGGCCGGGTCTCACGAAGCTGGTCGCGCTCACGGCAGTCGTCCTCTTCGGCCAGATGCTGCTCGGCTCCTGGGTCACCGGTCAGCAGGCGGGACTCGCCTACGCGGACTTCCCGCTCATGAATGGTGCATTTGTGCCGGCGGTTCTCGGCAACGAGCAGGCCGTGCATTTCGCGCATCGCGGACTGAGCCTGGTGGTCGCCGGACTGGTCGTGTGGACGGCGATCAGCATCCACCGCTCGACCGATGCGCGGCTGCCGCGGCGACTGGCCACCTGGCTGGTCGTGCTCATCGTGGTGCAGATCGCGTTGGGCGGGCTGAACGTCATCTCGCGCCTGTCCGCCGTCTTCGTGGTCCCGCATCTCGCGGTCGGCGCCGCCCTGTGGGGCGCATCGGTCTGGCTATTGCTGAGCACCCGTCGCCTGCGGCCATCCGAGATGGCGGCCCGTACCTCTGCGCCAGCAACGGGACCGATGGACACCGTGCGTGCCTACATCTCGCTCACCAAGCCGCGCATCATCGAGCTGTTGCTCGTCACCACGGTGCCGACCATGGTACTGGCCCAGGGCGGCTTCCCCTCGCTGTGGCTGATGGTCGCGGTCGTGGCCGGTGGCACGCTGGCGGCCGGCGGGGCCAATGCGATCAACATGTACGTGGATCGCGACATCGACGACCTCATGGGCCGCACGCGACATCGGCCGTTGCCGCGTCACGCCGTCAGCCCGCGCGGCGCGTTGTGGTTCGGGATCGGTCTCAGCGTGCTGGCGTTCGCTTTCCTGGCGCTCACTGTCAACCTGTTGAGCGCGGTCCTGGCGCTGAGCGCGACCGCGTTCTACGTCTTCGTCTACACGATGTGGCTCAAGCGGAGCACGCCGCAGAACATCGTGATCGGCGGGGCCGCCGGCTGCGTGCCGGTGCTGGTGGCATGGGCCGCGGTGACCGGCGAGGTCGGGCTGCCGGCACTCGTTCTGTTTGCCATCGTGTTTTATTGGACGCCCCCGCACTTCTGGGCGCTCGCGCTGCGCTATCGGGGCGACTACGCGGCGGCCGGCGTGCCGATGCTGCCCGTGGTGCGCGGGGAGGCGGAGACCGCGCGCCAGATCGTGCTGTACACGGTCGCGCTGGTTGCCGTCAGCCTGCTTCTCCTGCCGGCGGCGGGCATGGGCTGGATTTACCTCGTGGCAGCCGTCGTGCTCGGGGCGCTCTTCCTGCTCCAGGCGCTGCGCCTGCGCGCCGACGCCGGGAACGGGCGGGCTCAAATCAGCGTATTCCGCTATTCGATCAGCTATCTCACGCTGCTCTTCGGCGCGGTTGCGGCCGACGCCCTGTTGCGCTTCCCGCTCGCCTGACCGAGCCGTCTCCGTCGCCGAGTTGCACCGGGTGCGACCAAAGTCGAAAGAATCTGATCTCACTCGTCATCTGTTGCATGTAGTGCGACCCAGGACGTTGGAGCTCGACTTCCTTCGACTTTAGTGTCGCGGGGGGCAACAAAGGCTGGCGGCGTGCGGCGCAATCGATCACTCGCCCCGAGCGGCGCGCTCGGCAGCGAGGCGGGCGTCCAGGCGGACGGTTCGACGCTCCTCATGGCGCATCCACAGCACCACGACGAACGCCATCCCCGCAAGGAAGAAGACGTCGCCGACGACCCACATGATCACGCCGCCCAACTGCTGGTCCTCGAGCGGCGTGATACCCCAGTCGCGCACGTTCGTCACGTAGTGCGGATAGAGCACCGTCGAAGCTGACATGAGCGCCACGCCAAGGAATGAGTTCTGCGGCATGGCGAGGAATAGATAGAGCAGGCGAACCGGGTGGGGCAGGCGCCACGGGGATGGATCGGCGCCGATGACCGGCCACCAGAACAGGAGCGCCGCCCCCAGGAAGGTCGCGTGCTGGACGTAATGCAGCAGCTGATTCTCGAGGGCCTGATCGTAGAACACGCTGAAATGCCAGCCCCAGTTGACGGCGGCAAACAGCACCCAGGCAATCACCGGGAACGAGATGACGTGCATGACACGGCTCTGCAGCACCGCCAGCAGGCACCGACGGACTGATGGACGAACGGCGCGCAACGTCAGCGTGATCGGCGCGCCGGCAAGCAGCAGCGGTGCAGCGACCAGCTCGAGCAGCATGTGCTGGACCATGTGGACGCTGAAAAGGAGACCCTCGTAGGCCTCGATCGGCGAGGTGAGCGCCACGCCGATGGTCAGCAGGCCTCCGCCGAAGAGCCAGGACCGATACCCCGGATGCGGATTCGATGCATGCGCCCGATTGACCCGTCGCACGGCCCAGCCGTAGGCCACGCCCACGGCGACCAGCGCAATCACGACCAACAGGTCAAAGCTCCAGGCGAACAGCACGGCGGGGAAGGTCGGATCGGGCGCATCGGTGCCGTGTGCCAGGGCGGCTGAAGGTGCCGCGAACAGCCCGACGAGGACCAAGAGGGGGAGCACGCGATGCATCGGCTTCATTCTGTCGCGAATCCTCGGGAACCGCATGGGCACCGGCGGCGTCCAAGCGGCATGAAACGAACCGTGCCGGGTCTCTTTCTCCTGCTGTTGACCCTCTCTGCATGCCGGGCGATGGGTGGCGCGCCGCCTACAGGTTCGCCTGAGCCGAGCGGCGATGACGCCAGAGTCGAGCACCCGAGTGGCGCCGAGCCGATCTTCATGATCGACTGGCAGGGCGGCTTGGTCCCTGTGCAGTACAAGGCCACGCGCACCCCAGCGTTCGTCATGTACGGCGATGGGCGCGTGCTCATGCTCGGAGCCCAGACGATGGAATACCCGGGCCCGGCCCTTCCACCGCTCATGCAGCGCACCCTGAGCGAGTCCGGCATCCAGGCCATCCTGGCGGAGGTGATCGACACGGGCATGTTCGAGGCCGATCGTCGGCTGGATGGAGCCATGAACGTGGTCGCCGATGCCAACGACACGGTCTTCACGCTCAACGCCGGGGGCCGCGAGGTGACAGTCAGCATCTACGGGCTTGGCACGCTCATGGCCGACATGGATGTCCCGATGATCTCAGACGAGGAGATCGAGGCGCATCGGACGCTAGAGGCGCTCAACAACGCGCTGATGTTCGAGGACTGGTTGCCTGCGGACGCATGGCTGGACGAGACGTGGGATTCCTATGAGGCCGATGCGTTCCGCCTCTACGTCCGCGACGTGACCGACCAGCCGACCGAAGACGATGGGCTCACTCCTATGGTCCGCGACTGGCCGACCAACGATGACGCGGCCGTCTTCGGAGTGGAGCAGCCCCTGTTCGGTGACGGCACGCGGTGCGGCACTGTGAGCGGCGAGGCGGGGGCAACCTGGGCCGCCGAGCTGAGCACCGCGAAGCAGACGACCACGTGGACCGACGCGAACGATCGCCGCTACAGCGTCCAGGCGCGACCGCTGCTCCCACACGAAGCCGGTGCCTGTCCGGAGCTCTCGGGCGGCGCGTAGCTCGGACACCGAACTGAAGCAGCCAAGCCGTGCGCGCAATGCCGGTCGCCGCGCGCGCGGCGCTTCGCTACAATGCAGCCGTGCCGCCGCCAGCCCGACTGAACGCGCGTGCCGTGACTCACGAAAGCGACACGACGGGAGCCTCGAGACCGAGCTGATGCAACCAACGGCGCCCCGAAAACGGCTGCGGACGATACTTCGCGTCGGCATCCCCGTGCTTTTCACCGTCCTCCTGGCCGGCTGTCTTCTGCCCCCGGATCCGAAGACGGTGGCGGGACAGGATGTCTTCAACCTGTACCTCGTCGTGCTCGCGCTGGCCGCCATCGTCTTCATCGGCGTCGAGGGCTTCATCCTGTACGCGGTCTTCCGCTATCGCCGCAAGCCCGGTGACGACGTGCTGCCGGAGCAGCTGCACGGCAACAACAAGGTCGAAGTGGTCTGGACGCTCATTCCGACGGTCATCGTGCTCGTCCTGTTCGTGGTCAGCATCATGACCCTCAACGAGGTGGAGGCGCGCTCGGAGAATCCGGGTGTGACGATCGAAGTGCAGGGCTTCCAGTGGAACTGGAACTTCGTGTACGAGGACGGGCCAACCATCGGGCCGGCGGGGAACGAGCCACCCGTGCTTGCGGTACCGGTCGGCGAGCCGGTGCGCCTGATCCTGACCTCCGACAATGTCATTCACGCGTTCTACGTCCCGCAGTTCCTCCTCAAGCGAGACATGGTCCCGGTTAATGAGAACGGCACCCCGAACGAGATCGAGTTCGTGGTCAGCGAGGCGGGAACGTACGCCGGCCAGTGCGCTGAGTTCTGCGGCACCGACCATGCCGGCATGGTCTTCACGGTCAACGCCATGCCACGCGCCGACTACGACGCGTACATCGCCGCGATCGAGGATGGGGAGACGCCACCGACCGGTGGCGGAGACTGCGAGACGACCATCGACATCAGCGCGAACAACACGCAGTTCGATATCGACGAGTTCGTGGTGCCGGCCGACACGGCGTTCTGCATCGCCTTCGAAAACCTGGAGGACGTGCGGCACAACGTCGCGATCCTGTCCGGAAGCGAGGCGCTGTTCGAGGGCTCGTTCCTGAATGAGGCGGGGAGCATCATTTACGAGGTGCCGGCGCTTCCGGCCGGGGATTACACCTTCGTGTGCCAGGCGCACGTCCAGGCCATGGCCGGCACCGTGACGGTCACGGAATAGTGGGGAGCAGCGAGAACACCTGATGGCAACCACCACGCTCGAACCACGTGCCGGCTCATACCATCGCTCGTGGGTGCTCGACTGGCTGACCACAGTCGATCACAAGAAGATCGGGATCCTGTATATCGTCAACAGCTTCCTGTTCTTCTTCGCGGCCGGCTTCCTGGCGCTCCTGATTCGGTCCGAGCTGGCCGTGCCGGGCGTGCAATTCCTGGATCAGAACACCTACAACCAGGCGTTCACCATGCACGGCACGATCATGATCTTCCTGTTCGTGGTGCCGGTGCTCGCCGGGTTCGGTAACTACATCGTGCCGCTCCAGCTCGGCGCACCGGACATGGCCTTCCCGCGGATCAATGCCCTGAGCTTCTGGCTTCTGCCCCTCGGCGGCCTGCTGATCTTCTCGGGGTACCTGTTCGGCGGCGCCGCGGCTGAGGGCTGGACCGGGTACGCGCCCCTCACGAGTGATCGCTTCTCGCCGGGCGTCGGCACCGACCTGTGGATCATCGGCCTGGCGCTGGTGGGGACCGCGTCGATCATGGGTGCCATCAACTTCATTGCCACCATCTTCAAGATGCGCGCGCCGGGCATGACCCTCATGCGAATGCCGATCTTCGTGTGGACCATCCTCGTCACCGCCACATTGATCCTGCTCGCGACGCCGGTCCTCACGGCGGGGCTGATCGCGCTGTTCATCGATCGCAACTACGGCGGATCATTCTTCGACCCCGCCGTCGGCGGCAACCCGATCCTGTGGCAGCACATCTTCTGGTTCTTCGGCCACCCCGAGGTCTATATCGTCATCCTGCCGGCCATGGGCGTGGTGAGCGAGATCCTGCCGGTCTTCAGCCGCAAGCCCCTGTTCGGCTACAAGGCCTTCGTCTTCGCCACGGTCGCCATCGGTCTGCTCAGCTTCAGCGTGTGGGCGCACCATATGTTCACGACCGGCACCGTCTTCCTGCCGTTCTTCAGCTTCATGACGGCGCTCATCGCGATCCCGACCGGGATCAAGATGTTCAACTGGCTCGGCACCCTGTGGCGCGGCAAGCTCATCCTCGCCACGCCGATGCTGTTCAGCCTGGGATTCCTGTCGATGTTCCTCATCGGCGGCATCAGCGGCGTCATGCTGGCCTCGCCGCCGATCGACTTCCACGTGCAGGACACGTACTTCGTCGTTGCGCACCTGCACTACGTGTTCTTTGGCGGATCGGTCTTCGGCGTCTTTGCCGCCACCTACTACTGGTTCCCGAAGATGACGGGGCGGAAACTGAACGAGCCGCTGGGCAAGATCCATTTCTGGATCCATTTCATCGGCTTCAACCTGGCCTTCTTCCCGATGCACCAGTTGGGTCTCTCGGGCATGCCGCGGCGCATCGGGGACTACAGTCCCGATGCGGGCTGGACGATCCTGAACATGGTTTCGACGGTGGGCGCCTTCATGATCGCGGTCAGCATCATTCCGTTCCTCATCAACGTCGTCGCAACGCTCATCAACGGTGAGCCTGCGGGCGACGACCCGTGGGAGGGCAACACGCTCGAGTGGGCCACGACCTCCCCGCCGCCTCCGCATAACTTCGATCGTCTGCCGCCGATCCATTCGGAACGGCCACTGTTCTTCCTGACGCACGGCCATGGTCATGCGGTCGAGCGGCCGGAGGATCTCGTCGAAGAGGAGATCGTTGACGAGAAACCCGGCGACGTCGAACGGCGCCCGAAGGATCTCGTATGAGCACGCGAACGATGCAGGCCCATCCGTCTGGTGAGCACGAGGCGGCCGCGGCGGTCGCGCACGGCCAGTCGGGAATGCCGATGGCGTTGGTCGGGATGCTGTTGTTCATCGCGTCGGAGGTCATGTTCTTCGGCGGCCTATTCGCGACGTACTTCAACGCGCGGGCCGGGTTCGCGGGAACCTGGGGACCGCCCGAGGGCGGGCACATCGACCTGCCGCTGGCAGCGGTGCTGACCGCCATCCTCGTGGCATCGAGCTTCACCATGCAGTTCGGCGTGTGGGCCATCCGGCGCGGCGACACCGGCAAGCTGAAGCTGTGGACCGGGATCACGCTGGGCCTCGGCGTCCTCTTTCTCGCCGGCCAGCTGTACGACTATACGGAGCTCGGCTTCGGACTCAGCGACGGCGTGTTCAGCACCGTCTTCTACACGCTCACCGGCTTCCACGGAGCTCACGTCTTCGGCGGTGCCATCGGCTTGACCGTCGTGCTGGCCCGAGCCCTGCGCGGTCAGTTCAGCAGGCGCAACCACGTGGCCGTCGAGGCGGTCAGCATGTACTGGCACTTCGTGGACGTCGTCTGGATCGCCCTCTTCCTGATCATCTACTTCCTGCAGTAGGGAGCACGTATATGACCGATATGGCCGCCGGATTCGCCCTGCTGGGCATCGGCATGCTCGTGGTCCTGGGTGTCGTGTTCGTCATTGCGTCCCGCGGCGGGCCGGTGCGCGACACGCCGAAGCCTCCGCGCGGCGTGCACATGCCGGGCCCCAGCTACCTGCCGGTGGTCATGTCACTCGGCGCGGCCCTCATCGGCGCCGGGTTCGCGTTTCGCGTCGATGACCAGCTGGCGAATCCATTCCTCGCCATCCCGGGTCTGCTCGTGTTCGTCGCCGGCGCCGTGGCCTGGGTGCGCGCCGCGAACCACGAGTGGCGCGAGGTGGAACACGGGGCGCACGACGATGGTCCCGCACACTGATCGGCCGATGACTGCCGGGACGGCCGCCCACCGCGGCTTCGATCTGCGACGTCTCCCGATGCGGCATCTGCTCCTGGCGGCGAGCATTCCGCTGATCGGGCTGGTCATTGTCGGCACGCTGCTGATTGGCCGGCTGCCGGTTGTGTCGCCGACGGCGATCGGCAACGTTGCACCCGACTTTGCGTTGGCCGACCTGGACGGGAATCCGATCCAGCTCTCCGAACTGCGCGGGCAGCCGGTCATCGTCAACTTCTGGGCCAGCTGGTGCGGCCCGTGCGTCGAAGAGTTCCCGTTGCTACGCGAGGCCGCCGAGCGGCATGCCGCGAGCGGCCTGGTGGTGGTGGGTATCCTCTACCAGGATCGAAGTTCCGCGGCGCGCGGCTTCATGGAACGCCATGGCGGAACATGGGCGACGGCGCAGGATCCGGATGGTCGCGTGGCGGGCGCCTACGGCATCTTCGCTCCTCCGGAGACATTCTTCATCGGCCGCGACGGGACAATCGTGGCGAAACAGATCGGGCAATTTTCGGCGACCTCGCTGGACGAGAAGGTCGCCGCCATCATGGACGAGGAGTGAGCATGGATCGCAACCTTCCCACGACGCTTGGTGCCAATGTCGAGGAGACGCCGCTTCCGCGCCGCCAGCCGCTCAGCGTCGCGTTCCTGCCGCTGGCGCTCGTCACCTTCATCGTGCTGGCCTTCATCATGGCCGCCTGGACGTTCCTCTTCGCCGCCGCTTAGTTGCGCGCACCCGAAACGGCCGACCCGGCGCCGGCAGCCATCGAGGTCAGCGGCCTACGAAAGGCATACGGCGAGGTCGAGGCGGTGCGCGGAATTGACCTGCGTGTTGCGCGCGGCGAAGTCTTCGCGCTCCTCGGTCCGAACGGCGCGGGCAAGACCACGACCGTCGAGATCCTCGAGGGGCACCGCCAGCGGAGCGGTGGAGACGCGAGCGTCCTGGGTCACGATCCGGGACGCAACGAGCGCGCACTGCGCCAACGCGTGGGAATCGTGCTTCAGCAGCCGGGCGTCGACGGGTACCTCACCGTGCGCGAGGTCGTGCAGATGGTGGCCGGCTACTACCCGCATCCACGCGACACGGACGAGGTGCTGGCACTGACGGGCTTGTCCGACCAGGCGGACCGGCGCGTCAGGAAGCTGTCCGGCGGCCAGAAGCGTCGGGTGGACCTGGCCGTGGCGCTTGCCGGCGACCCCGAGCTCCTGTTCCTGGATGAGCCCACCACCGGCTTCGACCCATCGGCGCGGCGGCAGGCGTGGGAGACGGTGCGCGGCCTGGCAGCGCTGGGCAAGACCGTCTTTCTGACCACGCACTTCATGGACGAGGCGCAAGCGCTCGCCGACCGCCTGGCGATCATCGCCGACGGTCGAGTCGTGGCGACCGGGACCCCCGATGAGCTGATCGGCTCCGGCAGCGCCGCTACCCGGATTCGGTTCCGCCTCCTGCCTTCGGTGGAGGTGCCCGGGCGATTCGGCGCGCATCGGGTGGCATCGGCTTGGGAGCTCGAGACCGATACGCCGACGCAGTCCCTGCATGACCTGACTGCCTGGTCGCTGGAAACGGCGACCGACCTCGCTGATCTCGAGGTGACGCGGCCCTCGCTGGAGGACGTCTACCTCCAGCTCACCGCTGAAGAGGCCGCCGAATGAGTGATCTCGCGCTGGCCGTGCGGCAGATCGGCTATGAGAACCGCGCCTTTTGGCGCAATCCGCCCGCCGCGTTCTTCACGTTCGTCTTCCCGCTGCTGTTCATGGTCATCTTCAACGTCCTGTTCGGGGCGGAGGCTGCGGCGTTCTTCACGCCGGCGATCATCGTCTTCGGGGTGGTGACCGCCACGTACACGAACCTGGCGATGACCGTGACCATCGCGCGCGACGATGGCATCCTCAAGCGCATCCGCGGCACGCCGCTGCCGGGATGGGCGTACCTGGCGGGTCGCATCGGTCATGCAGTGCTCATCGCGTTCCTGCTCACGGTGATCGTGGCCGCCTTCGGCGCGCTGGTTTACGGGATTGATGTCCCGTGGTCAGCCCTACCGGCCGTCCTTCTTGTGCTGGCCGTGTCGGCCGCGGCGTTCAGCGCCCTGGGCCTCGCGCTGTCAGGTTTCATCCCGAACTCGGACGCGGCCCCGGCGGTCGTGAATGCCACCGTGCTGCCGGTGCTATTCACCAGCAACGTTTTCATCCAGATGGAGAATGCTCCTGCCTGGCTGGACACCGTGAGTCACCTGCTCCCGGTGCGCCATTTCGCCGATGCCATGTTGGCTCTCTACACCTCCGGAGCCGATGCGTCCCTGCCCTGGACTGAGCTCGGCGTCATCGCGTTGTGGGGGGTGATCGGGGTCGTGGCTGCCCTCCGCTTCTTCAGCTGGGAGCCCCGCCGCTAGGAGGCTGCGTCGATAAGCCGCTGAGTGAGCCGGCGGCGGGGCGGTGGAGGCGAAAATAACCTATCGCGCAACGAGATCAGCGTCGAGATGGGC